>Ga0190265_10001368_pt1 | contig 16030 bp, 16 predicted proteins | sample Popmic124T_FD_133135 | JGI IMG/M metagenome (GOLD analysis project Ga0190265, IMG submission 133135) | Populus adjacent soil microbial communities from riparian zone of Indian Creek, Utah, USA - 124 T | ecosystem: Environmental > Terrestrial > Soil > Riparian zone | place: USA: Utah | collected...
AAAGGGCGACGACGCGGGTTCGGGCAGGCTCCGCTACGCTCCGCCCGCCCGAACCCGCGTCGGAAGTGACAGATCAGGCACTGACTCTCATAACAGGTGGTACATAAAATGGGGGCAGGTCAAGGTCGCTCATCGAGTTGACGAAAACGAGTCGCGGCTTTTTCCAGCGGCGCGGGACGTCCAGCGCGTCCGGCTGAAGCGTGAGCTTGAAGCCGTCGCGATATTGCGGGACGCCCATGGCGCGGAGGCGGTGTGCCATGCGCTCGGCGTAGCAGTTCTTGCAGCCGGGACTAATCTTGGTGCAGCCGGTGACGGGGTTCCAGGTGGCGTTGGTCCATTCGATTGAGGAGGATTGGGCCATGCGAGATCAGCGTACCAAACAATTTACGAACATACAAGCCACTTAAGGTGGGTCAAACTGCCGACCCACCCTACGGTTTCTTTTCGCGCTGGAGGGAGATCGATTTGTTGTCGTCCTCCTTTTTGCCCTGCATCGAGTAGTTGTCGGTTTGGCGCTGGTGGTTCACGCGGAGCTTTTGCTCGTAGAGGTCGATCACGTCGGCGGCGGTGAGGCCGACGCACTGGGCCATCGAGATCCAGAAGAACAGCAGGTCGATCACCTCGACGCGGGCGTTCTGCAGGTCGTGCAGCTCGTAGCGGCGGCCCTGGCGGGCCTCAGCGCACCAGTGCTTCCAGTACATGCAGTTGCGCAGCTCCTCCAGCTCGTTGGCGGCGGCCATGAGGTAGTTGTTGAGCCATTCGCCGGCCAGCTTTGGGTCGAATTTGTCGTGGAGGGCGTCGGGGTCGAAGCCGATGCGGCGGTTGAGTTCGGCCTGGTGGGCGAAGAGTTTATCGAGCATGGGTGGTCTCGCGAATGGTGGGTCAATAGGCCGACCCACCCTACGGGGATGTCGGGTCTGCGGACCCGACCACATGGGGCACGGACGCTAGCGGATATGTTATATTCGATAAGCGCGGATCGAAGTAGCGCATTCCGGCTAAAGGCGATTCCGCCGCTCCTTCGGAGCGGAATGAAAAGCGCGTGACCGTTCCACGAGTTCCGCTTCGCTCCACTCGTGGCTACATGCCGTCGCACCCTTCGGGGCGAAGCGTGAAAGGCAGACGCCGCTGAAAGTGGCTTCCCATAGCGGCGCAAATGATTTTTCAGAACCCACCACGGGAGTGGTAAGACCGCAAGCCCCGCACTTCCGTGCGGGGTTCTGAAACGGCGGCCGGAGAGAGACGCATGGCAGGAAAGCCGGAGATTCGTGGCCAGCGGTATACGCTCTGTCTCGTCGCCGACGAGGGGGCGGTGGAGCGATTTGCCGATTCGCTGCGGTTTTTGCAGATCGGGCTGATCGACGAACCGGTGGACGTGATTCTCGTGCTGCCGGACACCTCGCGGCCGGAGCGGGTCGTGGCTGGGGCGACGCTGCTGGTGCCGTACCGGGTGCGGCGGTGGCCCTTCGACGTGTGGACGGCGCATCGGACGGCGGATGCAATCCGTCGTCTGGTGGCGGGGCTGCCGGCGCGTCAGCCGATGGTGGTGCACTCGGCGTCGATCGCGGCGGCGCCGCTGGCGGCGCGCTTGGCCGAGGAGCTGGGGGCGGCGTTCTTCGCGAATGTCGCATCGGTGGCATTTCCCAGCGACAGCACCGTGATGGCGGCGCTGGACCGGGCGACGGTGTTGATTTTGCCGGCGTCACAGATGCGCGACGCGATCCAGCGCACGCGGCTGGGCTCGAAGTCGGTCGAGGTGATCCGGCCGGGCGTCGCGACGGAGAAGTCAGCCGGGGCTTTCGGGGACGCGGGTCAGGTGCCGACGGTCGTGTTCGCCGGTTCGCTGGCGCCCGACGGGGGCGCGGACGTTTTCTTGCGCGGTTTTGCGAAGGCCGTACAGGCGCGGCCGGACGTGCTCGGACTGGTTGCCGGGAAGGGGTCGGCCGAGTCGGACCTCCGGAAGCTGGCCGGATCGCTCAAAATCCGGGAGAGCGTGACGTTCACCGGGCGGCTGGAGCATCTTCGGACGGCGATGATGGCGTCGGATATATTTTGTGCGCCAAGGCGCACGACCATGTTTCGGGAGGAGCCGATTTACGCGATGGCCGGAGGCTTGGCGATGATTGTCGCCGACGGGCTTTTTTGCGACGGTCTGGCGGATCAGCAGAACTCGGCGTTCATTCAGGATGGGAACGAGGCGCAGTTGGCTGAGGAAATTGGGCGGCTGCTCGATGCGCCGGAACATGCTCGTCGACTCGGGGCGGCCGCGCTGGCGACGGCTGAAACGCAGTACGGCGTGTCGCGCATGGTGGAGGAGTATGCGCGGGCATACCGGCAACACGTTTATCGCGAACGGACGCTGCCGATGGCGGAGATTCCGAGCCCGCGGCGCTAGCAAGGGGAGGCGCAGACGTGTCGGGGAATTCCTCCGTTCGCCGAGACGGCGGACGCTACTCGTTGACGTCGGTGACGCCGGCCTGGCGTGCGAGGGTCTTGAGGCGCTGGTAGTGCTCGGCGCCTTCTTCGGCGAGTTCGTGGAACAGGGCGCGGATCCCGGCGTCGGGCATGTACTTGCCGTTGTTGGCGTAGAAGCGTGCGGTCTTGCGCTCGGTGTGCAGGATCATGTGCATCGCCTCGCGGAAGTCGTTCTCGTCGCGAATCTCCAGCAGGCGCGGGCCGGTGACGACGAGGTCCTTGTCCTCCGGCGTGAGGACGAAATCCTGGCCGGGGTACATGTCGGCGACGAGTTTTTGCAGGCGCTGCTTGTGGTCCTGCTCTTCGTCGGCCATGTCGGCGAATTCGCGGCGATATTCGTCAGCCGGGGCTTTTTCGGAGAGCACAAGGTATCGGTAGGCCGCGACGGTTTCACCGTAGGCGCCGATGGCGAGTAGCTTGTCGGGGCCGCGGCCGCCGACCGCCTCGCTTGGGGAATTTTCGGAGAGCTTGGACACGTGGCCGTTCCGCCGTTCGAGTAATCTTGAGCCAGCCTGACGCCCCGCGGCCGACTCGTCCGGAAAGATTCATTGTCACCGCCGATTCCAGTGCTTTCAACCCCGATGAGCGAGGGCCGAACCCAGCGAATCTGACGGATTGGGCCAATAACAAACAGAACTTTGCATTTTTTGGCGGGAACCGTGCCCCAATTTTGCATCTCTTTGCGGTAGGGACGGCGCAGCCCCTTGCGCCGCATTGCGTTCCGGTTTGCAAGAAACCGTGAGCCTTCCTGAAGGCAGAGAGTTTTTTCCATGCGGCGAGGGTTTCAGCACGGCATTTTTATCGCAGCGGTCCTGGCGGGCTTGCACGGCGGGTCCACGCCGGTGATGGCGTGCCCGGGAATCGCGACGTATCGGGTCGAGTTCCCGGCGTCGCCCGACCTTTGTGAGACGGGGACGTGGTCGCCGCTTCCCACGGGAATCGACCGGCTACTGGCGCCGGTTCCGGAAGGCGCCCAAATCGTCAACGCCCGGCTGCGCGCGACCTTCGTCACGAACGAAAACTGCAATCCGCAATTCAACGCCGGGAACCTGGCCTTTCTGATCGCCCGGGGCGACGGCGTCGAGTGGAGGGTTCGCGCCGATCTCGACCTGGGCTGGTCGGGTCAGGGCGTGTTCAACACGGTGATCGAATCGAGCGTGCTGAACGGCGAAGCGCCTTTCGGTTTCTGGCACGATGTGTACTTCGCCTCCGTGGCGACGCAGGTGGCGGGGCACTTCCATCATGAGGTGGAGATGCCCGACGCTTTTTGGGAGGTCGAGTACATCGACCCGTTCGCGATCGACGGCGACGTGAATTGCGACGGGCGGATCAATTATGAAGACATTCCCGCGTTCGTGACGGCGGTGGTCAATGCCGATGCGTTCGATGATCTGTATCCCGAGTGCTCCTACCTTCGAGCGGACATGGATTGCGACGAGGCGGCCGACGCGCGCGATCTGGGGCCGTTCGTCGAGTTGCTCTTGAACGCGCCGCTGGTGGGGCGGTGCTGCTGGAATGATGGGGCGTGCGACGAGATTCTTGAAGGTGAATGCGATGCAGGCGGCGGCGTCTTCGGCGGCATCTGGAGCGCCTGCGATGGGAACTGCCCGCCGTCGAATCCGGCGGTGACGGGCGTTTCCTTTGAATTGTCGCCCGCGACGAATTGCGACGGCGACACGTCGAACGCGGGGCCGCTTGAAATCCAGGGCGATGGTTTTCACGAGGAAGTCTTCGTCGAGTTCACGCAGGCCGGGCAGCCGAACGTGCCGGTCTTCGGCGTGATTCGCATCAGCCGGATGTTGCTACAAGTGGATACGTTGATGCTGGGCTGCTTTCCGGCGGCCGGGGCGTGGGACCTGCTGGTGACGAATCCCGACGGCGAGACGGCGACGTTCGCCAGCGCGATCGTGCTCGATTCGTGCCCGTTGCAGCCCTTCGCGATTGACAGCGTGAGCTTCGCGCCGGCGACGATGCTTACCTGCCCGAGCACGGATCAGAACAATCCGACGTCGGAATTGACCGTCGATATTTTCGGCTCGAACCTGCCGCCGGATTTCGCGTCGCCGTCGTTTGATTCGCGGGTCAGCGTCAATCTGGTCGGCGCGGAAGACGGCTCGCCCTGGCAGAGCATGTTCACGACCGACATCGAACTGATCGACACGGGGCATTACCGCATTCGATTCATTATTTACAACGGGAGCGTGAATTTTCCGGTGTCCGATCCGCCGCCGGGGCTGTACCGAATCACGATTACCGGGTGCGTGCAGGCGGTTGCGTCGGTCCAAACAGTGGAAATTCGGGAGGAGTGCCTGCCGCCTCCTCCTCCGCCTTGAGGGAGATTTAACCTGTGGTGCCATGTGTATGGCGCTTCGGGACGCGCGGGCGAAGCTGTCCCGCGATGAACACAAGATACTCGTGCGAGCGGCCGGTGATTCGAGGCAAAACACCGCGGTCACCGGCCGCGAATTGAATTAAGGAGCAGGGCGAACGAGAGAACGGGTTCGCCGGCCATAAAAGATATGCGAGGGTCGTCGGCGCCGCGCTGGCGTCGAGGAGCCTCAAACAGACCCCACTCCATCCCTACCTCGTCCCGCACCCGGGTTTCTAAGGCTCGTGTGCGGGACACTTTTTTTGTCAGAATAGCCAATCGGGCGTCGCGACAAAGAGCGGGGAATCTGTGCGTTAGTCCTGCTCAAGATCAAAAAATGCTGTGAAGTACTGTCACGGTGACCGCCAACGCGACCACCGGGGCAAGCAGGCCAACGATGAGCAAGAGGACTGCGGCCAGCGTTGCGTGGCGAATTTTCAGATAATTCCGCAGCCCAGATCGAAACTGAACCAGAAACGGTGCGAATGTGAACACGATCAGCATTATTGTCGCAGGTGCGAACCACTTCGGCCAAAAACTCATGATCAAGACCTGAGCGACGGGCAAGACCAGCACGAACATCGCCCCCAGCACGGCTCCTGCGCCCGAAGCGTATGCCAGGACGCGCAACATGTGACCGCGCCGCAATTTGAAACGGGCGATGGTCTCGTGAAGATTCAGCAACATCAACAGAATCGACCCGAACCCGACGCGGATCATGAAGGGAATTACGATCCAGTCCTCGAAATCCTGATACACTTCGATGCCAAACGCGAGGTAGATCTCCTCGAGCTTTTCGAGAACAAAGGAAAGCTCGACGCTCCCACTATAAGGGTAGTATCCGTAATACCCCTGCCGTTGGAGAAGTCCGAATTGAAAAATAAGGTAAATCAGCAGTGAAAAAAGCAGCGCGAGGCCCTGAACGACAACGAGCAATGCCAGTACGGACGAGCCGAGAAGGAAGACCAATGGCTTTGTTTCAATACGATCATGCAGCGACACCCCTTGCCAGAATTTTTTCGGGCGGAACATCGGCGCGAAGATCGTCCGCAGATATGCCCGAACCGGCTTCTCGCGCCAGGTGTGCTCGAAAAGCTCCGGATTGCGATTAAACAGCCCTTGGATCAACTCGTCCCACTCAAACTGAAATCCGCATTCGGTGCAGCGCGGCGTGGTCAGGGTGCGCAGGTTATAGCCGCAGCGGGAGCAGTGGACGTCGAAGTCGATGGCGGTCCAGTCGGGGAGGCCTTCGGGCGTGAGCGGAAGAGTTGAAGTTCCGGGAAAATCGGACACTCACGGATTCTAAAGGACTGGGATGCGCGAGCAACCGACAACAGCCATTTCGCGAAAAGCATCCAGTTCTTTTTCTAGAAGATACCGCTCAGATGGAGAATAAGAGAAGCAACAAGGCCATTGCCCCGAGAATGCCGGTAATCAGCAGCAAGCCGGCTGCCAGCGCCGCATGGGGTATCTTCAGATAATGACGAAATGATGATCGCATCTGATAGAACATCGGAGCGCCAGCCAGCCAGATCGCGCCGAAGAAGAGCGCAACGTCGAGGGAGGTTGAAAGCCCATGCTCGTCGAAACCCAAAAGTACAACCGGAAATAGCGACCCAACGACGGCGGAAAGGAAGAGGCCCGGGGCAGAAGCATACGCAAGTGCGCGAAGCATGTGGGCGGGTCGAAGCTTGAATCGAGCGATAGTCTCACGCAGGTTGGCCATCAACAAAAACATGAGGATCAGTCCCGCCACCAACATAAGGGGCAGCGGCCACCATTGCTGAGGGATTTCATAAGGAAGAGCGCCGACGTAATAGAAATCTCTTTCCAACTCGTCCAAGACGCTTTCGAGAGAAAGCGAGGAGTTGCGGGACCACGAGGCATAGGGAGGTCGCGCTACGAAGCGACGAGCGAACAGGTATGAAATGCTCCACCAGTAAATTAATGAAAGTGCGTGAATCACAATGAGGAATTGGATGCAGCTTAGGGTCAGCAGCGCAAGCAAAGGTCCTCGCATGATTCGGTCGTGAAGCGATATTTCAAGCCAAAAAGACTTCGGCCAAAACATCGGAACAAAGACGGCACGGAGGTATGAGCGTATCGGGCGCTCGCGCCAATTATGTTCGAATAACCTTGGATTGCGGTTGAAAAGGCCGCGAATGAGTTCTTGCCAATTGAACTGAAACCCGCACTCGGTGCAGCGCGGGGTGGTTAGCGTGCGCAGGTTGTAGCCGCAGCGCGAGCAGTGGACGTCGAAGTCGATGGCGGGCCAGTCGGGAAGGCCTTCGGGCGTGAGCGGGATATTCGGCGTGGGGGCGGGGTCGGCCACGGGCGGATTCTAAGCCGTTCGGTGTCAGCGGAAAACCATCGATTGTCTGCTTCGCGTTGCGTGTACCACGGGGTCGATATAATCCGCCCATCATGCTTGGCCAGATCCAACGCCCGGCGCGCCGGGAACAGAATGAAGACGGCCGCGGGCAATCGGGCGCCGTCGCGGGGGCGCGATCGCGCGGGCAGTGGCTCAACGCGGCCGATCGGTTGATGCTGGTGGCGCACGAGGGGTTGCGGCGGTTTGGGCATCCCGGGTTTCAGTGTCAGACGCATGTCTGGCTGGATGGGCGGCTGGATGTCGCTGGGTTCATCGAGGCGCTGGCGGCGCTGCGCTTGGCGTATCCAGTGGTGGTGTCGCGGATTGCGCGGGATGACCGAGGGCGGCCGTACTGGCGATTCGAGGCGGATCGCGATGTTGCATTCTTCGAGCATGACTTGGCGGGCGGGGAGCGCGGCGACGTGTGGGCCTTTGCCGAAAGAATGTTCGAGACGTCGATGGATCTGGTTCGCCAGGATCCCATCGAGTTTCATCTGCTGCACCTGCCCGACGGGCGCGACGTGCTCTTGATGCGATTCAATCACGTCCTGATGGACGGCAAGGGGCCTGAGTTTGCGCTGAGTGAAATGGGGCGAATGTTTGCGGAAGCGGGGAAATATGCTGACGCAGAAGGCCGTCGGCCCGCCTCGGCGGATCTTCGACATGGCACCCTGATTCCGTCCGCCGAGACGGCGGACGCTACTTCCGACGAGATGACCGCCTATCTCCGGCGGCATTCGCGGCGCAAGCGGTTTTCGTCGGCCATGCAGGTCATCCGGGCTCAGATCAAGCTGCCCACCAAAGCGGCGATGATGACGCAGGGCGACAATACAATCTGGGTTCACAAACCGTTTCGCATCCTCGTGCGCGAAATGGACGAGGCGCGAACCAAGGCCGCGGTCGAGCGCGTGCGGAAGCTGTGCGGGTTTGCGAACCTGGCGCCTGCGTTGCTGGCGAGCGCGTTTCGGGCGATTCGGGAATTCAGCGACAAGCCGATCGGGCGGCGCACCGGATTCAAAACCGACGTGCCGCTCAATCTTCGTGCGCCGGGGCAGATTCACCCGGTGTTTCGCAATTTCATGTCGTTCATCCAGATGAGCGCGCGGCCGGGTGAACTGGATGATCGCGACGCGCTGACGAAATCGTTGAACGCCACCATGCGCGAGCAGATTCGCCGCGGCGTCGACGTGGGCACGGTGCAGATGATGTCGCTGATCGCGCCGCACGAGAAACTGTTGACCAGGCATCTGGTCGAGCGGATCAAAAGCGATCCGACCTCGCTGGCATTCGGATTTTTGGGGCCGGTGCTGCCGGGGCTGGAGACGTTCTGCGGGCAGCGGGTGGAATGGCTGTATTCGCTGAACACGAGCAATTCGCCGCCGGGGATGGTGCTGCAGGTGAACCAGTTTCGCGGGCGGATGAACCTGATGCTGACGTACATCGACGGCAAGGTGCCGGAGGCGCTGGCGAATCAGTTTGCCGAGTTTATCATGGATGATCTGGTGTGAAACAGAGCTGCGCCCGTCAGGAAGCGGTGGCGATCCGGGCGAGAGTATTTGGCGATTTGGCGATCTGGGGATTTGGCGATTGAAAAGCGAAAATGAAGCGTACATCGCGAAAAGGGGATTCGGGTCTATGCGATTTGCGTGACTCCGCCGCTCCTTCGGAGCGGACTGAGAAGGGAGCCGAATAATCCACGGGTTTCGCTTCACTTCACCCGTGGCTACATTCCGTCGCCCCGCTGGGGCGAGAACCAAGATCGTCGCGGAGCCTTGCCGGAAATTATTTGTCTGATCGTCGTGCTACTTGGATCTGGTTGAGACATGAACTTCGAGCTAACTGAAACGCAGCAGGCGATCCGGCAGTCGGCGACCGAATTCGCCCAGCGCGAGTTGCTCGAAGGTGAAATCAACCCCACCTTCGACCGCGAGGGCTGGCGGAAGTGCGCGGCGTTCGGGGCGATGGGGGTGACGATCCCGACGGATTTCGGCGGGCGCGGCCAGAACCTCAACGAGTTCGTCGCGATGATGGAGGGGCTCGGCTATGGGTGCCGCCGCTATGGCCTGCTGATCGCGATCAACGCCCACGTCTTCGGCAGCGTCGAGACGCTCTTCCGCGCCGGGTCCGACGAGCAGAAGAAGCGCTATCTCCGAAAGCTGGCGACGGGTGAATGGGTCGCCGCTCACAGCGTGACCGAGCCGGACGGCGGCAGCGATCTGGGCAACATGCAAACCATCGCCCGCAAGGATGGGAATCGCTGGGTTATCAACGGCAAGAAGAAATACGCCACCTGCGGCGCGGGCGCCGATCTGCACGTCGTCTATGCGAAGATGGACGATCCGGAGCGCTACCGGTTGAGCTGTTTTCTTGTCGAGCCCGACACGCCGGGCATGAGCGTGCGGCCGCTGCCGGCCACCGGCCTGCACGGCTCGGGTCTCAGCGAAGTGACCTACGAAAACGTGCGCGTGCCGGATGAGAATATTCTGGGCAAGCCGGGCTCCGGGGCGATGGTGTTTCAGGGATCGATCGAGCGCGAGCGGGCGTGCATCTTCGGCTTCGTGCTGGGGGCGATGCGGCGCGAGCTGGAGCTGGCGGTCGAGTACGCGAACAAGCGCGTGGTTGGCGGCCGGGCGATCGCGGGGTACCAGGCGGTGGCCCATCGCATCGCGGACATGAAGGTGCGGCTGGACGCCTCGCGGCTGCTGCTCTATCACGTGACCGGGCTGAAGAGCGCCGGCAAGCGGGCGCCGATGGAAGCCGCCGTGGCGAAGCTGTTTATCAGCGAGAGCTTCCTGGCAAGCAGCCTCGATCTGATTCGCACTTTCGCGGGGAACGGGTTCATCAGCGAAGGGGGGATCGACATGTTTCTGCGCGACGCACTGGGGACGATCATTTTCAGCGGGACGAATGATATTCAGCGGAATATTATCGCGGGGCAGCTTGGGGTGCGGGGGTAAACGCCGAAACGCCGAAAAGTCAAAACGCCGAAACAAAGTCGCGATCATCAGGCAGCGGTCAGCGCACGGGTTTCGAATCGTTGGCAAATCTGTTCAGCGCCTCAACGGCGGTTGATACTGGAATCCCTTCATATTCACGAAGCTGAAGTAGGTGGTCGTCACCCGAAACAATGATCTCGGCGTTTGTTGCCACGGCGCAGGCGAGCACGCTGTCGTCGTCAGGATCGTCGATGACTGCTAGGGGGATGGAGGCAGGTTCGACCATCGTACAAATTGCTGCAATGCCATGGACAAGGTCTATGCCACGGACGCGCGCAAGCCGGAGTCGTTTGCTCATTTTCGGTCGCGCGAGTACTTCGTCGAGTTCGGCGAGGAGGTCCGCGGATGTGAAGAGTGTGGCACGTCCGACGCGTCCGTATTGGAGCAGAGCGTGCGGTGGACCCTTCCAAAGGAGGGCAGACACCAGGATGTTCGTGTCAAGCACCAGCCGCATTGCGATTCCGACGGGCAGCGCGGGCGGATTGCATTTCTTCGTTGAGTTCCGCTTCCGTCATGGGGGGTACCTTCGCCACGGAAAGGCGATCCACGGCAGTGAAGAGCGCATTTGCACGCCGGCGGCGAAGTTCCTCTCGTAGAATCTCTTCCAGGGCGGCGGGATCGAGCAAGCCACTGGCGGTTGCCTCGCTGGCGAGGTCATCGGGCAATGAGAGTTTTAGTTCTATAGAGGTCATGATTAGATTATACCGCGAAATCAGTCGTGGGACGACTGAGACCGCTATTGTTTCAGGATGCTGGCGCGTTACAAAATGTATCGGGGCAAACGGCCGGCTTCGGACCCGTTGCCGAGAGGGATTCGGCAGGACACGCGCTGGAAGACGCGGCACATTCTTCGCCCGACGCGGGAGCTGGTGGAGCCGTTTCTGGAATCGACCAGCGCCGAGGCGTGGAAGCAATATGTGCCGGCGTACTTTGCGGTGCTGGAGGAGCGTTTCGCGGCCGATCGAAAGCCGTTCGACGATCTCGCGGCGCTGGCCGAACGGGGGGACGTGTTCATCGGTTGCTCCTGTCCGACGAAGAAGAATCCGGTGCCGGGCCGATGTCATACCTATCTTGCCCTGGAATTCATGAAGAGCAAGTATCCCTGGCTGGTCATCGACGCCGGGTCCTGATTTCGTGTACGCCCGGTAGGGCGCATGAAGGTTGCCAGAGGTGACCGAAGTGAACCTCTGGATAGAAACTTCCAAACAACTTTTCGCCCGGAGGGCGCGCGATGTTTCGTTCGCCCTCCGGGCGAAGAGTAACAAGTGCGATCTTTACCAGAGGTTTACTCGGCTTCGCCTCGTTCACCTCTGGCAACCATCGCGCGCCCTGCCGGGCGAAGATCTATCGTGTTATTCTGATTCCGCCGGGCGGCGGGCGCCGATCCGGGCTGAGAGCTTCTGATACATGAGCGACACGCCCAGCAGCAGTAGGCCCAGCACGATGAAGGAGACGATGCGATAGATCATCTTCAGGTAGCCCAGATCGACGGTCATCACCTTCACCAGCGTGACCGCGAAGCAGAGGATGGCCGTGACGCGGAGGGCGGCGTTGAAGCGGGCGAAGCCGATCGCCAGCAGCACGGATGCGTTGAGGCTCCAGACGACCGAGAGAAAGACGTGCATCGCGCGGCGCGGGTCGGGAAACGAAAGGCCCCACGGCTCGTTGGCGAAGATGCGCGAGATTTCAAACGAGCCGGTGGCCAGAACGACGATGGCGCTCATGACGACCAGCGTATTCACTACAGAGTCTTGAAAATCCTCTCGAATGGCCTCGCGCCATCGGCGATTCGTCATCCCCGAGATGACGATCAGAAACACCGCGATGAGGAGGCCGGTGAAGACCGCCCCTGCTGATTGGTTCCGGTGCTGATGAGCACGGGCGTGGCGAAGCCGCCGATCAGGCCCATGACGGCCACGGTTTGAATGCCGCTGTGCAGGGCGATGAGCGCCGCGCCGCCGGTGATGAGGCAGTAAATCGGAAAGGCCGCGTCGAGCGAGATCAGATCATAAAATGCGTGCGAAGCGTAGGCGGAGAAATAGAGTGTCACGACGCCGGCGACCAGAAGGCCGACGGCGAAGTTTCGCATCGAGCGCCGCAGGCAATACTCGCCGCCGCCGATGAGCACCAGCCCGAAGGCGGCGCCCATGAGCACGCGGGCCAACGGGCCGATCCAGCCCTGATCGAAGGAGTATTTGATGAAGAAGCTGATGCCCAGCAGCAGCACGACCGCGCCGATGCGGTTGAGCCAGGTGCCGCCGATGAGGATTTCGAGTGCCGCTGCTCGTCGCCGGTGAATTTCACCGCCGGCGGGATATTGAAGGCGGGGCCGGCGACGTTCATGGGCGGTTGAACGATGATCGGGGGCGGGGTGATTGTCAGGCGGGCGGGATTCTCCAGTTCGACTCGCGCTTCCTCCGCCGCAGGCCGTTCAACAGAGCCGCGCCCGTGAGGAAGCGCTGGGTGTTCGGGGGGAGCAGCGGTCTGATTCTTGGGAGGGGCTTGAAAAGCCCCGGGTTCGATCTCCCCGGCAGGTTTTCCAGAGTAGTTCTGGTGAAGCTGATTCAGGCGCCATTGAAGTTCAGCCACGTTCTCCGAGACGCGCTGAAGTTCCCGGCGAAGCGCGTCGATCTGCTCTTCAAGGGTCGGCCCTGCCATGCCCGCGGCTCCCGGAGCGATATGCATGGGATTGCAACGGGTTCGCGCGATGGAGTCAACGCGCGACTCACTCTGGTATTAGCATGATTTGAGGTCTCGAGAGCATACTGCCTGCGGAGTCCGCCGCTCCTTCGGAGCGGACTGGAATGAACCGTCGATGTGTCCACGAGTTCCGCTGCGCTCCACTCGTGGCTACAGCCGTCGCACCTTCGGAGCGAAGACATGATGAAGACATTGTAAACACTTGGATCAACGCGGCTCACCCTCGCTAGCGCTTCGGGCTTGGGAAAGGCGGGCGACTTCAATGGTCAAATCACCACTTTGCCAGGTCGACAGATTCTTATCTCTCCTGCTGCATACGGCTGAGCAGCACGGCGAGTAGGACGATCACGCCTCGGGCGATGAGTTGGCCGTCCTCATGCACGTCCATCAGGCGCATGCCGTTGACGATGACCGCCATGAACAGAACGCCGACCAGCGTGCCCCATACGCGCCCCGCGCCGCCCGACAGGCTCGTGCCGCCGACGATCACCGCCGCGATGACGTCGAGCTCCCAGCCTTGGGCGACCTCGGGCGAGCCGGAGCTGATCCGCGCGGTAAGCACGACGCCGGACAGCGCCGCCAACAGGCCTGTGATTGCCAGCACGCCGACGCGCACGCGGCCGACGCTGATGCCGCACAACCGTGCCGCCTCGGCATTTCCGCCGACGGCATAGACGCTGCGGCCGAACGTGGTGAAGTTCATCACAAAATGGACTGCAGTGAAAACCAGTGCCAGCAATATGACCGGGAACGGGATTCCAACGAGATACCCAGAGCCGAGATATGCGAATCCAGTCGGCAGGTTGGTCAGGGCATAGCCGCCGGTGAGCTTGAAGGCCGCGCCGCGCAGTGCGGTGAGCAGCGCGAGCGAGGTAATAAAGCTCGGCACGTTGAACTTCGTTCGCACAAAGCCGGTGAATCCGCCGATCGCGGCGCCGAGTGCCAGAGCGGTGGCCACAGCCGCCCACGCCGGCCATCCGTGCTCGATCAGACACGCGGTCAGGCACCCGGCGAAGGCGACGGCCGACCCGACGCTCAGGTCGATCTCGCCGGCAATGATGACCATGGTCATGCCGAAGGCGATGATGCCGATCTCGCAGGAATTTCGCAGGACGAGCAACAGATTGTCGCGGGTGAGGAAGACATCAGACTGGAAGTATAGAAAGACGCAGATCGCGAGCAGAACGATTTCGAGAATCGAATGGCGAAGGATATTCACGAAATGTTCGCGGCGGACCAACTTGATGCTCCAAATCTCAAGATTGCGTGTGTCCGGACGAAATCGCCAAATTACCAAATCGCGGAATCACCAGATATCACGATCATGGTTCCATGCACGCCTCAAACAGGGTCTCCAGGTTCAACCCCGTCACGGGCATGTCCGCCGCGATCCGTCCGCGCCGCAATACCAGTATGCGATGACACACTTCCGGCAACTCTTCCAGTTCGCTCGATACGAAGATGCAGGCGATCCCGTCTCGCGCCAGCCCGCGAATGATGTCGAATATCTGCGCCTTTGCCTGCACGTCGATGCCGCGCGTCGGCTCATCGAAAAGCATGACGCGCGGCCGTGTGTTCAGCCAGTTCCCGATCACGACTTTCTGCTGATTGCCGCCCGAAAGGGCGGTGATCGGCCGCTCGATGCCCGGCGCCCGAATCTGCAGGTCGCGCACGTTCGCCTGGACGACGGGCCGCTGGCGTGCCTTCCAGATGACGCAATGCTTCGCGATGCGCGCCAGCCCCGCGAGACATGCGTTGTCACGGATGCTCATCAGTGGCACGATGCCCTGCGTCTTGCGATTTTCGGGCGCCAGCGCGATGCCCAGGCGCTTCATCCGCGCCGGCGTGGGGCGCTGGACGCACCGGCCGGCGACAAAGATTTGGCCGCCGTCGACACGCATTGCTCCGAAGATCGCCATCAGCAATTCGGTTCGGCCCGACCCGAGCATCCCCGCGATCCCGAGTATTTCGCTGCTGTGCAACGAGAATGACACGTCATGCAGCATGGGCGTCATTCGCAAGCCGCGCACTTCGAGCGCGACTTTTCCCGCCGCGAATTGAGTCGGCGACGCCGATTCCGTCAGCGCGTCGCCGAACATCATCTGTACGATGGTTTTCGGCGACGCATCCTGCATTGCGCTGCTGCCGGCGAGTTTTCCGTCGCGCAGCGCCACGACGCGGTCGGCGATTTGCGGCAACTCGTGCAGTCGATGGCTCACGTAAATGACGATCACGCCCCGCTTCGCCAGCGAGCGGATCAATTCAAACAACCGCTCCACTTCCGTTCGCGCCAGTGCCGATGTCGGCTCGTCCAGCATCAGGACAGTAGGCACGCTGGGTGCCATGTCGAGGATCCGCCGCGGCGGGCCGACGGCCTTTGCGTCGGCATGAATTCTCGGCGCCATTGTTTTCGCAATTTCAACAACCTGCTGCTGGGCGATGCGAAGCTGCGAGACCCGCGCCTTCACGTCGAGCGAAATCCCCAGTTCGCGCAACAGCGAATCCGCAACACAAACCGTCCTTTCCCAGTCGATAACGAGTCCCATGGTCCCGCGCCGCTTAGGCAGGCGTCCAAGCAATATGTTTTCGCCCACGGTCAGGCCCGGCACCAGGCTCAGCTCCTGATGCACCGTCGCGATTCCGTTAGCAATGGCGTCGGCCGGCGAACGAAGATCGAGCAGCCGGCCGTTCAGCCGCGAATCGCCGCTGGTCGGCCGCATGGCGCCCGCGAGAATTTTCACCAGGGTGCTCTTGCCCGCCCCGTTTTTCCCGATGAGCGCCGTGACTTTGCCGCCCTCGAATGTCACGGAGATGCCATCGAGCGCCACGGTGCCCGGATAGACTTTTCGCAGGCCATCGATTTCGAGCCGGGATGGGTTCATCTGCCGTCCGTGCAATAAAACACGAACTTGCGCGGCGGAGCAACTCCCAACTGAACGCGGGGCGTGAGGATGGTCGATATTCCGGGAGGGAATGAACTATCTTGCCCGAATCCCAAGCAACTCTTGCTGTTTCCGGGCTCCGAGACCATCGACAGGCTTCATCTGATGATTTCAATCAGGCGACATGTTTCGACATTGATATGCCTGATCTCTTGTTCAATTTTCGTGTCGCCACGAT
>Ga0190265_10001369_pt1 | contig 16025 bp, 12 predicted proteins | sample Popmic124T_FD_133135 | JGI IMG/M metagenome (GOLD analysis project Ga0190265, IMG submission 133135) | Populus adjacent soil microbial communities from riparian zone of Indian Creek, Utah, USA - 124 T | ecosystem: Environmental > Terrestrial > Soil > Riparian zone | place: USA: Utah | collected...
CCGATCAGTTCCACCGCCCTCCGCGACGCGGCGATCCGGCTGCGCTCGATGCGATCCGCCTCTCAGGGCGCGAATGAACCCGGCGATGCCTGGCGTGTCTCCGAGGTCGACGGCCGTGATGGTGACCTCGGCGTCGAACTCACGGCCGTCGCGGTGCACGGCCGGCACCTCGGACCGGCGGTCGATCAGCGTGCCCTGCCCCGTCTTCGCATAGCGACGAAGGCCATCCTCGTTCGACGCGCGCAGTCGCTCAGGGATGATCACCGCCACGGGACTTCGGTACCAGCCACGGTGCCGCGGCCGCGGCTGCTACCCTTGGCCCGTGGACCTCTCCCGACCCTGGGGACACCCCTGGCGGGGCCGGCTGGACGAGCTGGCGATCGACTCGGAAGCACTCACCGCGAACCCACTCGGCGACCCTCACCGTCGCCCCCTGTATGTGTACACGCCGCCAAGCTACGACCAGCAGCCCGATCGGCGATTCCCATCGGTCTACCTGCTCCAGGGCCTGACCGGCCAGGTCGACATGTGGCGCGCCCGCAAGGCCTTCACGCGAACGACGCCCGAGGCGGTCGACGACTGGTTCTCGACCGAGGGAGCAGCGCCGGCGGTGGTGGTCTACGTCGACGCCTGGACCTCGCTCGGCGGTGCCCAGTTCCTGGACTCGCCGGCGACCGGCCGCTACCACACCTACCTGTGTGACGAGGTCGTTCCCTTCGTCGATGCCCGGTACCGCACGCTCGCCGAGGCCGCTCACCGCGGCGTCGCCGGCAAGAGCAGCGGCGGCTACGGCGCCATGGTCACGCCGATGCTCCGCTCTGACGTGTTCGGTGGCCTCGCCACGCACGCCGGCGACGCGCTGTTCGAGGCCTGCTACCTTCCCGAGTTCCGCGAGGTGGCGCGGGCGCTGCGCGACGTGTACGACGGCTCGTACGACGCCTTCTGGGCCGACTTCCGTTCTCGACCCGGCCGCTCGAAGCGGACCGACGGCGTGCTGCTCAACGCGTGGTGCATGGCCGCCTGCTACTCGGCCGATGCGGACGGCACCGTGCGGCTGCCCTTCGACCCGTCGACGGGCCGGCTCATCGGGGAGGTCTGGGACCGATGGCTGGCCTGGGACCCGGTCCGCATGGTCGCGTCGCGCTCCGATGCGCTGCGCGGGCTGCGCGCCGTCTGGATCGATGCCGGGCGCGGCGACGACTTCTACCTCGACCTGGGAGCCCAGGCGTTCCACGCCGAGCTCGCCGCGATCGGCGTCGATGACGACCGGGTGCGGTTCGAGCTGTTCGATGGGACCCACGCCGGGATCGACTGGCGCTATCCCGAGGCGATCGGCTGGCTGGCGGAGCGCCTCGCCGAAGGCAGCTAGGCGGCCACCACCCGGTCACGGCCCGCGCGCTTGGCCATGAACAGCGCCACGTCGGCGGTACGCAGCAGCGAGTCGCGCGTGGCGTGCGCGCGGTCGAGCTCCGCGCAGCCTGCCGACACGGTGACCTGGAGCGCCTCGCCGCCCTCCGCGCGGATCGAGCGCTCGGCGAGCCGTTCGCGGACCTCGTTCGCCGCCGCGACCGCCTGCTCCCGAGTCGCGCCGTCGAGAACCACGATGAACTCCTCGCCCCCGAGGCGTGCGACGAGGTCGCTCGCGCGGAACCGGGTGGCGAGGACGTCGGCGAACGCGCGCAGGACCTCGTCGCCGACCTGGTGGCCGTGCTCCTTGTTGAAGATGCCGAACCTGTCGAGGTCGAACACGATGGCGCTCAACGGCCGCCAGCCGGTGAGCCGTTCCCGGCGGTGAGCGGCGAGCATCCGGTCGAGGGCCTCGTCGAAGTGGCGGCGGTTGTAGAGGCCGGTGAGCGGATCACGGACGGCGGACTCCGCCACTTCAGCGTGCAGGAACGCGTTGGCCACCGCGAGCGCGGCGCTGCTGGCCAGGAGCTGGAGACCCTCGAACTGGAGCCCGCTGAACGGCGTGCCGGCGGTCGCCCGCGCGATGGTCAGCGCGCCGACCACGACACCGTCGCGGATGAGGGGAAGGCCGACGCCGTGCGTGATGGCCGGCAGGCCCAGGTGCTGGAGCGAGATCGGCACCTTCTCGGGCCCGTAGGCCTCGTCCACCACGGTGGCGCGATCACGGATGGCCCGCCCCGACAGCCCCTCGCCGACAGCGATCTCCTTGCCGATCACGGTGTCGGGCGCGCCGCGCACGGCGCGCACGAGGTAGCGGCCGCTGGCCCGATCGAGGAGGACCACGGCCAGCGTGTCCGCCGCCACCACCCGCCCGGTTGCCTCGATGATCATCTCGGCCAGCGGTTCCAGCGCGAGCGAGGCCGTCACGTCACGGCCGAAGGCCTCGATGTCGCGGAACAGGTCGGCACGCGCGGCGAGCGCCTGGCGATCGTGGCCGAGCGCAACGGCGATGGCGATGCGCGTGGCGATGATGTCGATCAGGGTCCGGTCCGTCTGGTCCAGCCTTCGGCCGCCGCTTGTCTCGACGTTCAGGATGCCGAAGAAGCGGCCGTCCACCATCAGCGGGGCGCTGATGAGGCTCGTCGCCGACATCGTGCCCGGCACGTAGTCCGGTTCGGCGGCAACGTCCGGGATGAAGGCCATCTCACGCGTCCGCATCACGCGGCCTGCGATCCCCGTCGAAGCGTCGAACGCAGAGAGGGCTTCCACGTATCCGCGCTGCGCGGCAAGCTCGACCCGCTGGTCGTCGCCGAGGTAGACCGATGCGAACGGGTACCCGAAGCGGCTGACGACGACGTCGACTGCCTGGTCGATCAGCTCGACCGTCGGACCGGAGGCGGCCAGCAGGCGGCCGACCTCTTCCAGGGCAGAGATCTGCCGAGCGCGCCCGCGCTCGGCCATGACCGCAGCCCGCGCGGCGACCAGGGCCCCTTCGAGCGCAGTGACGATGCGCCGCGTCCCGAATGCCAGCACGAGCGACACGCCGGCGAGCGTCACGCCCCGAAGGGCGATGGCACTGGTCGATCCCAGCGCCTCCAGCTCCGGCGCCAGGAGCACGGTGGCCGCGAAGCCGGCAGCAACTGCGCCCTGCACCGTGCCAGCGGCAGCTGCCGCCGCGACGATCGGGATGTAGAGCGAGATCAGCGGCAGCGACGTCCCGCCGATGGAGCGGCTGGCGACCGCGACGAAGAGTAATGCAGGCACGAGCCGCACGATCTGCCAGGCCACGCGCCTGCTGAGCCGGCGGCGGCGCCCCACGACCCCGAGGATGACCTGCGAGGCGAACGCGAGCGCCCCGAGCAGTGTGGCCAGCAACAGCTCCCCGGGTCGCTGGGCAATGAGCGCCACCAGCAGCACGACCGGGATGAGCGAGGCTGTGTACAGCAGGACGACGTCGTCGCCGATGCGCGCCCACGTGGGCACGACCCGCGCGGGACGCAGGGCATCCCCCAGGCGCGACCGCGCCCCCCTCACCGTGATCTGCTGCATGAATCGCCGGCCATCGTCCCCCGCGCGGACCGGGGATCACATGCCCCGGAAGTACTGCGCCGGTCAGGCTGGCACGCCGCACGCTATGCTCGCCGGCATGACATTCCGACGCGATGTCGAGCTCGATCCCGGACAGGTGCGCGACGTGCGCGGTCGCCGCGTAACCGGCGGAGGCGTCGCGATCGGCGGCGGCCTCGGCGGGATCGTCCTCCTCATCGTGTTCGTCCTGCTCGGCGGTAACCCAGGGGACCTCGGCCTGGCGCCGGGTGGCGCCGGGACGGGCCCGGTCTCAAGCGAGCTGGCGACGGAGTGCCGGACGGGCGCCGATGCGAACGAGCGGCAGGACTGCCGGCTGGTGGGCGCCGTCAACAGCCTGGACGAGTACTGGAGCGGGGCGTTCGCCGCCTCCGGCAACCAGTACCAGCAACCGATCACCACGCTCTTCGCCGATGGGGTCGACACCGCCTGCGGCGGTGCCACGAGCGCGGTGGGGCCGTTCTACTGCCCGCTCGACCAGACGATCTACATCGACCTCGGCTTCTACCAGCAGCTCGAGACGCAGTTCGGCGCCGAGGGCGGTCCGTTCGCCGAGATGTACGTCATCGCCCACGAGTACGGCCACCACGTGCAGAACCTGCTCGGCCTCCTCGAGCAGGGCCGCGATGCGGGCGCCGAGGGCGGGGCGGTGCGCACCGAGCTGCAGGCCGACTGCTTTGCCGGCGTGTGGGGCGGCAACGCGGTCGACACCGGCTTCCTGGAGCCGCTGACGCCGGAACAGATCGCCCAGGCGCTCGACGCGGCAGAGACCATCGGCGACGACCGCATCCAGGAGCAGACGCAGGGCCAGGTCAACCCGGAGACCTGGACCCACGGATCGTCCGAGCAGCGCCAGGAGTGGTTCACCATCGGTCTGGAGCAGAAGGCTGCGGACGCCTGCGACACGTTCAACGCCGACGTCTGAGCGCGCGGCTGGGGCTTGGCGCCCGCCGCGAATCGTGTGAGACTGGCGCCCCCCAAGCGCGGGAGGTGACCGATGATGATCGACGACCTCGGGAGTGGCCCCGGGCGCGGCGCGCCCGAGCCGACCTTCCTGAGCTCACCGTTCCCGCGCATCGCCGACTACGGCTTCCTGTCCGACTGCGAGAACACCGTGCTGATCGCCCCGTCGGGCAACGTCGAATGGCTGTGCCTGCCGCGCATGGATTCTCCGAGCGTCTTCGGTGCCCTGCTGGACCGGACGGCCGGCGGCTTCCGCTTCGGTCCGGCCGACGTCCACGTCCCGGCCGCGCGCCGCTACCTGCCCGGCACGATGGTCCTCGAGACGAGCTGGGGCACGGCCCAGGGCTGGGTGATCGTGCGCGACGTGATGCTCATCGGCCCGTGGCGGCACGAGCGTGAGCGGTCGGAGTCCCAGCGCCGAGCGCCGACCGACTACGACGCCGAGCACGTGCTCCTGCGCATGGTGCGCTGCGTGAACGGCGAGATGCAGCTGACGGTGGACTGCGAGCCGGGCTTCGACTACGGCCGCAGCCTCGGCCTCTGGGAGTTCGGGGACGACGGGTACCACCAGCTCAGCTGCCGCGCCCAGGACAGCAGCGACCTCGTGCTGACCCTGGCCAGCGACATCAACCTGGGGTTCGAGGGGCCCCGCGCCCTCGGGCGAACCCTGATCAAGGAGGGAGAGACCCGGTTCGTGGCGCTCGCCTGGGGCAACAACGCCCCACCCGACTCCACCGACGACGCCTACAGGCGTCTCGTATGGACCGCGCATCACTGGCAACACTGGCTCGCGCGCGGGCATTTCCCGGACCATCCGTGGCGCTCGTACCTGGAGCGCTCGGCGTTGACGCTCAAGGGCCTGACCTACGCGCCGACCGGCGCGATCGCCGCGGCGGCGACCACCTCGCTGCCCGAGACGCCCGGCGGCGAGCGCAACTGGGACTACCGATACACCTGGATCCGCGACTCGACCTTCGCGCTCTGGGGCCTCTACACGCTCGGTTTCGAATGGGAGGCGAACGACTACCTCTACTTCATCGCCGAGGTCGCGGAGCGCCACGACGAGCTGCCGATCATGACCTCGCTGGACGGCGGGCCGGTACCGCAGGAGCGAATCCTCGATCACCTGAGCGGGTACGAGGGCGCGCAGCCGGTCCGCATCGGGAATGGCGCCTACGGCCAGAAGCAGCACGACGTCTGGGGCGCCGTGCTCGACTCGGTGTACCTCCACACGAAGTCGAGCGACCACCTCGACGAGCGGATCTGGCCCATCCTCGTGCGCCAGGTCGAAGCCGCGCTCGATGCGTGGCGCGAGCCGGATCGCGGGATGTGGGAGGTCCGCGGCGAGCCGCAGCACTTCACCAGCTCGAAGCTGATGTGCTGGGTCGCGGCGGATCGAGGCGCGCGGCTGGCGCTGCTCCGCGGGGACGAGGAGCGGGCTGCGAGGTGGCAGGCGGCCGCCGACGAGATCCACGCCGACATCTGCGCGAACGCGCTCGACCGGCGCGGCGTGTTCACCCAGGCATACGGCGCCGATGCGCTCGACGCGTCGGTCCTGCTCATGCCGCTCGTCCGTTTCCTTCCGCCCGACGACAAGCGCATCCGCAACACCGTCCTGGCCGTGGCCGACGAGCTGACCGTCGACGGGCTCGTGTTGCGTTACCGGACGGAGGAGACCGACGACGGCCTGTCCGGTGAGGAGGGGACATTCACGATCTGCTCGTTCTGGCTGGTATCGGCGCTGTGCGAGATCGGTGAGTTCCAGCGCGCGCGTGGCCTGTGCGAGAAGCTGCTCTCGTACGCGTCGAGCCTCGGCCTGTACGGCGAGGAGATCGACCCGGCGACCGGTCGACACCTCGGGAACTTCCCGCAGGCGTTCACCCACCTCTCCCTGATCAACGCCGTCATGCACGTCATCCGCGCCGAGGGCGAGCTCGCCGCGGGCGTCGCCCCCCTCTCCCCGAGGGTGCCGGCCGGGTCGAGCTCCGGCAACGGGAAGGGAGCCCTCAACGGCGGTGAATCCTCGAGGAAGCCTCGTCGCCGCCGATCGGCACGATCGGCCTGAATGCTCGCCTTCGCTCCTACAATCGTCCGGTGACTGCCGGGCGCCAGACGCGCGGGTTCCTGTTCGCAAGACCTTCGCGACTACTCGCGATTCACCGAGCGGCACGGCGACGACGCTGCCCGGGAGCTCCTGCACCGGTACCGGGACCTCGTCCGGAGCGTGATCTCGCGCCACGAGGGAGCCGAGATCCGGACGGAGGGCGACAGCTTCTACGTCGTGTTCACCTCGCTCGGGCAGGCCGTCACCGCCGGGATCGAGATCCTCGAAGAGGCCGAGCGAGCTGAACGTCATGCCGATCAGCCGATCCGTGTCGGGATCGGCATCCACGCCGGGGAGACGATCGACGGCGAGGACGGCATCGTCGGCTCGGCAGTGAACATCGCGGCGCGCGTGTGCGCCAGTGCGAAGCCTGGCCAGCTGCTCGTCACGGAGACCGTCAGGGCCCTGACTCGCGGATACCTGCCGGCGACCTTCGTCCCGGTCGGCAAACGGCGCCTGAAGGGCATCACGGACCCCCTTGCCCTGTTCGAGGTCAGACGCGGGGCAATGGCCGGGGTACGTGCCGCGCGCATCCCTCAAGCAGTCGCGATCGGAGGCGCGTTCGCGGCCGCTGTCATCGTGGTAGCTGTGGTGGCTGCCACGATGGCCATCGACGGCTGGCTGACGGCGGCTGACGACGGATCTAGCGTCTCCCCGCCGCCGAGCGCATCGGGCTCGACGCCGTCCGCCGTGGACGCCCTTCCATCGTCGAGCCCGGTCCTCGACCCTGACGCGCCGTTCCCGACGGTGGACGAGGAGCGCCTGCTCGGGCTGCTCGACGAGCGCGACCGCGAGCGCTGCGTCCGGGCCGACCCCTCGGACGGTCCGGTCTACTCCGTCCTTCTCCGAGGCTCCGAAGGATTCCAATCGCAGGCGGTCTCGCTCCCCTACGTCGCGGCCATCGACTGTGCGCTCGGCGGTATCTCGGCGCCGGATCGCCTCCTGTACTGGGACATCCGGCCGCCGCTCGGCGACTCCCCGTTGAGCGCCACCGGTGACGCGAGCGCCATCGTCTTCCAGCAGGCCGGACGGGTCGGCGCCTCGGCGGGAGGGTGCGCGGATGGCATCCCCGCACAGGAAGCGTGGTCGTTCGGCGACGCGTCCGGTGACCTCGTCTGCTACAAGACGACCACGGGAGATGCGGTCCTCCTCTGGAGCCGCGACGGCAGCCTACTGCTGGGCAGGGCGGTGCGTGACGACCGCGACATGGCCGCCCTCCTGGGATGGTGGGAGGACGTGGCCCGGTTCCACGACTGACCAGGGACGGGACGGCGCTCCGCTGGCGCCGACCAGCGCCAGCTGCCTGGGCACTCGACGCCACTCCTACAATCGGTCGGTGACGGTGGAACGCCAGACTCGCGGGTTCCTGTTCGCCGACCTCCGGGGCTACTCGCAGTTCACCGATGAGCACGGCGACGACGCCGCCCGAGAGCTGCTGCATGCGTACCGCGCGCAGGTGCGCGATGTCATCGCGGGGCACCAAGGAGCCGAGATCCGAACGGAGGGCGACAGCTTCTACGTCGTCTTCTCGTCAATCGGCGAGGCCGTCACGTCCGGGCTCGAGATCCTGGAAAAGGCGGAAGAAGCGAAGTCCACCGGCACGGGTCTTCCTATCCACGTCGGGATCGGCATCCATGCCGGGGAAACGCTCGACGGCGAGGACGGCATCGTCAGCTCCGCGGTCAATATCGCTGCACGGGTGTGTGCCACCGCGAGGCCCGGCCAGCTTCTCGTCACGGAGACGGTCCGTGGCCTCACGCGCGGCTACCTCCCAGTCAACTTCTCCTCCGTGGGCCAGCGCCGGCTGAAGGGGATCAGGGACGCCGTGACCCTGTTCGAGGTCAGCCGCCGAACGGCGGCCGCCTCCCGTGCCTCGCGCATCCCACCCGCCGTCGCAATGGGCGGCGCGTTCGCCGCGGCAGTCGTGGTGGTGGCGATCGTAGTTGCAGCGATGGCGATCGACGGGCGGTTTACGACCGCGCGCGACTCATCTGCCTCGCCGACGGCCCAAGCCGAGACGAGCTCGGCACCATCCGACCAGGCCACGACGAGCGCCTCGCCATCCGCGGTCGAGGCGCTCGCTTCGTCGAGCCCACTCATCGGACCTGACGATCAATACCCAAACGCGGCGGAGGAGCGCCTCCTCGCGCTCCTCGACGAGCCACAGCGAGATCTCTGCAAGCGGGCCGCTGCCGCGGATGGCCCGATCTTCACGGTCGCCCAGACCGGCCCGGGCGCTGGCCAGTTCGTGCGCGTCCCGATCCCGTACCGGGGAGCGATCGACTGTGCGCTCGGTGGCTTCTCGGCACCGGACCGACTCCTGTACTGGGACATCCGCGCGACGCTCGGCGGGAATCCGTACCTCCCGACCGGCGATGCCAGCGCCCTGGTGTTCCAGCAGGCCGGACGGGTCAGCGCCTCGGCGGGACGTTGCGCGGACGTCGTGCCAGCGATCGAGTCCTGGTCCTTCGGCGACGCGTCCGGAGACCTCGTCTGCTACGAGACGGGGACGGGAGATGCCGTCCTCCTCTGGAGCCACGACGACAGTGGGCATTTGGGCCGGGCTGTGCGTGACGACAGGGACATGGGCGCCCTTCTGGCTTGGTGGCAGGACGTCGCCCGGTTCCGCGACTGACGAACGCTGGCACAATCCGCGGCGTGAGACCCTTCCGCTTCCTGGCCGATGCGCGCGGCATCGCGAGCGCCCGCGAGCTGGCCGAGACCGCCCGCAGGGCCGATGCGATCGGGATCGACACGCTCGTCGTGCCCGACCACCTCATCCCGCAGCTGTCGCCGGTGCCGGCGATGGCGACCATCGCCGCCGTCTCGGATCGGCTCCGGATCGGCGCCTTCGTCCTGAACAACGACCTGCGCCATCCCGCGGTCCTCGCCCAGGATCTCGCCAGCCTCGACGTGCTCAGCGAAGGACGGCTGGACGTGGCGATCGGCGCAGGGTGGAACCGGCCGGAGTACGAGGCGATCGGCCTGCCCTTCGATCCGACGCCGGTCCGCCAGGCCCGCCTGGCCGAGGCGGTCGCGGTCCTGAAGGGCTGCTTCGCCGAGGGACCGTTCAGCTTCAGCGGCGAGCACTACACGATCACCGACTACGACGCCCAGCCGAAGCCGGTTCAACGGCCGCACCCCCCGTTCATGATCGGCGGAGGCGGATGGAAGACGCTGGCGCTGGCCGCCCGCGAGGCTCAGATCGTGGGCCTCGCACCGCGGATCCTGCCGAACGGCGCGGGGGACCCGGCGTCGGTGACGGTGGCCGCCACCGCGGAAAAGGTCGCGTGGGTGCGAGATGCGGCCGGCGAGCGCTTCGGGGCCCTGGAGCTCAACGTCTACCCGTCGATGACCGGCATCAGTGTCACGGACCACCCGAAGCGTGAGGCGCAGGAGCTTGCCGATGCGCTCCATGCCCGAAGCGGCGTGCGCGTCAGCGCTGGTGAGCTGCTCGAGTCGCCGCACATCTTCATCGGCTCCGTCGACGACTTCGTCGCGAAGTTTCAGCGCCTGCGCGCGGAGCTCGGCATCAGCTCGATCATGGTCGGCGAGGTCGGTGAGCTGGGGCCCGTCGTCGAGCGCCTCGCGGGTACGTGACCTCCGGCCCGCATCATGCATATGAGCCCGCACGGAAGGAGGACTCACATGGATCTGCTCTGGATCATCATCATCGTGCTGGTGGTGCTGGCACTGCTCGGCTACTTCGGTTTCGGCCGACGCCGCGGTCTCTAGGCAACGCCTTCTGACCGGGCCAACGACGTCGCCGGGTGAGCGCAGTGCTCGTCCGGCGATCCGCATGCCCGGCGTCTAGAATCGGGGGCCCGATCGGAGCCGGACGCCGTTGACCCGCATCCTCGTCTACACCGGCAAGGGCGGCGTCGGCAAGACAAGTGTCGCCGCGGCCACGGCGCTCGCGTGCGCGGATCGCGGCTATCGGACGATGGTGATGTCGACCGACATCGCGCACAGCCTCGGTGACGCGTTCGACCGGGAGCTGGGGCCGACGCCGGTCGAGATCGTGCCGAACCTGTGGGCCCAGGAGTCGGACGTCTTCTACAACGTCACGCGCTACTGGGGGCGCATCCAGGAGTACGCAGCGTCGGTGCTGCGCTGGCGCGGCCTCGACGACGTCATGGCCGAGGAGATGACCGTCCTGCCCGGCATGGACGAGGTCGGGTCGCTGCTGTGGATCGCGGATCACCACGATTCGGGGGCCTACGACGTCGTCGTGGTGGATGCGGCGCCCACCGGCGAGACGCTGCGTCTGCTCTCGCTTCCGGAGGCCGCCCGTTGGTGGATGGAGAAGGTCGAGCCGATCGGCCGCCGCATCTCCAAGCTGACCGGACCGCTCATCAGGCGAGTGGTCGGCATGCCGATGCCCGGCGACGACGTGTTCAACGCCGGCGAAGAGCTCTTCCGCCGCCTCGAGTACATGCACTCGCTGCTGACCGATCACGCGAAGACCTCGGTCCGCGTCGTCCTCACCCTCGAGCAGGTCGTGATCAAGGAGGCGCAGCGCTCGTTCACGTACTTCCACCTCTACGGCTACCCGACGGACCTCGTGGTCGCCAATCGCGTGCTTCCCGACGACGTCGGAAGCTACTTCCGCGGGTGGTACGAGGCGCAGCAGCGCTATGGCCCGCTGGTCGAGAACACGTTCCACCCCGTCCCGGTTCGCAAGGCCCCGTTCTTCGATCGCGAGATGGTCGGCGTCGGGCTGCTGCGCGAGCTCGCCGCTGCGCTGTACGAGTCGGACGACCCGACGACGTTCTTCTATCGTGGCCGGCCGTACGAGGTCATCCGCGAGAACGGCGGCTTCATCGTCTCGGTCGACCTGCCCTTCACCGACAAGGACCAGATCAACCTCTCGCGCCACGCCGACGAGCTGATCATCGATCTCGGCACCTGGCGCCGCACGCTCGTCCTGCCCCGCATCCTCGTCGACGCGCCGACCGAGGGCGCGCGCTTCGACGACGGAACGCTCAAGATTCGGTTCGGCACCCCGACACGCTGAAGGAGCACCGGAAGACCAATGACCGATCAGCCACCAAGCGACCGCACCGCCGAGCTCGAGGCCCGGATCGCGGAGCTCGAGCGCCGCGGATGGCGGACATCGATGGACCAGGGCCGCTCCGGAATGGAGACCGCCTTCTGGGCGATGGTCCACACCCTCTTCCCCGAGGAGGCACGCAAGCATCTCAAGGTCGCCGGCCGGGAACAGCTGCTCGCGGCACGCGTGTATCTCGACAAGTGGATCGAGAGGCTCGACCAGAAGGAGGCCGAGGAGACCGAGCGCCCACGCGAGAAGATCGAGATCGAATAGGGCCTACCCGCACCGTAACCATTGCGGGCCCTGATCCATCAGTACGGCATGGAGTTCCTGTCCGCAAGCGACCACGGATGGGACTTCAGCCACGACGGAGGCCCGTAGTTGTCGGCCGTGAAGCGCCAGCGCGTTCGCCCACAATAGAACGTTTGTGCTAAACTAGGTCATGGCTCTTCGACCAAGCCAGCGACCGTACAACGTCGAGTACTACCGGCGGAATCGGGACCTCGAACTGCAGCGGGTCCGAGTCCGACAAGCCGGGATGGTTGAGTTTCTCCGGGACCTTCGGCGGGTCCCGTGCGCGGACTGCGGCGGGCGGTTCAAGCCTCACCAGATGGACTTCGATCATCGGGATCCGTCGACGAAGTCGTTCAGGCTGATGACCGGTAGGGCGATGCTGATGTCGACCGAGCGGGTGCTCGACGAGGTCGCCAAGTGCGACATCGTGTGCGTCAACTGCCATCGGATGCGAACGCGAGACGCGGCGAGGTCTCGTCCGAAGCACACGCCATCGAGTGCGCCGAATCAGGTTCTATGGGCTCGGCAATGGAAGGAGCAGGCCAACCTGTTAAACCGGCTTCGTGACGTTCCCTGCATGGACTGCGGAGGTCGCTTCGACGCGTGTGCAATGGACTTCGACCATCGAGATCCGTCGAGTAAGCGATTTACGGTCAGCCGGATGGTCGGACGGGCACCACCCAGGCAATCTATGACGAGGTCGCAAAGTGCGATATCGTGTGCGCGAACTGCCATCGTCTGAGGACCATGGCGGCACGCGTTGAGCGGGAGTAACTCAGTGGTTTAGAGTTCCTGCCTTCCAAGCAGGCTGTCGCGGGTTCGAATCCCGTCTCCCGCTCCATTCCTTCCCGACACGCCTGAGCGGCGATCCGTGGCTGGCCAACTGCGTATCCTCGGAGCGATGCGCCCGCTGCCGCCGCCCTATGACACCATCGCCGCCGGAGAGCCGACCGAGGTGGCCCTCCACGGACCGACCCTCCTCGCCAACAGGCTGCTGACCAAGGACTTCGCCTTCACGACCGATGAGCGCGAGGCCTTCGGCCTCCGCGGCCTCCTCCCGGATCGGGTCATGACCATCGAGGAGCAGGTCGCGCTCGAGCTCGAGCGCCTGCGCCGCAAGCACGATCCGCTCGAGCAGTACATCGGCCTTGCCGCGCTCCAGGACAGGAACGCGACGCTCTTCTATCGGGTCCTCGCGGAGAACCTCGAAGAGCTGCTGCCGATCGTCTACACGCCGACCGTCGGGCTCGCCTGCCAGGAGTTCAGCCACGTCCTGCGCCGCACCCGCGGCGCGTGGATCACGCCGCACGATCGCGACCGCATCGCGGAGATCCTGCGCAACGGCCCGTACGACGACGTTCGGCTGATCGTGGTCACCGACAACGAACGCATCCTGGGTCTCGGCGACCTGGGCGCGGGCGGGATGGCGATCCCGATCGGCAAGCTCGCGCTGTACACCGGAGCATGCGGCATTTATCCCGGCCTGACGCTGCCCGTCAGCCTGGACGTCGGGACCGACAACCCCGACTTGCTCGCCGATCCGCTCTACATCGGCCACCGCCAGCCGCGGCTGCGCGGGGCCGCCTACGACGATCTGGTTGACGCCTTCGTCGCCGGCGTCGCCGAGGTGTGGCCGGGCTGCGTCATCCAGTGGGAGGACTTCAAGCACCACAACGCGCTGCGCATCCTCGACCGATACCGCAACCGGGTCCCCTCGTTCAACGACGACGTGCAGGGCACCTCCGCCGTCGTGTTGGCGGGCGTCCTGTCGGGCCTGCGGCTGACCGGCGAGCCACTCGTCGCGCAGCGCATCCTGCTGGCTGGGGCGGGCGCCGCCGGGATCGGGATCGCGCGGCTGCTGCGCGAGGCGATGGGCACCGACGGCATGTCGCCCGATGAGATCGCCAGGGCGTTGGTGCTGGTCGACTCGAAGGGCATCGTGCACGCCGATCGCGACGACCTCGACGAGGCGAAACGAGCGGTCGCCGCGCCGCGCGGCCTCGGCCTCGCGCCCGGTGCCGACCTGCCGGCCGCGGTCGAGGGGTATCGGCCCACCATCCTCGTCGGCGCCACCGGCGTGGCAGGGACCTTCTCGGAGCCGGTGATCCGCGCCATGGCCGCGGGTTGCCAGCGGCCGGTGATCATGCCGCTCTCGAACCCGACGGCGATCGCCGAGGCCCGCCCGTCCGACGTCCTGCGCTGGACCGATGGCCGCGCGCTGGTGGCCACCGGCAGCCCGTTCCCCGACGTCGACGGGCGCGTGATCGGCCAGGCCAACAACGTCTTCGTCTTCCCGGGCCTCGGCCTCGGGACGATCGTGTCGGAGGCGACGCGCGTCACCGACGCCATGGTCCTCACGGCGGCGCGCACCCTGGCGACCGCGGTGTCGCCCGAGCGGCTCGCGAGCGGCGCGCTCTACCCGTCCATCGGCGACCTGCGCGCCGTGTCGCGCTCGATCGCGCTGGCCGTGGCGCGAGAGGCGATCTCATCGGGCCACGCGCCGGCGAATGACGCCCTCGAGGCCGACGTCGACGCCGCGATGTGGTGGCCGGCGTACGTCCCGTACCTGCGCGTGCCGGCCGCTCACGCGTGACGATCCAGCTCACGGACGACCCGCCCAATGCCGAGACGCCGCTGGCCGACCTCGGAGGCGAGACGGTGCCCCGCGAGCGGTTCTACGTTCGCTGCAACTTCGCGGTTCCTCGCGTCGACGTGGCCACCTGGCGGCTCGAGCTGGCCGGCGCGTTCGACCGTACGCGCTCCTGGAGCCTCGCTGAGCTGCGCACTCTGCCGCGCGCGCATCGGACGATCACCCTGGAATGCGCCGGCAACGGGCGGACGCTGATGACGCCCGCGCCCTCCGGGACGCCGTGGGGGCTCGGCGCGGTCGGATTCGCCCGCTTCGGAGGCGTGCGGCTGGCGGACGTGCTGGCGGCCAGCGGACTGCGGACCGATGCCGTCGATCTCGTCTTCACCGGTGCCGACCGTGGCACGGTCGAGCCCGAGGGCTCCGTGCCCTACGAATTCAACCTGGGCATTCCAACAGCCACCTCAGACGGGCCGATGCTGGCCTGGACGATGGGCGGCGAGACCCTCTCCCCGGAGCATGGCTCCCCGCTCCGCCTGGTGGTGCCCGGTCACTACGGCATGCGATCGGTGAAGTGGCTGACCCGCATCACAGCCACCGATCGCCCGTTCGATGGCCACTTCCCGCGCCGGTACCGCTACCGAGGCGAGCACGGCCTTCTCGACGGCACGCCGGTCGGACCGATGCGGGTGCGTTCCCTCATCGCGCAGCCCGCGGACGGTGACCGCCTGCCGCGCGGCCAGATCGCAGTGCGCGGCAGCGCGTGGTCCGGCCATGGACCGATCACGTCGGTCGAGGTCCAGGCCGGCGGCACCTGGATGCCAGCCGTGCTCGGCCGGCCCGCCGATGACGCCGCACCCGTGACCTGGGCGCTCGGCTGGACACCGCCCGCATCAGGCACCCACACGCTGGCGGTGCGGGCCACCGATGCTGCGGGCCACCGCCAGCCCGAGTCATCGATCTGGAACGAGGGCGGCTACGGGAACAACGTCGTGCACCGTATCGGCGTGACCGTGGGCTAGTCCAGGCCGGCGAGAATGGTCTCCGCGTGCTCGCCCAGCAGCGGCGGCGCGAGTCGGGCGACGGGCGTCCGGCCGTCAAGGCGGATCGGCGACGGCGGCATCTCGACGCCGTCCACGATCTGGGTCCAGCCCTCCCCCATCGCGCCCAGCGCTTCTCCGACCGTGTTGACGGGGCCTGCTGGAACGTCGGCGGAGGCGAGGGCGTCGGCGAGCGGCCCGCGGTCCCACATGGCAACGGCAGCACCGAGCCACCCAGCGAGCTCGGCGCGTCCCGCCACGCGCTGCGGGTTCGTGGCAAAGCGGCCGTCGGCGTCATCCAGCCCGAGCACCGTGAGCAGGCGGCCGAACTGGGCGTCGTTGCCGACCGCGATGACGAGGTCGCCGTCCCGTGCGGCGAACGCCTGGTACGGGGCGATGTTCGGGTGGGCGTTGCCGTGGCGCCCAGGCTCGACGCCGCTCGCAAGGTGGCTGCCGAGCACGTTGATGAGCGAGCTGACGCCGGCCTCCACG
>Ga0190265_10001370_pt1 | contig 16017 bp, 16 predicted proteins | sample Popmic124T_FD_133135 | JGI IMG/M metagenome (GOLD analysis project Ga0190265, IMG submission 133135) | Populus adjacent soil microbial communities from riparian zone of Indian Creek, Utah, USA - 124 T | ecosystem: Environmental > Terrestrial > Soil > Riparian zone | place: USA: Utah | collected...
GCCGAGCGAGGAGTCGAGCTGGAGGCGCTCGATGTAGCGGGCGAGCTGCTCGACCCCGTCGATCTCGCCGCGGCGCTTGACCTCGACGGCGACGACCTGTCCAGCGGAGTCGCGGCAGACGAGGTCGATCGGACCGATCGCCGTCGGGTACTCGCGCCGTACCAGCGTGAGGCCGATCTCGATCGCATGCGGTGATGCGGCCAGCAGCACCTGGAGATGCGCCTCGACTCCGTCCTTCTGCAATCCCGGATCCTGGCCGAGGTCGGACGCGACGTCGGAGATCACCTCGTGCAGGGTGATCGTCAGCGTCTCGCCCTTCTGGTTGGTGACGACCCACCGGTCGGGCGCCACGACGAGCGTGTTCGGGGCGTTCATCCAGTTCAGCGGCTTGTACGCGCCACCGTCGGCGTGGACGGCCACGCACCCGTCGGCCTTCAGCATGATGAGCCGCGTCGCCTCCGGGAGGTGAGCGGACAGGCGACCCGTGTAGTCGACCGTGCAACGAGCGATCACGAGGCGCACCCGCCGAACCCTAACGATTGCGCCCTGGCGGGCGGGGCTTGCCTCAGCGCGACTGGACGTGGTCGCGCATGCGCTTCTGGATCAGCTCGCGGCGTTGCTGGAGCTCGCGGTACGTGAGCCCGTCGACCGAGGCGTCGAGCCCGAAGCCGGCCTTCACGCTGTCGAGGTCGAGCTGCATCGACCGCGGATCGATCCCGAGGTCGCGCCCGAGTTGCTCGCCGTGCCGCAGAGCGAACGTCATCGAGATGTTGGCGATCTCGGCCAGCAGGTCGAGATCCGGCGCCAACCGGGCGATCGCACCGTCCAGGAACACCATGTTCTTGACGTAGAGCATCAGCTCCTTCGGCATCCGAGCCCCGTAGCCGAGCAGCGCCTTGACGACGCGTTGGACCTCCTTGACCATCTCCTCGCCGGTCAACGTCGTCGGGTCGATCGGAGCCTGGTCGAGGCGCAGGTCGCGGATCACGGCGTCGAGATCGGTGTCGGCCGGAAGCGCTCCCAGGTCGCGCAGCGCCGCCATCTGCCCCTTCACGTCGTTCGTCGTCGCCGCCACCATCATCCGTAGGAACGCCAACCGTCGCTCGTGCGACAGTCGCCCGACGATGCCGAAGTCGAGCAACGCCGTGCGTCCATCGGGCAGCACGAACAGGTTGCCGCCGTGCAGATCGCCGTGGAAGATGCCGTGGATCAGGGCGCCTTCCATGAAGGCGATCATCCCCGTGCGGATCACGGCCTCGGTGTCGATCCCGGCGTCTCGCATCCCGGTGGCGTCGTCGAAGCTGAACCCGGAGACCCGCTCCATCACGAGGACCCGGCGCGTCACGAGCTTCGGATGGGGTCGAGGCACCACGTACCCGTCCTGGCCGAGATCGCGCAGGACGGCGGCGATGTCGAGCATGTTGGCCGCCTCCATGCGGAAGTCGAGCTCCTCGACGATCGTCTCGGCGAACAGCTCGACGAGCGCCGGGGGGTTCGCCAGGGCGGCGACCGGGATGCGGCCCACGAGGTGGGGCGCCAGCCACGCCATCACTCGCAGGTCGTGGCGCACGAGGCGGTCGACCGAGGGTCGCTGCACCTTGACGACGACGTCCTCGCCAGTGCGCAACCGCGCCGCGTGGACCTGGGCGATCGAAGCGGCCGCCAGCGGTGTTCGCTCGAACGACTCGAACACATCCTCGAGGCGCGACCCGAGGTCCTCCTCGACCGTTCGACGCACGTCGTCGAACGTCTCGGCGGGCACCTGGTCGCGGCATTTCTTGAACTCGTCGACCAACTCGGCCGGGAACAGGCCCTCGCCCGACGAGATGATCTGGCCGAGCTTGATGTAGGTCGGCCCGAGGTGTTCGGCCGCCAGCCGCAAGCGGCGCGAGATATCGCTGCGACCGGCCTCGATCGACGGGTAGCGCCGGCGCCGGCGACGCCACCACCAGGGAACGAGCGCGACCGTGAGCCGGGCGACGACGGTGATCACACGGCGGCCGGGCGGGATGCGTGTCGGGCGGGTGAGCCGAGGGACCTCGGCCTTGGCGTCGGCGCGGAGGCGGGCCGCACCGCGCAACCAGGTCGTCTGGTCGCGGTCGACGATCCACGGGGCGTGCTCGGTGAACGCCGCCCACTCGCAGTCGGCCGGGTGCGTCATGGCTCCAGGATGCCGGGAAACGCATACGGATTGCGCCGCCAGCGGCGCGTGTCGATCGCGCCCGTCGACGACGACCGGATGCTGGTGTTGGCGGGTGATCCGTTGGGGGCCCGACCTCAAGGTGGGCAGGGTCGACGCCGATGACCTTGCATGGCTTCGGTGACGATCTTCACAGCGACCGAGCTCGTCGTGCTCACGTCGATGCTCGTGGTCCTGTTCCGCAAGCGTGCGGCCCAGCTGTGCCCGGTCAACGCCGAGCGCTGACGCTCCGACGACCATTCGCCGGCCGTTAACACTGAAGCCCCAGCGCCCCCCAACGCTATTGTTCGCCGTGTCCGTGCTGGCTTTCGACCGGCCGCACGTCACGGCTGGGGGTATCGATGTACTACGTCACCGACACGGCGCTGTCGGCACGTTTCCCGATCTACACACGCGCCAACGTCGGTGAGGTCTTCCCCGATCCGGTCACGCCGCTGACGAGCGACACCGCCCTGTGGCTGGCGGAGCTCGGTTGGCGCGACGCCTGGGCGCGGATGGGCGCCTTCGATCTCGACGAGTTCCCGAGCGACGAGTTCTGCCAGCTCGGCGTGCTCGGCGGCTACTGCTACCTGAACGCCTCGTTGGTCCGCGTGTTCGGTGAGCGGGCGCCGGGGCTGTCGTGGCGGGCGATGGACGAGCAGTTCTTCGGCGTCCAACCCGGGATCCCGGACTATGAACCGCATCCGGGCGACCCCCGGCCCGACCTCACGACGAAGCTCGGCGAGACGTTCTCGTGGGTGTTCGGACAGACGACGCTCTCCGATCTCGCCCGCCTGACCGACCATCGAACGCTGACGATCGAGCTGCGCGCCCGCCGCCCTGATCTCACCTCGATGTCCGAGCGCCAGCTGTGGGAGCGCTTCGAGCACCTGCTGCCGGTTCACCGGGAGCTCTTCGCCGAGCACATCTTCACGTCGTACATGGCGTCCGTCCCGGCCGGGGTGATCAGCACGATCGCCGATGCTGTCGGGCGGCCCGATCTGGTGCTGGCCGTCCTCGGCGGTATCGGCGAGGTCGACTCGGCAGCGCCGAGCCACGCGTTGTGGGCGCTCTCGCGACTCAACCAGCGCAGTGACGATTTCGCCGACGGGTTCGCCAGGTTTCTGTTCGACTTCGGAAGTCGCGGGCCCAACGAATGGGAGGCTCGTTCGCCGACGTGGGAGACCCGCCCGGCCCTCGCGATCGCAGCGATCGATCGGATGCGGGCGGCGCCCGACGCCGCCGCTCCTGACATCCAGTTCGAGGTGTGCGCCTCGCAACGCCAGCAGGCGACGCACGAACTGCTCGGCCTGGTTGCGGGCAATGTCGAGGCGCAAGGAAATCTGGAGGCCGCGATCGGTTGCTCGACTGCCTGGCTGCCCGGGCGCGAACGCACCAAGACGAACTGCATCCGGCTCATCCACGAGATGCGGGTGTCGATGCGCGAGATCGGGCGGCGGATGGTCGAGCGCGGGGTGTTCGACGAGATCGAGGATTTCGGGTTCGTCCGCGCCGCCGAGACCGACGTGCTGCTCGAAGGCGACGCCTCGACGCTCACGCCCTTGATCCGGGAGCGCCGCGCCCAGTACCACGGGCTGCAGGCGAGGGTGCCGCCGTTCGTGTTCGTCGGCTCGGCGGCTGGGCCCGACACATGGCCCGAGCGCGGCGCCGCGACCGCCGAGCACCTCGATGTCGGCGACGAGTTGCGTGGGCTCCCGGGGTGTCCTGGCGTCGCGGAGGGACGGGCGTGCATCATCCTCGACCCCAACGACCCGTTCGCGCTCGAGCCGGGCGACGTGTTGGTGGCACCGATCACCGACCCTTCGTGGACGCCGCTGTTCGTGCCGGCCGCGGCGGTGGTCGTCGATGTCGGCGCCGCGCTCAGCCACGCGATCATCGTCAGCCGCGAGCTCGGGATCCCCTGCGTCGTCTCGGCGACGGACGCGACGCGCCGGATCCCAGATGGCGCGTGGATCAGGGTCGACGGCGGAGCCGGCGTGGTCACGGTGCTCGAGGACTGAATCCGTGGCAACCGACGACGCACTGAACGAGATCGGACCCGGCGTGGCCGGCAGCGACGGGCCTTTGCGCGGGTTTCGCGTCGTCGAGCTGGCGATGTGGGTAGCCGGCCCGTCGGCGGCGGGGACGCTCGCCGATTGGGGCGCCGACGTCATCAAGATCGAGCCGCCGCACGGGGATCCCCAACGGCAGATCTTCGGCGCGATGGGGATCGCTGCTCAGACGGGCGTCCCGCCGTTCGAGATCGACAATCGAGGCAAGCGATCGGTCGTGCTCGATCTCGCAACCGCCGATGGCCGCGAGCAGCTCGAGCGCATCCTGAAGAGCGCCGACGCGTTCATCACCAACCTGCGTCCGGCCGCCCTCGAACGGCTGTCATTGGATCACGAGGCGCTGCTCGCGCGGTTGCCGCGGCTCGTCTACGGATGCATCACGGGGTACGGACTCGACGGCCCCGATCGCAACCGCGCCGGCTACGACGCCGGCGCGTTCTGGGCCCGCTCGGGCGTTGCGCACACGTTCGTGCCGCCCGGTGAGCTGCCGCCGGCGTTGCGGGCGGGCATGGGCGACCACATCACCGGGATGACGCTGGCAGCCGGCGTGCTCGCCAAGCTGCTGGAACGCGAGCGCACCGATCGGGGCGGACTGGTAGCCACGAGTCTGTTGCGGGCCGGCATGTACACGATCGGCTGGGACTTCGGCGTGCAACTGCGGTTCGGCCGGCGCGAGCGCACGCGAGCGCGCGACCAGAGCCGGACACCGCTCACCAACTGCTACCTGGCCGGTGACGGCAAGGGGTTCTGGCTGATCTGTCTCGAGGCCGATCGCCATTGGCCGAACGTGGTCGCCGCGCTCGACCGGCCCGATCTCGCCGCCGATCCACGGTTCGCCGATGCGCCCTCCCGCCTCGCCAACTCGGTTGCTCTCGTCGCCGAATTCGACGAGGCGTTCGCGACCCGCCCGTACGCAGAGTGGGCGGAGCGGTTCGACGCCACCGACGTGTGGTACTCGCCGATCAACTCGATCACCGATGCGATCGAGGATCCACAGGTGATCGCGTCCGGCGCGATCGTCGAGATGGCGCCGCGCGATGACGAGGCCCCGTATCGAGCGATCGCGTCTCCCGTCGACTTCGACGGTCGCCGTCAGCGTCCCGGCCCGGTGCCGTTCCTCGGCGAGCACACCGACGAGGTGCTCGGCTCTCCTTGATTCAGTCGGCTCACCTCGCTGATTGAGTCGGCTCACCCACGTTGTCTCGTTGAACGTCTGGTCGCCGACTCGGTGCCACGTCGCTCACTACGGTCTGGGTATGTTCGTGCGGCGGTTCGCGGAGCCCGACACACCGGCGCTGTACGACGTGTGCCTTCGCACGGCCGACGCGGGCGGTGACGCGACACACCTCCACCACGAGCCCTCTTTGCCCGGGCATGTCTGGCTCGGCCCGTATCTCGCCCTCGAGCCAGAACTCGCCTGGGTGGTCGACGACGGGAATGGTCGTGCGCTCGGCTACGTCGTCGGCGCCGTCGACACCGTTGCGTTCGAGGAATCCCGGGAACGGTCGTGGTGGCCGGAGCTGCGGATGCTGTACCCGGAGTCCACGAAGCGATCCGGCACGTTGACGGAGGCCGACGAGGGGCTGGTCCGAACGATCCACCATCCGTACCCTCCGCGGCGCCAGATTCTCGAAGATCATCCGTCGCACCTCCACATCGACCTCCTGCCCGAGGCGCAGGGGGCCGGGTTCGGTCGGGTGTTGATCGACACGATCGGAGCGGCACTCGCCCGGCGCGGATCGCGCGGGGTCTACGTCGGTGTAGCACCGGCGAACACGCCGGCCCTCGCGTTCTATCGGAAGGTCGCGTTCGTCGACCTGCTCGCCGAAGAGGGTGTTGTCTGGCTCGGCCGTCGCCTGGCGTGACGCTGGTCCACCGGGCTTGCCGGACGCGAGCTACTCGGTGCCCTCGACGATGTACACCCGACTCGTCGCTGCCGCCTGGCGCAGCGGCAGCGCCGCCTGGTAGCCGTCGCCGTTGTACCAATCGCGGGCGGCTTCCATGCTGTCGAACCGGAGGACGACGACGCGGCCCGTAACCGGCTCACCCTCCAGCGACTCGACCGCGCCACCGCGGACCGCGTAGGAACCGCCGTTGGCGACGACGCTCGCGCCGGCCAACGGCTTGTACAACTCGTAGCCCTCAGCATCGGTGACTGACACCTCAGCGATCACGTAGGCGGCCATCGTTCCCCCTTTTTGCACAGTGTGTACGGGTCGCTTCGAGCCGGCGCGCCAGCTCCTCGATCGCCGGCAGTCCGACCCGCAGGAACGAGCGGTTCCCGGTTCGGCGCGGCGTGGCCGGGATCAACTCCAGAACCGTGACGTTGAACGATGGCGACGCCGACACCTGCAGTTGCGCGGCCCGATGCTTCACCCATCCGGTGCGCAGCGATGCGGTCCACGTGGGATACGTGGAGTGTGGCGGCTTCGGAGCCCGGTCGATCGTGAGTCGCGGAATCGGATCGGCGAACAACTGGCCTGATCCGGCGACCTCCCACGCCTGCCACGGGTCGAGCAGGACCGGCCTGATGATCTCCGCCTTCGTGCCCTCACGCGTGGTGGCGACGGTGGTGGTCGGGTGCGAGCCCATGCGCGGGCCGGCCTTGGCGTGGAACTGACGGGCGTGGTCGATGCCACCGTGCAGCGCGGTGACGGCCTTGCGGAGCTGATCGCCCATCGGCGCCACGCCGTCGGTGCCAGGTCCCCGGTGGTCACGCGCGTCGTCGTTCGGTCCGGTGATGACCGTCGACCCGGTCGCGTAGACCTCTACGTCACGCGCGTCGGCGGCATGTGCCGCACGGTCGGCGCCCGCCAGCGTTCGTGTCCGGACCACGCCGTTGACGTTACTGCGACGTCAGTGCGCCCCGTGGGCGGTGTCGCACCAACGCTCCTGGCCGTCGAGGACCTGACCCGCCCCGACCCCTTCGAGCGCTGCGAACGGGCCACATTCGTGAGGGACGATCCACACGTGGATCATCGGTGCCGGTGCGAACTTGACCAATGGTGGCGAGCACGTGCCGCCGACCGACGTCACGCTGCCCACGCGCGGTGCGTCGGGATCGTCGGTGAAGCACAGGTCGTCGTGGATGTGCCACTGCATCAAGGTGCCGCCCCAGTCCGGCACGTCGGCGAGCGGAGTGTCAGTGCGCAGCATGAACATCGCCGACACGAGCTTCTTCGTGCCGTCCGGTTGCGGCTCGTAGACGAGGCTCTCTGGGAAGTCGGCGTCGAGCCACACGTCGTCGTCGATCCAGTCCCACTGGATGTAGTGCTCGTGGCCGGTCAGTCCGTCGCCGATCGACCGGAAGCCGGCTGCTTCGGCGACGGCCGGGTCGGCCCACTGCGGAAGGTCGCGAACCGTGGCGCCGACGAGGTTCTCGGCGAACGCCTGTTGCTGCGGTGTGACGCCCTCGACGCCGCTGAGGTCGATGGGCAGGTTCGGGTCGTATGGCGTGGGTGCCACGGTCGCGCTCTGTTCGTCGGTTGCGTCATGACCGTGCGCGCACTGGTCGACGCGCTCGCCGTCATCGGCCACCTGTCCGGCGCCGTGCCCTTCGAGGGCCGCGAACGGGCCGCACTCGTGCGGCGCGATCCAGACGTGGACCATCGGGTTCTCGCCGCCGGCCTTGACGGTGCCGGCCGGACAGTTGCCCACATCGTCGGTGATCCCCTTGACGACGGGGTTGCCGCTGTCGTCGAGGCCCCAACACAGGTTGTCGTGGACGTGCCACTGCATCAACGGACCGCCGTAGTCGACGAGCTCGGCGTCGTCGAGGGGCCTCGCGTTGGCGATGAACATCGCCGAGACGAGCGTGCGTTGACTGCCGTCGACCCGATAGACGAGCGACTCGGGCTGGCTCGGATCGAGCCACACGTCGTCGAAGATCAGCCCCGGGTTGATGTAGTGCTCGAAGCCCGTGCTGGAGTCGCCGATCGACCGGTAACCGAGGGCACCGACGGTCGACACGTCGGCGAAGGTCGGGAGGTCGACAAGCGTGTCGCGAACCAACTGCTCGGCCCGCGCCTGCTGCTCAGGGCTGACGCCGTCGACGCCCGAGAAGTCGATCGGGCCGGTGGGGTCCCACGCGCGGGGCCATATCGCCGCGGTCGTCACCACGTCGCCGGGATGGCCGTGCCCGTCGTCGGTTGCGACGGGTGCAGTGCCGTCAGTTGCGGCTGTCGTCGCGTCGTCGGTGTGACCGTGTCCGTCGGTCGCTACGGCATCGGTGGTGCCCGCGTCCGTGTGGCCGGCGTCCGTGTGTGTGGCGTCGTCGGAGTGGGCCGCACCGTCATCGGTCGCTGCGCCGTCGGCGCCCGTGGCGTGGGAGTGATCGGCGGAGGTCGCGTCATGCGTGTGCTCGTGCGACGTGGCGGCGACGGAGGCAGGGATGGTGAGCGCCGCGGCGACGGCCGCGATGGCGGTGATCGGGAGCGCCCGCGCCGGCCGTGATTCGTCGCGGGTCCCGAAGTGGGATGCGGCCGCGACGACTGCCACTCCGGCCAGGGCCGCGGCGATGGTGTCGGCGAGTCCGGGGTCCTCCGCCTGCTGCAGACCGTCGATCCACGAGATCCCGACGAAGCGGGTGATGATCCATCCCGCGGCGGCGAACAGGTTGACCGCCGCGAGGGCGCTCGCCGTGAGCTTGTTGGGCCGCACCAGACCGGCGACGGCCACTTCGAGCTGGGCGATCGCCAGGACGACGAACAGCACTGCAAGCGTCGCTTCTCCCTCGTGCCCGCCCCAGGCCGCGACGTGGATCACGCCCGCCGCAGCCGACGCGATACCGGCGACCGCCAGCTCGCCCGACGCGGGTCGGGCACGCGGCGCTTCGATCGATTCGCTGGCGTTCGTGCCGCCGAACCCCTCGACGCTGCCTGCCGCCACGGTTGCGAGCCTACCCGTCGAAATGTGGCGGTCGCCGGTCGCGAAGTGCAGCGACCCCTTCGCGGTACTCCGCGGTTCGCATCGCGTCGTCGAGCAGCCGCTTCGACTCGGCGACCGATGCCGCCGCATCGTGGCGGTGGAGGTCGCGGTAGAGCTGACGCTTCGTCGTCGTGACTGCGTTCGGCCCGACCGTCGTCGCCAGCAGCCGGCCGTATGCGTGAGCGGCGGTGAGTGCCGCTTCACCATCGGGGAGGACGTCGTTCCACAAGCCCCAGTCGGCGGTGTCGGCGGCGGTGACGATCCGGCCCGACAGGAGCAGATCGGCGGCTCGTGTGACGCCGACGAGGCGGGGGAGCACCCAACTCATCCCGTATTCGGCGGGCAGCCCGAGTTTGGGTGCTGCGGTCGTGACCTTGGCGGAAGCGCTGGCGAACCGCAGGTCGCAGAACAGCGCCAGCGCCAGCCCGATGCCGGCGGCGGCGCCGTTCACGGCCGCGATGATGGGCGTGCGGTAGCCATAGTGCCAGGCGAAGTCGTCGTCGAACTCGGGTTGCACGCCGTAGCCCGGATCGGCCCGGTCCGACGGAAGTCCCGTGTCGTACGAGCCGCGCTCGGCGTGGGCGGCGAGGGCGTCACTGTCGCCACCGACGCAGAACGCGGGCGGGGTCCCGGTGACCACGACCGCGCGCACGTCTCGGTCGTCCTCGAGCCGGGCCATGATCCACCGGTACTCGGCGTGCATTCTGCCGGTCCACGCATTGTGTCGGTGGGGCCGGTGCAACCACACCGTGGCGACGTGGTCGTCGATCCCGAATCGGGTCGCCTTCAGCTCCATGTCATCCATCGCGACGTTCGCGTCGGCGAGGTGGTCCATCGCCGCGTCAGCCCCAGAGTGCGGTCAGGACCGGCGCCGCGTATTGCTGCCGGCACACGAGGAAGTCGGGGAGCCACGGATCACGTGCGTTGTAGACGAGCGGCGACCCGTCGATCCGGCTGACGTGCAGGCCGGCGGCCTCGGCCACCGCGGCGGGCGCGGCCGAATCCCACTGGTACATCCCACCGTCGTGTAGGTAGATGTCGGCCTCACCGAGCACCACCGCCATCGCCTTGGCCCCGGCCGAGCCGAGGCGGACGGCGTCGCACCCGAGCGCGTTGGCGACGATCACCGCCGCGTGCGGGGCGCGGGTGCGGGAGGTGATCAACCGTGGCCGGTCACGTTCGACGTGATGGGTGTCGGGAGGGGGATCCTTCGTGAGCACGAGATCGAGCGCGGGAAGGGCGACTGCGGCGGCGACGAAGTGGTCGCGGTCCCACAGCGCGACGTGCACCGCCCAGTCGTGCCGGCCTGGTTCGCCGAACTCGCGGGTGCCGTCGAGCGGGTCGACGATCCACACCCGATCGGAGTGGAACCGACGCGGGTCCTCGAGTCCTTCCTCCGACAGCACCGCATCGTCGGGGCGGTACCGGCGCAGCTGATCGGCGAGGTAGTGCTGGCTGGCAGCGTCGCCGCCGTCCATGACGTCCCACGAATGGGCACCCCCGGTCCACATCCGCTCGCGCAGCTCGACCAACTTGTGGCCGGCCTCGAGCGCAAGGCGCGCCGTGAGCTCGCTGTCGGTCTCGTCGGGGGTCACGAGCGGCCAGTCTGGCAGGGGCGCATCGGACTCACCACGTAGTGTCGACGACCGTGACGATCGAAGGGCCCGACGGGCGACCCCTCGACCATCGTGGGTCCCGACGCCTGTCGACCGCCGAGCAGTGGACGTGGACACTGCTCGCGGCCGTCACGTACACCGTGCTGTCGATCTGGCACAAGTGGTTGCTCAACTGGATCGTCGGGCCGGTGTGGCTCGTGGGTTGGGTGGTGATCGGGCCGTTCGTCGCCGACCAGATCGTGCGGCGGTTCCGCCGATGAGCTGGGCGGCGCACCAGTTCGAGATCTACGCGGTCCAGGCCCACCTGCCGAAGAAGATGCGCGGCCGGGTGAGCTTCTTCGGCATCTTCTTCGGCGACTTCACACCCGACTTCCTCGCCAAGTTCTGGGTCTACGGCATCACGATCAACGGCACGCACTACGGCGCGAGCGTCCCCCACAAGTGGCATCGAGGGTTCCCGGGAATGGGGTTCACGCACACGCTCTTCTTCGGGTTCGTGTGCGCCGCACTGATCTGGTTGTGGAAGCGCAACCGGGCGTTCACGGTCGGCTACCTGCTCGGCTTCGCGGCCCACGCGCTCACCGACGTCAACGACTCGGTGGGCACGATGTTGCTCTTCCCCGTGACGTGGCTGAGCTGGAGCGTCGAGACGTGGGCGTACGCGGCGACGATCGACGGCGGCAAGTACCTCGATGCCGCCTCGTACTACTCGAGCCTCGGGCTCGTCATGGACCTGTTCTGGCTGGTGGTGGTGCTGTGCTCGTGGCGCGTGCTGACCCGCGAGTACTGGCGCACCAACGTCGTGCCCGCCGACGCGCGGGCGTGGGCGTGGCTCGGTCGGTGGATCCCCGAACGCGGCCTCGTGGCGCTCTACCAGGCGACGTTCTTCTACGGCGTGTGCCGGCTGGTGTCGTGGACCACTTGGGCGCACGTCGTCGCCGAGCCGATGATCGACGGCGTGAAGCGTCGCGGCTATCCGTTCGACCTGTCGTGGACCGGACCGTGGTGGCTCGAGGCGCGTACATTGCCGCACGTCAACCCGTGGATCGTGCTCCCGGTGACGCTCGTGCTGCTCGCGTTCGTCTACTGGTTGGCGATCAGGTGGTGGGAGCGGATGGGCGCGATCGAGGAGTCGACCAGGGTGCGCAGGCGGTCGCGCACCGGAACGGACTGAGGCGCCGTCCAGCGCTCGGCGGCGGCGACGACCTGCGGACCGAGCACGGCCACCGGGTCGAGGTCGAGTGACCGCAAGAACGCGATCGTGCGGACGTCGTCGCCGATCGGATCGGGCCCGTTGGCCAGGCCGGCCGCGGCCAGTGCGCGATGCACGGGGTTCTTGAGGGCGTAGATGGCGAGGCCGAGTTGGCCGGCCATGACCTCGGCCGTGCTCAAACAGTTGGCGCACATGTGCAGCAGCCTACGTTCGTTCAGCCGGCGAGTCGCTTGTACTTGATGCGGTGCGGCTGGTCGGCCGCCACACCCAGCTCCTTGTGGCGCCACGCTTCGTAGTCGGTGAAGTTGCCCTCGAACCAGCGCACCTCGCTGTCGCCCTCGAACGCGAGAACATGGGTGGCGATCCGGTCGAGGAACCAGCGATCGTGGCTGATCACCACCGCGCAGCCGGGGAACGACTCGAGCCCGGCTTCGAGCGCCCGCAACGTGTCGACGTCGAGATCGTTCGTCGGCTCGTCGAGGAGCAGCACATTGCCGCCCGACTTCAGCACCTTGGCGAGGTGTACGCGGTTGCGCTCGCCGCCGGAGAGCTCGCCGACCTTCTTCTGTTGATCACTGCCCTTGAAGTTGAAGCTGGCGACGTAGGCGCGTCCGTGGATCTCGCGGTTTCCGATCTTGAGATGCTCGATCCCGCCGGTGATCTCGTCGTACACGCTGTTGTCGGCGGCGAGGTCGTCGCGGCTCTGGTCGACGTAGCTCAGCTGCACCGTGTCGCCGATCTTGATCGTGCCGGCATCGACAGGCTCGGAGCCCTCCGGCCAACCGTTGGCCGCTCCGATCAGCATCTTGAACAACGTCGTCTTGCCGGCGCCGTTGGGCCCGATGATGCCGACGATCCCCGCCGGCGGCAGCGTGAACGACAGGTCGTCGATGAGCAGGCGGTCGCCGAAGCCCTTGCGCAGGTTGGTGACCTCGATGACGGTGTCGCCCAGGCGCGGACCCGGTGGGATCGCGATCTCGAGGCGATCGCCGGCGTCGCGCTCGGCCTCGGCCTCGGCGTGCAACTTCTCGTAGGCGACGAGGCGGGCCTTGCCCTTCGCCTGGCGCGCCTTGGGTGCCATCCGCACCCATTCCAGCTCGCGCTCGAGCGAGCGCCGCCTGGCCACGTTCGAGCGCTCCTCGCGGGCGAGACGCTCCTGCTTCTGCTCGAGCCACGACGAGTAGTTCCCCTCGAACGGGATGCCGCGACCGCGGTCGAGTTCGAGGATCCACCTGGCGACGTTGTCGAGGAAGTACCGATCGTGGGTGATGGCGACGACGGTGCCGGCGTACTCCTGCAGGAAACGTTCGAGCCAATCGACCGACTCGGCGTCGAGGTGGTTGGTCGGCTCGTCGAGCAGCAACAGGTCGGGCGCCGACAGCAGCAAGCGGCACAGCGCGACGCGACGCCGTTCGCCGCCCGACAGGGTGGTGACGTCGGCGTCGTCGGGCGGGCATCGCAGCGCGTCCATCGCGATCTCGACGTTGCGGTCGAGGCTCCACGCGTCGGTGGCGGCGATCTTGTCCTCCAAGTCGCCCTGGAGCTTGCCGATCTTCTCGTAGTCGGCGTCGGGATCGGCCCACATCGCCATCACCTCGTTGTACCGATCGATGATCGATTGGACCGAGGCGACACCGTCCATGACGTTGCCCCGGACGTCCTTCGACGCGTCGAGGTGTGGCTCCTGGGGCAGGTAGCCGACGGAGAAGCCGGGCGTCAGTCGAGCCTCGCCCGAGAACCCGTCGTCGAGGCCGGCCATGATCCTGAGCAGGCTCGACTTGCCGGCACCGTTGGCGCCGAGCACGCCGATCTTGGCGCCCGGGTAGAACGACAGCGAGATGTTCTCGAGCACCGTCCGGTCGGGCGGGTAGAAACGGGCCAGCTTGTAACAGGTGTAGATGAACTCGTGCGCCATGAGACGTTCGAGGCTACGGGTTCCCCCCTGTTTGTGTCACCGCAACCGGCGACCTTCGCCGATGTCGGTGACACAAACAGGGGATCTTGGGGGCGAGCGCGCCCGCGTCGTGGGCGCGCGTAGGGTCGGGACGATGGCCGAGATGGTGACCGCGACGGAGTTCGACGCGAGGGCAGACCTGCCCGACTGGCGGGTGCTTCTCGGCCGGATCGAGGCCACGTTCCGCACGGGCTCGTTCGAGGCGGGAGCCGCGTTCGTCGGGCTGATCGCCACCGCCGCCGAGGCCGCCGGCCACCATCCCGACGTCGACCTGCGGTATCCCGACCGGGTCAGCGTCGCACTCGTGACGCACGCCGCGCGTGGGCTCACCGACTCCGATGTCTCGTTGGCAAGGACGATCTCCGAGCTCGCGGCCGACGCCGGTGTCCGGAGCGAGCCCACCGCGACATCGCGGGTCGAGATCGCGATCGACGCGCTCGACATCGACGCCGTCCGCCCGTTCTGGCAGGCGGTGCTCGGTTATGTGGAGGAGCCGCCGCGTGCGCCCGGCGCTCCGGTCGACGCCGTCGTCGATCCCAATCGGATCGGCCCGGCGTTCTGGTTCCAGCAGATGGATGCGCCGCGGCCGCAGCGCAACCGCATCCATGTCGATGTCACGGTGCCGCACGACGTCGCCGAGGAGCGGATCGCGGCCGCGATCGCGGCCGGCGGGACACTGGTGAGCGAACAGCGCGCCCGTGCGTTCTGGATCCTCGCCGACCCCGAAGGCAACGAGGCGTGCGTGTGCACCTGGCAGGACCGTGGCTGACGATGTCGTCCTCGGTTCGGGTCAACCGGTGTTCAGCGGACCACCCTGCAACCTGGTGACGGTCTCACCGAATTCGCGGACGGTGTCGGCAATGATGTCGGCGACCGGGCGGATCGCGTCGATCCGGCCGGCGACCTGTCCCGAGAGCGCGATCGCAGCGTTCATGTCGCCGCCGAAGTAGAGCGCCATGGCGTTGCCGAACTCGCCGAACACGTTGTGCTCGGCGTGGAGGAGCTGCTCGGACCGCTCGGTTCGCAACGCCCGCAGCGCCGGCGAGTGACGCTCGTTCAAGAACAGCGTGTCGGTCTCGGCGGCGGCGACGATCGCGTTCTTCCAGTTGACGTGCACCGGTGACTCGGCTGCCGACACCATGCGCGTCCCCATCTGCACGCCCTCGGCACCGAGCGCGAACGCGGCGGCCATCGTCATCCCGTCGCAGATCCCGCCGGCGGCGATGATCGGGACGTCGACGCGCGACCGTACGAGCGGCAACAGGACCATCGTCGACACCGGCGTCGGGCTCTTGAACCCACCGCCCTCGCCGCCCTCGACCACGAGTCCGTCGACCCCGGCGTCGACCGCCTTGAGCGCCGTCGCCAGCGTCGGCACGACGTGGTAGACGGTGAGCCCGGCCGCCTTCAGCACGCTCGTGTACTTGGTCGGCGACCCGGCCGACGTCGTCACGAACTGAACGCCCTGGTCGATCACGAAATCGGCGATGCTCGCGTCGCGGACGAACGCTTGGGCGATGTTCACGCCGAACGGCCGATCGGTGAGGTCGCGCATCAGACGGATCTCGTCCTTGATCGCATCGAGCTCACCTGACGACGTCTCGATGATCCCGCACGCGCCCGCCCGTGAGACCGCCGACGCCAGCTGGCTCCTCGCAATCCATCCCATCGGCGCCTGCACGATGGGAATGTCGACCCCGAGGTGACGGCTGACGCGGTTGTCGAAGGCGGCGTGGTAGGGATTCACGGCGCCATTGTCGACCGAACCGTCACCCTGCGACGAGTGGGAACCGCTCGTCGGCGAGCGGTTCGCCCTCGACGAGGTCGCGCGCTTCGAACGGCGGCGAGTGCAGCCACGGCCTGAGCGCGAACACGGCGTCGTCGCCGAGCCATCGCAGGCTCACGGCGCGCCGGCGCATCGTCGACGAGTTGCCGGGTGCGTCGTGCAGCGTGCGGAAGTGGAACGCGATGACATCGCCGGGTTCGACATCCCACGCGAGGATGTCGTGCCGGGCGATGTCGGAGTCGATGTCGGGGACGAGCTCGTAGCGGCCGAC
>Ga0190265_10001371_pt1 | contig 16010 bp, 20 predicted proteins | sample Popmic124T_FD_133135 | JGI IMG/M metagenome (GOLD analysis project Ga0190265, IMG submission 133135) | Populus adjacent soil microbial communities from riparian zone of Indian Creek, Utah, USA - 124 T | ecosystem: Environmental > Terrestrial > Soil > Riparian zone | place: USA: Utah | collected...
CGGGCGCTGTGGCAACCCGGTTTCGGCCGGCCCGCTTGGCGCGGTAGAGGGCCTGGTCGGCGGCGGCGACCAGCGCGGTGGGATTGTCGGTGCCGCGCCATTCGGCGACTCCGGCGGAGAAGGTCTGTCCGCGCGGTGTCCGTGTCGTCAGTGTCGTGATCACGGTCTCGGCCTGGTCGAGGTGATATCCGGGGAGCAGGACGGCGAACTCCTCGCCGCCGTAGCGGGCCAGCGTGGTGTCCGCCGGGAGCGATTCCCGCCAGGCGGCGACCGCTTCCTGCAGCAGCTCGTCCCCGGCTTGGTGCCCGTGGCTGTCGTTGAAGGCCTTGAAGTGGTCGAGATCGAGGATCGCCGCCGAGAGGGGCGTGTTCCGGTCGCGAGCGAGCTGGCATGCGCGGGAGAGCTCATGGTCCCACGTTCGCCGGTTCGGGGCCCCGGTCAGCGGATCGGTCCGAGCCAGCGCAGCGAGTTGGATGGCCTGGGTCTGCGCCAACGAGAGCAGATCGACGAAGCGAGCCAGCACCAGCACGGTCAGAATCGCGGCACCGAGGGCGATGACCGGCCAGTCGACCACGTCGTCGACAAGTCCGTCGACGGTCAGCGCGATGGCCGGGAGCAGCTGGCCGACACCCATGGCGACGACCCGGCGCCGGCCTAACGGCGGCATGTCGCTCGGTGGGGCGGGCTCGGCGACCAGCGCCATGGCCGGAGAGTTCGTCGCGGCGGCTACGAGAACGTAGGCCAGCAGCCAGCCCGCGTTCAGCCAGCGGAATTCGGTGGCGGAGTCCCCGGTAAGGGTGACCATCACGTTCCAGATCACATCCGCCGCGGTCGTCGCCAGCAGCGCGGCCATCAGCAGCCGATACGAACGGTTGCGGGCGCCGGGCGAGGTCACCATGCGTGCCAACGCCGCGATCAGGAACACATCACCCACCGGATAGGCGGTGCTGACCAGCTTGGCGGCGAGACTCAGGCTCGCGTCCGCGGTCAACGGCGCGATCACGAACACCGTCACCAGCACCGCGGTCCCCGCCGTGAAGATCGCGGCGTCGAGGAAGGCGGCACGGTCGCTCCCGGTTCGGCGGGTCCGCACGATCGCCAGCACCCCGGACCCCAGCACGACGTACGAGGCCAGGTAGACAGCGTCCGACCACGCCGGGAACTGGGCCGGCTGCTCCCAGGTCTCGACGAACCACACCAGATCACCGAGCACCCAACCGCTGAAGCCGGCAAGCACCAACGTCCAGCTCCGCATGTGCGCGGGTCGGTGCCGGCGCAGCCCGTAGAACCCGAGGGCCATGGCCACCACAGCCGTGGCGTCATACCAGAGGCGTTCGGCCGTCTCGTCCAACGGAAGGCTGACGTAACCCACGAGAAGGGCACCCAGAAACGCCCCGACCACCCAGCCGTAACGCCGCTGAGGCTCCACTGCGTGGCTCTTTCACTCGCTGTCGACCGGGCGAACGCGACAATACGGCACGCAGTCCCCGAGAAGCCTTCCTGACGGCCTCATCAACGCTTTCGTGGCCAACCCCGAAAATGTCTTCTTCGCACCACTCCGGGGGGCGAAGCGTCACCACGGTGCGTCGGCCTCAGCTCGACACCACTGCGGGGATCGCCGATGCCGGGTAGTTCGGCAGCTCGATCGCGTCGGCCGGCGGGGAGAACAACCTGTTCGCGAGCCCGCCCACACGGTCGGCGGCGGGACTGGCCGCGGCCTTGAGCACCGTGCGCAGGAGGCCGACGCCGGCGCGGCTACGGGGATTGGCGATGTGCGGGGCGCCGGGCTTGAGCTTCTGCGCCTGCTCCACGTAGGGCCGCAGCACGGTCTCGTAGCGGTCCAGCGCGGTGCGGTGATCTGCGGCGGCGAGCTCGCCAGCGAGGACGTACGCGCCGGCGAGGGCGAGGCTCGTGCCCATGCCACTGACCGGCGACGAGCAGTAGGCGGCGTCGCCGACCAGAGCGACGCGGCCCCGGCTCCACGCCGGCAGTCGCGCCTGGCCGACCGCGTCGAAATACATCGACGCGTCGTCGAGGGCGGCGAGCACCCGCGGCGCCTCCCAGCCGACGTCGGAGAAGGTCCTGCGCAGCACCATGACCTGGGCGTCGTGCTCGAGCTCGTCGAGTCCCCGGACGTCGGAGAGGAAGGACAGCGTGGCGCGGGTGGTGCCCACGTTGTCGGGTCGCAGCGTGACGCTGCGCCCACGGCCGGCGTGCAGCCAGCGCCACCAGTCGGTGTCCGACCCGATCCGCGGAATCGTCAGGTACGCGATGTACATGCCGAGCTCGCGCACGGCGTCGACACCGGGGAACACGAGCGACCGGGTGCGGGAGCGCAGCCCATCAGCGAGCACCACGAGGTCGAACGTGCGCTCCGACCCGTTCGCGAGCGTGGCCGTGACTCCGTCGTCGCGATCGTCGAGGCCGACGATCCGGTCGCCGAACAGGTATTCGGTGCCCTCCCGGGTGCGGTCGACGATGATGCGGGACAGCCGGCCGCGCAGGATCTCCAGCTCCGCGGTCGGGCCGTCGGTGTCCGATTCGGGGACCGGGAAGCTCGCGACCGGGTTGCCGGCGGCGTCGACGAACTCGGTGCCGACCTCGCCGGTGTTCTCGGCCCGGATCGTGTCCTCGATGCCCATCCGCCGGGCGACCTCCCGTCCCGCTCCGCGAACGTCGATGTTCTGGCCCTCCTCGCGGAGCTCCGCGAAGCGTTCGACGATCGTGGTGGCCCAGCCGTGGGCGTTGAGCCAGTAGGCCAGGGCGGGGCCGGCGATGCTGGCCCCCGAGATGAGGACGCTGCGTGCGGGCATGAGGTGTGCCTTCTCCCTGCGCTCGTCGGCGCAGTCGAGCGCACCGCTACCGGTGTTGACGGTATTGACGATGTCGGGCGCCCGCTCGCCGACGATCCGTGAGAGCGAGGACGAGGGAGAGCGCGCGCGCGAAGGCCGGGAGCCGGCGCCGTTCCGTCCCGGACAGGTCGGAGGCGAGCGTCAGCGGCGGCCGGCCAACACGTCGCGGGCGACGTCGTCGCGCTCCGCGGCGGCGCGGCCGGTCGCTTCCCGCTCGGCCGCGGCCCGGGCGTCGTAGGCGGTGCGCGCGGCCGCGATCTCGTTCTGGTGCTGCTCCGTCCAGTGCACGAGCGCGCGGATGGTGTCGTGCAGGGTCGCGCCCAGCGCGGTGAGCTCGTAGTCCACCCGAGGCGGCACCGTCGGGTGCACCGTGCGTCGGACCAGCCCATCACGTTCCAGCTGCCGCAGGGTCCTCGTCAGCATCCGCTGGCTGACGCCGTCGATCTCCCGGCGCAGCTCGGTGAAGCGGAAGCTGCGCCGCTCGAGCAGGGCGATGGTCAACAGTGACCACTTGTCCGCCACCCGGTCGAGGATCTGCCGGACCTCGCAGTCCTCGCGGGTGTCCCAGTTCAGAACGTCGAAGTCAGCGCCGGTATCCGCGCCGTTCCCGGGGCACTTCGAGGTGCCGTCTTCCATACCCGTTGATGGTGCCCGACGATCCTGTCGGTTACAAGAAGTAACTGACCCACCGGCCGGGAACCGGGTCGGTGCGATCGACGAACGGGGGGCTCATGTCCACTTCGATGACGCGATGGGATGGCCGTGCCTGGGCAGTGCTCGCCGTGCTCTGCGGCGCGATCTTCCTGGAGGGGATCGACGTCGCGATGCTGAACGTGGCGTTGCCGTCGATCCGGGCCGATCTCGGGCTGTCCACCGGAATGCTCAGCGGCGTGGTCAGCGCCTACGTGCTCGGCTACGGCGGCTTCTTGCTGCTCGGCGGGCGCGCCGCCGACCTGCTGGGTCGGCGCCGGATGTTCCTGCTCTGGCTGACCGTGTTCCTGATCTTCTCCGGACTCGGCGGGTTCGCCACCGACGGCTGGACGCTGCTGCTCGCCCGGTTCGTCACCGGGGTGTCCGCGGCCTTCCTGACCCCCGCCGGCCTGGCGCTGGTCACGGCGCACTTCCCGGCGGGTCCGCAGCGCACCAGGGCCCTCGGCGTGTACGCCGGAACGGCGGCAGGCGGGTTCTCGCTCGGACTGGTTGCGGGTGGCGTGCTGGTGTCGTTCGGGTGGCGGTGGGTCTTCTTCGCCCCTGTCCTGATGTCCGCGGCGATCCTGCTCGGTGCGGTACTGCTGATCCGTGAGCCCGTGGCCCAGCCGCGCCCGTCCGGTGGCGTGGACGTGGCCGGAGCCTTCAGCATCACCGGGGCCATGCTGCTGCTGGCCTACTCCGTGGTGCGCCTGGAGGACCCTGATCACGGCCTGGTCGGCACCGTCGCCGCGTTCGCCGGCGGGCTGGCGCTGCTGACCGCGTTCGTGGCGATCGAGCGCCGGTCGGCGGCCCCGCTGGTCCGGCTGGGCATCCTGCGGTCGGGGTCGCTGGTGCGGGCCGGCCTGATCGCGTTCCTCTTTCTCGGCTCGTTCGCCGGCTTCCAGTTCCTGGTCACGCTCTACCTGCAGGAGCTGCGCGGCTGGAGCCCGCTGGAGACCGGCCTCGCCATGCTGGTGGTCGGGCTGGACACGGTGCTCTCCCCGACCCTGACTCCGAAGCTGGTGAATCGGTTCGGCACGCTGCGGGTGCTGCTCGGTGGCCTGGTCGTGGCGGCCGTGGCGTACGCGCTGTTCCTGCCGGTCGGGCTGGACTGGGCCTACGTGGCGATGCTGCCCACGATGCTGCTGCTCGGCGTCGCGTTCTCGCTCGCCTACGGCCCGCTGACCATGGCCGCCACCGAGGGCGTCGACGAGCGCGAGCACGGTCTGGCCGGTGGGCTGCTCTACACGGCCACTCAGTTCGGGACCGCGGTCGGCTTGTCGGCCGTGACGGCGGTGCAGGTGGCCGCGCTGGCCGACGGATCGCCGCAGGCGGGTCTGGCCGCGCTGCACGCCGCCCTGCTGGTACCGGTCGTCGCCGCCGTCCTCGGCGCCGTGATCGCCGCGCTCGGTCTGCGCGGGCCCGCCCGGCGACCGTCCCGGCCCGAGACACACCGCGCTCGGGCGAGCTGAGCCGGGTCGAGAGAGAGGTAAGGCGGACTCGACGAACACCATGCATGCGCTGCGTCAGCCGACCGTGGACGGGCCGATGGCGATGAGGGCAACTGCTGCTGCGGACGCTCCGCTCGCTCACGTCCCTCGACGCACCAGCGTGAGCCCCGCCGCGGCGAGCGCGAGGGCGACCGGCACGACCCCGAGCGCCGCGGTCAGCGACGTCGCGTCGGCGAGCGCCCCGACCGTCAGGGGCGCGAGCAGCACCGCGAACGACGTCACCCCCACCGCCCGTCCACTCGCCAGCGCCGCCTGCCCCGACGCGAGCGCGACCGTCACGGACATCCCCATCGGGAACAGGTTGCCGATCCCGATCCCGAGCAGCGACAGGCCGACCACAGCCTGCGTGGGCCCCGTCGACGGCCACAGGACCGCGAATCCCACGGCGGTCACGGCAAGCGCGAGCGCGAGCAGCCGCGCCGGGTCGTGGCGGCGCGCCAGCCGGCTGCCGAGCGTGCGCCCGGCCACCACGCCGCCGAAGTAGCCGGCCATCAACGCGACCGCGGAGTCCGTCGACACGTCGGCGGCGTCCTCGACGAATGTCGCGCCCCACGCGGTGACGCACCACTCGGCCGCGGTCATGCAGAAGAGCATCGCGGCCGCGATCCAGAACGCGCCGGGCAGCCGGCCCTGCGCCACGCGCGACGGCGGCGGCGCGTCGATCGCCAGCCGCCGGTTGGTCCACCACGAGAGCGCTGGGACCACGAGCGAGACCAGCAGCGCGACCCGCCAGCCCGCGTGCAGCGCCGCCGTGAGCGACAGCACGCCGATCAGCAGGAGGTAGGCCATGCTGGCCGCCACGTTGGCCTCGGCCAACGCCACCGCGCGGCGCTCGCCGTGGCGGTCGGCGAGCGCGGCCTGGATCGTCACGAGCAGCAGCCCACCGCCGGCACCCATGATCAGCACCGAGCCGACGGTCACCTCGGCGATGCGCCCGGCCGTCAGCCCGATCGCTCCCCCGCCCATCAGCGCGGCGGCCGACCAGAACAGCGGGCGCCGCCCCAGCGCGCGCTCGAGCCGCGCGGAGATCACGCCTGCGACCATGCTTCCGGCCGCGAACGCCGCGACGTGCAGTCCGCCCGTCGAGTAGCTCAGATCGAGCTCGTCCCGCAGGTGCACGATCACGAGCCCCGGCGCCGCCTGCAGGTAGGCAAACCAGGCGAGCACCACGTACGCGGTCCAGGTGAGCCGGTCGCGACGGAACTCCGTACCCGCTCGCTCAACCACGAGATGGCCGGCGCGAAGGCTGCGGTACCTCCCGCGGTCGACCCGTCGTCCTCACGATCTTAACGTTACACAGCTAAGGTGCCGGGATGCCAGGACAGCGTCGCGTGACGATGCCCGACGTCGCCCGGGAGGCCGGCGTCTCGGCCATGACGGTCTCCTACACCTTCAACCGACCGGAGCGAGTCGCCGAGGCGACTCGGCAACGGGTGCTGGAGGCCGCTGAGCGCCTGGGTTACTCCGGTCCTCACCCCGGCGCCCGCTCGCTGCGCCGCGGGCGCACGTCAACCCTGGGCGTCGTCCTGGGTGAGCACCTGACCTACGCCTTCGACGACCCCCAGGCGACGCAGTTCCTGGCCGGCATCTCCACCGTCTGCGTGGAGCACGAGCTCGGCCTGACCCTGATTCCCATCACGGGTGGGCCCCAGGACGCCACACGGGTCCGGGAGGCGGCCGTGGACGCCGTGGTGTTGTGGACCACCGCCGACGACGACCCGGTTCTCGATGCCGTGATCCGGCGCGGTCTGCCCGCCGTGGTGCACGGCGGGCCGGCCAGGCGGGGAATCGGCCTCGTCGCCATCGACGACCGTGCCGCAGCCCGGGCCGTGGGGGCGGCGGCCTTCACTGCCGCCCGGGCGCCCGCTGTGCTGTCCTTCCCGCTGGACCGGGCCCGGCAACCGGCCGTCCTGTACGGGGCCACCCCGGACGCGGCGCCCTTCAGCGTCACCCGGCGCCGTCTGCAGGGCTATGCCGACGCGGCCGCCGACCTCGCCCTGGACTGGGCGCGCATCCCGGTGGTGGTCCTGACGAGGAACGACCGGGCCGAAGCCGAGGCTGCCGCGCTGCGGCTGCTGCAGGATGGCCGCACCGGCGTGGACGCCATCGCCGCGATGAGCGACGAGCTCGCTCTCGGCGTCCTCGAGGCCGCCCAGCACCTCGGCATCACCGTCCCGGAACAGCTGGCTGTCACCGGCTGGGACGACGGCGCGGCTGCCGCATCTGCGGGGCTGACGACCATCGCTCAGTCCCTGCGCGAACAGGGCGAACTCTGCGCCCGCTCGGTCATCGAACCCGCAACCGCGACAACCCGGGCCTCAGCATCCTGGCAACTCCGCACGCGGAGGAGCACCCGAGGACAACCCGCGACACGTGCCCGGCCGGGTTGACACCCGGCCGGCCACCCACATTTCCTACTGCACGTTCGCCGACGTGATGTGCAGATGATTCGGATCGACCAGCCGGACCGCGGTGATCCTGCCGCTGGAGACCTCGGCGCTGCCGAAAGTGGCGTTGCAGCGCAGGAAACCCCCACTGTTCGCCTCGATCTCCATCTTTCCGAATCCGCACCAGATGAAATGCCTCAGTCATGACGAATCTCCTCGTGAGGAGCGCGGACGAGAGGCGAGCTGTTGGACGGCGGCCGGTCGGACGGCAGTGCCCGGCCCCGGGGTGTCCGCGGGAGCGCCTCAGGTGCCCGTTCTGCCGGTAGGTCGGTCACGCCGACGTCCTCGCGTCACGCGGCCAGCACGAAGGAGAGGAAGAACCCGGCTGCGGTGGCGAAGGCATTCAACGGCCGGCCGTGCTCGAATGCCTCCGGCATCAGGGTGTCGGCCAGCGAGGCGAGGACCGCGCCGCCGGCGAAGGCCAGCGCGACGGCCAGCACGTGCTCGCTGAGCACACCGGCCACCCCTCGCCCCAGCACCACAGCCGCGGCAAGGACGATCGCGCAGGCCACCCAGGTGAGCATGACGCTGCGGGCACTCTGCCCCGCCTCCCGCATCGACACCGCACCCACCAGCGACTCGGGCAGGTTGGAGAAGAAGATCGCGACCAACAGGGACAGCGAGGCTCCGGTGGCCAGCGACGTCCCCAGCGCCAGGTTCTCCGGCACGCCGTCCAATGTCACCGCCGCCAGCAGCGCCAACCCGACACCGCCGCGCGCGCCGGCCGAGACCACCTCACGCTCCTCCGGACCGGCCCTACCCGTCAGGTACCGATCCAGCGCAGTGTCCACCGCGACGAAGGTCGCGGCCCCGGCCAGCAGCCCCAACCCGGCCCGGACCGCTCCACCGAGGTGGAAGGCCTCCTCGAACAACTCGAACGCCAACGCGGAGATCAGCGCCCCGCTGGCGAACGCGAGCAGTACACCGGTCAGCTGCTTGGGTGGGCTCCACCTCGCCCCGACCGCGGCGCCGATCACCAGCGCACTGGACGCGGCCAGCCCGAACAGTACTGCGATCAACACACCCGGCCTCCGGAGCTCAGCAAGCGCGGCGCGGCAACGTACCGCAGCTCGGACATTCCCGCCTATCGGCAGCTAACACGCCCGAGCTGCCAGCACCGCCGACGCCGAACCAGCGTCAGGATGACGACCGCGGGCCGTGCACCGGCCGGATTCTTCGGGTACCCCGGTGCGTGGAGCTGAACTACTGCATTGAATGTGCTGCTCGGTTGACCCGGCAGAACGACACGGAATACGTGTGCGGCAACGGGCACCCGTACTGGAACGAGCCCCGAGCCAGCACGTGTGTCGTGTTCCTCGACGGCAACCAGGTGCTGCTGGCCAAGCGTGGTGTCGAGCCCCGGAAGGACACCTACATCTTCCCCGGCGGTTTCCTGCATTTCGGCGAGGATCCGCGGGACGCCGCGCGGCGCGAGGTTCGCGAGGAGACCGGGCTGACCTGCAGGCAGCTCACGCTGCTGGACGTGCACAACATCCGGTACCGGGAGAACGAGGCGTCGTTGAGCATCGTCTTCCTCGCTCGTGAGTGGGACGGCAGACCTGAGGCCGACGACGACGCGGCCGCACTGGCCTGGAAGCCGATCGACTTCATCGAGAGCGACCGCTTCGCGTGGCAACTTCCAGGGCTCGCCGCCCGCCTACGGGCGCTCTAGGAACGAGTTCCGCAGCTCGTCAACTCCGGGCGATCAGCGTCGCGGCCTCACGTGCCGTGGTCCGATGGCTCACCGCCTACCGTCGAGTCACATCCGTAACCGTCCAGGTCCACCGCGAATCGTCCGGACGATGGACACTATCTGTGATGGCCCGACAGCGCACCGGTGCGAGCATCGGTGACACAAGGCGATCGCCGAAGGCTTCAGTGCGTCCTCGGGCAGCGTCATCCCACCCCAGCGCGTACTTTAGTTACCGCACGCTCGGCGACCCAGCCGTGTTCGGACTGTCAAGGTTGCCCTGGCCCCCGGTGACCCAGCAGTTCTCCCCGCACCGTCGGCGTACCGGAGGGCAGCATGTCGACCATTTCCACGGATTCATCCGTCGTACCCCTTCATGAGGGTGCAGCCACCGTCCACGACCGTCGGATCGCCGTGGAGGGAAGGGACACCCAGTATCTCGAAGCCGGAACCGGATCACCGCTGCTACTGATACATGGCCACGAGCAGCGCGCCGCCAGTTGGCGGTGGGTCATCCCCGCCCTCGCACGAACCCACCGGATCATCGCGTTGAGTCTGCCCGGCCACGGCGACAGCGCCGCGCTGGTCGATCGGTACTCCACCGGCGCCGACCTGACCCCGTTCGTGGCCGCATTCCTCGATGCCCTCAACATCGCGCCACCATTGGACGTGGTCGGCCACTCCGCGGGCGGAGCGATCGCGCTACGCCTTGCCCTGGCTGACCCGCAGCGCATCCGCACCCTGACCCTGGTCGACAGCGCAGGCCTCGGCCGGGAGGTGCACCCCCTGCTCGTCCTGGACACGCTGCCGATCATCGGCGAACTGGCCATCATGATCAGCCGGTTGCCCGGCGGTGCGCTGAGTCGCACGACCATGTCGACGGCGATGCTGTTCGCCCAACCCTGGCGCGCACCGGCCGAGTTCGTCACCGAACAACACGCCCTCGCCCGCCGCCCCGGCCAGCTCGAGGCCTCCACCATCATGGCCCGCACCCTGTTCGGTCCCTGTGGGCAACGCCAGGTCCTGCTCGACCGCCTGCCCACCCTGACCACGCCCACCCTGGTCGTCTGGGGCGCCTGCGACTACGTCCTCCCCGCACACCAAGCCCAAACGGCGGTGAACCTGTTGCCCCACGGACGGCTCTCGGTGATCCCCGACTGCGGACACCTTCCCCACGTCGAGCAGCCCGACCAGTTCGTCGCCGTCCTCAGCGACTGGCTCACCGACCACCGCGGCCAGCCCCAGCGGCCATCGTCGAACCCCGCCACCGACCACACAGATGAGACCGACCTGATCACCCGCGCCCGGTACACGGCATGACCAGCGCCCGACCGACAGCGGATATACACCGGTGCGCTGATACCTGCACGAGAAGGCGTGGCGTACTCAGGGGTCGGTACCGACGGCGAGTAGCGATCGAGAAGAGCGTCACATGATCCTTCGCCGCTGGACGGCACGAGCAACCAACCACGGCGCGCGTGAGTACGAGACCCATTTCCGGGAGTCGGTGTTGCCCGCCCTCGCCGCCGTCGCCGGTCACCGGGGTGCCTATTTGCTTCGGCGGGTCGACGGCGAGTCCGCCGACGTCGAGCTGACGGTCATGACGCTGTGGAACTCTATGGAAGACGTGCAGGCCTTCGCCGGGGACAACCCGCAGCATGCAGTCGTCGAGCCGCATGCACGCCAGGCCCTCACCGCATTCGACGAGTTGGTCAGCCATCACGAACTGATCGTCAACACCACCGGTTGAGCACGGCCTCCACGTCGACCCGCGGGGCGGCACCCCGCCGTGCGCCCCGGCGGTACGCCGCAGACCTACCACGGCGGCGGCCCGACGATCTCCAGGCCGAACCGGCGGTGGATCTCCGCGAGCCGGGCCGGGTCGGGGGCCCCGGCGGACCCGACGATGAGGTCGTGCTCGGCCTCCACCCACCCGGCCGACGCGGCCGGAGAGATCAAGGTGAGCCAGCGCACCGGCACCCCGCTCCGATTGGCGATCGCGTGCACGAGCCCCCGCGGTACCAGGACGAACGCGCCGGCCACGGCGGTGACAACACGTCCCCCGGCATGCACGGCCAGCTCGCCCTCGAGGACGAGGAACCCCTCCTCCGCGTCCCGGTGCACGTGCAGCGGGACCGCGGCGAACCCCGGCGGAGCGGTGTTGAGCCGCGCCGCGTAGGCCCCGCGGGTCTCGGCATCGCCCACCGTGAGCACGGTCTCCTCCCCGTTGAGCCGCACCACTGGGATCCCGCCGCCCGGCGGGACGACCGTCAGCCGCCTGCTCGTCTCGTCGTCCATCACCTCGCGCCTCCCGCCTCGGTCGGAGTGTTCACGCGAGCGCCGCCAGGAACTCGCTCCAGCCGCGCGTTCAGGTTCTCTGCATCGACGTCATGCCCAGATGGCTGGGCGTCCCGGCGAACTCGGCCTTCGGCACAGCGCGGCGAGCCATGACGCGATGTCGGATCATGCTGCCTGCTCCTTCTGCAGCGGCTTCTCGTGGACGAGTAGGTCGCAGGGCGTGGCGAGCAGCGGTGCGAGGTGGGGATGGGTCTCGTCGACGGTCCGGGTGCGGACGACGCGGTAGCCGCACCGGCCGTACCACGACCTGAGGAACTCCTTGCTCGGATGCCGCCAGGTCCGCGGGACGAGCAGCTCGAGCTGCATCGCCCGCAGGCCACGCTCGCCCGCGGATCGCTCGGCGAACTCGACGAGGGTCCGACCGATACCGGTGCCGCGGTGCTCGACGGCCGCGACGAGCATCCCGAACTCGCTCGTGTCGGGGGCCACGTCGTGGACGCGCACGCTGCCGACCGGACGGCCCCGCCGGGTGGCGACCGCGATCTGCCCTGCGGCGATGAGGCCGGCGAGTTCCGACGCCGTCGTTCGCGAGATGCCGTCGCGCCAGAGCCCGCTCTCGGCCATCGCGTACACACCGTTCACGAGATCGGTGAGTTGCGCGACGAGATCGCCGTCGCGGGCGGCGGTCGCCTCCAGCCACTGAACCGCGATCGTGTCGCTCCGGGTCATGAGTTCGAGCATGCTCGCCGCGAATGAGCAGAGCAATTCATTGTCCGCATCGCAGCGATCGCATTCTACGATCGATAATGTGGAGATCCGGCAGCTCATGTGCGTCGAGGCGGTGTCGCGGCACCGCCATTTCACCCGCGCCGCCGAGGAGCTGCACGTCACCCAGTCGGTGCTGTCGCACCAGATCCGGCAGCTCGAGCGGGAGCTGGGCACGCCGCTGTTCGAACGCACGAGCCGCCGCGTCGCAGTCACCGAAGCGGGGCGCGCGGTCGCCGCCCGGGCCCGGCGTGTCCTGGCCGAGCTGGACGGCGTCCGCCGCGCATTCGTCGAGTTCGTCCGCCGGCGACACGCGCTCGCCCGCACAAGTAGCGCCTGAGCCGACAGGTCCGGGAGAGCGGCGATCACATCGCCACACAAGCAACCGGGCCTCCTCACTACGGCGCCCCACCGCCTACGGTCCACCAGGGGCTACAGCGCCGGCAGGCCGGGCGCCTCGACAGGCAAGTGACGACTTGCCTATGCTGAGCGTATGAGCGACATCTACCGCGCCATCGCCGACCCGACTCGGCGCGCGCTGTTGGACGAGCTCACGGCCACCGATGGCCAGACCTTGTTCGGCCTCTGCACCCGGTTGGTCGAGCACGGCTTCCCCATGACCCGCCAGGCGCTGTCACAGCATCTTGCGGTCCTGGAAGAGGCTGGTCTCGTCCGAGTACGACGAGAAGGTCGCTACAAGTTCCATCACCTCGACACCGGTCCGTTGCGGGAGATCCCACGGCGGTGGCCGATCCCGCCCGACAACGAGCCATAGACCTCTCAGGAGCAACTATGCCCACGATCGCGTACAGCAGCGTCTTCGTCGACGACCAGGAGAAGGCACTGCACTTCTACACAGAGGTCCTCGGATTCGAGCTCAAGCATGACGTGCCACTCGGCGGGGATCGCTGGCTCACCGTCACCGCCCCGGGCGACCCTGACGGAACCGAGCTGCTCCTGGAGCCCGATAGCCACCCAGCAGTCGAGCCGTTCAAAACAGCCCTCGTGGAGGACGGGATCCCCGCCACCGCGTTCGGCGTCGAGGACGTCACCGTCGAGGTCAAGAGGCTGCAAGAGGATCACGGAGTGCGGGTGGTCCAGGCGCCAACGCCCGCGGGGCCACGCACTATCGCCATCATCGACGACACGTGCGGCAACCTGATCCAGCTGTTCTCGTAGACATCGCCCACGATCTCGGACGTGCGATCCGCGGTCGTACCCAGGGCGGCCATGCTGAGGCGATGGCGTCCCTGCAGCTCGCTGCGATCCTCGTCGAGGACTACGACGCGGCCATTACCTTCTTCGTCGAAGCGCTCGACTTTGAGCTCGTCGAAGATTCGCCAGCGCAGACCAACGATGGACGACCGAAGCGATGGGTGGTTGTCCGTCCCCGGGGCGGGCAAACAGGCATCCTGCTCGCCCAGGCCGACGGTGCGCAGCAGCGCGCAGCCATCGGCAACCAGCTCGCCGGCCGCGTCGGCTTCTTTCTCGAGGTTGACGACTTCGACGCCACACACCGAGGCATGATCAAGGCGGGAGTCGAGTTCCTCACCGAACCGCGCGATGAGCCCTACGGCCGGGTCGCAGTCTTCCTCGACGTCGCCGGCAACAAATGGGATCTCTTGTCCCATCCTGGTATTCGTGCTGTCTGACCCGCGGTTAGGGGACGTCGGCGAAGGCAAGGATCGAGACGACCTACCGCCGAAACCGCCGGGCCGACCTCCGATGAACCGTCATCGGGCACTCCCGCGGCGCCGTGTCGACCGAACACGACGACCACGAGCTGAACCGGTCCCTGGCGGGCCGGCGGCAACGGCGCGCCCGTAGTTCAGCGCGAACCCCAGCCAGGACAGCACCACCAGGACCGCCACGAGCAGCTGCACGACCCGCAGGTGCTCGTCGGGGTAGACGACACCGGTGAGGTAGGTGTCGATGAAGCCGCCGGGCAAGCCCTGTCCCCCGCCGAGCCGGCGAAGCTCGTCCTCCCACCCGGTCAGCGGGCACTCCACGCCGACCAGCACGCTCACCGATGCCCAGCAGGCGGCCGCCAGGTGCAGGACGATCACCCAACGGAACCGGCAGGCCAGGAACCCGCCGACGGCGACGAACACGAGGAAGCCGAAGTGGATCAGCATCACCGCGTCCCCAAGGATGCGGTAGACCACACCCCAAGGATGCCCCTCAAGCACACACCGAGCCAGAAACCCGACCCTCCGCGCTGGAGTGTCGAAATCTCGCCTGAGGGGTGGGGTCAGGCGGTCACGGAGTCGAGCATGGTGGCGTCGTCACGCACGGCCCAGTGTTCGACGACCAGGCCGTCCTCGAGGCGGAAGATGTGGACCTTCGAGAACATCCTCAGCACCGACAGGTCGCCGAGCGCGTTGTAGGCGGCGTACCCGTCTGCCAGCGCCTGCGCCGTGGCCTGGTTCACCCCGGCAGTATCGCCACTCGACCGACGGTTCGTCGGACAGACGCGGATTCTCGATCGGGGCTTGCGCCACGGTGCCGACCTCTTATGCGGCCGTCGGTTCGTCGTGTCCGGATCGATCGGGATCGATGAGGGAAGCCGACGAGGCTGCCCTTCCCGGACTGGCGGGTCGACAGGACGACCCCGGCGGCGCAGATCTCCGGGATTCCGGGTCGGGTAGCAGCCGCGGGTATCACCGATCTCTGCCCGCAACGCGCCGCGCGAAAGGGTGACGGAGCCGCTGCTCGCCCCGAGTCCGGGCGAGTCGAGCGCACGGAGCGCGGCTGCACCCGCGCTGCAGCCTGGCCCGGTCACTCACACAGGTGCATGATGGCGACCGCAACCTGACTGGCTGTGACTGTGCGGCATTCACTCGGCGCCGCCTTTGACCGGGAGGCGTGCCTGATGATGGCCAACGACCCGCCCCAGGGTCGGTACGACCGGCCCGACGACGACCACCGGAAGGGCAGCGCCACCGCGGACGGCGACCCGTCCCTGTGGAAGCTGCTGCTCGCCGACATTCGCAACCGGTACCGGCGCAACCCGCGGCGCACTGCGGGGATCGCCGTCGGCAGCGCGCTGCTGATCGCGCTCGGCGTGGTCGCGCTCTTCGTGTTCGGCATCAGAGATGACGCCGGCCCGAGCACGGACACCGCCGCGGCTGGCTCCAACCCGGCCGCCGCCGCACCCACCCCCGCGCCCCCGCCGCCGCACCAGGGCGACCCGATCGACAGCGCGCACCCGGAACCCGAGCAGCCGCGGCCACCGGACAACCCGGCCGTGCCCAACGACGCGCAAGGCGTCGACGCGCAGGCCCTGCTCGACCACATGGTCCAGGAACGGAAGATTCCACTGACCGGGGCCGACGACCGAGCGCAGCTCCAGCGGATCGCCGACGAGGCGGTCGCCCGGGAGCAACCCGACTTCTCGGCGGACGATCAGCAGATCACCGACGCGGTCGCCGCGACGTTCGGGTCACTGAACACCCAACAGAAGTCCGACACGGTGCGGTGCGTCGCCGAGTTCGCCGAACGGATGTACGCGCAGAAGCACGGCACGATCCCGCCGGACGAGGCCGACGGGAAACCCGGGTTCGGCGGTGGTGGGGGCTGAGCCCGACTCGTGGCGCTCGGCCGAGTGGCACCTGCTACCCGAGGAGTGCTCGATCACGGGTTGCTACGCCGACGAGGTCGGCTACAGCAGCCCGGTAGTCCTCCGGGACGGGCTCCTCGCCCGCACGCGGGCGGCATCCTCCGCCTGCTCGGTGAACCCGACCTGGTCGTGCACCCG
>Ga0190265_10001372_pt1 | contig 16003 bp, 12 predicted proteins | sample Popmic124T_FD_133135 | JGI IMG/M metagenome (GOLD analysis project Ga0190265, IMG submission 133135) | Populus adjacent soil microbial communities from riparian zone of Indian Creek, Utah, USA - 124 T | ecosystem: Environmental > Terrestrial > Soil > Riparian zone | place: USA: Utah | collected...
CGGCGGGCAAAGGTGTGAGTTGGCGCAAGGTCCGTTCGGATGTTTGATTTGGTCCTGTCGCCGGAAGCGCAAACTTTCTATGCACGAGCCGAATCGCCCGCTGGCCCAAAGGTTGGCTCGTTTTCTCGCAATTGGAGCACGAACCGCGTCGGCACAACAACATCAAACGGCTCTCTGGCGAGTTCGCGGGCCGCCTGCGATACAGGGTCGGTGATTGGCGGGTGATTTATCGGATCGATGATCGCGCCAAGCAGGTACATGTCCTGATTATCGCTCATCGAAGCGAAGTCTACGAGTGATCTAAGCGCATCGACTCTGAAAACCCTTATCTAAGTTTCCTAAACGCATCCAATGCACGATCCAAATGCTGAGCCTCATGAGCCGCGGAGATTTGCACGCGCAGCCGCGCCGTTTCTTCTGGAACAACCGGGTAGCCGAAGCCGATGACGAAAACGCCCAGTTCCAACAGCCGTTTGCTGGCGGCGATGGCTTTTGAGGTTTCGCCGAGGATGATCGGGGTGATGGCGCTGGGCCCTTCGACGGTTTCAAAGCCGAGTTTCTTCAGGCCGTCGCGCATGTAGCGCACGTTGCCGCGGAGCTTCTCCACCCGCGTCGCATCGCGGAGCAGGATTTCGATCGCCTTCGTCGCGGCGGCGGCCGAGCCGGGCGGGATGCCGTTCGAGAAAAGTTGCGGGCGCGACTTCTGCACCATGAGATCGACGAGGTTTTTTCGCGAGGCGATGTAGCCCCCCGCCGCCCCGCCCAGAGCCTTGCCCAGCGTGCCGGTCATCACGTCGATCTTGCCGAACAGGCCGAAATGCTCGGCCACGCCCTTGCCGGTGGCGCCGCAGACGCCGACGCCGTGCGAATCGTCGACCACGAGCAGCGCCCCGTATTCGCGGCACAGCGCGTGAATCTCGTCCAGCTTCGCGATGTCGCCCTCCATGCTGAAGACGCCGTCGGTGACGACGATCTTGTTCGCGACGCCGCGATGCTCCTTCAGCAGTGCCGCGAGGCCGCCCATGTCGGAGTGCTTGTACACCTTTGACTGGGACTGCTTGTTGATCTGCCGGCCGAGGCGGATGGCGTCGATGATCGAGGCGTGGTTCAGCTCGTCGCTGATGGCGATGACCGAATCGCCGCCGGCGGCCATGAGCGTGGAAATCACCGCTTCGTTGGCGTTCCAGCAGGAGACGTATGTCGTGGAGGATTCCGTGCCCGACAGCTCGGCGATCTTCCCCTCCAACTGGTGGTGATAGTCGAAGGTGCCGCAGATGAAGCGGACCGAGCCGGTACCGGCCCCCCACCGCTTCTGGGCCTCGATCGCCGCAGCGGTCACCTCCGGGTCGTTGGCGAGGCCGAGATAATCGTTGGAGCAGAGGACGACGACTTCGCCGACGCCCTCGACGACCGAGAGCGGGCCCATCGGCTTCGTCAGCGTCTTGAGTTGCTTGTATTGGCCGGCGATGCGCAGGCCGTCTAGTTCTTTGTCGATGGATTGCCAAACATTTGTCATATAGATTTCCGCTGGACGGCGCGCCAGTACGCCGCTCGACATGATCGAGGAGAATGAACCTGTTTAGCCGCGGCCCGACAGGGCTCCGACGTGCGCGCATCAAATTCTCATCATGATGCCCGGATGATTCGGCGGCGGTTGATCCCTACACCTGTCGCATCGCAACGATTTTACCCCTTCGCCCGGACCGTTCCGGTCTGGGCTAAACGGGCGCCGCGTCATCGGCTTAAAGTCCTCCTCATCGATATTGCTGCTTGATGTTGGGAATCAAGTATTCATCAAACGCTCTCATCGCATCGTAGTCCGGTTTCCAGTTCCAGTCGCGGCGGGCTGGCGAATCATCCACATCGGCCGGCCAGGTGTCCACGATGCCGGCCCGCGACACTTCCGGTTCGAACGTGATCTTCGACTTCGGGAAGGCACTCAACACGCGATCGCGAAGCTGCGCGGCGCTGAGGCTAAACGACGTCACGTTGTAGACCCGCTGCGACAATCTATCGGCCGGCGCTTCGGCCAGTTGCACCAGCGCCTTAATTGCGTCGGGCATGACCATGAACGGCAACCGCGCCGTCGGCGGGACGAAGCACTTGTATTCCAGTCCCTGCGCGGCCGCGTGAATCATCTCGGCCGCGTAGTCGCTGGTGCCGCCGGTGGGCAGCGTTGCGGCACTGATAAGCCCGGGAAAGCGCAGGCTGCGGAAGTCGATCCGCTTCAAATCCGTCTCCGCAGCGAGCTGACGATAGTGCAGCGAAAAATAGCGGCCGAGCATTTCGCAGTATGCCTTGTTGCAGCCGTACATCGTCGTGGGGAAGTTCCACTCGATTTCCTTCACCCGGCCCGCTCGCTCTTTCTGCTCGACCGAAGGAAGGCCGTACACCGCGATGGAACTGGGGAAGACGAACGTGACGGGGTGGCCGTGCCAGCGGGTCTGCTCGTGGGCGAGCTTGAGCAGATTGAGCGTGCCTTCGACGTTGACGCGATGGGCCGTGTCCGGCGTGTACTCCGCCCGCGTGCTGAGCAGCGCGGCGAGGTGATAGATCGCGTGAATCTCGAACTCGCTCACCAGGCGCTGGAGAAGGTTTTCGTCGAGAATGTCGCCGGCGATCGACGCGGAGCAGCGGGCCTGCATGTCGGCGGGCAGCGGCTTGATGTCCAGGGCGATGATGCGCGTCTGGTCGGCGTCGTCGAAGCGCTCGATGAGGCCGTGGCCGACTTCGCCGCCGGCGCCGGTGATCAGAATGGCGGGTTTTCTCACGTTTGGAATCCTTTCCCGTCGGATTGCCGGTGTGGCTTTCGCAAGGCACTCTAGCCGGCCGGCGAGGTAGTGGGCGTATCGCCGGTCGCGCCAGGAGCGGGCGTCGCGGAACCAGGCTCATTCTTTGCGGCGCGGTTGATCTGTTCGATGGTCGCAACGGCCGTCACGCGCCGTTTCAATTCGTCGTAGAGCTTGTCGAGGTGCTTGTCGTCTGAGGACGGCGGCGCTTTCGCACGGTCGGCGCAGCTCTTCAGGATGGATTGCGCGGACGCCGTTTGCTGGTCGGAAAAATCGTAGTGGCTGGACCTGTCCTTAACGTATTCTTCCCACTTCGCCACCGGCGGAGCTGTCTCAAGCAATCGCTCAGGCACTGCGTCGCTTTTCACGGCCGGCGGGGGTGGCGGCGGAGGGACGCTTTTTGACGCAGCGCCGTCAGGCGACTTCTTTGGTTCGAGCGATTGGGAATTCGGCGGCGGCGCGGCATTTGGCGGTGGGCGACGTATCGTTTGCGCGAGCGGATCGGCCCTGCCGCCCACTTCCACAGGCCGAACCAGGTAGAAATCAATCTTGCCGATGTCAGATGACGCCGCCCATTGCGGATTAGATTTCGCCAGCGTTTCGTGCGCGTTCTTTACTTCGTCCGCGTTCAACAGCGTCTCGGCGTGGCGCGCCACGTTGGCGTGGCTCAATGGCGCGGCGGCGTGAATCTCGAAAATCTGATCCTGCATCCGTTTCGCGACCTGGTCGCGCACGTCGTCGGTCGCGTCTCTGATGTGTGCGATCATGGCGGAAAGCGCCATCTCCCGGCGCCGAAGCGTCACGCCGTATTTGTCCATGTAGGCGACTTGCGCCGGCCATTGCGTAGCGGCCCATGCCCGAAGTTGTTCCATTTTGCCGGCGTCGAGGGCGTAAGTTTTCTCTGCGAACTTCAGCCGCTCGTCGATAGCCCTCTTCAATTCGGATTCTTTGACGGCCGGGGAAACCGCAGTTGCCGTGCCTTGGGGAGGCAGGGCATTCGCTTTGGATTGAGTCTCGGCGCGGCAGGTAAGTAGCGAAAACCCAAGGAGCAAGGTCGCTGCAGGTCGTGAGGGCATGGTTCTGATCTCTCGGCGAAGACCGATCGTCGCCAGCAGGGCGAATTGACGAACGTCATTCTGCTGGGGGCGGAAACAGGCGTCAACTCCGCGGGGGTGGTCGCCGGATGTTGCATCAATTCAACACGGCGGACAACCGGCCGAGCAACACGAACAGCGGTTTTGTCCGCAAAACTCCGCTCTTTCAGCGAGACCGGAAGAATCCGGGCTCGTATTCATCGCGCGGTTCTCCAGCGAGCACAAGCCTTGCAAGACTCGGTTCACGTTCTGAATCCGTTCCGCGCCTAAAGGACATTCATAAAGGAGTCCGGAGCGGTCCTTACGGAATGGATTATTTCCCCTTTCGCAAGCGTGATCATTATGGGACAAATTCGTCCGCCATGTGTCATCGCCGGCTTCTCGCTGCGATGTCCCCCGCCCATCGCGTGCGTAAAGAAATCGGCATTTCACTTCGCATTTCCGCCGAGTGTCGTGTGCGGGCAGATTATCGATTGTTGGACGCGAGGGTTTGATTCTGCGAGGACCTGCGATCCACCCGGGCGCTGCGCTCCGCCCCCGCCGGCGGCGTACTTCGAGCTTCGTGCGTTAAGGGCCGCGGCACGGGCGATTGGGCGTGCCTGTGGGTTGACATCCGACACTGAGGCAAATCCGATCCGGCGATTGTGGCCATTTCGATGGCCGGCGCAACAGTCCGACACCGGTTCCGAGACTTCGGACGTCTCGCGACCTGCTGACGTGGGAATCAATCTGCTTATTTGAGGACTGTCACGCGCTCTCCTTGCCTCGTTGAGGCGGGGCTAAGCTAAGGCGTCACCATGCCGCGCACCGGCTAGGCGGTGCCACACGGCGCTACATCACCTTTGAGATCGAGAAGATCGGAAGGAGCATCGCAAGGACGAGGCCTCCGACCACGACGCCCAGGAACATGACGATCGCCGGCTCGATCAGGCTGGTGAGTGTCTTGATGGCGACATTCATTTCCGCCTCGCAGAAATTCGCCACGCGGTCCATGACCGTGCCCAGGCGCCCGCTGCGCTCGCCGGCACCGAGCATTTTGATCACCGACTTGGGAATGTGCGGACTGTCGGCGAGCGCTTCGGAGATTTGCTGGCCGCGCTCGATGCGCTCCCGGACCGTGGTCCACATTTGCTCGTAGTGAAGGCTGCCGCTGGCCTGGGTCGTGAGGGTGACGCTGTCGAGCATGGAGACGCCGGACTGAATCATCGTTCCAAGCGTTCGCAGGCTTCTGGCCAGCGTACTCTTGTGAAACAGCTTGCCGACCAGCGGCATCCCCAGACGCAGCCCATCCGCCCTCCACCGGCCGGCGGGCGTTCTGAAATAGTACCAGGCGCCGCCACATGCCAGAATTGAGGCACCCAGAACGTACAGCCCGTACGACGACATTAAATCCGCGAAGCCAAGCAGCCACTTCGTGAGCTTGGGCAGCGCGTCTTCACGGCCCGAATAGATTTCAGCGAAGCGCGGCAGCACGAACGAGACCAGAAAGGCCGTGGTGCCCAAGGCGAAAATGCACATGACGATAGGATAGGTAATGGCGCTTTTGATCTTCTTCTTCAGGTCGCGCTGGCGCTCGAGATAGTCGCTGAGGCGCTCGAGAATGGGGGCAAGCTGGCCAGAGGCTTCCGAGGCCTTTATCAAGCTGATGTACAACGAGGGAAATACCGTGGGATGCTCCGCGAGGGCCGCGGAGAATTCGGTCCCCGCGCGAACCTGTTCGATGACCTGATTGAGCGCCCGGCCGAATCGCGGGGAATTGCCGGGGTGAACGCAGGCATCAAGCGCTTCGGCCAACGAAACGCCCGTGTCCACCATGACGCCAAGCTGGCTCGTAAAGAAAATCACGTCCTGCGGATTGAGCTTTTCCTTAAAGAGGGGCTTCTTGCCGGATACCGCGGGTGCGTTTGCTTCCTTGAAGCGGGCCTTCGTTGCCTTACCGGCGGCCGCGCCGCCCTTTTCCTCGATGCGGGTGACGAATTTCCCCTCATTGCGAATCGATCGCGCCGCATCGGTCTGCGTCGGCGCGGTCACTTCACCCTGCACCATTTTTCCGGCGTCGTCCCTTGCGCTATATGTAAATACGGCCATGAATCACCCGTTGCCTTCCTCGAGGTTGCTTATCGATCCAACGATTCCTGCGACCAGACCACAGATTTCTCCGACGGTACGGCCGCGGCCTGTTCCGGCCGGCTCAAGGCGCGCCCTGACGTCCCGAGGATCGCCTGCATTCGAATCGGGTCGGCCGCGGCGGACACCGCGGCGTCCACCTCGATTCGACCCTCGTCGACCAACGCTTTCAGCGATTGCTCCAGCGTGTGCATGCCGAGCGTGCGCCCCGTCTCGATCATGGAATAGATCAAGTGGGCTTCGTTTTCGCGAATCGCCCGCCGAACCGCCGCCGTCGCGATCATCAATTCCGTCGCCGCCAGGAGCGAATCATTCAGTTCGTCGCGAAGCAGCGACTGGCAGAGAATCGCCCGCAACGAGCCGGCCAATTGCGACCGTACCTGCGTTTGCTGTGCCGAGGGAAACACGTCGATGATGCGGGCGATCGTCTGAGACGCGCTGCAGGTGTGCAGCGTGCCCAGTACAAGGTGACCGGTTTCGGCCGCGGTCAGCGCCGATCCTATGGTCTCAAGGTCGCGCATTTCGCCGATAAGGATTACGTCCGGCCGCTGGCGGAGGACATGACGCAGCGCGGACGGAAACGACGGCGCGTCGTCGCCGATCTGGCGCTGCTCGATGAGGCAGGTTCCCTTCCGGAAAGCGAATTCAATGGGGTCTTCGATGGTGATGACGTGTCGGCGCCGGCCGCGGTTCATGTGGTCGACGAGCGCCGCCAGCGTCGTGCTTTTGCCCTGGCCTGTTCCGCCGGTGACGAGGACCAGGCCATTCGGATAGTCGCTGAAGGAAATGACTTGGGCGGGTAAACCCAGCGAGCCGAAGCTCGGGACGTTCTCAGGTATGGCGCGAATCGCCACGGCCATCGTGCCGCGCTGGTAATGCACATTCATGCGGAATCGTCCGAGGTGCGGCACGGTTATGCCCAGGTCAAGGTCGCGCACTTCCGTCAGGCGTCGGCCCTGCTCATTCGAGATCCACGGCTCGATGATTGCGATGATTTCCGCGTCGAGAAGCGGCTTCTTTGAGAGTTCCACCCATTCGCCGTTGACGTATGCCGTGGGCGCCGCCTCGGCGACCAGCAGCAGGTCGCTCGCCTTTCGCGAGGCCGACTCGTTCAGCAAACTCTCCAATCGGGCGCGCGCATCGCTCGAACCGCGGACCGGCGTCGCCATGGCCGGCGCCTCGGATATCATGCTCGGGTTCTCAAGACGCACAGACACGGAAAATCTCCTCAACCGTCGTGATGCCGGCCTTCACTTTTTCCAGCCCGTCCGACATCAGCGTGATAATGTTCGACTCCCGCCCGAGCTTGCGCAGCTCCTGCAACGCCATGCCGCTGGAGATCGCCTCGCGGACCGGGTCGTCCGGGATGAACAGCTCGTATACGCCGATGCGGCCGGAATAGCCCGACCCGTGGCACTTCGCGCAGCCCTCGCCGCGCACGAGCGTCGTTACCGAATGCCCTGCCTTCTCCATGGCAAGACGGATGGCCGGCGTCGGCTCGTAATCCGCTTTGCAGTGCGGGCAGATCTTGCGAACGAGACGCTGGGCCAGAACGGCGTCCAGTGCCGCACTGATTAGATAGTCCTCGACGCCGATGTTGTTGAGCCGCGTCACCGCCGAGATCGCATCGTTGGTGTGCAGAGTAGTGAGCACCAGGTGGCCGGTGAGCGCCGCCTGCACCGCGGTCTTTGCGGTATCGGCGTCGCGAACTTCGCCGACCATAATGACGTCCGGGTCCTGCCGCAGAAGCGATCGCAGCACGGTGGCGAACTTCAGGCCGATCTTCTCGTTGACCTGAAATTGATTGACGTGGCGCAGGTTGTACTCGATGGGGTCTTCCACCGTGCAGACGTTGCGCTCCGGCGAATTGATCTCCAGCAGCGCCGCGTAGAGCGTGGTGCTTTTGCCGCTGCCGGTCGGCCCGGTCACGAGAATGATGCCATGAGGATGGGTAAGCTGCTTGCGGAACAGCTTGAGCATCTCGATGGAAAAACCGAGCGTCTCCAGACTGATCATCGATCGCGAGTTGTCGATGATGCGAATGACGACCTTTTCCCCATGCAGATTCGGCAGCGTCGAGACGCGAAGGTCGATCGGCCGCCCTTCCATCATGACGTGGATGCCGCCGTCCTGGGGGAGGCGGCGCTCGGCGATGTCGAGCCCGGCCATGATCTTGATGCGTGAAACGATCGGCGCCATCATCTGAAATGGCGGATTCAGCTTTTCATACAGCACGCCGTCAACGCGATGCCGGATGCGCAAGTTCGATTCATCCGGCTCGATGTGGATGTCGCTCGCGCCCTCTTTCACGGCCGTGTAAATCAGATAATTCACCAGCTTGATGACCGGCGAATCCCCCGCCATGCCTTCGAAGTTGGTGATGTCCGCGACTTTTGACTCAATGAGTTCGAGCGAATCGCCGGAGACGTCGTCGATGATGTCGTCGATGACGAAGACGTTGGCCGCATTGACGTATTGCCCCAGAATTCGCAGGATGTCGGCGGTCGAGGACACGACGACCTGGACCTCGCACTCGGTCATGCGGCTGATTTCTTCCAGGAGAAATACGTTGGAAGGCTCGCTTAACGCAATCGTGAGGGTGTTGCGCACCTTGAAGAGCGGCAGGACTCCGTGCTTTTCCAGAAATTCACGAGGAATCAGATCGACGACCTTCGCGTCCGCCAGGCGCGGCGTCAGCTTGGCATACGGTACGTTGTACGCCTCGGCCAGCGCTTCGAGGACCTGGTCGAGCGTGGCGAAACCCAGGTCGACCAGAATCTCACCGAGCAACTGGCGATGCCCGCGCGCGGCCTGCTCTCCGATCGCCTGATCAATATGCGACTGGGTGATGATCCCCTTCGAGAGGAGGATCTGGCCCACCTGCTTCTTGGTTCCGCCGGCGACCGCAGCCGTCATGAGAAGCTCCTCACCGCGGAATCCAGATCGGGAAAGGTCTCAAACCGGCGAATCAGCCGGGTGATGGTCAGAATTCTCTCGATCGTTTCATCGAGGGCGCAGAGTTTCACGCAGCCGACGAGGTCCTCGCACTTGTCCTGCATCTCCAGCAGGGTCTCAAGCCCGACGCTGTCGATCGCACCGACGTGAGCGCAGTCGAGCACGAGGCTGTTGAACCCCTCCTCCACGCATTTTTTTGCAGCATGGCGGAATTGATCGATCGAATCGCGCGTGAAATCATCCTTCGATGTCAGCACGGCGACATGATTGTATTTTACGACGCTGGTCGGCATGGCTTCCGCTCGCCCCGATTTATCATGCCCTGGCCGGCGCTCCGCCCGGCCGTCCGCTTAGGACCGAGCACAGGGCGCCCATGCGGCCGAGGTCCGTATCGCCGCGCGTGTTCTGTTTCGCTTCCTCGAACAGTTGTTTCGGTCCGATTTTCAGCAGAACGTCGGCAAGCGCCGGGTCGAATTGCGTGCCTGAACATCGCCGAATCTCGGCGGCCGCCACCGCAATCGGCAACGCGGCCCGGTAAGTTCGATTCGAGGTCATCGCATCGAACGAATCGGCCAGGCAGATGATTCGTCCCAGCAGCGGGATGTCCTTGCCCGAGAGTCCGTGAGGATAGCCGCGGCCATCCATGCGTTCATGGTGATACATCACCCCCGGCAGCAAATCGCGAAGCTGTCGAATGTGCGACAGAATACGCTCGCCGATTTCGGGATGCTTTTTCAGGGCATCAAACTCCTCAGTCGTGAGTTTGCCCGGCTTGGTCAGGATCGCGTCGGGCACGCCGATCTTCCCTACGTCGTGAAGCAATCCGGCGAGATAGACGCGCTCGCAGTCGATGGCCGGCAATCCCGCGGCTTGGGCGATGGCCCTGCTGAAGTATGCGACGCGCTCGGAGTGGCCGTAAGTATAGGGGTCCTTCGCGTCCACGCTATTGACTAGCGCGTGCATCAGGCCGAGCAGCAGGTCGGCGAGATCGTCGTACAGATTCTGGTTCTTGAGCGCCGCGCTGATGCGATCGGAGACGGCCTTGAGAAGCTGAATATCGATGGACGTGTAATCGCCGCCGTCGATGACATTGATTCCGTACAACATTCCGAGCAGTTCACCATCCAGGCGAAGCGGCAGCGCGACGAGGTGCCGCAGCCACGCCGCCGCCCAGGAGAATTCCGGCCGGTCGCAGGCCTTGTTGATGACGATATGATCCGCTTCAAGCTTTTGCGCTGCGAGAATGCACTTGTCCAGCCGCAGGACGTCGATGCACGATGGCGCCGCCTGCCCCACTTGAACGACGTGCTCGAAGGTCTGATCGGGCTTGACCGGCTCCGCGCTGGGCCACGAAAGCTCGCACTCCCCGCCATTGCCGAGCACGAATGCGAGGCCGGCGCAGCGCGACACTTCCAGAAGCTCGCGCGACACCCGTTCGAGCATCTGGGTCGGCTTCTGGGGAATGCCCATCAACCGGCTGATTTCATAAATCAGGTGCAACTCTTCGTAGGTGCTTTCGAGGTTGTTCGAGAGCGACGCCAGCTCGCCCTGAACGACGTCGAGTTCGCGAGACTGCTCCACTGCCAGCGCCAACATGCCGGCCCATTGGCCCACCGATTCTCGATGAACGACGGCCGACTCGCGCAGCCGGCGCATCGTCGCCCCATCGAGCCCGCAGCGGCCGCATAGCCGGACAAAATCCTCATCACCCGATCCGGCCGTTGCGGCGATCGCGAGCAGAAAACCGGCCCGCCTCCGGCGAATGTGAATTGGAATGGCAACGCTGGCAAAATCGTCCGCAGCCGGTTCGAAGACAACGGGAATGAAATCAGGATCGCTCCGCGTGGTCGTCGAATCGATCGAGAGGTTTCGGACGCTTTGTTCCAGGGCCTGGACAAACGGGCTTGTTACGCCGGTGCCGAGCGGCTTGCGCCACGCCCCCCAGAAAGGTCCCGCCTCGGTATCTTCAGCCACCAGGCTCGCACGGTCGTTCCAGAGCGAGACCCACAATCCGCGCGCTCGGGCATAGTGCGCGATTCGTTGAAATTGGCGGTCCGACAAGCAGCGCGAAAACGACGGCGCGGGCAGGCGTCCGGCGGAAGGATCCATGACCAGTTCGGATGACGCGTTCATCTCATCTCCTTCAGGCCGGCGTCAGCGGGTTCACCGGTCACGCCCTGCCGTTCATCAGACGACAGGAGCTTCAGTTGCATTCAAAATCGCCTGGACGCTGGCCAGCACCTCACGGGGACTGAACGGCTTGGGAAGCACTTTTCGAATATTGCTGTTCTTCAGATCGCCCGATTCAAGCGAATAGCCTCGGGCCGTGAGCATGATCAGGGGAATCTCCGCGGTTTGAGGATCAGCCTGCAGCTTCACGGCCAGTTCGAGACCGCTGAGAAAAGGCATCTGATAATCCGTCAGGATCAGATCGGGCTTTTGCGCCTTGGCGGCTTCGAAGCCCTCTTCGCCATCGGGCGCGGTGATGACCTCATATCCCGCGTTTCGAAGCTTGGTCGAAACAACGTGGAGAATGTGCGGTTCGTCATCACACACCAATATTTTTTTCGCCTGCATTTCGCATTCCATGACGATCTCCATTTCAACGCATCAGAGGCAGGATCATTCCAAAGGTGCTGCCCTTGCCCACTTCGCTCGCCAGCGTGATCTGTCCGCCGTGAATCGACTCGACGATGTTCTTCACCAGGTTCAGGCCGAGGCCCGTGCCCTTGGCCATGCTCTTATTCGCCTCGACCCGGAAGAACTTCTGAAACATCTTCGGCAGGTCCTCTTTGGGAATGCCGACGCCCGTGTCCTGCACCTCGATGAGGATGGTGGAATTTTCTTCTCGGGGCGTCATGCGCACGTTCACCTGGCCGCCCTCGGGGGTGTATTTCACCGCGTTGCTGATCAGGTTCAGGACCGATTGATAGAGCAGGTCCCGGTCGGCGAGCGTTTGATACATGACGGGCGTCAATTGCTCGGTCAGCTCGATCTTTCTTTCCTCCGCCGAGGGGCGCATCATGTCGCACGCCTCTTTGACCACCATGGCCACCGCGATCGGCTCCTTGTTGATTCGGACGGTTCCGGCCTCAATCCGGCTGATGTTCAGCATATTGTCGATGAGCCGTCCTAAGCGCTCTGCGGACGTGTCGATGATTTCGTAGTATTCCTTGCGGGTTTTCTCGTCCGCGGCTTCGCCATCGACCAGCATCTCGACGTACGCGCGGATCGAGGCAAGCGGCGTGCGCAGCTCGTGGGCCACATGCGCGACGAACTCGCTCTTCTTCTTCGACGCATCGCGCTCGCGGGTCACGTCGCGCAGCAGAACCATGAGGCCGTGTCCCGCGCGGCGCGTGTCGCTCTTGTCCCGATGGGCGAGCGGAAAGATGTGTGCCGAGAAATCCCGTTCGCCCAGAGCGAATTCGACTCTTCGCTCGGCGGCGCGATGGTCCGCCTCGCGCGCCTGCCGGATCGCCTTGATAAGATCATCCTGCAGCGCGAGCGACTCAATCGGCTTTCGAAGGCATTCTTCGGCAGTGAAACCGAACATTTCCTCCGCCGCCGTATTCGTCTGAATGATCTGCCCGTAGGAGTCCAGAACGAGAACCGGATCGGGTAACGCCGAGAAGATCCAGGCGGTCAATTGCTTCTGTGCGGTGGCGAGCGTCAGCTCCATCGATAATTGGCGCTCAGAGTCAAGCATTTGAGAAAGCCGGCGCTCGACGCTCGATACGTGTTCCTCCACTGCCTGCCAGATTGGTTGAAGATCGGCCGAGACCAGAGCGGGCGACAGGGTCTCGTGTCGATTGGTTGATCCGGTCTGAATTCCGCTGAGCATTCGCGACAACATCAGGCGACGGCCGACGTTGCAGACGACCAACAGAATGATGCTCGCTGACAAGAGTGAAATGATCGTCCAGGAAGCCCAGAGGTTTCCCACGGCGCCATCGAGAGAATAGACGGCCGCGACCAGCGCCGCGGCCAGCGGCCCGATCGCCCAGAATGGCGACAATCCCGTGAGCTTGGACCGGTGGCCGGCGTGCTCGTCACGTTCGTTGGCGATGGCGACCGAGTGCGACTGTCCGGCGTTGTCCGCCATCGACGTGGAGATTCCGGACGCCTCGACGTCGTCATCACACATGGACCAGGGTTTCAGGGCCGGCTCGCTCAAGGCAGTGCCTCCTCTGCGTCCCCAGCGGCCACGTTCCGGTTGAGTTCAGAAGTCACGTCTGGTTCGCCCGACGCAATTCCCGGCGAATTTGCGTCTTCCCACTCCAGGCTCGCCAGCATCGCGCTGCTCGCGCCGGATTGCGGAATGACGCGCAGCGCATCTTCACATGCCTCGCGAGCCTTCTGCGTCAGTCCATTCGCGCGAAGCGCCTCGGCCAGCAGGAGCCAGCCCGGTTCAAGCCCGGTGTCAAGGCGAAGCGCCTTTCGGGCGGATTCCGCCGCAGCATCCGGGTTCCTTCGGGAAAGGTGGATATATCCCGCTAGCAGATGCGTTTCGGCGCTCGGCTCATTTCGCGAAAGAAAGAGCGTAATGGCCTCGTCGGCGCCTGCGGAGTCGCCATTTAAGAGCGCGGAGCGACAGAACAGCGTCCACGCTCCGACGTCGGACGCGTCATCCGACATGACCGGCCGCAGAATCCGGCACGCGTCTTGATACTTGGATTGCGCGAAGTAGGACTGCGCCAGCGTGCGCCGGATGCTGGCGGAAACGCCGACGCCAGTTCCGGCCGGCGCGGATTGCAATAACACGACGGATTTTTCGACGATCGGCAGAAGGATGCCGATCGCTTCGGCATGGCAATCGGCCCAGGCCAGAATCCCGGCGAGCTCCGCGAGAACCTCGTCATCATCAGTCGCGATGTGCAGGGCTTCGCGGCAATACTGCGCCGCCTCCTCCCGCTTGCCCAACATTCGAGAAACCTGCGCCGCGAGGACCGACATCGGACCGCAGCCGTCAAAGTCCTTCGCACGGGCGTTCAGCAGCTCGAAGGCCTTATCAGCCTGATCCAGCCCGACATAAGTTTCCGCCGCCGCGAGAATGTATTCGGGAACATTGGGCTGCATCTGCTGGGCTGTCTTAAAATGGTTCACGGCGCGTTCCAGATCGCCATAGCGTTCCGCGACCATTCCCGCGAGGTATTCGGTTTCGGCGTCGTAACCCGGCAGCCGCGCTGCGGCGGCGACCGCCTCCTGGGCCTTGGCCAACTGTCCCAGCTCGATGTAAAGATGCGCGCCGAACTTATAGACCTCGGCATTGTTGGGTGTCATGGCGAGGACGCGGCTCAGGGCCGATTCAGCCTCTTGGAGGCGGCCTGCGCGGTAGTGCTGCTGTGCGAGCTGAAGTGTTACATCGCCCCGCACGCCATCCCACCGCGCTTTTGCAGAGCCTCGCGGATCGTTGTTCAGATGACGCCCAAGCAGCGAGTCCTTCCCAGGTTCCGCACAGCCGCAGACGAGAATTCCACCCATCAGAGCGATGGGAATCAGGATTCGTCTTGCCTTATTGTTCATTCGAGTCCTCCTCGCCGGATTCTTCGATACCGGTTTCGCCCGCTTCGAGGTCGGGTTTAAAACCGGGCGCGTCCTCCGCGGACTCCATGTTGAAAACTTCCGGCGCCACAAATGGCGGCGCCGGACGGCCGAACGGCGGAATCTTCAGGCCGCGCTCCTTGAGAATTTGGTCCCGGACCCAGCTGCGAATGGCGGACGCCTCGCTCTCCCACATCCGCCTGCCCTTGAGCTTTTCCGAAAGCTTGAAGGCCTCGATGTGCCGGGGATAGGCGGTCCGTGCGATCTCGGCGTCCCAGAGTGCCTTGTCCATGTCGCCGCGCGAGAGATGCTTGAGCGCCCAGGCGTAGTGAGCCTGCGCCAGCCGCTCTCGTCCAAACCATTGCACGCCCTTGCGCATGCCGACCCGGATGCGCTCGACGTCCTCGATCAGCTCGTCGCTCGCGGGATCGTCCAGTTCCGGCTTCACGATGTGAACCGTCAGAAGGACGATCACTTCCTCGCGAACCGTGCTGTCATCCGTGGAGCGGAACAATCCGCCGAGACCCGGAATATTGCCCAGCACCGGCACCTGCGAGCGGAGCGATGTTCCGACCTCGCGGAAAAGGCCGCCGATCAGAATGGTGTGGCCGTCGCGCACCATGACGTTCGTCGTCACTTCCGTCGTTTGCTCGAACGGCAGGCTCGCGGCGGTCAGACCGCCGGTCGAATCCTTGGGATGGATTTCCATGCGGACGAACCCATCGCTCCCGATGTATGGCCGAAACGTCAGAATCGTGCCGGTCTCTAGGAATTCGACGGTTTGAACCGCCGTCGTCTCTGTGATGGTGGTCGTGAGATAGCCGTCCCGCCGGCCGACCAGAATGTGACCTGGCTGCTTGTTCAGCGCCAGTACTTTCGGATTGGCGATGATGTCCGTATCGGTGATGGTCTCGAGCGCCCGGACAAAGGCGCCGACCTGATCCTTGATGATGCCGAAGGTGAATCCGCCGGTCGGGACGTTGTCGTTGAAATCCGTCCGCGCGGTGAGCGTCGTCTCCATCAGTTTCTGTGACGGCGTGAGACCGGTGGTGATGTCCTGCGCGGCGGGGCTGGTGCTGCTCAACTCCGTGAAGTCGATACCGCCCACGGTCGTAAAGTCGATGCCCAAGGCGTTCTGCTCGTTGAGCGTCGCGCGCAGAATCGTCGCCTCGATCAGCACCTGTTCAGGCCGGATGTCGAGTTGAGAGATCAGCTTTTCCATCGCATTGAGGTTGTCCTCAAAATCCGTCACCACGATCATGTCCGTCCCGGCGTGCGAATCGCCGAAGGTGTCGGCCGGCCCGTTTTCGCCGCCCAACCCCACGGCGGCTTTCGCCGTCATCGCCACCTTGCCGACCGGGCTTTTCAGCGGTTCGATCAACAGGCGGATGTCGTCGGCCCGCATGTATGACAGCTTGAAGACGCGCGTTTCGATCTTGCGCTGGGCCTCCTTGAATTTCGCGAGTTGATCGAGCGGATAGACAAAGATGAAATTCC
>Ga0190265_10001373_pt1 | contig 16002 bp, 19 predicted proteins | sample Popmic124T_FD_133135 | JGI IMG/M metagenome (GOLD analysis project Ga0190265, IMG submission 133135) | Populus adjacent soil microbial communities from riparian zone of Indian Creek, Utah, USA - 124 T | ecosystem: Environmental > Terrestrial > Soil > Riparian zone | place: USA: Utah | collected...
AGCCCCGCGAGCCACGGCCCGGAGGAAGCCCTCCACCGCGGCCGCATCCGAGTCGATGAATTCCTGTGTGGTCACGATCGGCAGAGCGGGGACACCACTCAGATCGCCGGGATCCAGTGTCCGCAGCGGTATGCCCTGCACTTCCACCGCCACGATGTCATTGACCGAGCCCCCGTAGGCGTCAACCGCACCTTCCTCGATCGCCTGAACGGCGAGGGCGGTACCTTCGCCAATGGGCACCAATTCGACGTCCGTATCGACATCGAATCCAGCCGCTTGGACGATCCCGCGGATGACGGGCACCTCACCTCCAGACAGCTCAGAGATCCCGATGCGAGCACCTTCTAGGTCAGCCGGTGATTGGATGTCACTGTCCTCAGGCACGGTCAACAAGAAAACACTGCCATAGTTGGTGTTTCCGACAGCCCTGATGTTGTCGTGGCCCTCCTCGAGCGCCTCAGCAACATTCCCTGTCCCAACCGAGGCAAAGTCACCGTTGCCGCCGAGAAGCTGCTGGATCGCAGCTCCGCTGCCGTCGACGAACTCGAGTGTCACGTCCAGACCTTCCTCGGTGAAGTAGCCCTGGGCATCGGCCACCCTGAATCCGTACATATTGGGCGAATCCACGGGGAGTAGAGCGGTGATTTCGGTCATCTCTGTCGACGGGGTCGTGGTGTCTCCGCCGTCTGCACCCGTGGTTGTGGACGATGTGTCGCCACCACAGGCGGCGAACACGAATGCCACCGTTGCGAGAGCAGCGGTTAGGCGATATGGGGTTCTTCGCATTCCATTTTCCTCCTCAATGAGTCGACTGACGCTATCACAGCCAATCATTCACTGTCCACCTATTGAAATGGCTTTTCCACCTGTCGGCACCCAGCGCAAATGTGATTATGCTCTTCCCGGATGCAGACGGCCGCACCGACCATTGACATCCACGGCCATTATGTTCCTCGGGCCCTGATGGCCCGGGCCCTGGAGGCTTCGGTAGCCGGGACGTCTGCGGTTCAGACAGGGGATGACGAGTTTCATTTCGTGTTTCCGGGAGGCCATTCGACCCGAGCTCTCCCTCCAAGACTGATCGATCTCGACGCACGTTCAGATTGGATGGCGGAGCAGAGTCTCGACATCCAGGTTCTCAGCACCTGGGCCGATCTCTTTGGCTATGAGCTCGAACCGGCGGCAGGTGCGGACTGGAGTCGATTGCTCAACACCACGATGCTGGAAGCCATCACGGGCAATCCGCGTTTCCGGGCGTTGGCGTCGCTCCCGATGCAGAGCACAGCGGATGCAATTGAGATCATGGGACAATCGATGGCGGAGGGATTCGTCGGAGTGACTGTCGGCGCCCACGTAGGGTCATTCGAGCTGGATGATCAGCGATTCGACGAGTTCTGGCAGGCGGCGTCAGACCTCGGAGCCGCCGTTCTGATCCACCCCGCCTACGGCCAAGACGACCCTCGGACAGCGGACTACGGATTGATCAATGCTGTTGGTCGTGGTACCGACACCACGATCGCGGCAGCTCGCCTCCTTTGCGCCGGAATACCTGGCCGCTATCCAGGGGCACGGATAATCCTCAGTCACGGTGGTGGAACGCTCCCCTATCTGATGGGCCGCCTCACCCGCAACTTCGAGATCAACCCCGAGCTGCACGACCCCAACGATGGTTTCAAGAGGCTGTTGTTCGACAGCGTGGTATTCGAGACGGGAGCACTTCGCTTTCTGTTGGGACGAGCCGCAGCTGGGGCAGTTCTGCTCGGGTCGGACTACCCGTTCCCGATCGGGGACCCCTCTCCCACACAGTTGATCGCGGATGCTGACCTGACCAAGGACGAACGGGCCGCCATCCTCGGAGGATCGGCCACAGACGTCCTCGGACTCGATAAGTGAGTGACGATGCACGCCGTGTCTTTCCAGCCGCCGGCTCATGGATGGCGGGACAGCAGGTGGGCCCGGAGCTCTCCCCCCCGACAGACCGGTGCGACTGGTCGAGAGGGACCAGAATCGACAATCATGAGGCTGACAACATGAGATCGACGCCGATAGACCCAGGTACTCCCGTGCTGGACACACCGAGACGCGAGTGTGAACGACTCTTCCCGCGGCGCCGGTGAGGTTGGTATGACCACAACACTGATACGAACCGACAGCGTCCGGAAGGTGTTCGGTGGCGACGCGGAACGGGTGACCGCATTGGACGGCATCTCAGTCGAGATCAAGACCGGCGAGATCGTCAGCCTCCTCGGCTCCAGTGGCTGCGGCAAGAGCACCTTCCTCAATATCCTCGCCGGGTTGCTCTCACCGACCGGAGGCACGGTGCAGATCGATGGCCACGCTCCGCGCCCGCGGCGTGAGGTCGGGATGATGTTCCAGCGATCATTGCTCTTTCCCTGGAGGACTGTCCTCGAGAACGTGTTGCTTCCCGCCGAGATCATGGATCTGCCCGCGGAGGTGAGCAGGAATCGGGCAGAGGAACTGCTGACCCTGGTTGGCTTGGACGGGTGGGGCGAGCGTTACCCTTCGGAGCTCTCCGGGGGAATGCAGCAAAGGGTGGCTCTTGCCCGAGTCTTGCTGCCCGACCCGGACCTCCTGCTTCTCGACGAGCCATTCGGAGCCCTCGACGAGATGACGCGTGAGTCCCTCGACATCGAGCTGGCGCGTATCGCTCAGTTGACCGGTAAAACCGTGGTGTTGGTAACCCACAGTGTCTACGAGGCCGTGATGATCTCGGACCGTGTGTTTGTGTTCACTGCGAGACCGGGTCGCCTCGCCGGAATCGTAGATGTCCCTTTTCCCCGGCCTAGAGATTTGGCTACTTCAGGAACGCCTGAGTTCGCCGAGAGGGTGGCCCAGATCCGTAGTCACATGGAGACGAGCCTATGACCATCGACACCCTCGCCCCCGAGACCGCCGAAGCAACCGACTCGCCACCCCGTGGATGGCGTCGCTTTCGCGGGGCCATTGGCGCCGTTGCCCTTTTCGGGCTGATCCTCGGAGTGTGGATCTGGGCTGTTGAGAGCGGGGCAGTGCATAGGGTGATTCTCCCGCCTCCCGGAGACGTAGCCATCGCGTTGTTCGCCACATTCGGGGAGGGGTTCTTCTATCACCACCTATGGGTGACTCTCCAGGAGGTCCTAGTCGGGTTCTTCATAGGCGTGCTCCTGGGATTCTCTCTCGGAGCCATTCTCGGGACATGGGCTCTCGCCCGCGAGATCGCGATGCCCTACATAGTCGCCTTTCAAGGGCTGCCCAAGATCGTCCTGGCTCCTGTCTTCATCACGGCGTTCGGCTTCGGCATGACATCGAAGATCGCAATGGCCATCGCGATCTCGTTCTTCCCATTGCTGATCAACACCATGTCCGGACTGATGACTGTCGATCCCGAGTCAATTCAATTGATGCGGTCGCTGACTGCCTCGAAGCGAGACATCTTCTTCAAGCTCTCGGTGATGCATGCAATGCCGTCCATTTTTGCGGGAGTCAAGACCAGTCTGACTCTCGCGTTGGTGGGTGCCATAGTCGGTGAGTTCGTAGGCGCGCGTAGTGGGTTGGGGTTCCTCCTGAACTCCTATTCGTATCAGCTTCAAGTCGACCGGGTGTGGGCGATAACAATCGTCCTGGCGACGATTGGGATCATCCTCTACATCGGAATCGAGTACGCCGAGAAAAAGGTCGTGTTCTGGAGCGCTCAGCGCGCGGTCGAAGCGGGCATGTAGAAAGACCGCCGCAGGAGCTCGACCAGCTGCTCGTTTCAGATGATGGTCAGATCCTCGAGTTCGACCGGTGCTATCGCCGGATCGTGCCCCGGGTAGATCAGATCTGCGCGCTCTGCGATGTCCTTCATTGCACGCAGCATCGCCTCGAGGTCGTAGTAGATCCCGGGCGGTATTCCCTGTCCCACATTCAGGTCCACCTTTCGCACCATATCGCCCACGAGACCGATGACTCCGTCGGCGGTATCGACATAGACACATTGGCTGCCCGGGGTGTGGCTGTTCTCATAGAGGACGCAGTCGATGCCGGGGAGCAGGCTCTTGTCACCCTCGATCAGGTCGACCCTCTCCCAGAGGCCGTGGACCATGTCGGCGACGTCCATGCGGTCGAAGAACATGTCGCGGCTTCCTATATCCAAATGCCGGGGACCCATCGGTGCTGCGGCAGCCTCCAGTTCCCTCCGCTGCAGCACGATCCGGGCGTTGGGCAATCTGTGACATCCACCGGCATGGTCGTAGTGCATGTGAGTGAGGATCACCGTCCCAATGTCTTCGGGCGTCAGTCCGTGATTCGCCAATTGTGCTTCAAGAGTCCACTCCGGAGTGACTCGATGTGGGCCCAACTTGTGGATCTCCATTGCCCTCTCCGGTGAACGCATCCCGGTGTCCACGAGTATCGGTTCCGGGCCGCCCTCTATGAGAAAGGCGAGTATGGGGACAGCCACCTTCCCGGTTTCCTTGGTGAGAGACCAGAAGACGTCCAGCACAGCCGGCACATGGGCCTCGCCAACCATCAATGGACGAACTCGATAAGAAGCAGGCACTAATTACCTCCCGACCTCGTGTGATTCTGACTCTCGTCGAGGCGCAGTGCGATGAGAACTCTGGGGGTCATGCAATAGAACCCAGCGGTCAAGATCAACTCGATCCGCTCCGATGGCGAATACAGCCGTGCCAGTGAATCCAACGCCTCATTGCTGGCCTCACCTCGAACCATCTCCTCAGTGAACCTGAGTGCAGCTTGGGTATGTGGGTCGAACAGGGAGGACTCGTGCCAATCAGCGAGGGCGTCGATCTGCGCCTTCGTCACCCCGGCGGCGAGCGCCATTGGCACATGATCTGCCCACTGGTAGGACACCCCGTGCATTTGAGCGGTGCGCAGTATCACGAGCTCGCGGAGCCCCCTCGACAACGACGATTCGTTGCGCAGGGCCCAGGCAAAATCGATCCAGGCCGCGGCGAGGAGGGGCTGGTTGCTCAGGGCCTCGTAGAGAGGGGAAGACTGCCCTCCGTGCTCGTCCAGCCTCTCACGCGGGGCACCCGTCACAGGTTGGAGGGGGACCGATGGGCTCATGGGCCCGCGGTCTCACTGATTGCTGCCAGGAGGGCCACCACAGCACTATTGAGGGGCGTGGGTATTCCGTGGCGCTCACCCCCCCTGGTGACAGCCCCATTTAGCGCGTCGTACTCCAAGGTGCGGCCAGCCAATCGGTCGTAGAGCATCGAGCTGCCTACGCTCTCGGGCAGTGCGGCCATACGCTCGATCTCTGAGTTTGCGAGCGACTCCGGGAGGTCGACTCCCTCACCTCGACCGACTGCAATGCACTCGAGCATCAAACCACGGGCCAAAGCGGCGACGTCGGCTCGCCGAAACACCGGGAACCTTCTGAGGGTCAGCGCCGGGATGGCGTTCGCGGCTACGTTTGTCACAAGTTTCGACCAGGCTTCATACTCAAACGTCGCGGTTTGATGGACCTCAACCCGACTTCCTTCGAACAAGTCGGCCAGACGACGACCCTCCCTACCCTCAGGCACATGAAGGTATCCGTAAGTGTGATGGCGAATATGTCCAGGGCCCACCGCTTCACCGCCGTATCGGACCACGGCAGGTAGCACCGAGGCGAGTCCGGCCAGATGCCCCACCGACTCGAGGTGCTCCACCCCGTTCTGGAGCACCACGACCACTGTTCGATCACCGCACAGGTGTTCCAGCCAATGCGCAGCTGCCGGTGTCTGATGGGCCTTCGTGGCGAGGAACACCCAGTCGTGATGCCCCACTTGGGACGGATCGGTGTGAACCGCCGCCCCCACCTCAATCGTCTCACCGTTGGTTTCCACTACCAGCGCGTCGAATGGGGTGCGAACGCAGAGCGAGATGTCGTTTCCCGCGCGCCACGCTTCGGCGGCGAAGTAGCCACCAACTGCACCTACTCCGACCACGGCCACCGAGCTGGGGGAATCAGACACCGATCTCTTCGCCGAAGATCACAGACCTCGATTCGAGAGCGGTCCAAACACCATTGCGGATGTTCTGGTCGAAGTGGGGGCTGTTCTTGTGGAACTCGAAATCGTCCTCAGACTGATAGCTCTCGATCAGGAGGAAGACCCGATTGTCATCCCTCGACCTGAGGATCCGATAGCTCTCGCAACCCGGTTCGGCGCGAGTGGGGCCAATCATGGCGAGCAGATAGCCCTCGACTTCCGCCTCCTTGCCAGGCTCTGCCTGGTAGGTGGCCGCAACATTGAATGACAACTGAATCTCCTCCTCTATCTACTTGACCGCGACTGGGTTGATCGGAGATCCGACTGCTCGAGTGATCGGAAGTGGGGGTGCCGAGAACAGAAATGTGTATACCCCGTCGTTGGCACAGTCGTCAGCCAGCGCCTCGAGATCGAAGATCTCTCCAAGGGTCAGACCCATGTGCACTATGAGGATGATGTGCATGGGCATGCTTACGTCCGGAGTCTCGCACGGCAGGACTTCGGCTCCCCAAGTGTCCGTAGCCACGGCCGCTGCCTGCTTGGCGTGAATCCATTCCGCACTCGACAGACCTAGACCGGGTGCCCTCGCCGAGTAACCACCGGCGTAGTCGCCCCAATCGCCCTCGGCTTTGACCTGTCCCATCTGACCTGTGCGCACCAGCACGATGTCCCCCGGCAGAACTTCCACTCCCTGAGTGGAGGCACAATCCTCGAGGTCGTCGCCGTTGATCACCTCCCCACCCTCCAACCATGGCTTGCCCTTCCACCGAGCAATATCGAGAAGCACCCCACGACCGATCAGTTTCTCCTTGGCCTGGGCGATGTCGTTCTTGAGGGCGCCGAGGCTGCTCACCTCCGTGGCTTCGTAGCCGTTGTAGATCTTGTTCTCGAAGACCATATGGCTCAAGGCGTCCCATTGCGTTCCCGCCTGCAGCGGGAGGATGAGCATGTCGTCGGTGCCGCGCACGTAGCCGTCGAAACCACCATAGAAATCACGAACCGTGGTCCCTGTCACAGCGTCGTTGCCATCGCGCATCATCAGATGGATGGGGTTGAAACGACCCCATCCCCCGCGCTGTGGGCCTTTGTCGTCGAACGGCACGGCCATCGAGAACAGATCGCCGCGGCGCACGTGACTGGCAGCCGCGGCGACCCGCTCACTCGTCAAGAAGTTCAGCGTCCCCAGTTGGTCGTCGGGTCCCCACCTGCCCCAGTTGGACACTGTTGCCGCAATACGTCTGACGTCTTCGATCGAAGGGGCGGCATCCTGCCCTGGCATCCTTTTCCTCTCATCGATGGTCTGCAACCTTACAAGACAGAAACCACAGGTCCACAGACCAGCACGGCTGTGCCAAACAATAAAACTCTGAACGATGCCAGCGGGATCCCTAGCGGTCCATCAGCGCTTTGCGCTGTCCTCCGTCGATGACGATGTGAGCACCATTGATGAAGCTGGCACGACTCGAGGCGAGGAAGACGACCAGATCCGCCACCTCTTCCGCCTCTGCGATTCTCCCCAATGGGATGCTCGAAACTGCAAAGTCGTGGGCGTCTTCCTGGGTGACGTTCATGTCCCTAGCCATGGCTTTCTCCAACCCATCCCATCGTTGGGTATTTACCGGTCCTGGGTTGACGGTGTTGACACGTATCCCGTATCGGGCGTATTGCTCGGCCATCGAGGACGCCACATTGATCCCAGCTGCATTGGCGGCACCGGCAGTGGTCTCCCAGTACGTGGGCTTGAGCCCATCGTTCCCCACAACGAGCACGACAGCCCCTGACCCACGATCCCTCATGTGCGGGAGTACAGCCCGCATCGCCCTGACATAACCCATGAACTTGAGGTTGAGGGATGAATGCCACTCCTCCTCGGTCAGATTCTCGATCAACCCCCCCGGGGAGCTTCCGGCGCAGGTGACAAGGATGTCGACCCCACCCATGTTGTCGATACTGAGAGCGGCAACACGGTCCACATCTTCTTGCATGGTCATGTCTCCGGGAAAGCCGAGGACTTGGACTTCGCTTCCCGCGGAGATCTCTTCCACCGCTTCGTCGAGAGTGGCAACCGTCCTCGCAGTCAGGGCGACGTTTGCGCCCTCGCCGGCGAACAGGTGCGCACAAGCTTTGCCGATCCCCATGCTGCCACCTGTGATGAGAACATTCTTCCCGCTCAAGCCCAAGTCCATGACCGCCTCCCAGAGTTTTAGTGGCCGGCATGATATGCCGCCCACTGAACTCGATCAATCAAGGGCTCCGGAGGCAAGTCGAAGAAGCATCGCGTTGTCGACTTTGCCCACAGCCGATCGGGGAATAGCGGGGAGGGTCAAGATGCGCTTGGGTCTCTTATACGGTGCCAGAGCCTGAGTCGCCAAGTCACCCAGCTCGGCAACTGGCACGTCTCGGGGGGAGACAAAAGCAACGACCTCCTCTCCCCACCGGTCAGATGGCACCCCGACCACGACGACATCCTCTACTCCGGTTCCCGACCTCAGCACATCTTCGACTTCCCGTGGATAGACGTTCATCCCACCCGTGATGATCAGCTCCTTCAACCGGCCAACGACGCGCAGGTAGCCGTATTGTTCGTCGATCACACCGACGTCGCCGGTTCGAAACCAATCGAACAGGAAGGCGTCGGAAGCGTCAGCACTGCGGTAGCCGGAAAAGACCTGAGGGCCGCGGATCAGGATCTCCCCTGCTTCGCCCGTGGGCAGCACATCCCCGGCCGCGGATGCAATCGCCATCTCGATGCCTGGCAACGGGAGCCCGACCGACCCAGCAATCCGCTCGCCGAGCAGTGGATTCGAGATATTGAGACCCGCCTCCGTTGACCCGTATCGCTCCAAAGGCAACTCACCCAGCGCCTCCTGCACTCGTATCGCCAGGTCGACAGGCAGCGGTCCCGATCCAGACGTGGCCAGTCTCAGGCGGCCCAATTCCACCGCCTTTGCCCCCAACTCGGCAAGCAAACGTTGGTAGATGGTCGGAATCGCAAACATGGCGGTTGCTCCGCGGCGCACGGCTTCGAGCAATCCAGCCGACTCGAAGCGGGGGAGAACCGTTGCTTGGCTGCCCGACAGGAGAGCGGCGTGAATGCCACCGAGACCATGTTGGTGGCTGATGGGAAGGGCGTGGACCAGGTGCTCGGCCTCCGACCAATTCCACGCTGTCATGACTCCGCGTATCGATGCGAGCAGATTGCGATGAGAGAGAGGCGCGCATTTTGGCCGGCCGGTCGTCCCCGAAGTAAAGGCCAGAATCGCCGGCGAATCGGGATCGAGTGGGCGGGCGTCCAGCGATTCACCGACCTGATCCTGAAGCAGCACGGAAGCGCTTTCACGATCTTCGGGTGAGAGGCCCACCACTTCTCGGACAGAGCTCTGCTTGGTGGATGCCACCGTCTCAAGACCGAGTCCGCTTCCAACCACCAACCTCGGCGCGGTGTCGTCCACCATCCTCTGGACCTCGACCTGGGTCGATGACGGATTGGCCAGAACCACGGAAGCGCCGGTTCGCAGTACGGCGAGATATGCGACAATCGTAGGCAAGGAACTCTCCATGACCACGAGAACCGATTCGCCTGGTTGTGAGCCGAGGCGAAGCAAAGTGGCGGCGGCCGAGCCAGCCGCAGCGTCCAGCTCACCATGCGTCATCGAGGATCCGCCGAGGTTCAGAGCCGGAAACGAAGGTCGACGACCAGCGGACTTGGCGAAGGCTGACGCAAGATCTCCCGCACCGAGCGCCCGTCTCAGCCCAACAGCATCGACGGTCGAACGCCCGAGATGTATCCCCCACGCGGCCATGTCGTCGGGGTGAACATGCGGGCCATCGATCCGGAAAGCAGCTCTCCGGACCACGGTCAATCCTCCCGCCCCTCCGGCATCGACCCGGTCCAACTCGCATTGGACTCCTGTTCCAGTTCAAGGCTCTCCGCAGGAATCGACGCACCGACAATCCGCTTGACCGCCATCACCGCGCCCGGGTCGAGGTCCATGAGGCTTTGTGCATACGCCTCTGCGCCCGCCATCGGGTCCTTCTCGATCCGATCGACAAGGCCCATGCTGAGAGCTTCTTGTGCTGTCACCATCCTCATCGACAAACACAGATCCATGGCCCGTCCCCGACCAACCAGAGATGGGAGCCCCCACGCCCCGACGGCCAAGCCGTGGCCGGGGCCGACAAACCGGATTCTGAGATCAGGACCGGCAAATCGAAGGTCGGAGGCGATGAGAATCTGAGCACCTCCACCTATCGCATACCCGCTTGCCGCCGCGATGATCACCTTCGGAGTCGTTCTCATGGTGGCGTACAGCTCGTAGAGGGCGTCACTGACCGCGGCGCGCTCGGCGTCCGCCAAGCTCAGGTCGGCACCTGATGAGAAGGCAGTGGGCTCAGTGGACCCGACCACTATGGCGACGCCGGGTGCCGACACGATCGCGTCTCGCAGCCCGGTCACAACCGACATGTCGATCGCGTTCCGCTTCGTCGGACGATCGAACAGAACCACGCGCAAGTCGCTATCACGATCTTCGACACGAACTGTCACCATGCACCCCAGAGCGAACTGGAACAATTGCCTTTCAGGAGCCCGCCGAGCAAGAATCTAACAACACCGAAGGTCGACTCGGTGGGGCGCTCAGTAGCATCACGGCATGCCTTCAACTGTGCTCACTACACACGCGCCCGACAACGTGGCAATACACGTCGAGACCATTGGTGGCGGTTCACCGCTCCTGTTCATCCATGAGTTCGCCGGCGATCACCGCAGCTGGGAGCCGCAGGTGCAAGCGTTCTCCGACAGATACCAGTGCATCACCTACGCCGCTCGTGGATACCCACCATCAGATGTGCCGCCCGATGCCGGTTCGTACTCACAGGCGCATGCGGTTTCGGATGCGTTGAGCGTTCTCGACGGACTCGGCATCGAGAAGGCCCATCTGGTTGGACTTTCAATGGGTGGATTTTGCGCGCTCCACCTCGCCCTCCAGTATCCGCAGCGGGTGACTTCGGTGACGATCGGAGGGGTCGGCTACGGCGCCCCACACAACAAGCGGGCGGCTTTCCAAAAGGAATGTGAGGTAATCGCTCGGGCTTTTGAACAGGAAGGCTCTGCGCAGGTCGCGCTCCGGTATGCCGTAGGCCCGGCCCGAGTCCAGTTCGAGCTGAAGGATCCACGCGGGCACGCCGAGTTCGCAAGGAGGCTCAGCAAGCACTCGAGCATTGGATCGGCCGGCACGATGCGCGGGTTTCAGAAGGCACGTCCTTCCCTCTATGACTTCACCGAGCCATTCAAGGACATGACGGTCCCGGTGTTGATTCTGGTTGGCGATGAAGACGAGGGGGCCATCGATCCATCGATCATGCTCAAGCGGACCATTCCCACAGCAGGCCTGATGGTCTTCCCGAAAAGCGGGCACACGTTGAACCTGGAGGAGCCCGAGTTGTTCAACCACGCGCTGTCCCGATTTCTGGAGGCCGTAGCGGCAGGAGTATGGGTGGGAAGAGACCCTCGGTCTCTCGCTACGAGCACAACCGGGATGGACAGCTAGAACATCAAGGACCCAAAAGCCAGCGCAATGGGCTACGAGACCTCACCTGCTCGCGATCGTCGTCGGTGATCAGCGGAGCAGCATTCAGATTCTCCAATGGGTGGGACTCCCCAACATCGAATGGTGCGTCGGTCCCCAGCACCACGTGATCGGCGCCCATGGTCCGAATCAGAAAGCTGGTTGACTCCGGGGAGTGTGTGAGGTTGTCCCAATACAGGTTGGCCAGCTGCCCGGAGGGGGGTCGGCTCGTGTCCCGACTGATATCGTCCCTCACGTTCCAGGTATGTGTCCATCGGCCGAGCAGATAGGGAGCAATCCCCCCACCGTGCACAAAGCAGAGACGTAGCTCAGGCAGGTCTTCGAGCATTCCGGAAAGAATGATGTTGGCCACAGTCGTCCCGGTCTCGACTGGCATGCCAATGACATTGATGAGGTAGTAGTCCAAATAGCGGGGGTTCGGGACGAACTCGGGGTGGACCAAAATCGGTGCCCCCCGATCCGTCACGGCGACGAAGAACTCTCGAAGCGCCGGATCCGACAACAACCGACCGTCGACGTTGGTGCCGAGGGTCACTCCCTGCAACCCGAGATCGTCCATTCCACGCTGGAATTCCTCGATGGCGAACTGGGGATCTTGGAGCGGCACAGTGCAAAGTCCCGCAAAAACGTCTGACCGTTCACCCACCACCTCCGCAGTAGCGTCATTCAGAATCCGGTGCAGCCTGAGCGTTTCGACGGGATCGTCGCCATAGCGATATGAGAATGGAGGGGGGCTCAAGACCCTGCGGTCCAACCCCGCGATCTTCATCAAACCAAGCATGCTCTCCAGCGATGAGAGTCCTTCGACTGTGGTGCCGGCCCATGTTCCCTTGATGGAGATTGCGTCGGAATGCCGCCCATCCGAGCCAACTTCTATGGCGAGGGGCCCCGACCTCATCAAGTCATATGCCTTCTCGGGCAAATAGTGGCCATGCACATCCCAGACCTGGGATCCGGCAGGATCCGAGCCAACGCTCTCACTCATCGCAATTGTCGACCACGTCTACACCCGGTAGGAATGAGATGGTTGCGACACCTCAATCCGCAAGCAAGATCCGTCGCACAGAATTGCCTCGAATGATGGTCGGGTTCACTCGAGTCAGCTATCTGTTCCTCCCCAGTGGACATAATCCGATGCTATCCGATCGTCTCCGTCCTCAAAGCATCACACACCTCCCCCGACCGGGACCATGCTCCCCGCGACGAAGCGACCGATCAGGTCCGCGAGCTCACCACGCCCCACCTCCCCACCAGGCTGATACCAGCGCTGAACCGCGTTCAGAATCGAGAGAATGAAGATCGACGACAGCTTGGGATCGGTGTCGGCTCGGAACGACCCTTCGTTGATCCCATTTCTGATGACGGCACGAAATGCCTGCTCATAGTTGTCCCTGGCCGCGATCACTCGCGACCGATGTACGTCGTCGAGCATCCGTGCCTCGTTGAGAAACGTCCTGACGACGTCCTGGTTGTCGAGAACCACGTCGATATGCCCGACGACCAGCGCCCGCAATCGATCGTGCGCCGACCCTTGGACCTAAAGGGCCCTTGTCGCCGAATCCTGAAAGAGACGTGCTCCCTCTTCAACAACCTCGACCAGGAGGTCCTGCTTCGAGTCGACATGGGCGTAGAGCGATGACCCGAGAAGACCCAACTCCCGGCCCAGGTCGCGCATCGAGGTCCCGTGATATCCCCTGTCCGCGAACAGGCGGCCGGCGGCCGCCACGACATCGGCGCGAGTGTTTCGGGCGGCGACCATCAGCGGTGGTCGTAGCGGACGACGACCCGGTTGGATATTGGGTGTGACTGACAGGTGAGGACATAGCCCGCCTCCACTTCGGAGTCGACCAGCGCATAGTTCTTGTCCATCCGCACCTGTCCTTCCTCGATTCGACCTTTGCATGAGGCGCACATCCCGCCCTTGCAGGAGAAGGGCAGCTCGGAGCGGACGCGGAGCGCAGCATCGAGGATCGATGTGTCAGCCGTCATCCTCGTATCGACGGCGCGTCCGTCGAGAATCACGGTGAGTTCGATCGCGCCATCGCCGGGGGGCGGCTCCGGGGGAAGGGTCGACGGATCGACCGGCCCAGCGAAGAACAACTCGCCGTGGACGAGTTGGGGGTCGACTCCGAGTGAGGACAGGGTCGCTCTCGCCGCCGCCACCATGTCGTAAGGCCCGCACAGATACCAGCCGTCCACCCTGCGCCCCCCTATCAGATGGTCGTAGACGACCCGGATCTTCGCCTCGTCGATCCGTCCCGAGAGCAGGGGCAGGTCGGAGCCTTCGCGACTGAAGAGATGAAAGAGCTGGAAGCGGTCCGGGTAGAGGTCCTTCAAACCTTCCAACTCCTCGAGGAACATCACAGTGTTCGCGGTGCGGTTGCCGAAGAGCAGCGTCCACGAAGACCCGGGCTCGATCTCGAGCGTCGTCGAGATCAGCGAGAGCACCGGTGTTATCCCCGAACCGGCAGCAATCGCGACGCGATGCCGGTGAGTGGCCGGATCGGGCTCGATGATGAACTCACCGACCGGTGGCATAACTTCGAGGACGTCGCCCGCTTTCAGGGACGTCGTCGCGTAACGACTGAAAACCCCGCCCGGGAGACGCTTGACCCCCACCCTGAGCTTGCCGCTATTGGCGTTGGAGCAGGTCGAGTACGAGCGTCTCACGTCCACGCTGTCGATGAAAGCCCGCAACGTCACGTGCTGGCCAGGCAGGTATCGAAAGGTGTCGGTGAGGTCCTCAGGAACATCAAACGTGACCACCACCGAATCGTCGGTGAGAGGCGAGACCTCCAGGACTCGCAGGGAATGAAAGTCGACGCTCACTCAGAATTCCTTGAAATAGTCGAAGGGCTCGCCGCACACCGAACAGACCATCAGTGCTTTGCACGCGGTCGAACCAAAGGTCGCCACCAGCCGTGGAGAGGTGGCAGCACAACTCGGGCAGAGGACATCATCGATCGGGACCGGAGGGGCGATGCCGAATGCGGCCAGTTTGCTGTGGCCCTCGGGAGAGATCCAGTCGCTGGTCCATGCCGGGCTCATCACCATCCTCACCTCCACCCTGTCGAAGCCTGCTGACTCGAGAGCAAGGCTGATATCGGATTCGATCTGGCGCATGGCGGGACAACCCGAATAGGTAGGGGTGATCGTCACCACCACTTGATCGTTCTCGACCTGCACGTCACGCAGGATCCCCAGATCATCGATGCTCAGAACCGGGATCTCGGGATCGACCACACTCGCCGCCACCTCACGGGCTCGGGCCACATCGATCGTCAGCTTTGCAGTCACCATTCCAAACCCGGGTAGCTGCGCTGCATCCACTGCATCTCGGCGAGAAGATGGCCGAGGTGCTCGGAATGGAAGCCTCTCCGACCCCCGCTTCGCTGGTATGGATCCTCTGGGATGCTCAGACGGGCATCGTCGAGCACATCCGAGATCAGACGTTGCCAGCCGACCTGGTAGCCGGGTTCGCCCTCGAACAACTCGGTGGTGTACCTCCAAAGGGCGTCCACCGCCTCCTGTGCTCGGCGATGGGACTCCTCGGTGCCGTCCCCGATGCGAATCACCCAGCTCGATGAGTGCCGGAGGTGGTATCTGGCCTCCTTGAGCGCCCGTTCTGCGATTCCGGCCAGTGTGCGGTCAGCGGAATCAACGAGGTCGGCCCACAACTCGACCTGGTAAGCATCGAAGAAGAAGGCCCGAACCATGGTGTGGGCAAAGTCGCCATTTGGCTGTTCCACGAGGAGAACGTTCATGAAGTCACGCTCGGAGCGTCTCATCGCCAGATCGTCTTCGGTTCGCCCCGATCCCTCGATCGCCCCGGCATGGGTGTAGAGGGCGCGAGCAACCCCTAGGTGGTCGAGCGCGATGTTTCCCAAGGCGATGTCCTCTTCCAGCTCAGGCGCGTTCGAAATCCAGTCCCCGAGACGCTGAGCCAGGACGAGGTTGTCATCGGCGTGGGCCAGGAGAGCAGCGACCGTGATCCCGTCCTCGGGCGATGGGGAGCCCGGCGGCGAGGCGGAGAGGTGTGAGCCGCTCACATATGGCCCACTTCATCGGGTATTTCATAGGTCGTGGCGTCGCGATAGACCTTTTCGTTCGCCTCCGCGTAGTCGGCGAGGTCGTCCGGTTCGAAAGCGTGAATCTCAGCACTGCGCACCACCCAGAGGCTGCCTCCCTCGCTGCGCCTGGTGTAGACATCCCGGGCGTTCTGCAGCGCAGCCTCCGAATCAGAGGCGTGAAGACTCCCGATGTGCACGTGCGAGATGCCCCTCCTCGCTCGGACGAATACCTCCCACATCGGCCACTCCTCCCCGGGGGTTTCGATGGTCTCTTCGATCTCGGCACTCTCGCCTGGCACTACTGGTACGTCGTAGGTCACATTGCGTCCTCGAGCCGCCTACCGGGCGGAGACCCTTGCGGCGTGA
>Ga0190265_10001374_pt1 | contig 15994 bp, 15 predicted proteins | sample Popmic124T_FD_133135 | JGI IMG/M metagenome (GOLD analysis project Ga0190265, IMG submission 133135) | Populus adjacent soil microbial communities from riparian zone of Indian Creek, Utah, USA - 124 T | ecosystem: Environmental > Terrestrial > Soil > Riparian zone | place: USA: Utah | collected...
CTCGCTCAAGCTCCTCGGCGACCAGATCTACCTCATACAGATACCCGCTTGAGTAGAAAAACTCAGCCGACCCCGATTCTTCAGCAGGCATGGAGTTCCTCCTATTGACGGCCAACGCTACTGAGATGAGCGGCGGGCCGGACGCGAAGCGGCCGGTTCCGTCCGCTCAATTGATGGGTTATACGCTGGAGGCAACCCAGGGTCCCGTACCCAGATCCATCCCTCCTTTTTCGCGTTTACGAGGTCCTCCGGAAAAAAGCTTTCCCCGCGGAGGAAGTCCGCTCCGCCGAGTACGCAGATCGCTGCGTCGAGTACGTCGGTATTATCCAGTAGTCGCTGCACATCACATTCGATGTCCATACGCTCCAGAAGTGAATCGATGATAGTTTGGCGACCCTCGACCTGCTCTGGACGCTTATAACCTGAGGCCAGTATACCGTGAGCCTTCAGCGTTGCCGCCGGATATACCTCGATCGCCTGCGCCCCTTGGAGTGACGCCTCCCATGCTAATGCGACTTGCACGCCAAGCTCGGATGAAATTGACTCCAGCAGGCTAAGAGCACCCCAGGCGGTTCTTGCAATTCGGTCTGCACCAACGTCAAGGGACTGCTTCCCAATCTTCGCCCTGATGAAACGGTCGGTGTTCCGGCGAAACAGAAGATCAGCACTTACCCTTAGAGGCCTTCCAGCCTCATGCCGAGACAACTCGGGGCCAAGCGCCTCGGGCCAGCCCAGCGGCGAATCCAAGGCAAAGAGAATGTCGTCTAAGCCCTTCGCGTACCCAGTAGCCGTTGCTGCGGGTAGGCAGTCGACAGAGCACAGTTTGACATCCATCAACGAAAGGCGATTCCCCCTAAGGACGCCGGCTGCAACCCCGACGCTACGCGGGTCTACGGCACAGTCAATCCCGACAATCCATCTATCTTCCAAGTTACCCCCACAACGTATAACGCTTTGCCGATGAGCGGCGAGCCGGGCGCGAAGCGGCCGGTTCCGTCCGCTCGATTGGCTGGTTAGGCATTGTGCCCCAACTGCTCAAGATACTCCCCAACACGAGCGGGTGCGACACCCGCTTCGAGGGCGTTCTTTAACGCGGTAAAGTAGGCGCTTGGATGTAGGCGCCGACCGAGTAGCAAGTGCCGGCTACTTTCAAAGCCTGCTATGAAATCAGACGGCGGGACAGCTGTGTTCTGCAGCGTAGTTATGAATGAGCCAAGAGATTCAGGCACATCTACAGCTTTGCTGGCCTCAAAAGCTTTCGTGATATCACATACCAAGTTCGCGATGGCAATGGCATCAAGTTGGAGCGCCGTCGAGAGAATGTCAACTGCACCGAGTGCCGAACCGAAGGTTTCCAGCGGTAAGCGTCGGAAGGCGAACACGCGAATGGCTTGAGCTTTCTCCTTACCTCCTAATAGATAGCCTTTGTAGCTGTCTGAGATTTGGCGCAGTTGACGCTCAGCAGCCTTAATGGCCTCGGAGTCTGAGTGTCCCGCGACCGCAGTAGCCGCACCGATATAGATGGTCTCAAGCTGACTGGCAACTTTAATGCTCGATGCAAGTAGCGCGATGGCAGAGAAGGCAAGCCACACCGCGATGAAAGCAATGAACCTCATCGGAGTCCACGTAACACTATAGACAGTCAGGAGCCCGGCCGCAAGCGCAAGCGCTGCTTCTCCATAATTCCAGGTGTTGAGGAAAAGAAGAATGGCTATGCCAAGCACAACGAAGAGTACTACCGCCATCATCAAGGGTGTTGACCACATCGTGGCGACCACCACTATCACGGCGACCAAGATCATGACCACTACGGCAGCCGGCGCTAAGCCATAGGACGATTTGACTACCACCCACAGCGAGCGAAGCACCTGCTCAAGCGATCTACCGACTTTACGTTCACTCATGCTTATCTCGGTGCCTAACCGCAGATTCGACGTGCACCGTCCCCAGGACTAGGGCACGTCCTCCGTGCCCTACACCGGATGGCGGACCCCACGGAATCTCGTGGCAAGATTCGCAGAAACATAGACTTAAAAAGACTACGCCCCTACTCGGAGGCTGTCAATCGGAGCGGGTAAGCAGCCACGCTCCATCGCATATCAGCAGCACCCAGGACAACCATCGAACCTCCTCCACGATCAGCAGCTCGAGGGCGCGTGCTTCTTAGAGGGTGTCTGGAAGGCCCTTTGAGGCGCCCCCAGCCTTCGGCCTTCCCGGTCCACTCCGCTCACCCGGGAGGCGGCAGCCCCTCCCTACAGGAAAGGCTGCCCGTCAATCGGAGTTGGACAAGGTACTAGCCGTCAGTCCTAGCGGGCTCCGACGTTCATACGTTTCCCCGGTCCGGAGCGTCGCGGAGGAGCAGAGCAGCTCGCGGAGCGGTCATCTCGTTCGCTGGACGCTTCAGCGGAATTTTTAGCCGTCCAGAATTTCTCTGGATCGCTCAAAGTTCCGCTGGACGGCTCAGCGGAGCTTTCGACGCTTCCGCAGAAAAATGGACGGCTCAAAAAAATTTTCGGCGCGTCAGAATTCCGCGCGACGCGTAAAAATTACACTGGGCGCGTCAGAAAACCGCTGGACGGCTCAACGGAAGATTTAGCGGTCCAGAGTTACTCTGGACGGCTCAAAAAAATTTTCGGCGGCTCAACGGATTTTTTGACGGCTCAACGGCGCGCGGGACGGGTAGAAAAGCGGGGACGGGTGCGTCAAAACGGGAGGACAGACTGCGGCCGAGGACTCGCCCCTACCGGGGCTCGGGGTTCTTTGGGGACACCGAACTCCGGGCTGAAGCCCGGGGCTACATGCCGGTGCCTTCGGGCACATCGTGCTCCAAGTCTTTCCCGTGACGGGACGGGGACACGGAAATCGCCTCTCCGCGAACGTTTTGCCCGCTGCGGGAGCCGACCAGATTGAATCTCCTCGAGACCAGATTGAATCTGGTCGTGGTCAAAATGAATCTGGACATGGTCAGATTCAATCTCGGCGCGGCCAAAATGAATCTGGACGCGGTCAGATTCAATTTTGTCGCGACCAGATCGAGTCTGGGCGCGGTCAGACTGAGTCTGACCATCCTCGGATTGATTCTGGACGCGATCAGATTCATTTTGACCGGGGCCAGACCGGATCTGAGCACGGCCAGATTGAATCTGGTCGCGGTCAGAATGAATCTCATCACGGTCAGATTGAATCTTGTCGCGGCCAGATCGAGTCTGGGCACGGCCAGACTGAGTCTGACCATCGTCGGATTCATTCTGGACGCGGCCAGGACGGGTCAGGTCACGACCAGACAGGATCTGACCACGGCCAGAAAGAGTCTGGGCGCGGTCCGCCCGGGCCGGCGGCACCCCCGGTTGTCGTGACGGCGCACTTGTGCCGGTCCGGCGCACCCTTTCAATTGACGGCCCCCAATCCAAAAGGAGAGAGCCATGAAGAGTGCCATGTTGAGGAGGGCGAGGAGGGCAAGCCTGGCCATCGCGGCCGGGGCAATGCTGCTCGGAACCGGCGCGAACGCCCAGGCGAAGCCCCCGGTCGAGAAGATCGAGCAGTGGGTCATCGAGAACACCCGCGCCGGCGCCCAGGCGGAGTTCTTCGTCGTGCTGGGATCCCAGGCGAACCTCGCGGCCGCATCGCGGGTCAAGGGCAAGCTCGACAAGGGGGAGCTCGTCTACCGGACGCTTCTCAGGACCGCGCAGGAATCCCAGAAGGAGATCCGCGCCGAGCTCGACGCCCGGGGAGTGGAGTACCAATCCTTCTACCTGGTCAACGCGATCTTGGTCAAAGGCGACCGCTCCCTCGCCCTGGAGCTGGCCGCGCGCCCCGATGTGAAGCGGATCGATGGCAACCCCGTCATGCGCCAGGTCCTGCCCGAGCCGCATGAGCCCCTGCCCCTGGAGTACAACCCGGACTGGTCGTACCCGGAGCCGTCGCCCCTGGATCTGAAGAAGCTGGCCGCGCCAGCCATCCTGGCCGTCGAGCCCGGAGTGACCTACGTGCGCGCTCCGCAGGTCTGGAACCTGGGCTACACCGGCCAGGGGATCGTCGTGGGCGGCGCCGACACCGGCTACCGCTGGACCCACCTCGCGCTCAAGAACGCCTATCGCGGCTGGAACGGCACCACGGCCAGCCATGACTACAACTGGCACGACTCGGTCCACTCCGGCGGCGGAGTCTGCGGAGCCAATGCCGCCGCGCCCTGCGACGACCAGGGCCATGGTACTCACACGATGGGCACCGCCGTGGGCCTGGATGGCGCCAACCAGATCGGCATGGCGCCGGGAGCCAAGTGGATCGGCTGCCGCAACATGAACCAGGGCGCCGGCACCCCGGCCACCTATCTCGAGTGCATGGAGTTCTTCATGGCGCCCTACCCGGTGGGCGGCACGCCCAGCCAGGGCGACCCGAGCAAGGCCCCCCACGTGACTATCAACTCGTGGGGCTGCCCGCCGAGCGAAGGCTGCACGACCCCCAACATTCTCCTCACCGGGGTCAACAATACCCGCGCGGCCGGAATCGTGATGGAAGTCTCGGCCGGCAACTCGGGGCCGGGCTGCTCCACGGTGAGCGATCCCCCCAGCTTCTACGACCCGTCGTTCACCACCGGCGCACTCAACACCGGAACCGACAATGTGGCCAACTTCAGCAGCCGCGGGCCGGTGACGATCGACGGCAGCAACCGCCTGAAGCCCGACATCATGGCCCCCGGCACCAGCACCCGCTCGGCCTACCGAACCAGCGACACGGCCTACTCCTCCCTCTCGGGCACCTCGATGGCGGGGCCGCACGTGGCCGGAGGCGTGGCCCTCCTGCTCTCGGCGCACCCCTCGCTCATCGGCAACGTCAACGCGATCGAGAGCCGCCTCACCTCCTCCGCCAAGCCGATCGCGCTGGGCTCCTCCACCTGCAGCAGCGCGGCCGGAGTCGTCCCCAACAACGTCTACGGACATGGCCGTCTCGACATGGGGTGCGCGATCCCGGCGAAGGTCTCCGGATCGACCTCCGTCTGCTCCGGCAGCCCGGCCACCCTGACCGTCAATTTCGCGGGGACCGGACCGTGGACGCTCACCTGGTCGGACGGCTTCGTCCAGAGCGGCGTCAACACCAACCCGGTCACGCGCTCCGTCTCGCCCACCTCCGCCACCACCTACACGCTCACCAGCGTATCGAGCACGGGTTGCAACCAGCCCGGCGCGGGTAGCGCGACGGTGAGCATCGCCGCGCCGCTCTCCAACGTGACCATCTCGGTCGCGGGCAGCACCACGATCGGCAGCCCCTGCCTGGGCGGCACGGCCACGGTGACGGCCACCGGCGGCGGCAGCCACAGCCATCAGTGGGGCTACCGGACGACTTCGGGCGGCGCGATCACCAACATCTCCGGCCAGATCGGGAATAGCTACGTCCTCAACTGCGCGAGCTTCCCCGCCACCGGCAACTACTTCCTGATGGCGAGGACGACCCCCGGCTGCGGTCCGACCCTGATTTCCAACGAAATCCCGGTCACCGTGACCGCAGTGGCTCCCCCGCCGACCGTGACCGTGACCTTCAACTCGGTCGGATCGCAGGACGGCCGGCTCTGGGAGAGCGGAGAGAACACCAACGTCGGCGGCGGCGGCAACTCGACCGAGAACACCACCGCGGCCCTGCGGATCGGTGACACCAACGTTGACGAGCAGTACAAGAGCATCGTCTCCTTCGACACCTCCTCGATCCCGGACACGGCCACCATCACCGCGGCGACCCTCCGCCTGGTGCGCGGGACCATCTCGGGCACGAGTCCCTTCACCACCCACGGCTCCTGCGTGGCCGACATCGTGACCGGCGGCTTCGGAGGCTCGACCGCCTTCGCCTTTGCCGACTGGCAGGCCGCGGCCACGGCCACGAACGTGGCGACAATGTCAGCCCCGGCCTCCAACGGCTCGGCCTCGACCGGCACCCTGAGCGCGGCCGGCCGCGCCGCGGTCAACAAGACCGGCAGCACGCAACTGCGGGTCTACTGCACGCTCGACGACAACAACGACAACGGCTACGACTACATCGGCTTCTTCGCGGGCGAGAACGCGACCGTGAGCAACAAGCCGCAGCTCACGATCACCTACCAGCCTTGATCTGATCGGAAGAACTCCGAGGTGCCGGCTACTGCCGGCACCTCGACACCCTCAAGTCCGGGAACTCCGGCGTTGTCAAGAGAGTCTATAGGCTTGTGGACAGGATCAAGGCAGCGAACGCAATCGCATTCCTTCTGCTGCTCAGCGCCTGTGGGGAGGCGCTTCCTCCGTTTCAGGTCACAGCTCTGGCTGGAGAGACTGCCGGCCTGGACAGATACGAAGGGCGGTGGTTCGATCAGAGTGGAAATCTGATCGCCGTCGTCAGGGGCGGAACGGAACCTCAATTCGGCATCCGGCTGCCTGAGGGATTCACCCTGAAGACCGCCATCCTGCAAGGCGGGGGGCTCGTATTCAGATGGCAGCTCGCGGAGTCGACGACCTCTGCATCCTTCCGACTCTCGGGCGAGAACCAGGCCTTTCTGACCCTTGTCGCAACACCCGGCAACGAACCAGTAGGCTGCTTTTGTTGCTGGCTGCCTGATCACGGTCTTCTTCGCAACCCTTCATCCGCGTGGTTTGTCAGACAATCCGCCCGCAATACCGCCGAGCTCGGCAAGAAGGCGTACGAGAACACTTTTGATTGGCTCGCCCAGGTTCTGTAATCCTCATCACTATTCTGTTGCCTCAGCCTCTATCAAAGCTCGCAGCTCTTGAAATCCGCTACTACATCCGGAGATCCTTCTGTCAGATCATCATGATAATAGGTTTGCGAAAACGACTGTGGCCAAAGCGCCATAGCAGCGGGATCATCGAGTTGAGTGGCAACCCAATATCGCGAGGGGCGTGGATCTACGATCTCGAAGAGCACGAAAGGCGCTAACGTCCATCGATCGAAATCATCGATGATCTCCAAGGTTACCCCTGCTCCAAGGGTTGAAGAACTACTCGCTAAGCATCCCACTCTCATGCTGTAATTCCTATTGGATTTTCGTCTTTACCTATACCACTTGACCTTCTTGGTGTTTTGGTAGGCATGGACCTCGAAACTCGTGCCGTCGGCAGACCGACGTCTTCCAGTGCAGCGCGCTGTAGAAGGTCTCCCGGGTCGACCAGGTGCCGTCGGCCATCTTCGTCTGTTCCTGCCGTACCCGGCCGAAGAAATCGGCCTTCACCAGCGACTCGGCGAGCCAGCTCCCCGGCTCTTCACCCTTTCCGCCAGTTCGGCATACCGGCCACGGCCGAGGCGGTTGTGGTGAACGTGACGGCGGTGAATCCGCCGGCAGCGGGTGAGATGACCTGCTATCCAGGGGCCCAGAATCCTCCCTCGGCACGAGCACTATAAGCTTCGGGGCCGGACGCACCCGGGCCAACAACGCGGTCCTGCCGCTCTCCTCCGGGGGTCTCTTAGCGGTGAGGCCGTTCGTGGAGAACGGCGAAGCGGTGCATCTGGGAGTGTGTAGGGTTACTTTGACTGAGCGGGGCTTTGCCCATCCTCGTTTCTGTAGGGCACCTCTCCTCGAAGCATTCTTGCGAATTGAACATCCTACTCACGGCGCGCATCGTAGGCGACACGCGATAACGCGCCGTGCATTATCTATCCTGCTCCAGCCCCTCTGTTCACTGGCGGATCTGCTTCGGTTCTTGGAATGGAATCTGACGCCCGACAGCAGCGGTGAACCCTTCGAGGAGCGCCCGCCTATCTCGGGTATCCTTGACGCGGATATCGCCATAGACAGGAACGAGGACGTGCATGTTGGATGCCCCGTCCGCACGCGTTACAAAGAGGTACTCGGCGCCCGGTTTGAGGAGCTGGTCCCGGTTAACAAGATAAGTACGCCCATCCTCGGGAGAGTACCCGCCTTCCTGAAGCACTGACACCGCGCCGCCAAGCTCTCCCTTGATGTTCTTGGTCACCCGCACCTCATAGGGTGTCCAGGGCATATCGCGGTGTCCCTTTCGATACACCGTATTCTGCTTAACCATAACTTTTCCGAGAAAGATGTTGTCCGCGAAACCTGCAAGCACTCGTGGATTCTCCACATCCGCGGCATAGCTGACGTTCATTGTGAGTACTTCTTCACTCCGCGCCGGCCCGTTGCTATGGCTGGCTACAAAAGTGATTCCCGCGATGACGAGAGCGACTGAGAGAACGACGAGTGTCTTTTTCATGGCTATATTCTCCTAGTATTTTCAAATTGAGATTAGGCTCAATTCCACAAGTCATCGTAGTCGTCTTCGTCATGAGCCTGTGGAGTATTCACCCCGGAGCAGGCTGAACACTCGTACATGATAATGGCTGAAGAGCCATAGTCGCTCAGGGTATGGTCTCCCATCCCCAAAGCATGGCCGAATTCGTGAGTCATGGTTCCCCGTCTTTGAAACGTGGTATAGCCATTCAGGTAATAGGAGTTCATCCGAATCCAGTCAGTTCCAGTTCGTACGGACCGCGATCCGACCCAAGAAACGCTGCTGTCATTGACATCGAAGACATCGATATCTGCGATGGTGAAAGCTGAGTCTGGAAGAATATCGATGGGATCGAGGGCATTCCACTCGGCTATCGCCCAGCTTAGGGGGTCATTGTAGCTTGTGTTGTCTACGTACCGGATCTCATCACCATCCACCGAGGGGCCATTAGGACTGAAGTGAGCGGCGAAAAGGATCGTTCCTGTGCCAAGGACAATGATGAGACCGAGGATTAGAGGTGTACTGCGTCGCATGAGAAAGCCTCCTTTGCGTGTCGAGCCGTTGATGGATGTCGGATAGAGATTCCCTTGAGAGGCTAGCGACAGTACGCTCCTCTAAGCTGCTCACCCTCCTACCCCTCTCTAAGCGTAGACGCGAGGAGGAAAGCTTCAGAGGACCATTGATGTTGAATATCCAAGCATCACAGGTTCGGCTTGGCCCTACGGTCCTTCAACGTCAGTTGCCCTCCGGCCCGATCCGCACCGAGGCGGATTCCATGCGGTCGGGATCGATGATCAGGAGGACGTCCCTGGGCGAGAAGCGCTCGGGCGGCGGAGGTCCTGCTTCCTGGACCGGGACCAGGCTGTAGAGGGTCGCGCGCAGCCTGCCGTCCGGCTCGCCGTCCTCGTCCGATTCCCCGCCGTCGCCGACCGGAGCTGCCAGGCCCCCACGCCGGGGCGGACCAGGAGCAGGTAGGCGGAGCGGCGCTCCAGGTCAAGACGGTTGAGCGCCGCCGGGATCGCCCGGCCCGGCAGGTCCATGTTCAGAAGGGGGAAGCCTTCCGGAGTCGCCACGGCGGTCTCGCCAGTCGCCAGGTCCACCGCGAACCAGATGGACCGCAGCGGAACCTCCTGGCCCAGTTCCAGCCGGACCGTCCCGTCGCCATCGTCATCCATCCTGGTCTCATGACGGGGGACTATGGTGGTGGACTGCCGCGAGATCTCGCGGGCGACGCTGAACCAAACCACCTGCCCCTTGGGGGCGATCCCCCGGGCCACTACGGCTTCGGGCTCGAACGAGATTTCCGGGAGAGCAGCGGCCACAACCGGGACGGCAACCAGGGCGAGACAGACGGCGAGTACAGCTTTCATACGGCTCCTTCAACAGCACAGACCGCATATACGGAGATCCGGGTCCGAGCGTTGGGGGACACCCGCGCCGTTACGTCACGCGTTCCAGCGAAGCGCGATCCCACCCGGCCAGGTTGGCCGCGGCTTCATAAGCCGTCTGCAGGAAATCGAGCAGCGTCTCGTCCGGAGACTCCGACTCACGGACAGCATCGTAGGGAAGGATGAGCTCCCGCAGATCGGTGCTGTAGAAGGCGGCAGCCGGCTTGACCGGAGCTTCCGGGAAGCCGGCCGGCTCCGGGTATGCGTAGGAATAGAACGCGGCATAGGGAATGGGGCCGCCACCGGGCCAGAAGCCGCAACTGCTCACTTCGTGCGAATAGGCCTCCCGGGCCACCGCGTCCGGCAGGTTCGGAACGCCGCCCGGATGCTCGGGAGCTCTTCGGCCCGAAAACCGGGTCACAGCGAGGTCGGGGGCGCCCCAGAAATAATGGACGGGGCTGCACTTGCCGATGAATCGGGAGCGAAACACCTTGAACACGCGGTCTGCTTGAATGAGAACCCGCCAGTAACGGTTGGCGTATTCCTGATCGTAGGCCCGGTGAATCTCATCCTGGTCGAAGGGAATGGGATCGGCGACCTCGTTGGGCTTGCGGTGAATCTTCACCGGAAGATCGAGCTTCCGCATCTCCTCCATGAGGCGCGCGTAGAACGTGGCCACGGACTGCGGCTCGAGCGCGAACCCGCCGGTCCCGCCATCGCTCGACCGCACGGTCAGATCATGACCGATGAAATCGAAATCGATCTGGAAGTCTCGCGTGCCGTGGGGGATCGGCGACGTGGTGAGCCCCCGCGCCGTCACGTACAGAGTGGTATGCCAGGAGTGATTGATCGGGGGACTCAGGGAGAGCCGGACCTTGCCGACGATCTGCGTCCACATGTGCAACGTCGCGCAGGTCTCGCTCCAGGCGTTTAACGGTAACTGCGGCCATGTCTCCATGGCTTCCGAAGATAGCACGGGCTCGGTTGCACGGCGACGGACAAGGGAGGGCAGCAGAGCCTCCCCTGCCTTATCGGGTCACGGCCTACCAACCACCCTGCCACTGCCGGCACATGCCAAAGGGACGTGCGCCGAAGAGGGTCTGGACCTCGCTCGCGTCGAGCACCCGATCGAACATCATCACCTCGTCGATCACCCCTTTGAACCGGGAAGGCGACAGGGCGGTCGTCATCCCGATCCGAAGCACCGAGTTGTTGGCGATGGACAGAGGCGTCGCGGTTACCGGGACCGGTTGCCCGAGCTGCACGCCGTCAACGTAGAACGTCGCGTTCGAGCTGCGACTGACGCTGACCGCGACCAGGTGCCAGCCACCATCCAGGGTGTTGTTGGAACCGATCGATCCGTAGTTCCTGTAGCCCGCACCGGCGGAGCCGTCCGCCATTTGGAGCCCCAGTTGGAAGCCGTTGGGGTGGTAGTAGGGACTCCGGTAAAGGTAGAAGCTGTACCCCCGCAAGGGAGAGGCCTGCCGCTTCTCGACGATGGGCCGAACACCCAAGAGATCGGCCGGAGCGACCTTGATCCAGGCCATGATCGTAAAGTCGCCAGGGAAATCCAGCAGGTTGGAGTCCGGGACCTCGACGTAGTCGTCAACGCCGTCAAACTGCAGACCGTAGTTGACCTTTCCGGGAACCGGGACTGGGCTGCCGAAGCGAGCTCCATTGCTGGAGTAGACAGCGGACAGATCTTGGGCCACCGTCCCCGAGCGCTCATCGAGAGGCCACCAGCCATATTGGTTTTCCATCCAATTTTCCCGGGCGACGCAGCCGAGACAGGTCAGATCAGGATAGCCATGAAAGACACCCCAGTTCCCGCTCTGAATGGCGGCGGTATATTGCGATGGGACACAGACGTGGCACGTCCCATCGTTGGTCGGCATCAGAACGAATGCCGGGTCCCCGCAAACAGGCCTGACCGCCCCTTCAGCCTTGCAACCCAGCCAGGAATCTCCGGTGTAGTAGAGGCTGGCGTCATAGAGGGAGTCACCATAGGGCGCGCAGTAGTTGGGCAAATAGGCGCCAGCGCCGGAGGCGGTCAAGAGGCCGATGATCGCAAAACCGAGGAAACCACGAAACTTGAACATGCTGTCCTCTCCTTTTCCAGGTTCCCGCCACCAGAGCAGGAACTTCGATGTGGCGTTCCTGAAAGGGCAAGGGCGGTGCCATCCACGGCACCGGGAGAGCAGCATGCCATCTCGCTGAATAACAATGACTTACGGATTCTTGCTTAACGGATCTGTACGATGCGAGTGAGGTAGTGCGACCATAGTTATGGTAAGCCAACCACACTCTCGTGCCACGGAGCGCGCCGTGGGCGGCGCAATCGAGAAGCGGCGGATACTCTCTCCCAACCGGTCCCCCGCTTGGCCATGACGACCTCCCGGGTGGACCGCGGAGAGGAGCTCCGCGCATGCCTCGTCTCTTCCGTTCCACCGCCGCCGCCCTCGCCCTGGCCTTGATGGTGGCCGGCTCCGCCCAGGCCGGGCAGTTCGCCCGTCGGCCGTCTTCAGATGGTCCCGTGGCCTTCCTCGATCTCCTGAGGGGCTGGATCGAAGCCCTCCGGACCCCGCCAGGCCCTCCCGGGCTCTCCCCGGTCTGGGCAGAGGAAGGGGGCATCATGGACCCCGACGGACGCGACGGCACCGCGTCCCAGAATCCCGGTCTAGACGCGGGCGGCATCATGGATCCCAACGGCTAGGGCACGTCTTGCCCTCCTGAGAGCGCCGGTTCCGGAAACCGGCGCTTCCACTTTCCCAAAATTCGTTGTCCCGAAATACCGGTCTGCGGCAACTAGTATTATAGTGACGTACCCCATGGACGACTACGCCGACTTCGTCACCCCTGCCCTGGAACGGCTCGCGCCGGCCCTGGAGGCGATCTTCCTTGCCTACCAGGTGCCGGAGGCGCGGCAGAGGGAGATCGTGGAGGAGGCCCGGCGCATCGTCACCGTCAAGTGGCCGAGGCTGCGGCAGCCGGACACCTGGCTGCTCCGCTGGATCGTCGAGCGCTGTCGAACCCGAGAGGAGAACGAGCTTGAAGAAGCATCCGACTGACCTGCACCTGGAGGGGCTTTTCCTGAGCCAGGACCGGGAGCGCCGCAAGATCCTGCTCCATATCGCCGAGTGTCCCCGCTGCCGCGAGCGGATCGAGGACATCCTGCACGGCCAGCGGGAAAGGCCAGGAGTGATGCCGGACGGGTCGGAGGAGTCCGGCCGCGACGAGACGGAGCCGGGCCTCGGAGGCCTTTCCCTGCCGCTCGTCCTGATCCTCAAGAAGGAGCGGGTCGACGCCCCCGAGCTCTTCGTCGAGCTGCTCCGGACACCGGCGGAGCACAGGGCAGTCCTCCTCCGCACCAGCGCCCGCTTCCACACCTGGGGCTTCTACGAGCTGCTGGTCGAGCGCAGCCTGGAGACCGCAACGCGGGACCCCAACCTCGCCGAGGAGCTGGGGAGGCTGGCCTTCGGATTGTCGGATCGCCTGGACGCCAACCTCTACGGCGCGGAGGTCGTCGAGGATCTGCGGGGAAGGGCCTGGGCCTTTATTGCCAACGCGCGAAGGGTCCGCTCCGACCTCGCGGGCGCCGACGAAGCATTCCTGGTGGCGAGGAGCCATCTCCGGAAGGGCACGCAGGACCCGCTCGAGATCGCGGTCCTCCTGGACTTGGAGGCCTCCTTGCGGCGAGCACAGCGGCGATTCGATGAGTCCGAGCGCCTCCTCCGGCAAGCGGCCGAGATCTTCCTCCGTCATGACGACCCCCACCGCTCCGGCCGGTCGCTGGTCAAGCTGTCCACCGTCCATTACTTCGCCGGGAACCTGGAGGAGGCGCTTGCCGACCTGCGGCGGTCGCTCGATCTGCTGGATGTGGAGCAGGAGCCCCGCCTGCGGCTCTGCGCCCAGCACAACCTGATCTGGTATCTGACCGAGGCCGGCCATTTCGAGGAGGCGCGGGGGGTCTACAGGGAGACCCGCCCGCTCTACCGGGACTTCGCTGAGCCTTGGGTCCAGAACCGGCGCAAGTGGGTGCGGGGGAGAATCCTGCGCGGGCTCGGACATCTCGTTCCCGCGGAGTCGCTCCTCCTGACCGCCCGCGACGGCTTCCTCGCCGAGGGCATCCCCTACGACACCGCCCTCGTCTCGCTGGAGATCGCCACCCTGTACGCCGAGCAGGGCCGGACCACGGAGCTGAAGCGGCTGGCCGGGGAGATGGTGCCGATCTTCTCCTCGCTGCACATCCACCGCGAGGCGCTGGCCGCGCTCGCCTTCCTCACGCAGGCGATCGAGGCCGAAGCCGCCGGGCTGGAGATCGTGAAATCGGTCGCGGACTACCTCCGCCGGGCTGCCAATGAGCCGGAGCTGCGCTTCCAGGAGCCGGAGATCCGGGGCTGAATCCACGACCGGAAGCTGTCCGGGGCTCATTGAGAGTGGGATTGACAATTAGCCCCGAGCAGGCTCAGGATGAGGATCCGATGATCTCTCGGGTCCTCGAAACGCGTTTGCGCGACCTGGCTCAGAAGTTTCCCATCGTCACGGTCACCGGGCCGCGGCAGTCGGGCAAGACGACGCTCTGTCGCGCGATCTTCCCGGGTAAACCCTACGTCTCCCTGGAGGCTCCCGACGTCCAGGAATACGCGCGCCGCGATCCCCGCGGCTTTCTCGGCGAACACGGCGAGGGCGCGGTGCTCGACGAAGTGCACCGGGTGCCGGAGCTGCTCTCCTACCTTCAGCCCATGGTGGACGAGCGGCCGGACCGCGGGCGCTTCGTCCTCACCGGATCGGCGAACTTCTCCCTCCTCCAGTCGCTCGGGCAGTCGCTGGCCGGGCGCACGGCGCTTCTCGAGCTCCTGCCGCTCTCCCTGGAGGAGATCCGCCGCTTTCCGGAGCCGCCCGCCGACCTCTTCACGCTGCTCTGGCGCGGCAGCTATCCAGCCGTCTATGACCGGACGCTCGAAGCCGGCGACTGGTATCCCAGCTATGTGGCCACCTACCTCGAGCGGGACGTGCGGGCGATCCTCTCCGTCGGCGACCTTCTCGCGTTCCAGACCTTCCTCCGCCTCTGCGCGGGCCGGGCCGGCCAGCTCGTGAACTTCTCGGCCTTGGCCGCGGATGCCGGAGTGACGCACAACACGGCGCGCTCCTGGCTGTCGGTCCTCGAAGCCGGGTATGTGGCGTGGCGTCTTCCGCCCTTCTACACGAACGTCTCGAAGCGCCTCGTCAAGACACCCAAGCTGCACTTCCTCGACTCCGGCCTCGTCTGCTACCTGCTGGGCATCCGCTCGCCCGACCAGCTCCGCGATCATCCTTTGCGCGGGGCCATCTTCGAGACCTGGGTGGCGTCGGAGATCCTGAAGTCCCGGGTCCATCACGGCCTGACGCCGAGCCTCTTCTTCTCCCGCGACCGCAAGGGATCGGAGGTGGACGTCATCGTCGAGGACGGCCGTTCCCTCATCGCCGTGGAGACAAAGTCCGGCCAGACCATCGCGGGCGACTTCTTCGCCGGCCTGGAGAGCTTCCTCTCCATGGCGGCCGCTTCCCAACCGCCCCGCCAAGCGAAAGCCGTGCTCGTCTACGGGGGCTCCGAGTCGCAGAAGCGGTCCGCTGCCGAAGTGGTCTCCTGGTCAGACCTCGACCGCTGCCGCTGGTGGGAATCCGAGGCCTCTTTCGGCCCCTGATGCACTCTTCCTGCGTTGATGACAGGCGGGATACGTCTGTAGAATCGGAGGTATGCCCGTGCGAAAGTCGTGGACCGTGGCAGCAATCCTCGTAGTGTCCTTGGCAGCGTGCACCCGTCCGTCGAAGCCGCCCACCATCCACGATCCCTCGAAGATCCAGGACATCGAGGTCATCCACTGGAGTAAGGAGGGTGGGCGTGGGCCTCTCGAGGAGTACACGATCGAGGATCGGAAGCGGATCGAAGCGATCGTCGCGCTCCTCAGGTCGAACAATACCGGCTATCGGAAGGACACGGAGCTGGCCCACTGGAACCCTGTCAGAGGGAAGGACCGCGAGGAGTACACCCTGCATTTCCAGGAGTCGCCCGACAACCCGTCACTGCTGAGCGTCTCGTTTGGACCGGACTGGCTGAGCTGCATCGACGATGAGGAGGATGACAGCGGGGACACGTTCTTCCGGACACGGCCGCTGAGCAGTTCCGAGCGGGAAGAGCTCGTCGCCCTGATTGCTCGGCACCCGGAAGATCGCGGCCGTTGGGGCGGATGAGACCGCAGCCCAAGCGAAGACAAGTCGATTGTTCAACCTTGCCGACGCACCATTTCGTTAATCCAAATTGGTGCGAAGGGTGAGGTGCACCCCTTGGAAACGGGGTAGTCGCGATAAATTCCCAAACTTTCTCCGATGGCGATGGCGCGC
>Ga0190265_10001375_pt1 | contig 15993 bp, 6 predicted proteins | sample Popmic124T_FD_133135 | JGI IMG/M metagenome (GOLD analysis project Ga0190265, IMG submission 133135) | Populus adjacent soil microbial communities from riparian zone of Indian Creek, Utah, USA - 124 T | ecosystem: Environmental > Terrestrial > Soil > Riparian zone | place: USA: Utah | collected...
AGCCGCCGTCCTGGGTGCCGTTGCCCGCGACGTTGGGCGCGTCGCTGTCTGCGGTGATGAAGCCGTTGACGTTGGCCGCCGTGGCCGCGCTGACGTTGAGCGGATCGACCGCGGCGTTGTTCGCGACGGAGCTGAAGAACGGGCTGAAGCAGCCCGCTTCCTGGCGGAACTTGATCGTGGTCAGCTCCTGCATGTTGTTGCTGGGGTTGAGCCGGGTCTTGTTGCAGGCCGCCAGGGCGTCGCCCAACGCGCTCATCAACGTGTCGTTGACGCGGCTGACTTGATCGCTGCGGCTGAACGTCCCGGACAGCTCCCAGCTCCAGGTCTGCAGCGGGCCATCGGTCACCAGACCTGCGAAGTCGCCGCGCAGGCCGAGCACGCCGCGCATCACGTCCACGCGCCGGTCGTTGATGCCGTCGCCGTTCCAGTTGCCCTGCGTGCGACCGATGTAGAAGAGCTGACCCGGCGTGCGCATCGGCGTGGACTCCTGGGTCGCGAAGCCGAACTCCGAGGTCGGGTGGTCCGCGTGCGCAGCCGGCACGGAGAGCGCTTCGGCGCGGGCGGCATTGATCGCCAGGCGGCTGACGGGGAAGGCCGGCGCGGTGCGGTTCTCGTTCTCGCTGCGGTAGAAGCCGGCTTCGCCGAAGACCTCCGTGTGCTTGGAGACGTCATGCCAGAACGTACCGTAGCTCTGGATGCGCTCGTCCTTGAGGATCAGGTCGTTGTGGCGGGTGTAGTCGACGGCGCAATAGGTCGCCGTCTCGAGCGTATCGACCGTCATGTTCATGCTCTCCGGCGAATTCGGCACGGCCTTCGAGTTCGCGAACGCCAGCATGATGTCTCGCTGCATCTGGGTGAGCTGCGGGAAGTTCGACGGCGGGCCGTAGCCGCGCAGGCGCACCTCGTATCCCGTCGAGTAGCCGGCGTTCCTGGCCTGGTCGCAGTACGGGTCCGAGAGCGGGTAGTCGCCGTTGATCAGCTTCTGGTAGTTCGCGGGCGAGCCGATCAGGCTCTCCACGCGATCCTCGCGCTCGCCGATCCAGTCGCGATCGGTCGCGGCCAGCGGCTGGCGATTGAAGTAGCTCAGCATCAGGTTCGCGCCGCCGTCGTCTGCGACGGTGCCGAGCGTGACGGCGACGTCGAAGTCGCCCTGGTCGAGCTTGTCGGTGGCCTGGCCGCCGAGCTCGATGTCGACGCCCGTGATGTCGCGGCGCGTCTTGAAGTTCGCGACTCCGCCGATCGCACCCGCGCCCCACAGGCCGGCGGCGAGCCCGCTGGTCAGCTCGACGCGCTCGATCAGCTGAATCGGCAGCTGGTTGAGGTCGACGAAGTCCGCGCCGTTCGCGCCGATCACCGGCGCGGACACCAGCCTGCGCTGGTTGAGCAGCACGAGCGTCGGCAGCAAGCGCAGATCGAGCCGGCTCATGCCCGCGGCGCCGTGCCCGAGTGCGGCGGTCGTATCGGGGACGGCGACGCCGTCGTATTGCCGGCGGGTCTGCAGGTACTCCTTGCCTTGCAGGTCGGTGCGCAGCGGGCTGTCGATGATCGTCGCGCCGTCGACCTTGTAGATCGGACGCGGGATGCGCGACGGCGCGATCGCTTGCGGCTTGCCCGCCACGGCAGCCGTGCTGCCAGCCGCGGGCGCGCTCACGTCGCTCTTCGCGCTGGCGTTCGCGCCGAGCGAGAGATCGGCGCTCGCTGCGACGTCGGCCTCGGCCTGTATCGGTGCTTGCTCCTCGGGTGCGGGCGCGGCTTCCTCGAGGGGAGCGGGCTCCGGCTCGGGCTCGGGCGCGCTGCCGGCGTCCGTCGCGTCGCGCGGCGGCTCTGCCAACGGATCCTCACCGAGGTCGTCTTCGCCCTCCAGCTCTTGCGCTTGCACGAGCTGAGGAATCGCCACGACCAAGGCCAGAGCCAGCAGCCAGCCCAGCCGAAATTTCGCAATCATGTTCGACGCTCCCTTGCCCCCCGGCACCGCGCGCACAGCTCATAACCGACATGCGCGCACACGGTCAAGAGACTCGCCCGCATGCGACCCAAAACCTAGGTCATCGCGGGGTCACCCAGGGGCCCTTCGCGCGCGTTGAAGCTCGTTCAACACACGAAGAGGCAACGGTGCGAGCGCGCGTCGCTCGCGCTCGCGCGATCAAATCGGGAGCGCAGCGCGCGCGTCGATCAGAGCGCTTGCTGCTGCGCGATGAAGTCGGCGAGCACCTGCGGCTTGGGCCGCTCGGTCCACGGCTGCTCGAACGCGAACGCAGGTGACGGAGTGCCGTCGGGAAACGCCGCGCCGATCATGCTGACGACGTTGAGCGTGGCCACGACCGAATCGCCGCTGACCAGCACTGCGCAGCGCTCCGCGTGACACATCGGAGCCATCGTCTTGGTCAGTGCGGAATTGCTCTTCAGCGCTTCCTGGTAGCGGAACTGGAACAGCGCGTACGTGGACGGATCGCCCAGCATGATCGCCTCGACCATGTCGTCGTGCGTGATGCGGCCCTGCAGGAAGTCTTCTTTCTTCCGCGCGAGCACCTGCGCGCGCATCGTCTCTTCGTCGATTTCCTGCGCGGGGGTCAGGCCGCGGCGGAAGAAGTCGATGTTGATGCCTCGGCCCGACGCGAACAGCTCGAGCTTCAAGGTGCCGCCGATCGCGACGTTGTCGGTGACGTAAGCACAGTTGCCGTTCGGCGCGGTGCGACAGCCGTCGAACACGGGCTGCCACTTGCTGGTGAAGGCGTTCCAGTCCTTGAGCTGCACCGCGGTGATCGGCGGCAAGTCGTCGGCCTTCGAGGACATCACGTAGCCGTCGGCCTTGAGCCAGCCCACGGTCTTGCCCGCGCCGACCTCGCGCACCGCGAACGCCGCGTTGCTGATGCCGACCTTGCGCGCGGTGCCGAGCACCAGCGCCATGGTCTCGTAGGGCAGGTTGGCCTGCAGGCGCAGCGCGAGCGTAGTCGCGGTGGTGCTGCGCAGCATCGCTTCCAGCTTGGGAATCGTGCCGTCCGCGATGTTGGTCTTGGCGACGCGGCCGCGTTCGAGCGGAATGACCACGCTTCCGTCCAGCCGGAGCTGCTCGTCGGTCGCTTCCACCGTGCGCGGATTGCTCGGCGGCGAGTCGTGGAAGCGCAGCGACACCGGCAGCTCGATGTCGGCCAATGGCCGGCCGGGCTCGTTCTCGGCCGTGGCGCCGGGGGGTAATTTGTCCTTGTCCTTGTCCTTGTCCAGACCCAGCAGGCTGCAGCCCGAGAGGGCCAGGCACAGCAGAACGGTCGGGACGGCTCGACGGCTCAGGGTGTACATGTTCTGCACTGTACCCCCGTTGTGGGATGATGTATCTCCCCAAATTGGGACAAATCGCAAGCAATTTTCCAAGATTCCGAGTGCGCGCTCGGGGAAGCAAGAGGGCGGGGTTTAAACCCGCCCTCTTACTCGGTTACGTAGAAGAAGCCGAAGCACATCTCGTCGGCGGTGCCGATGCCGTAGCGGATGGACTCGGTCTGCGCGCGCGTGTCGTAGTTGCACTCGACTTCGAGCAGGGCGCTGGGAGCGAGCTCGATCGGGCTCGGATAGAAGTACATCAGCTGCCAGGCCGGCTCCCAGCGCGGCACCGCGAGCAGGCACTGCGCGTCCGAGCCTTCGCGCACGCCGATCCGCGCGCTGCTGCCGAGCGAATGCATGTGCGGGCGCACGCCCCACAGCTGAACCGGCGCGTCTGCTGGCACGGGCGCGAGCGCGCGCACGGTGCTCCGGGCCTGGCCCGGCGCGAGCAGGATGTCGCCGTTCGACACCGTCCACAGGCTCGCGGGCTTGGCCACGCGCTCGGCCAGCTCGAGCTCGATCGCGGTGTGATCGGGCAGCTCGAGCCCGAGACGATCGTGATAGTGAATCTGGATCACCATGCGCCGGCCCGCGCCCAGCAGCACGCCCGTGCCTTCGGGATGGCGGCGGACCGGCTCGCTCGGCGCCCACACGCTGACGTAGCGCGCGGGGATCGCGTGGCCCTGCGGACAGGCGTAGCCGGGGCCGGGGTCGGCGGCGTCGAGCGCGTCGAGCTGGGCGTCGACCACGGGATCGTCGACCGCCCACAGCTGAACGTGGTGGACGATGCCTGGCACGTCCTCGCGCACGGCGTACGCGGTCAGGTAGCGATCGGCTTGCAGCTCCGGGTCGACGGGGAAGCAACGGTGATCGTCGACGCGCGCGCGCGGGACGTACGGTTCGCTGGCCTGTAGTCGCGCGGCGACGGCGCCGAGCTCGTCGAGCGCCTGGGCGCGTACCGGCTGATCGCTGGCTTGCTGCGCGCGTTCGCCTTCGGGTGCGCCGCTCTGGGCCCAGGCTTCGAGCAGCGCGATCTCGCGCTCGGCGAGCCCGCGCGCTCCGACCAGCGGCGGGCAGTCGTCGTTCGCCTGTGGCGGCCAGGGCGGCATGCGCCGCGCGCGCGTGGCGCTGGCGATGGCGTGCGCGTTGGCCGCGGCGCGCGGGTAGCCATCGAGCGCGAAGGGGGCGTTGCCGTCCTCGCGATGACAGCCCGTGCACTGCGCGTGCAGGATCGGCTCGACGTCGCGAAAGTACTCGACCGTCTCGGCCGCGCTGTCGCGCCTGTCTTCGTTCGTGCTTTCGTTCGTGCGTTCGCTCGCGCGCTCGCTCGCACAGGCGATCAGCAGCCCGCAGCACGCGACGCCGACGACTCGGTACAGCACGCGCCGAGCCTACCTCGCAGCGGCGCAAACCCCTACCGGGGCAGCCAGGCGTCGAGCGAGTCGGGGATGCTCGGCTCACCCGCTTCGTGCAGCGCGCGGGCGAGCAGCGCGGCGCTGCCTGCGGGCGCGGGCGCCGCGTCGGCGGGCACGAGCGCGGCGCCGAGCGTGTGGCGGCGCATGCCGTCGAAGCACACCAGCGGGACGATCCGCCGTTCCGCGCCGTCGCCATCGAGCCAGGGCGCGAGCTCGTTCCCGTCGTCGCGCGCGCCGTCGTCGCGCGCGCTGTCGTCTCGGACATCGAGCAGCGCAGGCAGCGCTTCGATCAAGTCGGCGGTCACGTGTCCCGGTACGCGCTCCGGCCCGATCGTCGCGGCCAAGCGCACACCCTGGGGTGACGCGAGGAACAACATCCCCTGCGCGCAGCGCTGCTGATCGAGCAGCCACGCGAGCGCGCGCTGCGGCCGTTCGCCGGCGTCGGCGGCGCGCAGCTGGCGCAGCAGGGGGTGCTCGGGACGATCCTCGACCGTGGCCATGCTCGCGCCGTCTGCGCGCGGCGCGACGCCGACGCTGGGCAGCCCGGCCGCGCGGCCGAGCGCATCGGACCAGGCGGCGAGCCGCGCGAGCAGGCCGGCATGGTCCAGGCTGCGATACGCTGCGGCGGCCTCTGCCAGGTGGCGATCGAAGCCCGCGCGATCGCCGCAGCCGAGCGCGGTGCGTGCCAGGGCTTCGTGCACGGCCGCGCGCCGCGCGAGCGGCACGGCCGTGCGCTCGGCGTGCGCGAGCACGCGCAGCAGCCGCGCGTGCGCTTGCTCGGCGCGTCCGATCGCGACCTCGCTCTCCGCCACCGCGGGCCACAGTCGCAGCGCCACGGTCTCGGCTTCCTCCAACGTGTCGGCGAGCGTTGCGTAGTAGTGGTCGGCGCTGCGCACGGCCTGTTCGTGCTCACCCGCGGCGACCAGGGTCTTGCACAGCTCGAACGCGGCCGTGCTGTAGTACGCGTCCTCACTCGCCGGCGCGAGCTCGAGTGCGCGCTCGAGCACGGCGCGCGACGGCTCGAGCTGGCCGCGCTCGCGGTAGTACGCGCCGAGCGCGCAATAGAGCAGCACGCGATAGCCGGGGCTGTCGCCGGCGAGCAGCGCGAGGCGTTCGGCCGTGCGCTTGAGCGCCATGGCGTCGAACAGCGCCGAGTGCGCGCCGACCAGGTAGCCGAACAGCCAGATCTCCGTCTGGCGCCCGGGACCGCCGAGCAGCGCGAGCGCGTCCATGCGCGCGGCGTGCTCGGCCGCTCCGCGCGGGTCGCCGCGATAGAGCTGGACCAGCATGCGGATCTGCAGCGCCGCGCCCGCGTACATGCGCAGGCCGAGCGCGTCGATCTCTGCCGCGATCGCCAGCGCGCGCGCCTCGTCGAAGGCAGCGCGGCGCACGCCCATGGCGTGCAGCTGGGTGGCGAGGAAGCCGTTGCGCATCTCGGTGGGAACGCCGGCATACATGCTCGGGTCGCGCAGGCGCGCCAACAGCGCCTCGCGCAGGGCGTCGGCGCGCAAGGCGTGGCCGCGCATCGCTTCACGCACCGTCATCACCAGGTCGTGCACCAGCGCCAGGCCTTGCGTCTTGTCGAGCAGGCCGAGCGGCGCGACCAAGCTCGCCAGTTGTTCCACGCGCGCGAAGTCGCGCTCGAACACCGCCACGCCCAGGGTCGAGCCCGCCGTCCCGGCCAGCGCGATCAGCGCTTGCACTGGCGGCAGGCCGCGCGCGTGCTCGGGCGTGCGCTCGTAGCGCTGCTCGGCGCGCTGTACCGCGCGCCACAGACCGTCCGCCGAAGGATCGTCCCGCACCCAGTCGGCGATCCCGCTGTCGCTGCGCAGCCGTGGGAGCAGTGCGTCGACGTGCACGATCAGCCGCCGGTCGTACAGGAATGCGCAGCTCGCCAGGTGCATGCGCAGGCGCAGGGCGCGCGCGGGCGGCTCCCCCAGGGTTGCGCACAGCTCGAGCGCGCGCTCGAGCGCGGGCACGACGGCTTCGCCGAGCTCGCCCAGAGCTTTGCCGCGCGGGATCGCGCGCTCGAGCACGCCTACGCCTTCGAGCGGTCGGGTCCCGGCCAGCAGCTGCTGCGCGGCTGCGAGCAGCTCGCTGCGCTGCTCGGGCGTCCGCTCGAGCGCGCGCGCCAGCAAGGCCTCGCCGACGCGCTGGTGCAGGCCGCGGCGGCGCTCGGACGGCAGCGCGCGCAGCAGCGCGTCGCGGATCGCGGCGCGGGCGATCGCGTAGTGGTCGCCGCGCGCGATCACCAGCTCGGCGGCGACCAGCCGATCGAGCGCGCGGAACAACGCGGGCTGCTCGAGCTCGGAACAGCGTCCGCACAGCGCGAGGCTGGCGGGCGCGTCGATCAACGCGAGCAGCTCGGCGAGCCCGCGCGCGTCCCTTGGCAGCGCCTCCACGCGCGCTTCGAACGCGGCGCCGAGCCCGCGCGGCACGCCGGACGGCAGCCGATCGGGCAGCACCCAGGCGGCATCCGCGTAGTACGCGGCGCCCGTCTCGACCAGGTGGCGCGCGAGCTCGCTGCACTCGAGCGGATTGCCCTGGGTGTGGCTGTGCATCCAGCTCGCGACCTGCCGGCTGCGCGGCGAGCCGCCGAAGAAACCGGCCACGAGCTGTTCGGTCTCGGCCAGCCCGAAAGCGCGCAGCTCGGCGCGCAGCGTCGCGCGCGAGCGCAGGACGCGCAGCGCGTGCGTGCCGGCGTCCGCGGTGAGCAGGCTGCACACCAAGATCGGCGCAGCGCCGGCTGCGCCTGCGCCCGCCGATCGGGGCAGCGCCGCGAGCAGGCCGAGCGAGGCGCTGTCGCCGAGATGCACGTCGTCGATGGCGATCACGAGTCGGCCGCGCGCGCCCAGCTCGCGCATGAAAGCCAGCAGCTCGGCCTGGACGCGCGCGCGCAGCTCCTGCGGGTTCTCGGGCAGCGCGCCGGCCTGTGTGCGGGCCCGCGCGGACGCACCCTCGCGCAGGCCGGGCAGCAGCCATGCGAGCACCGCGCGCCGCTCCGGTGAGAGCAGCGCGTCCGCGTACGGCAGCTCGCGCAGCAGCGCGTCGACCAGCTGGCGCGCGAGCGCGTAGGCGGCGCCGGACGCGGCGTGCGCCCGCAGCTGAACCACGCTGGCGCCGCGCAGCTTCGCCGCCAGCACCAGCTCCTGCAGGATGCGGCTCTTGCCGGTGCCGAACGAGCCCTCGATCAACAGCGCGCCGGCGGCTCCCGCGCCTTGCCCCGATAGCGCCTGATCGAGCCCGGCGCTCAGCCGGCGCAACACGGCCTCGACGCCGATCAGCTTGGGCTTGGCGAGGTATGCGCGCGCGACGCCGGCCTCCTCCACGCGCTCGAGCCCGGCCGCCGCGCGCAGCGCGTCGATCACCTCGGCCATGCTGCTCGGCCGGGCGCCGGGATCGCGCGCGATCAGCGACATGACCAGCCGGGACAGCGGTCCCGGCAGATCGGGCACGAGCTCGGCGAGCGGAAGGGCATCGCCGCGCGCCCAGGCTTCGCGCAGCTCGCCGAGGCTGCGCGCGGGATACGCGTGCCGGCCGGCGAGCATGAAGTAAGCCAGCGCGCCCAGGCCGTAGAGGTCCGCGCGCTGATCGAGCGGCTCGCCGTGGACCGCTTCGGGCGACAGGAATGGCGGCGTGCCCACGAGCTCGAGCGCGAAGCCCATCGGCATCATCGCGCCGAAGTCGATCAGCTTGGCGCCGGCGCGCTCGGTCAGACGCACGTTGCGATGGCTGACGTCGCGGTGGATCAGCCGGCGCGCGTGCAGGATCGCCAGCGCCGAGGCCACCTGGCGCAGCACCTCGCACGCCGCCGGCCAGGCGAGCTCGGCGGCGTCGCTCAGGTCGTGACCGTCGAGCAGCTCCATGGTGTAGAACGCGTCGCCTTCGTTCAGCCCGAAGTCGAACACACGCACGATCCCGGGGTGAGTGATCTGCTCGAGCGTGTGGTATTCGCGCTGCAGCAGGGCCAGCTGCTGCAGGTCGGGCTGCGCGCGGTCCAGGGTGAGATACTTGAGCGCGAGCGGCTCGCCGCTGTGCTCGTCGCGCACGGCGTACACGGTCGCGACGCCGCCGCGGCCGAGCATGCGCTCGACGCGATAACGCTCGGCGATCAGCAGCCCGCCGTCGAGCGTTCGATGCCTTGCCTCCGGGCGGGGGCTCACTTGGGCATTGGAGTCCGGCCGCGCCCGCGATTCAAGCCGCGAGTCGACCGTCTCGCCGCTGTAGGAGCTGCTCGCGAGCGCGCGCCGCGCTTCACGTCACTCGTAGATCTTGCACTGGCTCGAGAAGCCCGCCGGCAGGCCGCCGGCCCACGGGTAGGGGTCGACGCCGTACGGGTGAGCTTTGAAGAACTGCCAGATCTCGGGCGAGAGGCCGCCGCCGCCGCAATGGCGGCCGCCGTGGTCGCAGTTGATGACGAAGCCGCCCTTCATCTTGAACGAGCGATCGGCGGTGGCGCTGCTCTGCGAGAAGTCGATGCCGACCACGTCGACGCCCGCTGCGCCGTGGATGGTCATGAGCGCGGGCGTGAACCCGTTCTGGAACGCGGTCGGGAAAGACCACCCGCCGGAGTTGGGAGCGACGGCGGCGATATAGGTCGATCGCGCGGCGGCCATCGCCGTCGAGAACAGCCCGCCCGCGCTGCAGCCGGTCGCGAACACGCGACGCGCATCGACGTTGTGATTCTTGACGGCGCACGCCAGCAGCTGATCGGTCAGCGCCCAATCGCCCGCGCCGAAAATCGCCGTACCGGAAGTGAAATCGCCGCCGGTCGTGCCCTGGAACGAGATCAGCGCGCCGCCTTCGGCGCGCACGCCCTGTGCGACCGCGGCCGCTGACCCGGCGTACTCGCCCGCGAACGAGCCGGTGCCGTGCCAGTAGAAGACCATGGGCGCGGTCGCGCTCGCGGCCTTCGCGCCCGCGACCATCGTGATGCCGCTCAGGCCCATGAACGAGATGGTGGCGTCGCCAAAGGTGGGGCACTCGGCGGTGAGCATCGGCACGACCGGAGTCATGCTGCCAATGGTCGGCGGCGTTCCACCTGCGCCGGCTCCTCCCATCACGCCGCCCGCGCCGGCGCCCGCGCCCGCGCCGGTCATGCCGCCAGTCGCGACCATTCCAGCGCCTCCGCTCGCGCCCGCGCCGCCCATCGTGTTCGGAGGCATCGGCGCGCTGACGCCGGCCACGCCAGGGCTGACCGTACCGTTGCCAGCTTTTGGAAGCGCGCCCGGAGGAGCATTGCCGCCCCCGTTGCCCGCGGTGATCGGCATCACGACCGGCGGTGCGACGATCGGGTTCGAGCCGGTCTGCAGCCCACCGTCATCGCCGCCGCAGCTCCACATGAATGCAAGGACCAACTGGCTACCGAGGAGAACTCCGTGAATTCTGCGCATACGACCTCCGCAAACACACCCCGTTACACAGTAACAGGGACGCACATGCTGTCGAAGGCCGGAACCGCGCCTTCTGTGGGTGTTCGCTCGATTTCTTGGAGGCGTGCGTATGCCGATGCGGTGAATGCCGAGCCCAGGAAGGCCTGGCCGCCGATTGACCGCAGCCGCACCCGCGGATTACAATAATTATGGAAAATCACTGCATCTGGCGCAAATTAGATGGGGATATTAGAAAATTCTGAAATAACCGGACCGATCGCAGGCCGGTATCGCGTGCTCGAGATCATCGGCCGCGGCGGCATGGCCACGGTCTACGCGGCTCAGGACCTCGTCACGGGCCAGCGCTTCGCGCTCAAGCGCATGTTCTGTTACGACGACGCCGAAAAGCAGCGCCGCGCGGTCGAGCTGTTCGAACGTGAGTTCGATGCCCTCGCGCAGCTGGCGCATCCGCGCGTGGTCGCGGTCTACGACTACGGCATCGACGCGGGCGCTCCTTATTACACGATGGAGCTGCTCGACGGCGGCGACCTGCAGCAGCTGACGCCGCTCGATTGGCGTCGGGCCTGCGCGCTGAGCCGCGACCTGTGCTCGACGCTGTCCCTGCTCCACTCGCGGCGGCTCGTGCATCGCGACCTGACCCCACGCAACGTGCGCTGCACGACCGATGGCCTCGCCAAGTTGATCGACTTCGGCGGCATGGTGCCGATGGGCGTCACCAAGCACCTGGTCGGCACCGCCGCGTTCTGCGCGCCGGAAGTGGTCAATCTGCAGGAAGTCGATGGCCGGGCGGATCTGTATTCGCTCGGCGCCACGCTCTACTACACGCTCAGCGGCCGGCGGGCCTATCCGGTCGCCGACTTCCGCCAGCTGCGCGAGGCGTGGCAACGGCCGCCGCGACGCGTCTCCGAGCTCGTGGCCGGGATTCCGCCCGCGCTCGATGAGCTCGTGATGGAGCTGCTCGAGCTCGACCCCGGTGCGCGGCCGGGCAGCGCGGCCGAGGTGATGGAGCGGCTGAGCGCGATCGCGAGCCTGTCCATGGACGAGCAGCTGCTGGTCTCGCAGGCGTATCTGTCCACGCCGCTCCTGGTCGGCCGCGACGACGAGCTGGGCCGACTGCGCAGGCGCCTGGGGCGCGCGCAGAACGGGCGCGGCGCCGCCGTGATGTTGCAAGGGCCGCCGGGCGTCGGTCGCTCTCGGCTGGTCGACGCGTGCGTGCTGGCCGGCCGACTCGCCGGCGCGATCGTGCTGCGCGCCGATGGCGCCGACTCGCACGACGGCGACTACGGCGTGCTGCGCGCGCTCGGCCGGCAGCTGCTCGAGGCCGCGCCCGACGCGGCGCGCGAGGCGGCGCAGCCGCGGCTGGCCCTGCTCGGGCACGCCTTGCCGGAGCTCGTGCGCGAACGCCCGGACCTCGCGCTCGAGCGCCTGGACGCGGCCGAGCTGCGTCCACGCTTGCAGGCCGCGCTGCGCGAGTGGCTGCTCGAGCTCGCGCGCGAACGCCTGTTCGTGCTCGCGATCGACGACGTGCACCGCGCGGACGAGCCCTCGGCCGCGCTGCTCGCGCTGCTGGCGCAGGAGCTCGACGGTCACCGCATGTTGCTCGTCACCAGCGTCGACACCGATGCGGTGGTGGATGCGCCGGCGCTCGCGCTGCTCCGCGCCGCGGGCGCCAAGCTCGTGCTCCGCAACCTGCGGCCCGACGAGGTCGAGGCGCTGCTCGGCTCGGTATTCGGCGCAGAGCTGAACCTGCGCCTGCTCTCCGATCGCCTGTACGCGATCTCCGACGGCAACCCGCGCGCCGTGATGCGGCTCGCGCAGCACCTCGTGGACAAGCAGATCGTGCGCTATCAGGCCGGCGCGTGGTTGCTGCGCGGCGACATCGATCCCGCCGATCTGCCGTCGAGCATGGCCGAGGCGCTCAAGGCGCGCGTCGAAGCGCTCTCCGAGCCGGCACGCGAGCTGGCCTGTGCTGCCGCGCTGTCGCTGGGAGTCCGCTTGCGTCTCGACGACTGCCTCGTGCTCCTGCCGCAGCGCGCCGGCGCATTGCGCGCGGTGCTCGATGAGCTGTGCGCGAGCCAGGTCTTGCGCATGGAAGGGGACGTCTACGTGCTGGCGCAGCAGGGCTGGCTGCCGGTCCTGCGCGCCGCGCTCGCGCCCGAGCAGATCCAACGCCTGCATCTGCGGCTCGCGGAGCTCTACGAGCGCCGCGGCGCTGCGGGCTTCCGGGTCGCGCAGCACCTGCTCTGCGCCGGTGAGACGGAGCGCGCGCTCGCCGTGCTGATCGCGGATGCCCGGGCAACGCTGGCGATCACCGACCGCGACCCGGAGGCGTTCGTGCGTCTGTTGGGCTCGCTGCCCGCCGATTGGCTTGCGACCTATACGCGCTGCATCGAGCTGTGCAGCGAGCTCGGCCGCCCGCGACGCGAGCTGATCACCTTGTTGACCCGCTTCTCCGGCCTGATCCCGAGGGACAGCGGCAGGTTCGGCAGTCATGTGCTGGCTTTGATCGAGCACCTCCACCGGGACAGCGGTCTCGACCTGTACCACGCGCTCGATCCGAGCCTGCCGCAGGCCGCGCGCCTGCAGCAGACCTTCGCGCAGGTGCAGCGCCGGCACGCCGAGAGCTCGGATGACGAGCGCGGGATGGAAGCGCTGCCGGCGATCGGCGCGCTGGCGCAGGCGCTGGTGTCCGCGATGGGCCTGGTCGCCGCCGGTCATGACCACGCGTACTGGGCGCAGCTGCCGTCGGTCAGCGCGTACGAGCCGCTGTCGCCTGCGCTGGCCATGCTCGAGCAGCTGCGCCACGGCCTCGGCGCGCGCATGACCGCGCGCGGTGACCGGGCGCGCGAGATCTACGCGGCGCTGCTGGCGCGCATGGCGCAACCCGATCGCGGCGGCCTGGACGAGTCGCATCACCGCTACACCAACTCGGCGGTGATGTTCGCGCTCGGCATCCTCGAGGCCTCGATGGGGATCGCGTCGGCGCTCGACTGGGCGGAGCAGCTCGAGCGCGAGCCGACGCTGGAAGTCGATGCGGTGCTCGTGCGCGTGCTGTTTCACCTGTGGCAGGGCAATGCGCGCGAGGCCGAGCGCTGCAAGCGGCGGGTCGACGTGCTGCGCGTGTTGAACGCGCCGCGGCAGATGCCGGAAGGCACGCACCTGCTGGCGGAGGTCGCTGCGCACGCGGCGACGTCGGACCTGATGCGGGTCAAGCAGTCGATGGACGAGATCGAACGGCGGGCCAGGCGTCAGCCGGGCTGGGTGCCGATCCACGAATACGCCGCCGGCGAATATCAGCGCCTGCGCGGCGACGCGGCGAGCGCCCTTGCGCACTTCGCGCAGGGTCTCGCGTGCGTCGAGGCCGGGCACCATCAGGCGTGGCCGGACCTGGCCGGCGCGCACGTGCGCGCGCTGCTCGACCTGGGCCGCTGGCAAGAGGCGAGCGTGCTGGGCGAGCGCTACCTCGCAGCCGCGGAACAGGCGGGGCTCGGGCACGTGCGCAACTACATCCGGATGCCGCTCTCACTCGCGCAGGCGCGGCTGGGCCTGCACGAGGCCGCGGCGCGCAACGCCGAGGCCAGCGTGCGCGACTTCGAGCAGCGCGGCAGCGGCGGGTTGAACCTCGGCGTGGCGTACGAGACCTGGGCGCGCGTGGCCAGCCTCGCTCACGACCAGCCAACGTTCGAGCGCTGTGCCGAGCGCTGCGCCGCGCTCTACCGCGCGGGCGAGAACCGCGCGCTCAGCGCGCGCTACGCGCGGCTGATCCAGGACGCCAAGCAGGCCGAGCTCGGGGTTTCGGCTGGCCTGACCGCAGCGGCCGACTTCACGGGGCCAACGTCGGGCGACTCGGTCGCGCACGTCACCTCGATCATGGAGTCGTGCGCCAACTCACGCGACCGCGCGCGCTGTGCGCTTCAGCTGCTGGTCCAGCACAGCGGTGCTGTCTCTGGCTGGCTCTACGGCGGCCAGGACGGCGCGCTCGTTTCGCTGGGGCAGGTCGGCCCCGAAGCCCTGCCGGCGAACATCGATCAGCAGGCGCGCAGCTTCCTGCTGGCGCAGGCCGTCACCGACGCCGAGACGCAGGACGGCGACGACGTGCAAACGGCGCTCGAGGCGACCGCGGAGTGGGAGGGCGCGCGCGGCGAACGCTACCGGCCGGTGCTCTTGGCCCACCCCACCGCGGAAGGGCTGGCGGTGCTCGCGCTCGCCATCATGCTGGTCGAGCCCGGCGGCGCCTTCCAGTATCCCGGCGACATGGCCGCCGAGGTCAGCCGCCTCGTGCACGAAGCCGACGCGTCGACGGTGTTCGCCCTCGTCAGCTGATTGATCAGAGTTGGGGTGCGTACCGGCTGATCGGTAGAGGTGAGGGCGGGGCTCGGGATCAGGAACAGGGTCGGGGAGAGTCGGGAGCAGGATCGGGGTCGGGAGCAGGAACAGAAGGTTCAGCCGTTGGTTGGGGTGGGCTCCGTTGAGGCTCTCGATTGTGTCGTCGTGCTCGTCGACGTCAAGGATCGCGCGCGGACGCGCGACTTTTTCGCGGGTACGCGAAAAAAGCGTCGTCCTTGACCTCGACTCCGCGCGACGACGGTTGAGGTGGCCTCTCAAACTCGGAGGCTCAGATGAGGATCTATCAGTTGGCGTTGGAAGTGGTGGCGAGCGTGTATCGGTTGGCTGCGGAGGTGCTGCCTCGGGACAAGGACCTCGCGACCCAGATGCGGCGGGCTTGCGCGAGCATGGTGCTCAACCTCGCAGAGGGCATGTACAGTCAGGGCGGGCGTAAGGTCTCCCGCTACTTCGATTCGATGGGCTCGGCGCGCGAGACGATGGCGTGCCTGCATGTCTGTGTAGCGGCGCGACTTCTGTCGCAGGTGAGGGTCGATGCCGACCTCGAGCGCCTCGACCGAATCATCGCGGGACTGTACCGCCTCTGCCACAAGCGGGTCGTGTAGGCGCAGCCTCGGGCGGGCTGCCGTCAGGCAGTCCGCCCGAGCATTGACCCAGCGTGGTAGTAGCGGTCATGGCCAGAACACTCCTGACTATGAACAGGGTTTTCGAGACGGCTCGGAGACATGGGACGCGCTCGCTCGCATAGCGGACGACGAGGTTCAAACCGGTGTTTGCGGTCGCGACCGAACAGCGCCGCGACCTTGGTCACGTTCCAGTCGTGCTCGCGCAGGATGCGCTCGAGCTCCTCCGCGCCCTGCGGAGCCCGCCCCACCGGTATGGCGGTCGGCTCGGCCAGGTCGGCCAAGCGCGCGCCGAGACGCAGGGTCAGTGCTGCGGGCAGGTGCTCGAGCTCGATCGCGCGATCACCCCGCACCAACCGGATCGCGCCTTCGACGACGTTGCGCAGCTCGCGCACGTTGTACGGCCAGTCGTGCACGAGCAGCGCCTCGGCGGCATCCGCCGCGATCGACCGCCGCGAGCCCGCCGCCTGCAGGCAGTGTCGAACCAGCAGCAAGATGTCGTCGCGCCGCTCGCGCAGCGCCGGCAAGCGGATCACCAGGCGCTGCAGTCGCGCCCACAGGTCGCCGCGGAAGCGGCCGGCGGCGATCGCGGCTTCGAGATCCACGTGGGTCGCGGCCACGACGCGCGTGTCCACGTGCACGGCGCGGTCGCTGCCGACGCGGCGCACCTCGCCGGTCTCGAGCGCGCGCAGCAGCTTGCCTTGCACGGGCAGCGGCATGTCGCCGAGCTCGTCGAGCAGCAGCGTCCCGCCGCGCGCTTCCACGAACAAGCCGTCGCGCGAGCGAACCGCGCCGCTGAACGCGCCGTGCGCGTGGCCGAACAGCTCGCCGTCGGCCATCGTCTCGGTGAGCGTCGTGCAGTTGACCGCGACGAACGGACCGCTGCGGCCGCTGCGCTCGTGC
>Ga0190265_10001376_pt1 | contig 15983 bp, 14 predicted proteins | sample Popmic124T_FD_133135 | JGI IMG/M metagenome (GOLD analysis project Ga0190265, IMG submission 133135) | Populus adjacent soil microbial communities from riparian zone of Indian Creek, Utah, USA - 124 T | ecosystem: Environmental > Terrestrial > Soil > Riparian zone | place: USA: Utah | collected...
GCGGCTCGTCGACGCGCTGCCCGCTTCGAGCGCCATTCTGGAGCGGCCATTGTCGTCGGGAACACACCCGTGGATCGGGATTCAGGTCATCGATACCGGAATCGGAATCCATCCCGCCGATCAAACCCGGATCTTCGAGGAGTTCGAGCAGGTCGATGCCGGACCCCGCGGACACTCCGCTTCACGCGGCACGGGGCTCGGGCTCGCAATCTCGCGGCGGCTGGCGACGCTACTTGGCGGAATGGTGGAGCTGGAGAGCGAGCTCGGAAAAGGATCGACCTTCACTCTCTGGCTTCCGGTAGATCCGAGCGAGCTACCGGCCGCGCTTAAGTAGATCCTTGAACTTGTTGAGCATGTTGGGCGGGTCGTTGATGGTGGCGGCTTCCTCGAACGCGGCGGCGAATTCTCGAACACTCGGGAAACGCTGTGTCGGAGCGCGCGCGAGGGCGCGCATGACCACCGCATCGAGAGCCGGCGCGAACCGCACGTCCTCACATGCTTCCCTGAGCGGGATCGGAGACATCGTCAACAGCTGGGTGAACATCTCCCGAGGCGCCTTTGCCCTGTAGGGCAGACACCGCGTGAGCAGATAGTACGCGATCGTCGCCAGGCTGTACTGGTCAGCGGCTGCGGTCACGATCTCTCCCGACAGGGCTTCAGGGGCGATGTACATCAGAGTGCCCACGAAAAAACCGGCGCGGGTGAGACGTTCGTCGCCCGATGCCTGGGTATCCGTCGCGATGCCGAAATCCAGCAGCTTCACCTGCCGGGTGTCGTGGTCGTACATCACGTTTTCCGGCTTGAGGTCGCGGTGCACGATGCCCGCATCGTGTGCTGCCTGCACTCCGGATGCGATCTGCGAGACTACGGCGCTGACCTCGTCCCTCGGCATCGGCGCATTCTGCTTGGCGTAGCGCTCGAGGATGTCCCCATTCGCCCACTCGATGGCGAGAAAGTGCAGCCCATTCTCCGCCTGGCCTATCTCAATGGTGTCGACCACGTTGGGGTGCTTGACCCGTGTGCCGTAGCTGGCTTCGCGGATAAACCGGGCGACGGCCGTCTTGTCCTGACGCAGCTTTTCCCGTAGCACTTTCAGTGCAACGGTGCCATGATTCGGATGCTCGGCAAGATAAACGGCCGAAGTGCCGCCTTCGCCGACTTCTTTCTTGATGGTGTAGCCAGCTATGGAAGTGCCGACCAGCTGATCTCGGGACACGCCGCGAAACTAACAGAAACTGTGGAAACGGGACAGGGTACCAACCACTCATGCTGATAATGTCGATGCACCCTTCTCGACTCCTGCTGTTTGGCACAGCGCTCACCATTGCCTGCTCGCCACCACGGGTCGGAGCGGAGAGAACACCCCGCCCGCTTCCCGCCGTCGGCGGCACACCGGCCGATGTGAGTGAGCTGTACCGGCAGATCGGCCTCATGGCGGCGCCCAATCCGCTCGCGTTCGTGGGAAAGATCGCGGCGTTTGCCAGCAGTTCGCCGGATACTTCAATCGCTCTCGTCAGCATCTCGATTCCGAATCGAGCGCTCACGTTCGCGAGAGAGGGCGACAGGTACCGTGCTCCGTATGACGTCAGGCTCGCGCTGATGCAGGGAACGGTAGAGGCAGCCAGCATGAACGTGACTCAGATCGTGCGCGTCGGCTCGTTTCGCGAAATCAACCGGACCGACGAGAGCATCATCTTTCAGCACTTTTTCCGGCTGAGACCCGGAACGTACACGCTTTCCGCGGCGGTTCGCGATGTAGGCGGATCGAGAACTGCCACTCAGCAGATCAGCGTCACGATACCGGCGTTCGGCACGGGACGCCTTTCCGTTCCTCTTCTCGTCTACGAAGCGGCGGGAAGAACGACGCTGGATACGATTCCGCGGATCCTCGCCAGTCCGCGCTCGAGCGCCGTGTTCGGCCGCGACAGCACGGTGGCGATATATGTGGAGGCCTACGGGCCGCCCGGAGCGAGATTGCCGCTCGACTACGTCGTGCGAAATAGCCAGGGTACACAGGTATGGCGTGATTCGGCCAACCTGGCACGCAGCGGGTCGCTCTTCAACGGCATTCTGACCGTTCCGATCTCGATGGTTGGAATCGGAGTGGCCCACGTTTCGTTCATCCGACGCGACACGCGCGACAGTGTGAGAACACCTCTCTTCGTGAGCTTCGGTGAGGACATTCCGCTCATGTCCTTCGAGGAAATGGTCGGATACCTCCGCTATTTTACCACGCCTTCGCGACTCAGAGCGCTGCGCGAGGCTCCTGCGGAGAGACGCGCGACGATGTGGGCCGAGTTTCTGCGGGTGACCGATCCGATTCCCGAGACAGCGACGAACGAGGATATGCAGGCCTACTTCGGCCGGATTCACCAGGCGAACGTCCAGTTCAGGAGCGACCATAATCCGGGCTGGCTATCCGATCGAGGGATGGTTTTCGTTTCGCTGGGCGAGCCGGAGCAGATATTCGAGCGCAACGTGAATCAGACTTTCTCTCCCACCCAGGCGACCACCAACACGCGTGTCCAGATCTGGCAGTATCGCGAATACAACAGCTCGCTCGTTTTCTACGAGGAAGGAGGAGGACGCTGGAAGCTGACGCGACCGAGCGAGTCCGAGTTCATCTCTCTCAACGCGCGAAGGCAGGTCAGGTAAGCAGCCGCCTCCTCTCGACAGGCAGCTTTATATTGGGTGAATGAAAGCTCCGAATAGCCCGCGACTATTTCTCGTCGACGGCTACGCCCTGATCTATCGGGCCTTTTTCGCTCTCATTTCACGGCCGCTTACGACCAGTAAAGGCGAGAATACCTCCGCCAGCTGGGGCATCGCGAACTTTCTTCAGCGCCTGATAACCAAGCACCGGCCGGAGTACCTCGGTTGGGTGCACGACTCGGGTCTCTCGTTCAGGCACGAGGTCTATCCGGCTTACAAGGCCACGCGCGAGAAGCTGACCGAGGAGCTGCAGTCCGACTTCGATCGCGGGATGGACCGCATCCGCCAGATCCTCGACGCCTACCGGATCCCGATTCTCTCACTTCCCGGGTACGAAGCCGACGATGTCATCGGTACGTTGGTGGCCCGGAGCGTCGAAGCCGGAATCAACGTCGTGGTGGTATCCGGTGACAAGGATTTCCAGCAGCTGGTGAAGCCCGGGGTATGGCTGCTCAACCCGGGACGGGGCGGGCCCGCCAATGTCGAAGAGCACTGGGTGGGGATGGAGAACGCCTCCGAGCGATTGGGAGTGGCCCCCGAGTTCGTGACCGACTACATGGCTCTCGTCGGAGATTCCTCGGACAATATCCCGGGCGTCCGAGGCATCGGGGACAAGACGGCGGCGGAGCTGGTCAAGCAGTACGGGCACCTGGAAGCGATACTCGCCCACGCCTCGGAGATAACCAGGAAGCGTCCCCGCGAGGCGCTGCTCGAGCATGCTGACAACGCCCGGCTGTCCAAGGAATTAGTAACAATTCGCGACGATTTACCGGTCCCGTTCGAGCTCAAGTCGCTGAAGACCAGGACTCCGGATCATCAGCGGCTGCGTGGGCTGTTCGTGGAGCTCGAGTTCCACTCGCTGGCCAAGGATTCAGCGGCACAGGCACCGGTCGAGGAGAAGGCTGCCGCCAAGGTGTCGTACCAGACGGTGGACACCATCGAGAAGCTCCACAGTGCGGTGGCGCGGGCGAGAGAGGTGGGGACCCTCGCCATCGACACTGAAACGCTGATCAACGCCGACAGCCCGCAGGTCAGTGATCCGCTGAGATCCTCTCTGATAGCGATCTCGATCGCGGTGGGAGAGGGCGAGGCGTACTACTTTCCGCTCCGGCACCGGCTCCCGCGCGGTGGTCAGGGAGAGCTGCTGGTGGACGCGGCCGGAGATCGATCGCCGACCGATGCACCCGAGGATCGGGGACTCATTCGAGGTGGTGACGAGGTGTTTCCGAGTGCACCTGAAGAGAAGAAGAAAGCTCGCTCCGAGCCGACTGGCATTGCCGCGAAGATGCTGAGAGCCAACCCGCCCGAGCGCGTTCAGAACCTTCCGCCCCTCGACTCGCCGGAGATGGAACCGCTCCGGGCACTGCTCGAGGATCCATCAGTCAAGAAGACGGCTCAGAACTCCAAGTACGACCGGCTTCTATTCCGCTCGCTTGGCGTGAACCTGATCGGGCTCGACTTCGACACGATGCTGGCGAGCTATGTACTGGATCCTGGCCGCCGGTCGCACGGCCTGGACGTGCTCGCGCTCGAATTCCTCGATCACACGATGATGTCCTACGCCGATCTGTGCGGCAAAGGGCGTGGAGCAATTCCGTTCGACGAATGCCCGGTGGAAGCGGCGCGCGACTACTCCTGCGAAGATGCGGACATGACGCTCCGGATCCGCCGGGTCTTCGAGCCACAGCTGGAGACCCACGAGCTCACCCGCCTGCTCGACGGAGTGGAAATTCCGCTGGTCGATGTGCTGGCCGAGATGGAGTGGACGGGGATCGCAATCGACCTGCCCTTGTTCGCTTCCCTCAAGCAGAGATTCCAGAGCGAGCGGGAAGCGGTCGAGAAGCAGATCTACGCCGAGGCCGGAACCGAGTTCAACATCAATTCCAACCCACAGCTGAGAGACATCCTGTTCGGAAAGTTGAATCTCCCGGTGCTCAAGAAAACGAGCACCGGTCCGTCCACGGATGCGAGCGTGCTCAACGAGCTGGCGGAAGCGGGGCACAAGCTGCCGGTCCTGCTGCTGGAATACCGGGAGCTCTCCAAGCTCGAGAGCACCTATCTCGATACGCTCCCCCGCCTGGTGAACCCGAAAACAGGTCGCCTGCACACGTCGTACAACCAGACCGTCGCCACCACCGGACGGCTCTCGTCGAACGATCCGAACCTTCAGAACATTCCGATCCGGCGCGAGCTGGGGCGCGACATTCGGCGCGGCTTTATTCCACGCAAAGGCTGGATGCTGCTGGCGGCCGACTACTCCCAGATCGAGCTCCGCCTGCTGGCACACCTCTCCCACGATCCGGCGTTTGTCCAGGCATTCCAGGCCGGCGGCGACATCCACCGGCAGACGGCCGCGCTCATCTTCGACGTCCCGCTCGACGAAGTCACCGCGGAAATGCGAGCTCGCGCGAAGACCATCAACTTCGCCACCATCTACGGGCAGGGGCCGCATGCACTGTCGATTCAGCTCGGCATCGAGCACGCCGAAGCCAAGGAATTCATCGCCCGCTACTTCGAGCGCTTTCAGGGAGTGCGGAATTACCTCGACTCGATGGTCGCATTTGCGCGTGAACATGGATTCGTGCAGACGATATTCGGACGCCGGCGCTACATACCGGAGCTGCGCGAGCGGAATTTCAGCGTTCGAGCCTTTGGTGAGCGGCTCGCCGCCAACTCACCGATTCAGGGCTCGGCCGCGGATCTGATCAAGATCGCGATGATCAGGATCGATGACTCGCTACGAACGCAGAAGCTCGAGAGCAAGATGCTGCTCCAGGTTCACGACGAGCTCGTGTTCGAAGTGCGTCCGGAGGAGCTGGACGAAATCCAGACTGTCGTGAAACAGCAGATGGAGCACGCAGCCGAGCTCTCGGTCCCTCTCGTCGTCGACCTCGGCGTGGGAAAAAACTGGCTCGAGACGAAGCTGTAGCTGTCGGCTCAGCGAGCCGCTTTCGTGAAATTGTCGGGCACTTTGCGCAGGACCCACCACGAGAGCGTCATGCCGACGATCACGGTCGCCACCCCCGCCCGATAGGCAAAGGGTACACCCATTCGAGGTGTCAGGCCGTCGACCGCGAACGCCCAGATGAATGGCCCCACCACGGCAGCAGCACGGGACGACAACACCATCAGGCTGAAGAACCGTCCTCCCTCGACATCGGGAACGAGAGAGAGCAGTAGTGGCCGCTCCGCGGTGGCGATGCCGCCGAAGATGAGGCCTATCGCCGCGCCGATGATCCAGAACGACATCCGGGTCGGCGCCGCGATCATCGCGACGAGAAGCACGACCCAGCTCAGGAGTACCCAGGAGAGAGTCCGCTTGGGTCCGTATCGATCGACCATTCTCCCGATCATGTAGCTTCCCACAATCGCCGGAAGGGTGAGGACGATCAGCAGCATCGCCTCGGATCCTTTCTCGAATCCCATCGCGAAAATGGCGTACAGGGCCATGTTGGCGACGATGGTGCCCAATGCATCCTGATAGAGAAACGACGCCAGGAGGAATCGGAGCGTGCCCGGATGCGCTCTCGCATCGTGCAGTGTGCGGCGGACGTCACGAAATGCCTTTTGCCACGTAACCCGTGGCGTGTTGCGTCGCGCGTTGTGATCGCGGCAGAAAATAAACAGCGGCAGCGAGAAAAGGAGAAACAGGAGAGCCGTCGGCACGAAGGCGGAAACCCTGCCGCCGTGACTCGTGAGCGGGACGATGTTTCTCAGAGAGCTGATGACACTCTCAGGCATGGTACCGAGCAGCGGAATCGTACCGGTGAAGAAGGGGAGTGTAAGCAGCACGCCGGTGATCGACCCGACGTAGCCGAGCGCGGTACCCATGCCGGAAAGCCGCCCGCGATAATCGACAGGCGCGAGCTCCGGCATCATCGCGTTGTAGAAAGGCTGCGCGCCCTGATATGCGTAGTTCGCAACGACGAACGCGCCGACTACTCCGAAGAGCGCGAATCTGGGCGGAATCCCTACGCTCGGCTGGCCCGGATCGACGACGCCTTCGCCAATCAGCGGAAGCGCGGTTTGACCGAGGAGCGCCATTACGACGAGAGCAGCGCAGGCGATGAGGGTAAAGCCCACGACCCACGGCTTTCGGCGCTGCGTAGCATCGGAGATCGCTCCGAAAAGTGGTATCGAGATGACGACGAGCGCCGAGGCGATGCCGTTGGCGGTCGCATACAGCGTGTTCGAGTAACCGAGATCCGCGACGAGCCACGCCGAGAAGTAGAGCGTGGCGATGTTCATCGAGAACACGGTGTTCGCGAAGTCGTAAAGCGCCCAGCTCAGTCGCTCACGCAGGGGTGCAAGCGGCGGGTTCAGGTCTCCGCTCGAAACGACAATGTCCGATTCCATCAACCGGCTCTCGGAGAAGAAGGCCTCGCACAACCTGCCATTGACGGACAAATTACTTGCATGCCACCCCGGTTCGCGCGTGACAGGTCCTGCCTGCTTGCTTTTCTGCTGCTTTCCGTCGCGGCGTGTGGTGACCGGAGACGCGGGGAATCGGATTCTACCACTCTCGCGGTCAAGCTGAATACAGGGGCGCCGGTGAACGCGACGAACTGGGATTCCGAGGCTGGACCAGTGATGGTGACGGCCCTTGGGGAAGGCGACACTGTCGCGATCGTGCTGCCACAGGCAACTGACAGCACGATCGCTCCAGACGACGAATCTATCGCGCCGGTGTCGGATGTGGTCGTCGACTTGTTCGGCAGGTCAGGGCGAGTTAGCTCTGGCGCCATTGTGTCGCCACTTCCTCGGATCGGTAGAGTGGGAGAATGCCGGGCTTGGCCGACGGGTAAGGTGAAGAATTCACAGCCCGGGTGGCGGGTGGGCTTCACGAGCGGACTTCTCACACCCGTCCCGCTCGATTCCATCGACGCAATGTCGAGTGTCGACTCGAGCGCGCTGGCGGCCGCGATCTCGGAAAGCGTGGCAACGATTCCCGCGGTTTCCGATCCAATGTTTCGCGGCTTGCGCTTCCGCGTTCGCTCGGCCTACACATTTCGAACGGATTCAATCGAGGTGCTCGTCGCCGATGTGGTGCGCAGCGTCAACGAGGAAGCAAATCCCCGCCTCGAGCATCTCTTTCTGATCGCTGAACGCCCGGTGAAATCGTCCGCGAAGTACAGAGTCGCGTTTTACAATCGCACCGCCGGCGCTGAAGAAGCAGCGGAGGTAACCGAGCTGCTGGCGGTGATCACGATCGGTCCGCAAAAACGTTCGGCGATAGTGGTGAACGTGGAATACGACGAGGGCGGCAACCTGGGAATTCTGGAGCGGACATCTTCCGGTCAGTGGCAGTTCAGGTGGAGAAGCGCCTACACCGGATGCTGATGTTCGCTCGCGTGACTACAATCCCGTCGGTGCCTCGATAAAGCTCCACGGCAGCTTGAACTTTTCGCTCAGGTGTCGAGCGAGCGCCTGCACGCCGAGAGTTTCCGTTGCGTAGTGTCCCGCGTAAAGGATCGTGAGCCCGTGCTCTTCGGCGCTGACAGCTGTCCAGTGCGCGCCCTCTCCCACGATCAGCGTGTCGATTTCCATTGTCACCGCTTCGCGCAGTGTCTCCGCTGATGCGCCGGCGCCGGTGCAGATCGCCCAGCGATGCGTTCGTTGTCGGTCAGCGATCGCGGTGGTGCGAACGTCACCGCCGTGCGTCTGCGCAAACTTGCGCACTCGTCTTACAAGATCGACGGTCATGACATCCGTGGATCCGGAAACACCGATCGTGACGTCGTCGTGATGCGCAAACGAGCCTGATGCCTCGAGACCGATCTCACGTGCGAGCAAGGCGTTGTTACCGAGTGATTCGTGACGGTCGAGAGGCAGATGCGATGAATAGACAGCCAGGTCATTTTCGATGAGGGAGCAAATCCGCCTGTAAGTGATACCGGTGATCCGCTCGAGGCCGGGCCAGAACATTCCGTGATGAACGACGAGAAAGTTTGCTCCTGCCTCGATTGCCTTCTCGATCGTGCGTGTAGAAAAGTCGACCGCCGCGGCGATTGCCTGGATGGGACCGCGACCGGTTATCTGCAAGCCGTTGAGGGCGTTCGGATAATCCGGACAGGACGACGATTCGAGGAGCTGATCGGCGTAGGCCGCGACTTCTTCCGGTGTGGTCATCGAGCCTGAGCCCGGCGACAAATTTGCGACAGATTTGTGTGGAGAAGGCTGTTTACGCACACTCTTCCCTGTTAGGTAACTTGTTGTAGCACAAGGAGTTAACCCTAGAGTTCATAACTCTGTTGATTATTCCGGGACCTTCAGAACCTCGAGTACGCGCTCGAGGTCCTCGGCCGAGTAGAATTGGACTGTCAGGGATCCACGGTAGCTTTTGCCGACAGTGATGCTTACATCGGTCTGAAGGAACCGGCGCAGGCGGTCTTCGATTCTTCTGACTTCCGGAGGCTGGGCTGCTTTTCTCGGTCTCCCAGTCCGCTTCTTCCCCGGCGTCTCACCCTGGTCGCGCACTCGCCGCTCGAGCTCGCGAACAGTCAATCCATCGGCTACGACCTCTTTGGCGAGCCGGGTGATCTGGGCCGAGTCCTCCAATCCGAGTAGTACCTTGGCGTGACCGAGGGTGAGGTGACCTTCCTCGAGGAGCTTTCGGACGGCGGAAGGAAGCTGGAGCACCCGAAGCATGTTCGCGATGGTCGTCCGGTCCTTACCGACGGTTTCGGCGATCTGCTGCTGGGTCATTCCGAAATCGTGCGACAGCCGGTAGTAACCTTCGCCTTCCTCGACCGGATTGAGGTCCGTGCGCTGGAGATTCTCGATCAGGGCGAGGGTGAGGATCGTCTTGTCGTCGATTTCCTTGATGATGGCCGGGATCTCTTTCCAGCCGAGCTTGCTGGCGGCACGTAATCTCCGCTCTCCGGCGATGAGCTCGAAGCCATCGCGTCCGGGCCGGCGGCGAACCGTAATCGGCTGCAGTAGTCCGCTCGCGCTCAAGCTCTCCTGGAGCTCCGACAGCTCTTCCGCCCGGAACTCCTTTCTTGGCTGAAACGGGTTCGGGACGACCTGGCTCACCGGAATGGACTTGAGGGCTCCGTCGTCGCTGGAGGCCAATCCGCCACCGCTCCCGAGGAGAGCTTCGAGTCCGCGACCGAGCCGGCGCGGAGGGACCTGTCGTTCAGCGGCCATTGTCTTCTCCTGACGTGGTTCGTTCCAGCAGCTCGCGGGCGACCTGCATGTAGGCCTGGGCTCCCACGGACGTGGCATCGTACAGAATGATTGGCTTTCCGAAGCTGGGTGCTTCGGCGAGGCGGACGTTGCGCGGTATCACTGCCCGGAAAAGCTTCTGACCGAAGTATTCCCTGGCGTCGTCAGCGACCTGTCGGGAGAGATTGAGGCGCGAGTCGTACATCGTCAACAACACACCGTCGATCCCCAGTTTTTCGTTGGCGCTATGCTGAACCCGGTGCACGGTATTCAGGAGCTGTGAGAGTCCCTCGAGGGCGTAGTACTCGCACTGGAGCGGAATGAGGAGCGCATCGGCCGCCGCCAGCATGTTGATGGTGATCAAGCCGAGCGAGGGGGGACAATCGATGATGACGAAGTCGTAGTCGTCGCGAATTGATCCCAGCGCCTGGCGCATGACATGATCGCGATCGTCCCGGTCTACGAGCTCGACCTCCGCGGCGGCCAGGTCGGGGGTCGCTCCGACGACGTCGAGCTTATCGAACTGGATGGCGCTCTGGCGGGCGGATCTCAGGTCGGAGTTTCCGACGAGAACATCATAGAGTGTGAGAGGAACGCTCTCCTTCTGGAGGCCGACGCCGCTCGTGGCGTTTCCCTGGGGGTCTCCGTCGATGAGAAGCGTTCGCTGTTCGGCGGCAGCGAGACTGGCGGCGAGATTCACCGCGGTGGTCGTCTTGCCGACGCCACCCTTCTGATTTGCTATTGCGATTATTCTTGCCACTGAGCGCCGGAAAGGGGAATTGCGTTCCCTAATCTAACCGGTACCTGGAGCGGGTTTCCACGTGGAACAAGCTTAGGAACGTTCCACGTGGAAACATGGCCCTAACGCGCGGGGATGAATCTCCAGCGAGTGGCAACGTGTACCGCAAGCGTCTCCTGTCCAGGCTGGATTGGCGTGTCCGCCTGAGCTGAAAGTATCGCGCTACCTCGCAGCATTGGCTGCGGGGGGTTCGGCGAGTACGCCCCAATGTTGAGGTCGATCAATCCGCCCAGCGTACCGCCCGCGGCTCGTGCCGCGGCTTCGGCATCAGCGCGAGCCTTGGCGATCGCGGCGGCGATTGCCGTCCGGCTCGCGGCCTCGGTATTCGATGCATAAAACTGAAGCGACGTCATCATGTTCGCACCCGCCGAAAGCGCGGCGTCGATTGCGGGACCGACCTGGTTCAGGCGCCTGATGTCGGCAACGATGGTATTGGTGACGTTGTAGCCGATGATCTCCGGCTCCCTCCCTTGCTCGTGGCGGTAGTCGGGATGGACGTTGTAGTTCACCGTCGAGAGCTGATCGTCGGTCAGGCCCAGCTTGCGGAGCGCAGCCAGGACAGCCTGCGTCCTCGTTGCGTTTTGGGTTCCTGCTGCGGCTGCTGTGGGGGCACGGGTTTGTACGCCGATCTGAATGGTCGCGCGATCAGGCGATACCTTGATTTCGTGCCTGGCGGCCACCGAAATGTTCGGAACCGGCTCTAATGGCGCCCTGTTGTCTTGTGTCTGGCCGGTTAATGGCGTTAAAACTAAGGTGGCCGCTGCAATAAGCTGAGTCTTCATGGTCTGGGTCCTGTAGTCTGGTGAGTATTCGGGCTCTCTCTTAAAGACGTCGCCCAACGCGTGGCCTGCACATTCTCTACCGCGTCTGATCTCGCGGCTCGGAAGATGGCCGCGCACAACAGCCGCCGCTACATTGCGCCCGTGGAAACATCGCAGGCCACCGTCGGAAGAGCGAGCCTCCTGATCGCTCTGTCCGCGCTCGGGTTCGGCTCGATCTCAGTGCTGACGCTGCTCATCACCGACGCCGGGCTCTCCCTCATGACGGCGATGGCGTGGCGCTATGTCATCGCTTCATTCGTACTCGCTGCCATCGCACCGCTCGATCAGCTACGATCGATTCCGCGATTCAAGATCCTCCGGCTCATTCTCATCGGCGGATTCGGGCAGGCGATGATTACGTACATGAGCCTGTATGCGCTCAACTACATCCCCGTCGGGCCGCTCGCGTTTCTCTTTTATACCTATCCCGCCTGGGTAGCGCTGCTCGGAGCCGTGCGTCGCACCGAAAGACTGACGCTCGTTCGTGTCATCGCCCTCACGATGGCTCTCGCCGGCGTGACGATAATGATCGGCGCACCCACCGCCGAGAAGCTCCATCCGATCGGCACTGCACTCGCACTCGGCTCCGCACTCCTGTACACGATCTATCTCCCGACCCTTCAGCACGTGCAACAGGGAATTCCAGCGATGCTGTCCGCATTTCTGCTCGTGGTCGGTGCAGGGCTCTCGTTCACACTGGTGACGCTCCTCGCCGGCAACATGCAGCTGCCTGGCGAGCCAACGCTTTGGTTCAATCTCATCCTGCTGTCGATGGTCTCGACCGTGGTCGCCTTTTCGGCGTTGATCAAGGGGCTCGCCGTCCTCGGTCCGGTCAGGACTTCCATCATAGCCACGGTGGAGCCGTTTTTTACCGCGATACTTGGCGTGCTGATTCTCAACGACCGGCTGACGGCGGCTACCCTAACCGGCGGAGTGCTGATTGCCGGCGCGGTGATCCTGATTCAATGGAGCTCGGCGCGCGTCGAGGCTACCGCCTAGCGGCGAGTCGCCGCCGGCGCTCCACTTCGATGACGAGGTTCTGCAGATCGTTGGGGCTCACCCCGGGGATTCGCGATGCCTGTGCGAGCGAGCGCGGCTTGAGCCCGCCCAGCTTCTGCCTCGCCTCGAAGGAAAGTGACAGCATCTCGCCGTAATCGAGCTCGGTGTCGAGCATGAAGTCGCCCATTCGCTTCATGCGGTCTGCCTGAACACGCTCGCGCTCGAAATATCCGGCGTACTTGATCTCGAGATCCGCGGTGACGAGAGCGGCATCTTCGATGTCATCGCCTACACCCACCGCGTCGAAGAGCGACCGCAGAGAGATCTCCTGGCGCTTCGCCACTTCCGCAATCTTGACCGAATGCGGGAGCGGCGAGCTTTCAAAGGCGGCGAGCAGAGATGCTGCCTGATCCGGTCGCACACTCGTAGTGGTCGCGAGCTCGAGAGCCTGATCTTCGTGCGCGAGCCGACTCTTGATCGCGCGCTCCTCGGCCTCACCGTACATCCCGAGCTCGAGCCCAAATTGTGCCAGCCGCCGCAACGCGTTGTCCTGCCGGACCGTGAGCCTGAACTCCGAGCGCGATGTGAAAAGACGATACGGCTCGTCCACTCCACGGGTCACGAGATCGTCGACCAGGACTCCGATGTAGGACGTCTCCCTGCCGAGTACGACGGGTGACTTCTCCTGTGCGCCGAGCGCGGCGTTCATGCCGGCGACGACTCCCTGCCCCGCCGCTTCCTCGTAGCCGGTCGTGCCGTTGATCTGGCCGGCGAAATAAAGGCCTGGCAGTGCCTTCACCTCGAGTGAGGACCGGAGCTGCGTGGGCGGATAATAGTCGTACTCGATCGCATATCCCGGTCGATTCATCCGGACGTCTTCCATTCCGGGAATGGAGCGGAGGATCTCGACCTGCACTGCCGCGGGGAGGGACGTCGACAACCCGTTCACGTAGAGCTCCGACGTGTCGTGTCCTTCCGGCTCCAGAAAGATCTGATGCCGCTCGGCGTCCGGGAACTTGACGATCTTGTCCTCTACCGAGGGACAATAGCGTGGGCCGCGAGACGATATTGCACCGCCGTACATCGCCGACCGGGCGATGTTGTCCTGGATGATCTTCCTGCCGGCGCTCTCCAGGTAGGTGATCCAGCAGGGAAGCTGGGCCGGATGCCTCGTCCCGGACCCCGCGCGACGTGGAGACGTCCAGTAATGCGACCACGAGTAGTCGAACCGCTCGATCTCGCTCTCCTGGATCTCGAGCTGCGAGTAATTCACCGATCTGCCGTCAACACGTGGTGGAGTCCCGGTCTTGAACCGTGCGACCGTTAGACCGACCTCCTCGAGCTGCTCGGCCAGGTGCGTCGCGGAATTTTCTCCGGCACGGCCGCCCGAAATTCGCGTCTCGGTACCGATGTGAATCTTCCCGCGCAGAAAAGTGCCGGTGGTGATGACGACGCTTCGCGCACCGAATCTCCGCCCTTCGAGTGTCTCAACGCCGACGACTTTCTTGTCCTCGGAAGAGAGAATCAGGCGCGCGACCGTTCCCTGCACGGTCTGGAGCGTCTGGTGCTCCTCGATCAGCGATCTCACCGAGCGGCGATAGAGTCCGCGATCGCACTGCGCTCGTGGCGCCCAGACTGCTGGCCCCTTGCTCCGATTCAGCATCCGGAACTGGAGCATCGAGAGGTCGGTTGCCCGCCCCATGATGCCGCCGAGGGCGTCGACTTCGCGCACGACGGTGCCCTTGGCGACACCACCAATCGCGGGGTTGCACGACATCTGTCCGATCGTCTCGAGCGCGCTCGTGATCACGCCAACCCGTGCGCCCAGTCTCGCGGCTGCGACAGCGGCTTCAGTTCCCGCGTGTCCAGCGCCGACAACCAGTACGTCGAACTCTGTCTCGAAATCCCTTGAGCCCGTCATGTCATAAACATAGCGACCAACAGAAACCTGCTGAGTTAGTCTCTTATCGAACCCTATTCAGAAACTCAAAGCCTCTGCTCCACCACCGCCCATTCTTCGACAAAAGCAACGCCGTCCTCTATACGGTCGATGACCACCTCGGCGCCGGCTGGCAAGGTCCTGGTGTCGAGGCTCCGCGCCGTGATCCGTACCATCGCGCCGTTGCTCTCGTAGGAAATCTGCCCCGCGGCGCCGAGTGAGATCTCCCGCGTAACGACCGCCGGCTGACCCTGGATCTCATCGTGATCAGGCGGCGTCGGGCCGGTGACTCCTCGCAACGCCCATCCCGCGAGCAGCGAGACAATTCCTGTCATTGCCAGGGCGCCACCGCCGATGGCGATGAGGATGACCGCCCAGATCGGAAGAATGGTGCGTGATGCGAGCAGGTAGCCGGTGGCGCCGAACCCGGCCGCGAACGCGGCCAACGCCGGGAGATTGAAGTACGGCGAAGGCGCGCGCGAGCGATTCCTCTTTCTGCGAGCTCGCTCGACTCCATGCAGCATCGAAAACACTGCGAGCACGAGACCGCCCGTGAACGCCACCAGAAAAATGACGCTGAACGCCGTCACGATCACGAGGCGGGCCCCGGCTTCCCTGCTGCTATTCCGTCGTCAGGACTCGAGGTACTTACGGAACCAGGCGATCGTCGCGGGCCACGCAGCCTGGGCTGCCGCCAGGTTCGCGCCATTCCTGCCGCCCTGCTGCCGGAGAAATCCGTGACCCGCGCCCTGATACATGTTTTGGACGTAGGTCTTGCCCAGCGCGCGCATCGTGGAGTCCGCCGGTGGGATGGTCGAATTCACGCGTTCGTCATCGCTTGCGTACAAGCCGAGTACTGGGGCGATGACCGTTCCGAGCGCGGCGGGCGGCGGGTTCGGACCGTAGTACACGACGGACGCGCCCAGTGTCGGAGCGTGCGTCGCATGGGTGAACGATGTTCCGCCTCCCCAGCAGAATCCGACGATTCCGTACTTTCGCTGCGCTGCCGGGAGCGACATTCCGTACTGTGCGATGGCATCGAGCTGCCGCTGCACATCGGCCTGGTTGAGACTGCGCGTCGCGGCGGGCGCGAGTGCCATGAGCGCGCTATCGGAATCCGCGCCAAGGTTCTTCATCGTCAGCAGGTCGGGCGCGATCGCGATGAATCCGTCAGCCGCGAGCTGGTCCGCGACGCTCCTGATCCACGACGACAGTCCGTAAATCTCCTGAACCACGATCACCACGGGAGCTTTGGTCGTTCGCTCGGGATAGACGACCCACGCACGCACGCTGTCGCTCGGACCGGTGCGGATCGTCACCCATTCGCCGTGCCGGGGGGAAGCGGCGAGTCGCGAGGGCGCTCCCGCCGCGTCAGGCGGCATTGTGTGTGAGGGGGCTGATCCGCCCGGCATCTGGTTGCTGGTGCAGGCGGCGGCGATCACGCCAAGCAGGGCAACGCCCGCGAACTGGAAACGCATCATCGACTCCGTTGTTTGGTGAGAGACACTGGCGCCGCCTCCTGGAAGCGGCCCGCGAAGAACTCGCC
>Ga0190265_10001377_pt1 | contig 15979 bp, 12 predicted proteins | sample Popmic124T_FD_133135 | JGI IMG/M metagenome (GOLD analysis project Ga0190265, IMG submission 133135) | Populus adjacent soil microbial communities from riparian zone of Indian Creek, Utah, USA - 124 T | ecosystem: Environmental > Terrestrial > Soil > Riparian zone | place: USA: Utah | collected...
AAAGTCCTCCTCCGGGACGACGGAACGGCGACCTTCGAGTTTCCGCACCTGCTGCACCTGCTCGACCGCCTCGAGTACGACACGATCTACCACGAGCATTTCTCGTACTTCTCGTTCGCGACGATCGTCGAGATCGCGCGCGCACACGACCTCGACGTGTACGACGTGGAGGAGATCCCGACGCACGGAGGCTCGCTCCGCGTGTACGTGCAGCATCGGGAGGGTCCGCACGAAACCGGCGCAGCCGTCGCTGCGCTGCTGACGCGGGAGGACGAGGAAGGCCTACGCTCGCCCGAGCGATATGCGCGCTTTGCGGAGGACGTGAAGGAGTCCAAGCGCGCGCTGCTCGAGCTCCTCATCCGGCTACGCCGCGAGGGGAAGCAGGTCGTCGGGTACGGAGCGCCCGGCAAGGGCAACACGCTCCTCAACTACTGCGGGATCCGCACCGACCTCCTCGACTACACGGTGGACCGCAACCCTCACCGGCAGGGGTTCTTCACGCCCGGGACGCACATCCCGATCTACGCGCCCGAGAAGATCGCCGAGACGCGGCCGGACTACATCGTCGTGCTGCCGTGGAACCTGATCGACGAGATCTCCGAGCAGCTCGAATACGTGCGGGAGTGGGGTGGACAGCTGATCGTCCCGATACCGCACGCGACGATCGTCTAGTTGACAGCGCGCGGGGGACCTGCAAAACCAGACATGGGAAGAAGCGGGCAAGTGGGCTTACGGGGAAAGGCGGGGCACTCGATGAAGGTCGTGATCTTCTGCGGCGGCATGGGAGTTCGCATGGGCGAGGCGACCCAGCGCATCCCGAAGCCGATGATCCCAGTCGGCTCGAAGCCGATCCTCTGGCACATCATGAAGTGGTACGCCTCGTGGGGTCACACGGAGTTCATCCTCTGTCTCGGCTACCGGGCAGAGGTGGTGAAGGAGTACTTCCTCGCGTACAACGAAGCTCTCGGGAACGACTTCGTGCTCGACGGCAGAGACGTCCAGCTCCTCGGAAGCGACATGGAGGACTGGCGCATCACCTTCCTCGACACCGGCATGCAGGCTTCGGTCGGCGACCGGCTTCTCGCCACTCGGTCGTACGTCGGCGACGACGAGGTGTTTCTCTGCACGTACGGAGACGGTCTGACCGATGCCCCCCTCGACGAGATGGTCGACAAGCTCGTCGAAAGCAACAAGACGGGCCTGTTCATGTCCGTTCGGCCGCGTCTCAGCTACCACGTGGTCGAAGCCGAGGACGACGGCACCGTGCGGTCCATCGACCCGATGGCCTCGGCGAACGTCCGGATCAACGGAGGCTTCCTCGTCTTGCGGAGGAGGATCTTCGACGACCTGCGGCCCGGTGAGGACATCATGGACGAGGCTGCGCGACTTGCCCGTGACGGCCACATCATCGTCTATCGCTACGACGGTTTCTGGGCGCCCATGGACACGATCAAGGACAAGCAGGACCTCGACGCGATCGTCGAGAGCGGGAACATCCCCTGGCTCGCCTCGTCGGACGGACGGGCGACTGCGTAGATGCTCGGTCTCACCCTGGCGGCGACGGGCCGGCTCCGTCGCATCCTCGTCATCGGCTGTCATCCGGACGACGTCGAGATCGGCTGCGGCGGCGCGATGCTTTCGCTCACGCGCGCGCATCCGAACCTCGACGTGACCTGGGTCGTGCTGTCCGCGCACGGAGATCGAGCCGGCGAGGCGCGCGCGAGCGCGTCGGACTTCCTCGCGGCGGCGGGCTCGGCGGATGTCCGCGTACACGACTTTCGCGACGGCTACCTGCCCTACTCGGGAGAGGCGGTCAAGGACGCGTTCGAGGCGCTCAAGCCGGTCGACCCCGATCTCGTGCTGACGCACGCTCGTCACGACCTGCACCAGGATCACCGCCTCGCGTGCGAGCTCACCTGGAACACCTTCCGCGACCACCTCGTCCTCGAGTACGAGATCCCGAAGTACGACGGCGACCTTGGCTCTCCGAACGTGTTCCTGCCGCTGAGCGACGTCATCGTGGACGAGAAGCTGAAGCTTCTCGCCGAGCACCATGCGAGCCAGGCCGAGAAGCATTGGTTCGACGAGGAGCTGTTCCGTGGCCTCATGCGGCTTCGCGGGATGGAGTCCGCGACGCGCTACGCCGAGGCCTTCGTCTGCCGAAAGCTGTCCCTCCTTCCATGATCTTCCGCGACACCGGAGTCGGCGGAGTCCGCGTGGTCGAGCCCGAGCGCCACGACGACGAGAGGGGCTTCTTCGCCCGCACGTGGGATGCGGAGGAGTTCGCCCGCGAGGGCCTGAGCTCCGAGCTCGTTCAGACCAGCATCTCGTACAACCGAAAGCAGGGCACGCTCCGGGGAATGCACTACCAGGCCGCGCCGCACGAAGAGGCGAAGCTCGTCCGCTGCACCGCAGGAGCGATCTTCGACGTCGCCGTCGACCTGCGCCACGGCTCGCCGACGTTCCGGGCGTGGGTCGGCGTGGAGCTCTCTGCCGAGAACCGGCTCGCGCTGTACGTGCCGGAGGGATGCGCCCACGGATTCCTCACGCTTGCCGACGACTCCGAGGTCGGCTACCAGATATCGGCGCCTCACGTGCCGGACGCCGCTCGTGGAGTGCGCTTCGACGATCCCGCGTTCGCCATCGCGTGGCCCGGGGAGATCGTCGTCGTGAACGCGCGCGACGCGTCGTATCCGGATGTCGAGAGCGCCGGAGTCGTCCGTTGACCGCGCCGGCCGCCACCACTTCGGCAAGCGGGGCGGGCGAGCGGATGCACGCGCTCGCCTCCGAGCTCTTTCCGATCTGCCGGAGCATCACCGGCGACGGCGTCCGTGAGACCCTTCGGTCGATCGCAGAGCGCATTCCGGTCGAGCAGCACGAGGTACCCAGTGGCACACAGGTTCTCGACTGGACGGTGCCCGACGAGTGGAACATCAAGGACGCATACGTTGCGACTCCCGAAGGCACGCGCGTCGTCGACTTTCGCGCCTCGAACCTCCACGTGGTCGGTTACAGCGAGCCCGTCCGGGCAACGATGACGCTCGACGAGCTGTTGCCCCGGCTACACACGCACGAGTGGAACCCCGACGTGATTCCGTACCGCACCTCGTACTACACCCGAAGCTGGGGCTTCTGCCTCGCGGAGCGGCAGCTCGCAGAGCTCGGGAACGGCCCCTTCGAGGTCGTGATCGACAGCACCCTCGGGCCGGGATCGCTGACCTATGGCGAGTGCCTCCTGCCCGGGGACGAGGACGAGGAGGTGCTCGTGGTGACCCACGTCTGTCACCCCTCGCTCGCGAACGACAACCTCTCGGGCATCTCCTTGCTGACGGAGCTTGCGGTTGCTCTGGAAGCGCGCCCGCGCCGCCTCTCGTATCGATTCCTGTTCGTTCCCGGAACGATCGGCTCGGTCGCGTGGCTTGCGCGGAACGAGGATGTCGCTTCCAGGGTCGTGGCCGGACTCGTCGTCGCTTGCGTCGGCGACTCCGGTCCGTTGACCTACAAGCGGAGCCGTCGCGGTGACGCTCTCGTCGACCGCGCGGTCGCGCACGTCGTCACGCAGGTCGACGGCGGGCGTGTGCTCGACTTCGTCCCCTGGGGCTGGGACGAGCGACAGTTCAACTCTCCCGGCTTCGACCTTCCGGTCGGCTGCCTCACCCGCTCTGTCGAAGGCGAGTTCGAGGGATACCACTCGTCCGCGGACGATCTCGACCTGATTCGTCCCGAGTCGCTCGCCGAGTCGCTGGAGGCGGCGCTGGCGATCGTGGATGTTCTCGAGCAGGATCGTCGATATCTGAACCTCTCGCCGAAGGGGGAGCCGCAACTGGGAAAACGGGGCCTCTACCGCGGACTGGGCGGTCCCGACCCCGGCATCGAACAGCTCGCTCTGCTCTGGGTCCTGAACCAGTCCGACGGCGGAGCGTCGCTGCTGGACATAGCGGGTCGTTCCGGCCTCCGCTTCGCGGACGTGCGAGCGGCGGCGGACGCGCTTCTCGAGGCGAAGCTGCTCGCGGACCGAGAGCACTCGATCCCGTGAGCTTCGAAGCACAGACGTGTGTCGTCACGGGAGCGAGCAGCGGCGTGGGCAGGGCGTTGTCAGCGGCACTCGCACACGCGGGATCGCGGGTGTGGGCTATCGGACGCTCCGACGAGCGGCTGCGAGCTCTCGAGGAGGAGTGCAGTCAGAGCCAGGGCGCCGTTGTCCCCCTGACGGTCGACCTCGAGCGCGACGCCGATCTCCAGGCGGCCACACGGGAGATCCTGTCCGACAACGGCGACGTCGACGTGCTCGTGCACTGTGCCGGAGCGATCGCTCTCGGCCCGTTCGAGTCCATCTCACCCGAGGACCTCGACCGCCAGCTCCGCGTGAATCTCCGCGCCCCGGTGCTCCTCACCCAGGCTCTCCTCCCTGCGCTCAAGCGCACGCGCGGGCAGATCGTCTTCGTGAACTCGCTCGCGGCGCATGGCGCGTCCGCGAACAACGCGATCTACGCCGCGTCGAAGCGTGGGCTCAGCGCGATCGCCGACAGCCTGCGCGAGGAAGTGAACGCCGAAGGCGTGAGGGTCTCCTCGATCTACATCGGCAGGAGCGCCACGCCGATGCAGGTCTGGATGCACGAGTACGAAGGCAGGCCGTACCGTCCCGAGCTTCTTCTGCAGACCGACGACGTGGCAACCGCGATACTCGGCGCCCTCGCGGTCCCGCGGAGCGGTGAGGTGACCGACATGAACCTTCGACCGGCCGTCAAGCTGCCACCCGCATGAGAGTCCTCGCCACAGGCCATCACGGCTACATCGGGTCCGTGCTCACCCCGATGCTGCGCGAGGCTGGGCACGACGTCGTCGGTCTCGACACGTTCCTCTACCGCGGCTGTGACTTCGGGCCGTCGGAGGAGTTCCATCCCGCGGTCGAGGCCGACGTGCGGGACGTGGGCGGCGACACGCTGGCGGGCTTCGACGCGATCGTCCATCTGGCAGCGCTGTCGAACGATCCCCTGGGCGACCTCGATCCGGACTCGACCTATGGCATCAACTGGCACGGCTCGGTCACTCTCGCCCAGGCCGCCAAGGACGCGGGAGTTCCGCGGTTCGTGTTCGCCTCGTCGTGCAGCATGTACGGCGCCGCGGAAGGCGACGAGCTACTGGACGAGGACGCGCCGCTGCGACCGCTCACCGCGTATGCGGAGTCGAAGGTGAGGGCCGAAGAGGCCATCCGGGACCTGGCGGGAGGCGGGTTCTCGCCGGTGTCGATGCGGAATGCGACGGCCTACGGCGTGTCTCCACGTCTTCGGCTCGACATCGTCCTCAACAACCTCGTCGCCTGGGCGCACACGACCGGCTCGATTCGGCTGCTGAGCGACGGGATGTCATGGCGACCGCTCGTCCACATCCGAGACATCGCGCACGCGACGCTGGCACTCCTGGCGGCACCCGCGGACGACGTCGCCGGTCAGGCGTTCAACATCGGCTCAGCCGTGCAGAACTATCGAATCCGCGAGCTTGCCGACATCGTCGGGCTCGAGTTCCCCGAGTGCGAGATCACTTTTGCGGGCGACGCCTCGCCCGATCCGCGGAGCTACCGGGTCGACTTCTCGAGATTCTCGAGCCGGTTCCCGGACTGCGAGTTCGAGTGGTCCGCGGAAAGAGGCGCGGCGGAGCTTGCGGCCGCGTATCGCGCATTCGGACTGACGCTCGCAGACTTCGAGGGGGACCGGTACCTGCGGCTCGGCCGGCTGAAGCGTCGACTCTCCGAGGGTGCGCTCGACGACACCCTGCGTAGCACGACTCGGTAGGCCACGCAGTCGCGCACGGCGGCCATCGAAGCCACCCGCGCGCCGGTTACTGTGTCGCACCCATGCATCGCGTCGCTGTCACGGGCCTCGGAGCCGTCACCCCGGTCGGGCACGACGCCCGCTCGACGTGGGACGCCGTCGTCGCAGGTCGGAGCGGCGTTGACTGGATCCGGTCGTTCGACGCCGAGGGTTACCCGGTTCGGATCGCATCCGAGGTCAAGGACTTCGACCCGGCGACGGTCGTCGGGCCGAAGGACGCACGGCGCCTGGAGCGGAACGTGGTCCTCGCGGTCGCGGCCGCACGAGAAGCCTGGGCCGATGCGGGCGTGGACGGTGTCGATCCGACGCGGGCTGGAGTCCTCGTCGGGTCCGCGATCGGAGGCGTCATGGGCGTTTTGGCACAGAACGACGTGCTGAACGAGCGGGGCCACACCCGCGTGTCGCCGTGGTTCCTCCCGAACGTGCTCGTCGACTCCGCCAGCGGCCAGATCGCGATCGACCTCGGCGTACGTGGGCCGAACTACGCTCCCGTGTCCGCGTGCGCCACGGGCTCCCACGCGGTTGGAGAGGGCGCGGAGCTGATTCGCCGGGGCGACGCGGACGTCGTCCTCGCCGGCGGTACCGAGGCGTGCATGCATCCCGTCATCCTCGCCGGGTTCTGCGCGATGCGCGGACTCGTCGCCGAGGAGAACGACCCCGCGCTCGCGTCGCGGCCCTTCGACGCCACACGGGCGGGGTTCGTCATGGGCGAGGGTGCGTGCGTGCTCCTGCTCGAGGATCTCGAGCGCGCCCAGGGGCGAGGAGCGCGCATCTATGCCGAGGTGCTCGGCTACGGCACGTCGAACGACGCGCACCACATGGCGCAGCCCGATCCCGAGTCGGTCGGCACCGCCGAGATGATGCGAGCTGCGCTCGAGCGCGCGGGCCTCGCCGCCGAGGACGTCGGCTACATCAATGCTCACGGGACGTCCACCCCTCAGGGCGATCTCGCCGAGACGAAGGCGATCAAGGAGGTATTCGGCGACCACGCCTACGAGCTGGCCGTGTCCTCGACGAAGTCCGTGCTAGGTCATCTCTTCGGGGCGGCGGGGGCGGTCGAGGCCATGATGTGCGTCCTCGCGCTGCACGAGGGCCTGCTTCCGCCGACGATCAACTACCGGACACCCGATCCCGAGTGCGACCTCGACTATGTGCCCAACGAAGCGAGGCGCGTGAGCGTCAACGTCGCTCTCTCGAACGCGATGGGGCTCGGCGGGCACAACGCCTGCGTCCTGCTCGGGAGCGCCGACCGCGCACTCGGCGAGCCCTAGGAGGGCTTGGCGGAACGGGCCTCGTCGCCGGCGTGCCGCTGGTCGTCGCGAGGCAAGGACGCAGGGAGCCCCAATACTGGACGTATTGGGGCGACTGAGGACGCTGCATCGCGGCGATCCAGCGCTCCGCCGGTGGCACAGAGCCTGTTTCGTCAAGCCCTCCTGGGTCAGCCTAGGTCAACTCGAGAGCGGCAGGCTCCTGCGTCTCCGGCTCGACTCGAGGGCCGACCTTGCGTGCGACCCAGATCTCCTCGCTCGGCCAACGCCGCGCCCAGTCGGGCGTGACGATGCCGACCTTGGCACTCCCGCCGGGCAAGGGGCGAGTCTCGATCAGATCCTCGACGACGAATCCGTTGTTGCCGAGCAACCGGATCCAGTCCCCGTGGGTCATGTGGAATTCGACGGCGTCGCTGGCCTCGAACTCGACGCGAAACCGCCCGAAGTAATCGCGCACCAGACGGTCGCCTGCGGTCCCACCGTCCGTTGGCGTGCACGTCAGGAGCAGACTGCCATTCGTGAAGAAGATCAACACTCCGTTCGGCCGCAGTAGCCTCTGGGCCTCGGGAAGCCATCGACGTGGGTTGCACCAGAGGCTGGCGCCGTACTCGGAGATTGCGACGTCGAAGCTCTCGTCCTCGAAGGAGACCTCCTCCGCGTTCGTGCAGACCAGCGGGAAGGAGACGTCGAACTCCTTCTGGAACTCGTAGGCCGTCTTCAGCTGGCGTGAGGCGATGTCGACGGCGACCGGCCTCACGGCGCGACGCGCGAGCCATGCCGAGACGGAGGCGGTGCCGGAGCCGAGCTCGATCACGTCGTCCTCGGGCTCGAGGATCTCGAGGAGTCGAAGCTCCGACTCGGGGATCCCCCAAATGCCCCAGGTCAGGTCGTCCTGCTGCCACGCTCGTCTGCCGGCGGCGATGTAACTCGGCGCCCAGGCTTCCCACGCCTCACGGTTGCGCTCGACGTAGTCGAGATCCTCGCCGAGCGGGCGCAGACGGCCTCGAGACTGGGCTGGGTCCGCCCCCTGTGCCGCCGTTGCGCTGTTCGATCGAGCAGAGCGCACAGACAACACGGTAGCGTCTTCGAGGTACCCCGTACAGGGGTGTAGGACGGGCGCGGCCCGAGCCTTCAGCGGCGAGTTCACGTCCGTGGCAGTGCGCCGCAGGAGTCCCCGGAATTGGGGTGAAAATCGATGCATCGTGAATCCGAAGCTCGTTTCTCCACCGCCGGACGCAGCCAGTCAACGCCGCGTTTCAGCGATCGCGGCGATCAGCCGATGAAGCGGTAGTGACCATCGACGCGTCCACGCGGGAGCGACGCGACGAGGTCGTGAGTCCGGAGCTCGCGCTCGTCGATCCGGCGACGGCGGAGCTCGCCCGCGCGCTGCTCACGGATCCCGACGATACGCTGGCGCGCTTCGAGGAGCTCGTGCTGAGGTCGCGGAGGTCGTCGCTGGCCGACCTGGCCATGGACGAGCCTGCGCGACGCCCCGCGCTTCCCGTCGGACTGGGGGCGCACGCGAGGGGCTCCCGGCTCCGCGCCGCACACGCACGGGTTGCGCTGGTCGCCGCCGGCTGTGCCGTCCTCGCGGTTGGAGTGCTCCTCGGAGTCCGGGTGGACCTGCGAGGGACGTCCGCGGGCGCCGAGAGCTCGCAGCCGGGGTCGACCGCGACGGAGGTCGAGCGGCCTACGATTCCGGAGCCGGCGAGTCCTGCCGGTCCGAATGTCGGAAGCAAGGCACCGCGGCAGCCTCCTCGGGCCGGTGGGCCGGTCCCGCCGCCCCCCGTTGACCTCCAGCGCTTCGCCTGGGCTCCCAGCCCGGGCGTGTCGGGCTACCGCGTCGAGCTGTTCCGCGGCCCCGACAAGGTGTTCTCCGCGGGCTCGACGGCAGCCGCGATCACGATTCCGAAGAGCTGGACGTTCGACGGTCGGCGTCAACGGCTCGAGCCGGGCGAGTACCGCTGGTACGTCTGGCCCGTGGTCTCGGGACGGCGGTCAGGCGACGCGATCGTTCAGGCGAAGCTCGTCGTTCCGCCTCGCTGATACCTCACCGGCGTCCGCCCGAGTTTCCCCTAGATCGGGCCATTTGCAGCAAGAATTCCTTCGCATGGGTGAGCGAGGGCGGACCTAGACGAATTGGGGACCTACCCCGATCGGGGGTCGAGTATGGGGTCTAGGTCGGCCGACGACACGGGGGCGCATGCAAGCCGCCGCCAGACACCACACCGCTCTCGCCGTCGTCTCGATCGCTCTGCTCGGGGTTCTTTCGATCGCCGGGTCGGCGGCGGGCAAGCGCTCGGATCGCCCACGTGATCGCGTCGCTCCTTCCGCGCCGGCCAACGTCCAGGTCACGGCTGCCACGCCGACGACGGTCTCGCTTGCGTGGACGCCCTCGAGGGACAACGTCGACGTGCGCGGCTACCTCGTCTACGCCAATGGGTCCTGGAAGCGAGTCGCCAGGCCCGCGTATCGCGTGCGGAAGCTCGATTGCGGTCAGAGCGTCGCAGTGTGGATCATGGCGTACGACCGAAGGGGCAACACGTCGGGTCGCGTCGGTGCGACCGTCTCCACCGCCGCCTGCCCGGACGTCTATGCACCGACGTCGCCTTTCGGCTTCCGACAGACCGCTTCCACGGAAACGGCGATCGTGCTCGCCTGGGACGCGTCGCAGGACGACGTCGGCGTTGTCGAGTACGGCGTCTACCAGAACAACCTTCCTCTGCAGCGGACGTTCCAGCCGACCGTCGCCGTCGCCGGTCTCTCCTGCGGCCAGACCCACGAGCTTCAGGTCGACGCGGCCGATGCAGCCGGAAACCGGTCGCAACGCCGGTCGGCGTGGGTGCGGACGGCCGCGTGTCCCGACACCAAGGCGCCGACCACTCCGGCGGCACTCAAGCAGACGGCAGCGACCCTCACGAGCGTCTCGGTCGCCTGGTCGGCGTCCATCGACAACGTCGGCGTCGCCGACTACCGCGTGACGGTCGACGGAGCCGGCGCTGTCGACCTGATTGGAGTCGCGCACACGACCACAGGCCTCCTGTGCGGTCGGACCTACTCCATGGGCGTCAGCGCGAACGACGTCGCCGGGAACCGCTCGCCCCAGGCGACCGTCGCGGCTGCCACCCAGGCGTGCCCGCTTCCTGCTCCCGCTCCGCCCGCTCCGCCCAAGCCGCCGACCTCGCCTGCACCCCCCGCGCCGACTGCGCCTCCCGCTCCGCCCGCGCCTGCTCCGCCCGCTCCGCCCGCGCCTCCCGCCCCGCCCGCGCCTCCGGCTCCGCCCGCACCCCCGCCTCCGCCCACGCCGCCTCCGCCTGCTCCGCCCGCACCCCCGGCGCCGCCCACGCCGCCTCCGCCCGCACCCCCTCCGCCCCCGCCGCCCCCGCCTGCACCTCCCGCGCCTCCCGCGCCGCCTCCGCCTGCGGACACGACGGCCCCCACGCAGCCCTCGAATCTCGCCGTCTCCGCCGCCACCAGGACCAGCGTCTCGCTGACGTGGGGAGCCGCGACCGACGCCGTCGCGGTCACCGGATACGGGGTCTACGTCAACGGAGCGAAGCGGCTGGAGTCGACCCAGCGCAGCGCGACGATCTCGGGTCTCGTGTGCGGTACCGCGTTCTCGTTCCAGGTCGATGCCACCGACGCGAAGGGGAATCGCTCGACGCGCGCAGGGCTGACGGCCTCGACGGCCGTGTGCCCCGACACGCAGGCGCCGGCGGCCCCCAAGGGCATCGTCGCCTCGACGCGAACGGCGACGAGCATCGCGCTGACGTGGTCGGCCTCGACGGACGACGTCGCGGTTGCCGGCTACGGCCTGTATCGCGGCGGAACCCTCGCCGGAACGGCCGCCGGCACGACGGGAATCTTCACCGGTCTCGTCTGCAACACGAACTACACGCTTGGCATCGACGCATACGACGCGGCGGGCAACAGATCCGCCAAGACGACGGTGATGGTCGCCACCACCGCGTGCCCGGACACGTCCCCGCCGTCCACTCCGGCCGGGCTCGCCGCGTCGAACGTCACGCCGTCCAGCCTGATGCTCAACTGGAACGCCTCCAGCGACAACGTCGGCGTCGCCGGCTACGACGTGTTCCGGAACGGGACGAAGATGGCTTCGGTCACGTCGACCTCGATCGCCCAGACGGCGCTCGCGTGCGCGACCACGCACCCGTTCGGCGTCGAGGCCTTCGACGCCTCGGGGAACCGCTCGGGTCGGGCGAGCCTGAACGCCACGACGACCGCCTGCTCGACGCCTGCTCCTCCGCCGCCGGCGCCCGCCCCGACCGGAGTCTTCTATGTCGATCCGACCGGCAGCGACTCCACGGGCAACGGCACGCAGGCGAGGCCGTGGCGGTCGATCGCGAAGGCCTGTGCGTCGACCCCCGCGGGAGCCGGCAACACGATTCGCGTCAATGCCGGGACGTACACGGAATCGGTGACGTGCAACGTCCCGTGCAAGACGAACCTGCAGGGCGCAGGGTCGGGCACGACAACCGTCAAGGGCACCGCCGACCCGCTGATCAGCGTCCAGGACTGTGCAGCCGCGGGGAATGCCCAGACGATCTCCGGATTGAAGCTGGACGGACAGAACCGCAGCGCCGGCGTCTTCGGGCTCAAGGCGACCCGCACGCGAGGACTGACGATCACCGGCATGGACGTGCAGGGCTTCCGCGGTCCGCCGAACGCGGGCGGAGGCGCCATCAACGTCGCGCATGCTTCGGACTTCGAGCTCTCGAACTCCACGCTCCGGAACAGCGGTCGGGACTCAGGTTCGGCCTGCAGCGGGACGCTCGGGCTCGGGGAGCTGAGCAACGCCAAGATCCACGGTCTCGAGATCTCCGAGGACGTCGGCTACGGGGTCAAGAACTCGATCACGAACGACGGCGTCAACCCAGCGGTCTCCAACGTCACGAACACCACGTTCTCGAACCTCGACGTTCGCGTCACGCGATCGACGTGCTCCACCTGGAACGCGATTGCGTTCGAGCTCTTCCAGACGCGCGCCACGAACTCCGTCATCACGACGAGCAATTTCAACGGCACCGTCTCCCTGACGGGACCGGAGATCAACTCGAGCCTCTCGAGCGGCTACCGCTGGCGGCTCCACCACAACCGCTGGGCGATCACGGACGGCGGCCTGTACGCCGTCGAGGCTAGCGTTCACTCGCTGGAGTTCGACCACAACTACGTCCAGGGTGGTCTCTACCCGCTCGGAGACTTCGACTCCGGCCATCGGATGGACCGCCTGAACGTCCATCACAACGTCTTCGACGATCAGCGCGGCCCGACGCTCGCCATGCACATGGTCGGCGGCGTCACGAACTCGAAGTTCGAGAAGAACACGGTCGTCGTGAGACGTACGCCCGACGGGTTCAACCTCCGCGACGGCATCTTCAGCCTGTCCAGCGGAAGCACGATCACCGTTCGGGACAACATCTTCCGTGCGATGTCGAACATCGGCGACAAGCTCGGCCTCGGGCTCTCCTCGACGGCGATCGACCGCGGCAACTTCTTCAACGTCACCGGTCGCGGAACGAACCAGATCAACGCCGACCCGCGACTTCCGCTCACGGGCTCCTTCCCGAGCGCGTACGTTCCGCAGGCCGGAAGCCCTGCCGCCGGAGTCGGCGCATTCGCCGACGGAACCTGGTCGGCCGGGCGGTAGGCAGCCTCCGCGCCGCCCCCGCCCCTCACATCTGGATCCTCCCTTCCCGCACGGGCGCACAGCGTCGGCTGAGGCGTTGATCTACGCTAGGGGCTCCGACGGAACCCATGGGGAGGGGTGGCGTCACGGGCACGAAATACGTAGCGGCTGCAGGAGGGGCGATCTTCGCCGCTCTGCTCGTCGGGCTGACGAGCAGTGCGGGGAGTCCTCTGGTCGACAGCTCGTCCGTCGCCGGCGCGCCCGATCGCCCCGCCCCGCAACGACCGAGCTTCTACTACGTGAGCCCACACGGGAACGACCGAGCGGGTGTCGGAACCCGCTCGAGGCCGTGGCGAACGCTCGCGAAGGCCTGTGCATCGACTCCGGGTAGAGCGGGTCACACGATCCGCCTCCTCGCCGGTGTCTACGACGAAACCGTCACGTGCGGCCTCCCATGTGCGACCAGCCTGCGAGGCGCCGGCGCCGCGTCCACGACGGTGCGGGGCACGGCAGATCCTCTCGTCAGCCTGAGGAACTGCATGGGCCAGGGGAATCGGCAGACGATCTCCCGCCTGCTCCTGGACGGTCAGGATCGCCAGGCCGGTGTCTTCGGCCTGCGCGTCTTCCGAGTCCGCGGGCTGACCGTCGAGCGTCTCGTCGCGCAGGGATTCAGGGGCCCGCAGGACGCGGGCGGCGGTGCGGTCGACATTCACGGTGCGTGGAACCTGGATCTCGGGCACTCGACGCTGCGAAACAGCGGAAATGCGAACGCGAACACGTGCTCCGGCACCCTGGCGCTCGGGGAGATCCACGACTCGAGAGTTCACGATCTCGCGATCAGCGACGATCAGGCGTACGGCATCAAGGCGTCGACACAAGGGGTCGCCCGCCGGTCGAGCATGTCGAACGTCGACTTCTCCAATCTCGACGTCCGCGTTCTCAGCGACACATGCGCTCGCTGGACCACGCTCGCCTTCGAGCTCTTCCGGGTTGACGCGGTCAACGTCACGATTCGCAACTCTCGATTCAATCGAGTCCTCTCGCTGATCAGCGACGGCGGGGCGCTGAAGCGCAACTATCGCTACCGCGTGCACCACAACCTCTTCACGATTCCATCTGGCCACTATGCGCTCGAGCTCAACGCGCACTCGTCCGTCGTCGACCACAACTACTTCGACGGGGGCTTCTACGCCGTCGCGGCGTTCGCGAGGTCCTCGAGGTCGGACAACACGATCCACCACAACGTGTTCGACAACCAGACCGGCCCGACGGCGGCGATGCACATGACGGGGGGCATGCGGAACGCGGGTTTCTACAACAACACCATCGTCCTGCGGCAGCCGTCGTGGCGCGACGGCGTGTTCTCCCTCGGAGAGGCCGTCGGGTACGCGGGCGGGACGAGCAGGATCAGGAACAACCTCTTCGTGAGCACGCATCCGATCGGGGACAAGCTCGGACTCGGGCTCGGCTCCTCCCTCATCGACCGCAACGGCTTCTTCAACATCGCCGTGCGCGGGACGAATCCCGTCACCGCCGATCCACGGCTGCCGCTGGCCGGAGCGTTCCCGAGGGCGTACATCCCGCCGCGGGGCAGCCCGACGATCGACGCGGGGGTGGTCATCCGCGGGATCACCGACGGACATTCCGGGGCAGCTCCCGACCTCGGCGCCTTCGATCGCGGCACCTGGTCGGTCGGCCCCAGATAGCCGCGGTACGAGGGCGGCTCAGGACGGGTCGCGAAGCGCCGCGAGAACCGTCTCGACGAGGCGGTCGGCGGCCCACTGCGGCGTCAAGTGGCGAACTCGCTCTCTCGCGAGCTCGCGCATGCGCGCGAGGTCGTCTGCGCCGGTCGAGAGAGCGCGGTCGATTGCCGACCTCGTCGAGGCTTCGTCCTCTGGATCGAACACCCAGCCGGTCCGGCCCTCGTGGCACAGCTCCTCCACGGCCTGGCTGTGAATGCTTCCCAGCACCGGCACGCCTGCAGCGAGCGCTTCGTTGACGACCAGCCCCCATTCGTCGGCGAGCGTCGGGAAGACCAGAGCGTCGGCCTGAGCGAAGAACGCCGGCAGAGCAGCCGGATCCTGTTCGCCGAGCAGCCTGATCGCGAGGCTTCCTGTGGGCCTGAAGCCCTCGATCAGCGGCTGCGACTCTCCCGAGCCCACGATCGTGAGTGCGATCTCCTCCGACGGATGCGACCGCGCCCAGGCGTCGAGCGCGCGAAGGAAAGGGACCAGCCCCTTCCGCTCTGTGAGCTGGCCAACGAAGAGCAGATGTCGCACGGGGTCGTTCGCAGCGGGGCTGTGCCTGGCGGCTTCCGAGAAGCCGGGCAGCGCGACGTACGGGACCACGTCGATCCGGTGGTCCGGCACCCCGTAACTCCGCACGTAGCGCGCACCGCTCGCCCCGTTGACGATGACGCGGTCCGCGTGGCGAAGCAGGAACCGCCGGAGCAGGAGCCTCAGCGGATGTCGGCCCTGCTCCGAGCGCTCCGAGAGAGTTGCCCAGAGCACGAGCCGCGCGCCGGAGAGGACCCGGTAGACCGCGCTAAACAGGGAGCGAAAGCCGAGCTCGCCCGAGATCACGACGTCGGGCCGCAACGAGCGCAGCTGCGGCAGCGTGTCCCACGGCACGTGGAGGAACGCCGCGTCGGAGAAGCCCGCCGGGTGGCGCCACGACCTTCGCAGGCTCAGCGTGCGCTGGACGCGAAGCTCCAGGCGACCGCTGTCGGGACGCCAGCTCCGGCCTTCCTCGACGGGCGTCGAGACCAGCACGGTGAGGCGGGCGACGCGGTCGGCGAGTGCCTCGTAGAGCGGGAGGCGGTACGGCGGGACGAAGTTCGTGAGCAGGACGACTTGCGCAGCGAGCGGCACCGGTGACTTTTCGCCCTTCTCCACGGCCGACATGCTTCCGGCTGTCTCGGGGTTGCTGCCGCTCACGCCACCCATTCTCACGACGTCGCGCGCCGACGGCGAGCGGGCACGGTCGGGTGCAAGAGTGGGTCGATGCCCCCAGGAGGCAATTCGACGTGTCCGCAGAAGGTCCACCCGAACGGCTGGGGCTTCCAGGTCTGGCGGTTCGAACGTTCCTGGCTAAGATCATTAGGAGGGAAGGGGACTGCCCCGGAGGCGTCATCGGATTAGAGGGGATACCAGCGTGATCGACAACGGCAGCAACCACGGTTCCACGAGCCTGGCCGAGTACTTCGCCATTCTCTGGCGGCGCAAGGCAACCGT
>Ga0190265_10001378_pt1 | contig 15978 bp, 20 predicted proteins | sample Popmic124T_FD_133135 | JGI IMG/M metagenome (GOLD analysis project Ga0190265, IMG submission 133135) | Populus adjacent soil microbial communities from riparian zone of Indian Creek, Utah, USA - 124 T | ecosystem: Environmental > Terrestrial > Soil > Riparian zone | place: USA: Utah | collected...
GGCTCGGGGACGCCGATCGTCGCCATGTTCTTGAGCGGGGTCGGGGTGCCGTAGTAGTCGATCGAGATCCGGTCGAGGAGCGCTGCCGAGGCACGGCCGGTGCGGACGCTGTTGAACTCGGTCCGCGTCGTCTCGATCGACTTGTCCATGCGGCGCTTGGCGTCGTCCAGAAACTCCTCGATGGTCGGCATTCAGCGCTCCTTTGCGACGGGGGTCGAGATGACGGTTCCTACCTGCTCGCCGGTGGCGACGCGGAGGATGTTGCCCTCGGCGAGCTCGAAGACGTGGATCGGGAGCGCGTTCTCCATGCAGAGCGAGAGCGCGGTCGTGTCCATCACCCGCAGGCCGCGCTCGATCGCCTCCAGGTGCGTCAACGCCGGCAGGAAGGTCGCGTTCGCGTCCTCCTTCGGATCGCCGTCGTAGACGCCCTTGATCCCGCTCTTGGCCATCAGGATCGCCTCGGCGCCGATCTCGAGCGCGCGCAGCGCTGCGGCCGTGTCGGTGGTGAAGAACGGGTTGCCGGTGCCGGCCGCGAAGATCACGACTCGGCCCTTCTCCAGGTGGCGCATCGCCCGGCGGCGGATGTACGGCTCGGCGACCTCGGAGACTTCGAGCGCGGAGAGCACGCGCGTGTCCGCTCCGCGCCGCTCGAGCGCGTCCTGGAGCGCGAGCGCGTTGAGGACGGTCGCCAGCATGCCGGCGTAGTCCGCTGTGGCGCGATCCATGCCCTCGGCCGCAGCCGAGATGCCGCGATAGATGTTGCCGCCGCCGACGACGATCGCGAGCTCGAGCCCTTCCGCCTGGACGTCCACGATCTCGCGTGCGATCGCCTCGACCGTCTTCGGGTCGGTGCCGAACTCGTGGTCGCCCATCAGCGCCTCGCCCGAGAGCTTCAGCAGGACGCGGCGGAAGGCGGGAGCGGCGCCCGAGGGCACCCGCTCAGCCAGTTCCTGTTGGGGCGTTGTCACGCCCCTATTCTGCGACAGAGAGGCGCTTGAACGCGAGGACACGCGCTCCGGCCTCGTCGAGCGCCTGACCCACCGTCTTCGCCGAGTCGTGGATCCACGGCTGCTCGGTGAGCGCGCCGCCGGGCTGCATCGCGAAGAAGCGCTTCGCGAGCATGCCCTCGACGATCTTCTCCTTCGCCTGTTCCGGCTTGCCTTGGAGCTCGTCCGAGTTGAGATAGACCTGCTTCTCGGCCTCGACCGTCTCGGCGGGGACGTCGTCCTTGCTCAGCCACTCGGGCGCCGCGAACGAGATGTGCATCGCCAGCTGGCGCGCCAGCTCGTCGCTGCCGCCCTCGAGCTTGACGATCACGCCGATCTTGTTCGCCGGCGGGTGCGCGTAGGCGTTGACGACCTCGCCGGCGCCGGTCTCGTAGCGCTCGGCTCCCACAATGACGATGTTCTCGCCGAGCTTGGCGCCGACGTCGACGCGATCCTGCTCGAGCGACTCGAGCGCGTCGGCCCCCTCGGCGTGCACCGTCTCGAGCACCTTCTTTGCGAAGGCCTGGAACGCATCGTTGTTGGAGACCGGCTCGGTTTCGCAGCCGACGGCGACCATCGTTGCGGTGTCGCCTTCGATCCGGTAGCCGACGAGCCCCTCGGTCGTGGCGCGGCCGGAGCGCTTGGCCACCTGCGCCATGCCCTTCTCGCGCAGGAGCGTGCGGGCGGCCTCGAGGTCGCCGCCCGTCTCCTCGAGCGCGCGCTTCGCGTCCATCATCGGCGCGCCGGTGGCGTCGCGAAGCTCCTTCACCTGGGATGCGGAAATGGTCGTGCTCACGCGGTCTCCTCCTCGGTCGTCTCGGCCGCCGGGGCGTCGACGGTCTCGGGTTCGGCCTCGGGCTCCGCGACGGCATCGGGCTCCGCGACGAGCGCCTCTGCCTCCGCAGCAGGCGCGGCTTCCGCTTCGGGTGCAGCTTCCGGCTCGGACGCCGCTTCTTCGTCGGCCGCGGGTGCCTCTTCGGCCTGCGGTGCATCCTCGGTGGCGACGGCGCCGTTGCCGTTCCCGTTCGTGGCGGCCGCCATCTCCTTCGGCGTCACCTTGCTCTGGCCGGCGGCGATCCCGTCGGCGATCGCCTTCACGATCAGGCTGCACGAGCGGATCGCGTCGTCGTTGCCCGGGATGATGTAGTCGGCCTCGTCCGGGTCGCAGTTCGTGTCGACGAGCGCGATGATCGGCACACCGAGCCGGCGCGCCTCGCGCACGGCGAGCTGCTCCTTCTTCAGGTCGACGATGAAGACGGCGTCGGGCTGCCGCTTCAGGTCGGCGACGCCGCCGAGGTTCGACTCGAGCTTCTCGAGCTCGGCCAGCAGCGTGATCCGCTCTTTGGCGGGCAGCAGCTCGAGCTGTCCTTCGCTCTTGAGGCGGCGCAGCTCGTGCAGGTGCGAGATCCGGTCGGTGATCGTGCGCCAGTTGGTCAGCAGGCCGCCGAGCCAGCGGTTCGCCACGTACGGCATGCCGACGCGGCCGGCCTCCTGGGCGACGGAGTCCTGCGCCTGCTTCTTCGTGCCGACGAACAGGACGGTGCCGCCGCGCTCCGCGAGGTTGCGCGCGAAGTCATGCGCCTCCTGGAGCAGCTCGGACGTCTGGGTCAAGTCGATGATGTAGATGCCGCCGCGCTCGGTGAAGATGAAGCGCTTCATCTTCGGGTTCCAGCGACGGGTCTGGTGGCCGAAGTGGACGCCGGCCTCCAGTAGGTCACGCATGGATACGACTGCCAAGGGAGTGGCCCCTTTCACGGTTGATTGCGTACAAGCCGGCGGGGCGCGGATGGAACCGCTCGCAGAGAGCGGCACCCCCACCCGTCCTGGTCGCCGGGACGAAGGACTGGACGGCGGAAGTGTAGCGGCGGCTTCGCCTGTGGAGAAATCGTTGCTGAATTGTTGCGATTCCCCCTGTCATTCCGAGACATGTCCGGGGACAGTCCCCGGACCGGTCCTGCCCGGACGGTGGCCGAACGGGGCGGTTTTTAGGTCGCTGCGCGGGCGCGCGCGAGCGCCGCGGCGAGGTCTGCCGGCAGCGGCGACTCGACGTCGACCCGTTCGTCCGTGAACGGGTGGTCGAAGGCAAGCCCGGCGGCATGGAGGAATTGCCGCTCGAGCCCGAGGTCGCCGGCGGAGCCGTAGACCGGATCGCCCGAGATCAGAAGGTCGACTGCCTCGAGATGGACGCGGATCTGATGCGTTCGGCCCGTCTCGAGCCTCAGGTCGAGCAGCGCGCGTGGGCCGAGCAGCTCCCGCACTTCGAAGTGCGTCACGGCGTCGCGTGGGCTCGGCGTGTCGAGCGAGTGGCGCGTCTTGTCGACCCGGTCGCGTCCCACCGGCGCCTCGATCCGGCCGGTGCGCGACCGCGGCGTGCCCTTGACGAGCGCGAGGTAGCGCCGGTCGACGGCGCGGCGGCGGATCAGCTCCTGCAGCCGCGCGTGGGCCTCGTCCGAGCGGGCGACGACGAGCAAGCCGGAGGTGTCGCGGTCGAGCCGGTGGACGATCCCCGGCCGGTCCTCGTCGCCCCCCGCGGCGTCGTACGCGAGCAGGCCGTGCACGAGCGTGCCGCTCGAGTGGCCCGTGCCCGGGTGGACGACGACGCCCGCCGGCTTGTCGACCACGAGCAGGTGCTCGTCCTCCCAGACGAGGTCGAGATTCATTTCCTCGGCCTCGAGCGGGCCGGCCTCGGCCGGGAGCTCGACGACGACCTCCTCCCCTCCTTCGAGCCTGTGGCTCTTCGCCCGCGGCGCGCCGTCGACGAGGACGGCGCCGTCGGCGATCAGCCGTTCGGCGAGCGAGCGTGAGCCGACTTCGACCCGGCCGGCGACGGCCCGGTCGAGCCGCTCCCCCTCAGGGGCGAGAAAGCGGAGAGTGGACAACGCTGCTCGGCGGCCGGCGCTTGGAGCGGTCGCCGCCCGCGAGCGCGCCGAAGAGAGTTGCGACGCCGACGACGATGAACACGTCGGCGAGGTTGAACGCCGGCCAGAAGCGGAAGTCGAGGAAGTCGGTGACGTGGCCGAGCCGGACACGGTCGAGCAGGTTGCCGAGGCTGCCCCCGAGCACGAGGCCGAGCGCAACCGGCAGCACCGGGTGGCGGCCGCCGGAGCGCGTGAAGAAGACGATCATCCAGCCGACGGCGATTGCGGTGACGACGATCACGATCGAGGTCGCGCTGGCGAAGAAGCCGAATGCGATCCCGGAGTTGCGGACGTGGTGGATCGAGAAGGGGCCGGCGATCTGCACCTCCTCGCCGAGCGCCAGCGCGCGGGCGACGACCTGCTTCGTCAGCTGGTCGGCAGCGACCGCCGCCACGACGATCGCAGCGAGGCTGAGCCACTGCCGCAGCCCTGCGCCGAGTGGGCGCTCGGCGGCCAGGATCGGCCGCAGCGCGTTCGTCGACGACCCGACGCGGACGTCGAGCGGGAGCGACTCGCGGCGGGCGGGCTCGTTCACCGGCCCACGGTCCTCACCGGCCCAGCCGCCTTGCATCGTCGATGCAGAGCGACGCGGCCGGCATCGCCTCCAGCCGCTCGACCGGGATCTCCTTGCCGCACACCTCGCAGGTGCCGTACTCGCCGGACTCGATCCTGGCGAGCGCGCTCTCGACCTGACGGAGCTGTTCGCGCGCATCCTCCTCGAGCCCCTCGTCGAGCTCGCGCTCGTATGTCTCCGTCGCGGTGTCCGCCAGGTGGTTGTCGTTGCTCCCGGACAAGAGCTCCCCGGTCTCCTCGGTGAGCGAGGCGTTGCCGATGTCGTGGTGTTCGATCGTCTTCTGCAGCCGGCCGCGGGCCTGCTCGAGCTCCTGGCGGAAGTGGTCGGTGTCGATGCTCATCCGGTCTGGGTCTCCTGTCCGCCCGCCGTGGCGAGCCGTCGCTCGATCTCGTCCGGCGAGATGCCGGTCAGCTCGACGATCTTGTTCCGGGAGGAACCGCCCGAAACGAGGGTGACGCTCGCGCGCGGGACCGCGAGGGTCTCGGCGAGGAGCTCGAGGACGGCGTCGTTCGCCTTCCCCCGCTCCGGCGCCGCCGCGACACGCACCTTCCACGAATCGCCGTGCCGGCCGACCACGCCGGGAGCCGACGCGCCGGGCGCGACTCGCAGCCGCAATCTGGTCGTGGGCGCAACCACGACGGGAAGGATAGACACGCCGAAGGATAGGCGGCTGGGCCGCGAAGCGGCCCCTTCAGGGATCTGCGCGCCGACGATCTGCTCCTGCGGATCCGGGTGATGCGACCGGCTCGCCGCCTAGCTGATCAGGCGGCGGATTTCGCCGGTCTGCTCGCCAACCGGCTCGCGCTCGTCGATCGACGCCTCGTCGAGGCTGTCGAGCGCCGAGCGGAGCAGCGACTTGATCCTGCGCAGCTCCGTCTCGAGCCGCTCCTTCTCCGACGCGGCTCGCCGGGCAATCGCCCTGGCCTCCGCGTGCGCCTCGCCGACGATCGTCTCGGCCTCCTTGCGGGCCTGCTCACGGAGCTGCTGGGCCGCGCTCTCGGCGGAGACGAGCGTTGTCCGCAGGAGCCCTTCGAGCTCCTTGTGCCTGACGAGATCGAGCTCGAGCTGCTCGACCTTGTCGGCGAGGTCGGCGCGCTCGCGCCAGACGTCCTCGAAGCTCTCGGCGACCTCGGTCAGCAGCGTGTCGACCGAGAGCCGTTTGTAGCCCCGAAAGCCGCGGCCGAGCCGGATGTGGCGGATCTCGACGGGTGTGAGTGCCATCGCGCCTCCCTTCCTACAGCCGCTGGAGCAGGGACACGAGCACGTTCTGGATGATCAGGAGCACGAAGATCGCCACCATCGGCGACAGGTCGAGCGGCCCGAGCGGCGGCAGAAAGCGGCGGAAGATGCGGAGGTAGGGGTCGCAGACGTCGTAGAGGAACCGCTGCACGCGGTTCAGCCACGGCCGGTACGGCAGCCGGATCCACGACGTGAGGATGTACGCGAACAGGAGCAGCAGGTACACCCACAGAAAGACGTAGACGAAGCTCGCGATCGTGTCGCCCATGCGCATTCCTTCGCGGTTTCTGGCCGGTTTCCTACGCGGCCGGCCAGGGGCCGCTAGGCCTGGTTGAAGAAGCCGCCTCGCTCGAGCATGCGGGCGCGTTCTTCGGCGGAGACCTCGACGTTGCGCGGGGTCAGCAGGAAGACCTTGTCGGCAACGCGCTGCATGCCGCCGTCGAGCGCGTAGGTGAGCCCGCTGGCGAAGTCGATCAGGCGCTTCGAAAGATCCTGGTCCGCGCTCTGGAGGTTGATGATCACCGGGACGCCGTCCTTGAACCGGTCGGCAATCTGCTGGGCGTCGTTGAAGCTGCGCGGCAGGACGAGATGCACCTTGACCGAGCCGGGATTCGGCACCGTCTCGACTCCGCGCAGGCGGCTCGTCGGCCGGACCACAGCGGTGTTCGCGGCCTCCGGCTCGGAGTCCGTCCAGTCGTCGAAGTCGCGGCCGCGCCGCGGCTGCAGGCGGCGGACGTTGGCGCGCTCGCGGGCGCCGTAGCTGCGCTCGAGATCCTCGTTCGTGGCGTAGCCGTCCTCGTCCCAGTCTTCCTCCTCGGCGATACCGAAGTAGACGAGGGTGCGGCTCCAGACGTCTGCAAATCCCATCTCAGCAGGAGATTATGGCCCAAGGAGGACGGATCCGACACGGATCAGCGTTGCGCCCTCCTCGACCGCGACGCGGTAGTCCTGCGAGGTGCCCATCGACAGCTCGGCGAGGCCGTGCTCGGCGGCGAGCTCGCGCAGGCGGCGGAAGTACGGCCGCGACTCCTCGGCGTCCGCGGCGGCCGGCGGCATCGTCATCAGGCCGCGCACGTCGGCATAGGCGGCGAGGAGCGCGGGCACCTCCTCGGGCGTAACGCCCGACTTCGACGGCTCACCGGAGAGGTTGACCTCGATCAGGGCCGGGACGGTGAGCCGCTGTGCCGCCGACTCGGACGCGAGCGAGTGGACGAGCTCGCAGACGCCGTTGACGGCCTTGGCCTTGTTCGACTGGAGATGGCCGATGAAGTGCCAGCGGAACGTGTCGCCGTAGGCCGCGTGCTTGCGCTCCAGGTCCTGGGCGCGGTTCTCCCCCACCACCTCGACCCCCGCCCCCGCCAGCACGCCCATCTCCTCGAGCGCGACGTACTTGGTCGCGGCGACGATCGTGACGTCCGGCCCGACCTCCGCGCGGATCCGCTCCAGGTTCGCGCGGACGGCGTCAGGCGACACGGGCGATCACTCCCTGCACTCCGCGCGGCTTCCCGGTCCGGCGGTGCGAGAAGAAGCGCTTCGGGTTGCAGAACGTGCAGAGGTCGGTGCGCATCACCTCGGCCACTCCGGCCTCGTTGAGCGCTCGCTCGGCGGCGCTCCAGAGGTCGAGGCTGCGACCGCGGACGACGTCGGCGCCGAACGCGTCGGCGAATGGCCCCGAGACCTCCTCGCCGACCTCGTAGCAGCACGGCCCGATCGCAGGTCCGACCGCCGCCTGCAGCCGACCACCGAGCGTCTCGGCGCCGACACGGACGATTCCGTCGAGCAGGCCCCGCCAGCCCGCGTGAAGGACGGCAACAGCAGGCCGACCGTCGCCGCGGACGAGCGCGATCGGCAGGCAGTCCGCCGCCATCGCGAGGATCGGCTGCCCCGGCTCGTCGGTCCAGAGGCCGTCGCCCGGCGCGCCCCGCGCGCCCGACTCGGCCGGGTGGACGAGCGTCGAGTGCACCTGCCGGTTGAGCGCGAGCCGTTCCTCGTCCGCATCGATCGCCGCGCAGAGCAGCCGCCGGTTCTCGTCGACGCGCTCGACCTCGTCGCCCGTCATCCGGCCCAGGTTGAGCGACTGGTACGGGCCTGTGCTGACGCCGCCCTCCCGCGTCGAGAAGACGACCGCGTAGCCGGGCGGATCCCAGCGGATCATGCGAGTTCCCGGGCGCGGCGAAGCAGCTGCTCGCGGTCGTTGCGCGCCGGCTCCTCGACGACCTCGGCGAGCAGCGTCTGCAACATCTGCCCGAGCTGAGGTCCCTCGGTGTACCCCAGCTCGATCAGGTCCGTGCCGTCCACCGCCAGGTGGGCGAGCCGGTGCGGCTGCGCGCGTTCCTGCTCGACGAGCGCGCGAAAGCGATCGAGCCGCTCCCACTCGCCGGCGGACACGGTCTTGCCCGCGAGGTCGGCCGCTCGGTGCGAGAGCAGGTCGAGCGCGAGACGCTCGCCGTGGCGGGCGAGGAAGCGGCGCGCGTCGACCGGTGCCGGCTCGGCCGCGAGCAAGAACGGATGCTCACGCACGAGCTTGACGACGTAGTCCCGCAACCTCGTCGGATAGCGAAGCCGGCGGAGCGCTTTGGCGGCGGCGACGGCCCCGATCGCGGCGTGGTCGCCCCCATCGCGCTCGGCTTCCGGCTTGCCGAGGTCGTGCAGCAGCGCCGCGAGCCGCACCTCCAGCGGCGTGCCCGCGTCGGCTGCAGCCTGGACGACGGCGAAGACGTGCTCGTCGAGCGCCAGATGCTGGCTGCCACTCTGCTGGTCGTAGCCGATCGCGGTCGCGAACTCGGGGAGCACGTGCAAGAGCACCCCCGTGTCCCGTGCCAGCCGCAGTGCTTTCGCGGGGTGCGCGCCGAGCAGGAGCTTGGAGAGCTCGCCCATCCCGTCGGCTGCGAGCCCTCCGCCGATCCGCTCGCCCGACACGTGCTCGATCCGCGGCGCCCACTCGCGCATCTGGCGCAGCGTGTCGTCGTCGGGATCGACATCGAGCTGCGAGACGAAGCGGAGGCCGCGAACGATCCGGAGCGGATCGTCCCGGAAGCTCGCGGGGCCGGTCGTGCGAAGGACGCTCCGCTCGAGGTCGCCGCGGCCGCCGAGCGGGTCGAGGATCTCGCCCGTCTCCAGCCGGCGCGCGATCGCGTTGATCGTGAAGTCGCGCCGCTCCATGTCCTGCTCGAGCGAGATCTCCCGATCCGCCACGATCTCGAAGTCGTGCCTGCCTGGTCCGGTCGAGCGCTCGACGCGGGGAGGCGTGAACTCGATCCCGGCCGGCTGGAGCGCCCGCGCGGCCTTGTCGCGCGGCAGCAGCCGGACGCCGACGCGCTGGTCGGCGACGACGAGATCCTCGACTTTGCCGTGCGGCTCGAGCGCCGCGCGCAACTCGGCGTGTCCGACGCCGGGGACGACGAAGTCGAGCTCCGGCGACGTCCGCCCGAGCAGCTCGTCGCGGACGGCGCCACCGACGAGGTAGGCGTCCAGCCCGAGTGAATGCACGTAGTCGGCGACCGAGTCCCACATGCCGCCCATTGTGGGCCAAGTAACAGTCTGTTACTTGGCCTGATCGCACAGAACAGTGCGGCCGCGCCTGCCAAGTAACAGTCTGTTGCAAGGCGTCAGAGCAGCGCGACCGCTTCGATCTCGACGAGGGCGCCGGACGGGAGCTTCGCGACCTCCACCGTCGAGCGGGCGGGAGGCGCGTCGCCGACGTGCGCCGCGTAGACGTCGTTCATCGCCGCGAAGTCGCCCAGGTTCTGGAGGAAGACCGTCGTCTTCACGAGCCGGTCGAGGCCGCTGCCGGCCTCCTCGAGGATCGCGCGCAGGTTCTGCATCACCTGCTCGGTCTGCTCCGTGATTCCCTCCACCGGCCCCTTCTCTCCCGGCCGGAGGCCGAGCTGCCCGGCGACGAAGACGAGCCCGGCGGCTTTGACGGCCTGGTTGTACGGAGCTCCCTGGAACGGCGCGGGCGCACGCTCGGTGCGGACGATCTCCTTGTCTGGCACTGGTCTCCTTCGGCTAGAGAGGGCGCGACGCGGCGGCGAGCGCAGCGCCGAGGGCCTTGAAGATGGCTTCGAGCACGTGCCGGGAGTCCTCGCCGTCGATCAGGCGCACGTGGAGCGTCACTCCTGCCGCGTCCGCGAACGCGTCCAGGAAGCGCGCGGCGAGGTCGCCGCCGAGACCGCCGGCGCGAGCCTCGGTCAGGTCGACGTTGCTGTGCACGAGCGGCCGCTCGGAGACCTCGAAGACGATCTGTGCAAGTGCCTCCTCGGCGGGCATGAACGCCGAGCCGTGGCCCGGCAGCCCCTCCGCTCGCAAGACGTCCGCGAACGACTCCCCCAGAGCGGTGCCGGCGGCGGCGACCTCCGCCTGGCCCTCTCCCGGCGGCAGTTCCAGCGCGAGCTCGAACCCGCCGCTGCGCGCGAGCTGACCGAGCAGGTGGTCGAGGACGGGGATGCCGGTGGCGACGTTCGAGCTCCCGCCACCGGGCGCGATCCGGGCGCTCATGCCAGCGAGACTAACGAAACGAGGGGTACCAATCTGGCCGGAAATCGCCCATCATCCGAGCGGGTTCGATGAATCCCTTCAGATCAGGGAGATCTGGATGCGGCTCGTCAAATTGCTGTGCTTCGCCGTGCCGGCGGTCCTCGCGCTCGCCGGCTCTGCCCTGGGCGCGCGTGATCCGGGTGGCTCGGCCGTCTGGCCGAGCGGCACCGCTGTGGTCTCGTACGAGAGCGAGCACGCCCTCGCAGCCGCGCTCGAGCGGCATCCTGCGGAGCTCGTGCGGCGCCTACCGGCGCTGAAGGTCGCAGCTGTCCGCCCGAGCGGCAGCGTCGAGCGCTTCGCGCAGCGGATCGGCGCCGAACCCGGAATCGTCCGCGTCGAGCGGGCGGCGGCTCGACGGTCGCTCGTCGAGCCCGCCCTTGCCTCTCTCGCCCCCGCTCTGCCCTTCCAATGGCAGTACGCGGCCGTGCGGGCGGATCAGGTTCCCGCGACGGTGGCACAGGCGGCAGCGGGCTTCACGATCGCGGTGATCGACACCGGCGCCGATCTCGGCGCACCGGATCTCGGCGCGAAGGCACCGCACACCTACAGCGTCCGCAAGCGGCACGCGGGCGTTCCGGACGCCAACGGTCACGGCACCTTCGTCGCCGCCCTGGCCGCAGGCTCGTCGACGAACGGGGACGGGATCGCGGGCGTCGGCGGCGATGCACGGTTGATGGTCGTGCAGGCGGGCGGCGCGAACGGCGCCTTCACGGACGTGGACGAGGCTGCGGCGATCGTCTACGCGGTCGATCACGGCGCCAAGATCGTCAATCTCAGCCTCGGCGGGCCGACGACGTCATCGATCGAGAGGCGCGCGGTCGAGTACGCGGTCGCGAAGGGAGCGCTTCTCGTCGCAGCCGTCGGCAACGGCTACCAGCGCGGGAACGCGGTCGAGTATCCGGCAGCCCTGCTCCAGCCGGTCGGCTCGAGCGGCGTCGGCGGGCGCGGTCTCTCGGTCGCCGCGTCGACGCGTGAGGGAGGCCGGGCCCCGTTCTCGAGCACCGGCACGCACGTCTCCCTCGCCGCGCCGGGCGCGGCTGTCTTCAGCGCCCTCTCTGCCGCCTCGTCGCCGCTGCGCTATCCGCGCACGGCGCTGCCGGGAGCGCTCGGCGGGGTCTACGGCTACGGCAGCGGCACGTCGTTCGCGTCGCCGCAGGTTGCGGGAGCTGCCGCGCTCGTCTGGGCCGCCAATCCGCAGCTGCGCGCAGACCAAGTGGCGTCGATCATCGAGCAGACTGCATCCGGCAACGGCAGCTGGAACGCCGAGCTTGGCTACGGCGTTCTCGATGTTGCGGCCGCCGTCGCGAAAGCGCAGGCGACGCCGGTTGCGACTGTGGCGGCGGTCATGCCCGCCCAGGTGCAGAAGCCCGGCGCGCGCTCGCCGAACTAGCTTTCGACGCGCTCGATCGAGGCGCCGAGGCCGCGCAGGCGCTCGTCGATCCGCTCGTAGCCGCGGTCGATCTCGGCGACGTTGCCGATCGTCGACGTTCCCTCGGCGCAGAGCGCTGCGATCAGCAGCGCCATCCCGGCGCGGATGTCCGGGCTGGTCAGCCGCTCGCCGTAGAGTTGCGCGGGTCCGGTGACGACGACCCGGTGGGGATCGCAGAGGATGATCCGGGCGCCCATGCCGACGAGCTTGTCGACGAAGAAGAGCCGGCTCTCGAACATCTTCTCGAAGACGAGCACGGTGCCGTGGGCCTGGGTCGCGGTCACGACCGCGATCGAGGTCAGATCAGCCGGGAAGGCGGGCCAGGGGCCGTCTTCCACCTTCGGGATCTGGCCGCCGAGGTCGTCCTGGATCTCGAGCCGCTGGCCGGGCGGGACGCGCACGGTTGTCTCTCCCACCTCGACGCGCACGCCCAGCCGCGCGAACGCGGGCAGGATCGAGATCAGATCCTTCGGCTCGATGTCCTCGATCGTGATGTCGCTGCCGGTCGCCGCCGCCAGGCCGATGAAGCTCCCGACCTCGATGTGCTCGGGCGCGACGCGCCAGTCGCCGCCATGCAGGTCCGTGACGCCGTGGACACGGAGCACGTTCGACTCGATCCCCTCGATCTGGGCCCCGAGCGAGACGAGGAAGCGGCAGAGGTCCTGGACGTGCGGCTCGCAGGCGGCGTTACCGATCACCGTCTCGCCCTCGGCGAGCACCGCTGCCATGACGACGTTCTCCGTCGCCATCACGCTCGCTTCGTCGAGGAAGATCGACTTGCCCCGCAGCCGCGGCGCGCGCATCTCGAAGCGGCCGTTGAGCTCGATCTCGACCCCGAGCTCGGCCAGGCCGTGAATGTGCGGATCGAGGCGGCGGCGGCCGATCACGTCACCGCCCGGAGGCGGCACGGTCGCGCTGCCGAGGCGGGCAAGCAACGGGCCGGCGAGCAGGAACGAGGCGCGGATGCGGCGGCAGAGCTCCTCGTCGAGCTCGGACTTGTGGACCCCGGTCGAGTCGATCCGGATCTCGTTCTCGCCCAGCCACTCGGCGTCGGCGCCGATGTCGACGAGCAGCTCGACCATCGTCTGCACGTCGCGGATCCGCGGCACGTTCGTCAGCTGCACGGGCTCGGAGGCGAGCACGGTGGCGGCGAGGATCGGCAGGGCGCCGTTCTTGTTCCCGGCGGCGCGGACGCTGCCGCTGAGCGGGCGACCACCCTCGATCACGAAGGCCTGCATTCCGGTGGCTAGCGTAGTCGTGCTCACGGGGCGGGTTATCGTAGACGTCCTATGGAACTGACGCGAGACACAGCGTGGCAGACGCTGACGACGTACACGAAGAGCGAATCGCTGCTGCGGCACGCGCTCGCGGTCGAGGCCTCGACGCGGTCGTATGCGCGGCGGTTCGGCGAGGACGAGGAGCTCTGGGGCGTCGTCGCGCTCCTGCACGACTTCGACTACGAGATCCACCCCACGCTCGACAAGCACCCCCAGGACGGTGCCGCGATCCTGCGCGACGAGGGCTATCCGGAAGAGGTGATCGAGGCGGTCCTCTCGCACGCCGAGCACCTGTCGCTGCCCCGCGACACGATGCTGAAGAAGACGCTGTTCGCGTGCGACGAGCTCTCGGGCTTCGTGCACGCCTGCGGGCTCGTGCGCCCCGCGGGTCTCGACGGCCTCGAGCCGAAGTCGGTCAAGAAGAAGCTGAAGCAGCCCTCCTTCGCCGCAGGCGTTCATCGCGACGAGGTCTATGCGGGCGCGGAGCTGATCGGGCTCGAGCTGGACGAGCACATCGCGAACGTCGTCGCCGCGCTGCAGCCGATCTCACGGGAGCTCGGCCTGCGCACCGCCGCCGACGCGGCCTAGTTACAAGGCGGCCGCGAGCCGCTGCAGGTCGTTCTCGTTCGTCCACCAGCCGCAGGAGACGCGGACGAGCCCGGTCTTCGGGATCTCGCGCACGACGACCCCCTGCTCCGCCAGCTTCGCAACGAGCGCCGGCGGATCCTCGGCTTGGAAGGCGACGAGCGTCGCCCCGCCCGGCACGACCTCGGCCAGCGGCGCGAGCAGCTCCCGGCAGCGCGCCGCCTGCGCAGCGGCGTGCGCGAAGGCCCAGTCGGGGCGGATCGCGATCGCGGCCAGCAGGCCGGCGAGGAGGGCGCTCGAGAGCCAGCCGGGATCGAATCGTGCCGCGCCCGCCGCCGGCTCGAAGCTTCCGGACGGCTCGTAGCCGGCCTGCGAGAAGTAGCTGGGACGGGCGACGCGCAGGCGCTCCGGGTCGGCGAGCACGAGCGCACCGGTCGAATCGGGACCGCAGAGCCACTTCTGGCCGGAGATCGTGAGGAAGTCGAGGCCCGTGGCGTCGACCGGCATCGCTCCCACGGACTGCGCGCCGTCGACCAGCACCGGCACCCCCGTCTGCTCCCGCAATGCGCGCACTGGCAGCAGGCGACCGCTCGTCCAGAGCACCTGCGAGAGCGCGAGCAGGCGCGTCCGGGGCGTCACCGCAACGCGGATCGCGTCCGGATCCGGCTCGGCCACGACGACGCGCGCGCCGCTCGCGTGCACCGGCCCGAGCAGGCCGAAGTGCTCCTCGGTCGTCGTCACGATCTCGTCCTCCGGCTGCAGGTCGAGCCCGGCGAGGACGATGTTGCAGCCGTCGGTGGTCGAGCCGGTCAGCGAGACCTGCTCCGGCTCGGCGCGGACGAGGCCGGCGACCGCGACCCGGGTCCGCTTGCGCAGCTCGAGCATCCGCTCGAAGTACTCCTTGCCGAAGCGGCCGTCGGCGAGATCGGCGTCGAGTTGCTCCTGCACAGCCGCCGCGGTCGGGCGCGCGAGCGGGCCGAACGTGCCGGCGTTCAGATACGCGAGCCGCTCGAGCACCGGGAAGAGCGCACGGCCCTCCTCGGGCGTCACCCGATCCTCATCTCGACGGGAGCGTGGTCGGAGAGCACCGCGCCATTGTGCAGGCGCCGCTCGTCGGGCCAGACCTCGAGCGGCCCATGGTCGATCCCGGCGACGACGATGTGGTCGATATTCGGCCCGGGCAGGTCCGGGTCGCGCAGGTTGAAGTCCCCTGCGAGCACGCGCGCCTCCCCGGCTGACGCCATCGACTCGACGAGCTCGTGCGCGCGCTTAAGCTCGCTGCGCGGCACGTCGGGACGCTTGAACTCGTTCGAGGCGTGCACGTTTCCGATCACGACTCCCTCGAGCCGGACCGCGTGGCAGATGCGCCGTTCGCGACCACGCTCGCTGATTGCCGCCGTTCGGCGCTCGAGTAGGACGAGCGTCGGCGCGAGCAGGATCGCATTCGCCTGGCCCGTCACCCCGGAGCGGAACCGTTTCGGGTCGTGGCGCTGGAGGATGCCGCCGAGCCAGCGCGGCACCCACGTCCGCTTCGCGACGGCCGACGCGGCGGTCATTCCGCTCCACTCTTCGAGCTGCGAGAGCGCCCAGAGCGGCAGCTCCTGCAGGCAGAGCGCGTCGGGAGCATCGCGCGAGACGAGCTCGACCATCTCTCGGAGATGCATTCGGCGCCCCGGCGGCGACGTGCGGCCGTGGTAGACGTTCCAGCTTCGGATCAGCACAGGCACCGGCCCACGGGCACTAGCCTACGAACCCCGTGCGCGTCGTCGTCGCCGACCCCCCTGCCTTCACGCCTCCGTACGACCACGCGCTCGCCGCCGCGCTCGCTGCAGCGGGAGCCGAGGTCGAGCTGGTGACGTCCCGCTTTCGCTTCGGCGCCGTCGCCGAGCCCGACGGCTACCGGCGGCGCGAGCTCTTCTACCCCCTCTCGTCGCGGCTCTTCGGCCGCTCGCGCCTGCGCCTGCCGCTGAAGGTGCTCGAGCATCCGCTCGGCCTGGCGCGCCTCGCTGCGACTCCGGCCGACGTCGTCCACGTGCAGTGGCTGGCGCTGCCGGAGGCCGACTCGTGGTTGCTGCGCCACCCCGCGCCGCTCGTGCTCACCGCCCACGACCTGCTGCCGCGGAGGACGGCGGCAAAGAGCGGCCTCTGGCGCCGGGTATTCGGCCGTTTCGAGCGGATCGTCGTCCACTCGGAGCGCGGACGGGAGACATTGGCAGCCTTCGGTGTTCCGGAGGAGAAGCTGCGCGTGATCCCGCACCCCGTCACTCCGAGCGACCCGGCGCGAGCCGACGACGGCCGCACCGTGCTCGCCCTCGGGCTCGTGCGGCCGTACAAGCAGCTCGAGCACGCACGCGACGCCGTCTCGCGCGTGCCGGGAGCACAGCTGCGCGTCGCCGGCGACGCCGCTGCCTTCCTCTCCGAGGCCGAGATCGAC
>Ga0190265_10001379_pt1 | contig 15964 bp, 8 predicted proteins | sample Popmic124T_FD_133135 | JGI IMG/M metagenome (GOLD analysis project Ga0190265, IMG submission 133135) | Populus adjacent soil microbial communities from riparian zone of Indian Creek, Utah, USA - 124 T | ecosystem: Environmental > Terrestrial > Soil > Riparian zone | place: USA: Utah | collected...
CAGGAAGCGCTGTTCGCGCGGTTCGGCGAGCGTAATCGCCACGCCTTCGCGGCCGATCCGGCCGGTGCGGCCGATGCGATGGATGTAGACCTCGGGAGCGGAGGGCAGGTCGAAGTTGATGACGTGCGACACGTGCTCGATGTCGAGGCCGCGCGCGGCGACGTCGGTGGCGACGAGGATCTCCACCTTCTCGCCCCTGAACAGCTGCATCACGCGATCGCGCTGCTTCTGCACCATGCCGCCATGCAGCGCCTGCGCCACGAACCCATGCGCGTTGAGGGTATCGGTGAGCTCGTCGACCTCGATGCGGGTCCGGCAGAACACGATCGCCGACTTGGCGCTTTCGAAATCCAGGATGCGCCCGAGCGCGTCGATCTTCTGCCGCCGCCCCACGATGTAAGCGACCTGCCGCACGCGGGGCACCTTGCCCGGCGCGCGCTTTTCCTGCGCGATCTGGAGCTTGGTGGGCTTCTTCAGATGCCGCCCGGCGATGGCGAGAATGCGCGGCGCAAAGGTCGCGGCGAACAGCGCCGTCTGGCGGGTCTCCGGCGTCTGCGCGATGATCGCGTCGATGTCTTCCGCGAAGCCCATGTCGAGCATCTCGTCGGCCTCGTCGAGGATCAGCACTTCGACGCTCGCCAGGTTCAACGTGGTCCGGCGCAAATGATCGAGTGCCCGTCCCGGCGTCGCCACGATCACCTCGGCCCCGCGCCGCAGCGCACGAATCTGGTGATCCATCGGCGCGCCACCGTAGAGCGGCACGACGGTGAGGTTGGTGCCCTTCGCGTACTTGTGCAGCGCTTCGGCGACCTGCATCGCCAGCTCGCGGGTTGGCACCAGCACGAGCGCCCGCGCCTTGCCACGATCGGCCTTGGCGCGGCTCAGACGGTCGAGCAGCGGCAACGCGAACGCCGCCGTCTTGCCGGTGCCGGTGGCGGCCTGGCCGAGCATGTCGCCGCCGGCGAGCAACACCGGTATGGCCTCGCGCTGAATGGGTGTGGGTTCTTCGTAGCCGAGCGCGGTGACGGCGCTGACAAGGGTTTTCGAGAGACCGAGCGAGGCAAAGCCGCTCGGTTCAGATGGGTCGGCGCTCTTCACCCATCCATCTTAGCGGTCTATTCGTTGCGCAACGCGACGATCGGATCGACGTTGGTGGCGCGACGCGCCGGCAGGTAGCTGGCCACCGCGGCGATTACCGCAAGAAAGATGGCGACGCCGCCAAAACTGATCGGGTCGGTCGCGGTGACGTTGTAGAGCAGCGACTGGATCACGCGGGTGACGCCGAAGGCGCCGGCCAGGCCCAGGAGGACGCCGATGGCCGCCAGCTGAAGGCCCTGCCGGACGACCAGGCCGAGCACATCGGACCCCCTGGCGCCCAGTGCGATTCGCACGCCCATCTCCTGCGTGCGCTGAGAGACCGAGAACGACAGCACGCCGTAAACACCGACGGCGGCGAGGAACAGCGCGGCGGCGCCGAAGATGCCGAACATGTAGCCAAACAACCGGTATTGCCAGAAGCCCGTCGTCCGGACTTCTTCCATCGTGCGGATCGCGAAGATCGCCAGCGCCGGATCGGACGATCGAATCTCGCCGCGGATGCTGGCCGTGAGCGCCGCCGGATCTCCCGACGCGCGAATGGTGAAGCCGGTATTCGGTGTCGCGGCGTATCGGTACGGCACGAACGCACCAGGCAACGGCGGCGAATCGTCGTCCATGTTGTTGCGCCAGATGTCGGGTGCCACGCCGATCACCGTGAACCAATCGGCGGGTTCCCCTTGCGCGAGCTTGAATCGGCGCCCCACCGGATCGGCATCCGGCCAGAATTTCTTCGCCATCGTGTCGTTGATGATGGCCACCGCGGTGCGGCCGACGCCCTCGGCTTCGGTAAAGTCGCGGCCTTTCACGATCGGCAGGCCCATCGTCTCCTGAAGGTGGGGCGTGACGCCGCCGAAGAAGATGTAAGGCTCTTCACCGGGATCCACCGGCTTGCCGTCGATGATTACCCCGCCGCCGCCACCGCCCGAGCTCAACGGAATGAAGTTCGACGCGAACGCCGCCTCCACCTGGGGCAGCGATTCGATTCGGCGAATGAGGTCTTCGATGCGCTGCGCGCGCTGATCCTCTTTCGCGTACGCCTCACCGGCCATGTAGACGCGAAGCGTGAGCAGCGGCGCGGTGTCGAAGCCTGGATTGGCGTGCTGCAGGTTCAGAAAGCTCCTGACGAACAACGACGCGCCGACGAGGAGCACCAGCGCCATCGCAATTTCGACGACCACCAGGCCGTTGCGCAATCTCGCGCGGCGGCCGCTCTGTCCGGATCCGCGCGCGCCATCACGCAGTGCCTCCTGCAGATTCAAGCGCCCGGCCTGAAGCGCGGGCGCGAGCCCGAAGACGAGGCCCGTTGCCGCCGACACCGCCACCGTGTAGGCAATGCCGCGGCCGCTGATTTCCCAGTGGATGTAATACGGCACCATGCCGGGCGGCACGGCGTTATCGAGCAGCCACACGCCGGCGTACGCGATCACCAGGCCGAGCGGCGCCGCGGCGAGACCGAGCACCATGCATTCGGTGAGGAGCTGCTTGACCAGACGCGCGCGCCCGGCGCCAAGCGCGGCCCTGACGCAGAACTCGCGTTGACGGCCCGAGGCGCGGGCCAGCATCAGGTTCGCGACGTTGGCGCACGCGATCAGCAACACGATCGTGACCGCCCCCATCATCGTCAGCAGCACGAGCCGCACGTCGTCGGGAATGAACTCGTCCGCTAACGGCGCCGCGGTTGCACTCCAGCCGTCGCTCATGCCTGGATACTCCCTGGCGAGTCCGGTCGCAACCGCAGCCAGCTCCAATCGCGCCTGCGCCAGCTCGACGCCCGGCTTCAAACGTCCGAAGGCCATCAGCGAACGATTGGTTCTCGGTTCCTGGTCGGCGATCGGGCCAAGCGGAATCCAGGCCTTCTGAGCCTCCGGAAAGCTGAACTTCGGCGGCATCACCGCAACAACCGTGTGTGGCCGGCCGTTCACCGAAATGCTGCGGCCGATGATGTTTGCGTTGGCCTGGTAGCGCCGCTCCCACACTTCGTGACTCAGGATGAGTACCGGCTCCGCGCCCGGACGGTCATCCTGCTCGTTGAAGTGCCGGCCCAACGCGGGCGGCACGCCCAGCGACGGAAACAAATCCCACGTGATGGCCGCGCCTTCGAGCCGCTCCGGCTCAACGGTGTCCGACAGCGAAATACTGCGGCCGGCCAGGGCGGTGATAGCGGCGAACGAGGAGGTGGCCCGCGCCTTCCAGTCGCGCAGGTTCTGGTACGACACGCCGGCTTCACGCACCCCGCCTCGCTCGAAGGTCTCGGAGAGGATGAGCAGCTGCTCGGGCTGCGCGTAGGGCAGCGGCTGAATCAGGATGCCGTCGACGACGCTGAACAGGGTGGCGTTGACGCCGATGCCGAGCGCCAGGCAGGCAATCACGATGGCGGAGACGCCGCGGTCGTGGATGAGGCTGCGGACCGCGTAACGGATCCCCTGGAGATTCATGTGATCCATTAGGTATACGTCAGCGAGAGAGGCACGGTTCGGGGCGTAAATCAGCTAAATTGATGCGGACCATGGGTCGATGCGCATCGTAATCGTGGGCGGGGGGCAGATCGGCTCCTCCCTGGCCCGGGCACTGGCGGCGGACCACGAAGTGGTGGTCATCGATCACGATCGCGCCGTCGCCGACGCGTTCGCGAACATCGACGTGGAATTCATCGTCGGCAGCGGCACGAGCGAAGAAGTGCTGGCGCGCGCCGGCATCAAGGACGCCCGGTTCTTCGTGGCCACCACGCCGCTCGATGAGGTCAACATCGTGGCCTGCGCGATTGCCAATCGCCTGGCCAGCCCCGAAACCATTTGCGTCGTCTCGCGCGCGGATTTTCTTCCCGATTCGAAACAGCTCCAGGGGCTCGCGGAATTCGGGATCGACCGGGTGCTGTGGCCCGAGGCGCAGCTGGCCGCCGATATCGAAGGCGTGGTGACCGCACCCGGCGCGATCGACGCCGAGTCCTTTGCCGGCGGCCTGATCCGATTGCTCGAGTACCGGCTGGACGCGAACTCGAGTCTCGTCAAAGTTCCTCTCGGGCAACTGCACCTGCCCCGCGGGTCGCTGATCGTCGCGGTGAAGCGCGGCGCCACCCTGTTCGTGCCGCGCGGCAACACCCAGCTCGAGGCCGGCGACAAGATCATCCTGATGGGCACGCCCGAGGCGATGCAGCAGGTCGAGTGCATGGTGAATCCCTCGCGGGGCGGAGGGCGCATCCACGTGACCATCATCGGCGGCGGCGACGTGGGGCTGCAGCTGGCCGAGCGGCTCGAATTGTCGAGCAACTGCGAGGTCCGCATCGTGGAGCGCGACGCCGCGCGCGGCGAGATGCTCGCGGCACAGCTCAGTCGCACCCTGGTGATCAGCGGTGACGGCACCGATCTCGAGTTTCTCGAGAACGAGAACGTCGGCCGCAGCGACGTGCTGGTCTGCGTGATCGACAACGACGAGCGCAACCTGCTCGCGTCGCTGCTCGGGCGTCAGCTGGGCGTGCCGAAGATCGTGACCCGCGTGGGCCGATCCACCAACCTCCGCCTGTTCGAGCGCGTGGGCATCGATGTGGCGTTGTCGGCGCGCGGCGCGGCGGTGGCGTCGATTCTCCACCAGGTCACCGGCGGCACGTCGAGCCTGCTGGCGGTGGTCGAACATGGCGAGGCGCGCGTGCTCGAGATCATCGTGCCGCCGCACTTCGAGTCAAGGCCGCTCAAGAAGATCGGCACGCCGGTCGACGTGATCGTCGGGGCCATCCTGCGCGGCGGCGAAGCGATCGTGCCCAGAGGCGACGATCGCGTCGAGCCCGGCGATCGCATCATCGTCTTCTCGAGGGCGGAAGCGGCAGACCGCGTCCAGGCGTACTTCAGTGGCACCGGCAGCTAGCTCCCGCGGATGCGTTTTTCCCTAGTCGTTCACGTCATCGGCATCGTCGTCCGCGTGTTCGGCCTGATGTTCCTGGCGCCGCTCGCGGTGGCGCTGATCTACGGCGAGATGCTGGACGCGATCGGCTTTGTCGTGGCGACCATCTTTACGTCAGGTGTCGGTCACCTGATGCGGCAGGCGGGTGGCCACGCCACCGAAGACGCCGTCGAAGGGATGCGCCGCGTCGAAGGCCTCGCCATCGTCTCCGGTTCATGGTTGCTGATCGCGTGGTTTGCCAGCCTTCCCTACATGTGGAACGGCCTCGGCCAGATTAACGCGCTGTTCGAGGCGATGTCGGGCCTGACCACTACCGGCGCCACGGTGTTCGAGGACTTCTCGTTGTACGGCCGCAGCATCTTCTTCTGGCGCGGCCTCACCAACTGGCTCGGCGGCATGGGCGTGATCGCGCTGTTCGTGGCGGTGCTGCCCCGCCTGGCGATCGGCGGCCGCGAGCTGTTCTTTGCCGAGATGCCGGGCCATGACGACGAGAAAGTGGCGCCGCAGATTCGGCGCACCGCGGCACTGCTGTGGCGGCTTTACGCGGTGCTCACGGTGCTGCAGATCGCCGCGCTCGTGATGACCGGCATGCCGCTCTTCGACTCGGTGTGCAACACCTTCGGCACCATTGCGGCGGCCGGCTTCTCTCCGCATCCACAGTCGATCGGCGGCTACAACAACCCCGCCGCGGAGTGGGTGATCATCGTCTTCATGTTTCTCTCGGGCGCGAACTTCGCGCTGCAGTATCGCGCCCTGGCGCGGCGTGACTTCCGGATGCTCGCCAATGACGAGGAGCTCGCGGCCTACACCGGTGTCATCATCGTCGGCGCGCTCCTCGTGGGGGTCGCGATCTGGGACACGACGACCTCGGGTGTGATTCGCGTGTCACTGTTCCAGGTGATCTCGATCCTGACCACCACCGGCTTTACGACCGTGGACTTTCAGCTCTGGAACGATCAGGCGAAGGCCGTGCTGCTCGGGTTGATGTTCATCGGTGGTTGCGCCGGCTCGGCGAGCGGCGGGCCGAAAGTGGTGCGGCACGTGCTGCTGGCGAAGTTCACGCTGCAGGAGCTCAGGCGCACGCTGCATCCGCGCGCCATCCTTCCGGTCAAGCTGAATGGGCGCGTCGTGCCGACGGCGATCATGCAGGGCGTGGTGGTGTTCTTCCTGTTTTACATGCTCACGTTCGCAATCTGCGCGGCGGTGTTGATCCTGCTTGGCACCGACATGGTCACCGGCATTTCCGCGGCCGCTGCCTCGATCAGCAACGTCGGCCCGGCGTTCAACCAGGTGGGGCCGATGACCAACTTCGCCGACCTGCATCCGGTGAGCCGCATCGTGCTGACACTGACGATGTGGATCGGCAGGCTCGAAGTCTTGACGGTGCTGGTGATCCTGAGGCCCGAGGCGTGGCGATCGGGGCAATGGCGGATAAACCGCTCGACCGCCGCCGTCTAGTGTTGGCACGCGACCTGGTCGCACCTCGACATTCGCTCATTCCACGCGAAGGGCGACCATCGGATCGACGCGCGTGGCTCTGCGCGCGGGCAGATACGCCGCCGCGGCCGCCACGAACGCGAACATCACCGCCACCGCCACGAACGTCGCCGGGTCGCGCGGTTCGATGCCGAACAGCATCGATTGCAGATACCGCGCGCCGGCAAACGCGCCGATGAGCCCGACGGCAATGCCGATGGCGGCGAGTGTCACGCCGCGGCCCATTACCAGTGCCATCACTTGCTTGCGTTCCGCCCCAAGTGCCATGCGGATGCCGATCTCCTGCGTGCGCTGCACCACCGAGTAGGCCAACACGCCGTAGATGCCGATTGCCGCGAGCACTCCCGCGACTCCGGCAAAGACGCCGAGCAGCACCGCGTAGAACCTCTGCCGCGCCATCGAGTAGCCGACCATGTGATCCATGGTATGCATCGCATCGACGCCGACGTTGCCGTCCACCGTTCGCACGACGCGGCGAACGTCGGGTATCGCGGCAGCCGGGTTGCCGCGCGTGCGTACGCCAAACGACAGGAATCCGAACCCCATCCCCTCGACGCGCGCCACCGGCATCTGCATACGCTGATGAATTTCAATCACCTGCCGGTAGTCCATGAAGATCTCGGCGTAGGCGGGCAGCGCGACGCGGCTTTGTCGAACGTCTTCGACCACGCCGACGATCTCGACCGGGAACTCCATCTTGCCCGGGCGCCACACCATGATGACGCCGATCGGATTGGCGGTGCCAAAGTAGCGTTGCGCCACCGTTCGGTTGATGACCACCGCGAGCGGTGCGCCAGCGTTGTCGCGCTCCTCGATGTAACGGCCGCTCAGCAACGGCACGCCCATCGACTGCAGGTAGCCATGGCTGAGCGACTTCAATCGCGGCTTGGCCTGCTCGGCCTGCATCTGCTCGAGCGTGCGTCCTGGCGGCGTGAACGTGCCGACGGTGTCCTCGAGGCCAAGGAGAATGCCGGCGTAGGCGAAGCCCGCGGCCTCGATCCCGGGCACGTGCCGCAGCGCCGACAACAACGCTTCGACGGTCGCCGCCTTTCGCTCGGTCGAGTATTCGGACGGCACCACCAGTTGAAAGGCCAGCGCGTTCGCCGGATCGTAGCCCTTCTCGACCTTGGTGAGATTCATGAAGCTGTTCACGAGCAGGCCGGCGCCGACGAGCAGCACGGTGGCGAGCACCAGTTGGCTCAGCACGAGCGCGGTGCGGGTGCGCGTCTCGCCGCGCGACGTGCCGGTCCCGCGCGTCCCCATCGCCTGCAGATGACTCACGCGCGACAGCTGCATCGCCGGTAACAGGCCGAAGACGATGCTCGACACGACGGCGAGGCCGACGGCAATCACCAGCACGCGACCGTCCACGCCGACTTCATCGATCCGCGGCAGCAAGTGACCGCCGAAGCTGATGCGGAAGACACCCTGTGCATCGATGGTGGCGAGCCGTTTGACCAGATTGACGCCGGCAGCCGCGAGGGCGGCGCCGAGGATCCCGCCGGTCAGCGACAGCACCAGGCACTCGGTGAGAATCTGCCGGACGATGCGCGCCCGGCTGGCGCCAATCGCGAGGCGCACGGCGATCTCGCGCCCGCGTGCGGTGCCGCGCGCCAGCAGCAGGTTGGCCACATTCGCACAGACGATCAACAGCACCACGCCAACCGCCCACAGGAACACCTGCAGCGCCGGTCGAATCTGTCGCACGAAGTTTTCCTTGAACGACTCGACGCGGAAGCGCGGCATGGTCAGCGGCGGCTCCGTGTCGGGCCGCGCCACGCGCACCGCACTACCGATCGTGTTCGCTTCCGCCTCGGCCTGCGCGATCGACACGCCGGGATGCAACCGTCCGCGTAAGCTCGTCCCCGGCGGCCGCGCGCCAGGTCTCACCACGAACGGCGTATAAAAGTCGGTCGGCGCGAACAGCGCGTCAAGGCGCTCGGGCAGGACACCGACCACGGTCATCAGCCGGCTCGGGCTCGGCGCGTTGGGAGTGGCCGTTCCGCTGAAGCCGCGCAGCTCGATGACCGATCCCACCGCGGCCGGATCCGATCGGAAGTAGGTGCGCCAAGTGCTGTGGTTCAGCACCACGAGATCGGAGTTGCCTTCATCCGCGGATCCGATCACCCGGCCCATCGCCGCCTCGATCCCCATCACCTCGAAGTAGTTGAAAGAGACGGTGGCCGCGGTCAGCCGTGCCGTGCCCTCGCGCGTCGGCATGACGACAAACGGATTGAATCCAGTCGCAGCGAGATCGATCAGCCTCGTCCGCGAACGCCACTCCATGAACTCGAGGTAATTCGCACCCGGAATGGTCCGCGAGATCTCGGGCTCCCGGATGGCAACGAGCCGATCGCTCTCGGGAAGCGGCAGCGGTTGCAGGAGCACCGTGTCGACGATGCTGAAGATCGTGGTGGTGGCGCCGATGCCGATCGAGAGCGTCAGCATCGCGGCCACCGTGAAGGCGCGGCTGCGTCGCAACGATCGGATCGCGTAGCGCACATCCTGCTGCAGGTCTTCGACCCATCGGAACGAACGGGCGTCGCGCTGGTGCTCTTTCGCCTGCTCGACACCGCCGAACGCGCGGCGGGCCGCGAGCCTGGCGTCGCCTGGCGACAGGCCCTCGGCGCGGAACTGCTCCTCGAGCAACCCGAGATGCGCGTCGACCTCACGCGCGAGCTCGTCTTCAGCGCGATCGTGACGGAACAGGGACAGGAGGCGGAGGAGCAGCTGTCGTATGGACGCCATCATTCACTCCGTAGGGCCACGACGGGCTCGACGCGGGTGGCGTGCCTCGCCGGAAGATAACTTGCGGCCGTCGCGACGACGGTGAAGCCCAGGGCGACCGCCACGAACGTCAGCGGATCGAGTGGCTCGATGCCGAACAGCATCGATTGCAGGTAGCGCGCGGTGCCAGCCGCGCCGATCACGCCGAGGGTGACGCCAATCCCCGTGAGCACGATGCCTTTGCGAAGAATCAGGCCGAGCACCTGCGACCGCTGCGCGCCGAGCGCCATGCGCACACCGATCTCCTGCGTGCGAGTGGCCACGGAGTAGGCGAGCACGCCGTAAATGCCGATCGCGGACAGCATCGCAGCGACGCCCGCGAACACCAGCAACAGCGTGGCGTAAAACCGTTGCCGCGCCACCGCGGCCGCCAGCAGCCGATCGGCGGGCTCGATGGAATCGACGCCGATCGCCGGATCGACCCGCGGCACCAGCTCGCGCACCTGCGGAATGAACGCCCGCGGGTCACCGGCGGTGCGAATCACGAAGGATTGCAGCCCGATCGCCGCCTCGTTGGTGCGCCCAACCGGCTCGTGGTCGCGCGCGAAGCGCGCGATCATCTGCCGGTAATCGACAAACACTTCCGGTTTCGACTCGCGAGCCGGCGACTCGTTGCGGATGTCGCCCACCACGCCGACCACCTGCATCGGAACGCCGGTCTTCGAGAGATACCAATCAATCGGTTGCCCGACCGCATCAGCGTTCCCGAAATACTTCCTGGCGGCCGATTGATTCATGACCACCACCAATGGCGCGTTGGGGCCGTCGCCATCGGCGAATTCGCGGCCGCGGACGATGCGCATCCCGGTCGCCGTGATGAAGCCCGGGCTCACCGAGCGCACGCGCGCCATGGTTTCCTTGCGCATCTCGTCAAGACTTCTGCCGGGCGGCACGAAGTTGCCGATCATCAGCTCTTCGCCGATCAACACGCCGTGACGCGAGAACCCCGCGGCGGTCACACCGGGCAAGGCGCGTAGGCGCGACAACATGTCGGTAATGACGTCGGCCTTCTTTGGCACGGAGTACGTGTCGGGCAACAGCAGCTGGAACTCGAGCAGGTTGCTCGTGGTGAAACCGAGATCGGTGCGCATCAATCGCACGAAGCTGTGCGCCAGCAATCCGGCGCCGACGAGCAACACGGTGGCCAATACCAACTGGCCGACGACCAGCACCGAGCGCGTGCGCGGCTCGCGCCGTCCGGTCGATGCACCCCGTGTGCCCATCGCCGCGAGGTGGTTGGTGCGCGACAGGACGAGTGCCGGCAGCAGCCCGAACGCCAGCGCGGTGATCGACGCGAGCGCCAGGGCAATGCCCAACACGCGAAGGTCGATGGCGAGCTCGGCGGCACGCGGCAACAGCGATGCGCCGAAGATCAAACGGAACAACCCCTCGGCCTCGGTGATGGCGAGCTCGCGGACCAGCCACACACCGCCGGCGCCGACGATGGCGCCGGCCACGCCGCCGGCGAGCGCCAGGACGCCGCACTCAGCGGCGATGAGCCGGATGATTCGCGCTCGACTGGCACCCATGGCCGCGCGCACCGCGATCTCGCGTTGACGCGTGGTGCCGCGCGCCAGCAGCAGGTTGGCCACGTTGGCGCAGACGATCAACAAGACAACGCCAACGGCTGCCAGCAGCACACGCAGTGCGGTCTCGGCCGGGCGTACCAGCTGTTCCTTCATGCCGACCAGCTCGAAACGCAGGCCCGGCAGCGGCGGCGCATCAGCCGGACGCGGTGGCCGAATCGCCGCACCGATCTGATTGGCCTCAACCGTGGCGTCCTCGCGCGAAACTCCAGGGGCGAGTCTCGCGAGCATGCCCACTCCGATGGGCCGCGTTGGATCGAGCACGATCGGCGTCAGGAAATCCCGGCCGTACCGAAACGACGGCGGCATCACACCGATTACGGTCAGCAGCCGCGGCGCCGCCTGGGTGATACCGCCGGCGCGGAATTCGATGACACGGCCAATGATGTTCGGATCGCCGTCGAAGTGACGGCGCCAAGTGTCGAAGGCGAGAACCACGACGTCCGGACGTTGATCGTCGGCGGCGGACAGCGTCCGGCCGAGCATCGCGCTGGCGCCGAGCAGTTCCAGCGTGTTACCAGAGACCGCCGTCCCCCACAATCCGGCCGTTCCACGGCTGGTCCGGACGAGCCGCTGGCCCATGCCGATCGTGGCCGCGGTAGCTTCGAGAGTTTTCGTGCGCGCGCGCCACTCCGCGAACTCGAGATTGTTGGGTCCGCGCTGCATCCACTGAAAGCCCGCCCGCGCCGGCGCGATGTTTTCCACCACCGTGAACAGGCGATCCGACCCCGGATAGGGAAGCGGCTGCAGCAGGATGGTGTTGACGACGCTGTAGATCGCCGTAGTGGCACCGATGCCGATGGCAAGTGTCAGGATCGCCGCGGCGGTGAACCCGGGACTGCGCGCAAGCGAGCGGATCGCGTACGAGAGATCGCCCCGCATGGCTTACGACTCGAGCAGCAGCTTATCGACGAGTCCGGCGAGACGACGCCATTTCTCCGTCTCCTTCTCCAGCGCTTTCTCGCCGCTCTTGGTGATGGTGTAGAACTTTGCCTCGCGGTGGCTCTCGGTCTGGCCCCACGCTCCTTTGATCCAGCCCTTGTGTTCGAGCCGCACGAGCGCGGGATAGAGCGTGCCCTGGTTGAGCGACAGCGGGTGATCGGAGACCTGCGCCAGCCGCGCCGCCAGCCCGTAGGCGTGCTGCGCCCCCATCGTCGACAGCGCGCGCAGGATGATCAGATCGAGGGTGCCCTGGAGGAGTTCGACGCGTTCATTAGACATACGAGCGGAGCCTCTCACGGCTCCACTAGGACGTCAAGTGGGATGGCCGGGGTCAGGTCAAGAATTTCGCCCAGTCTCGGGGATGATTGGGGACACATCCTTTCAGAGGGCCACTCCGAAGATGGACTTGTGCGCACGCTCCTGAGAGTGATTCGAAGGTTGAGTCAACTGGGCGGACGGTCGTGGACGACTGTCCCCAATCATCCCTGGTGGTGGGCGAAATTCTTGACCTGACCCCCAATCGCCGTTTCGAGATGGCAACGCAAGAGGGCGATTACGCTGACGCTTCGACCGCAGCGGCTGCAGGCATGGGCGTGAGCAGCGCAGAAATCGCGACGAGGCCGATCACGCCGGCGAGGATGTTGAACATCCCGCTGTAACTGCCGGTCAGCTCGATGCACCACGCGAGCAGCACCGGACCCACTGCCGAGGCGAGCACCGTCATGGCCTGCGCGGCGCCCTGGATGCTGCCGAGGTTCTTGCGGCCATAGACACGCGGCCACACGCTGAAGAACAGCACCATCACCAGGCCGCCGCCGAGGCCCATGGCGGTGGCCCACATCATCACGTGCACGATGGCCGTGACGTGCGGCAGCGCCGCGAGACCGAGCGCAAGAATGAAGAGCGAGATCGCGAGCAGCGTCGACAGGGGTAGGCGCATCGCCAGCCAGCCGCCGCCGAAGTTACCGGCCAATGCGGTGAGCGCCGTCACCACCAGCGTCTGGTAATAGACATTCGGGCCAAAGCCGCGCTCGGCGAGAATCGATTCGTTGAACAGGCCGATGCCTGATGCGACGAGACCGTAGAGCGCCGCGCCGACTGAGAAGATCCAGAATGCGGGTGTTGTCAGGGCTTGCTGCCAGGTGGCTCCGTCAAGGCTCACGGGGTGCTCAGGGTGCGCAAGTGCGCCGTCAGGCGCGACACCGATTGATTCGGGGCTGTGACGTACGAACAGCCAGCTGAGTGGCGTGAGGACAGCGATCAACGCGATGCCGATCGCCAGCCACGCGAAGCGCCAGCCGCGCGATTGCACGAGCGAGCCGACGATGGGGAAAGCGATCATGAAGCCGATGCTCATGACGATGCTGTAGGTGGCCATGGCGGTGTCGATGCGCCGCACGAACCACTGGCCGACCATCGCCAGGCTGATCACCGACAACGCGCTCTGGCCGAGTCCGCGCGTCAGCGTGACCGCGATGGCGAGCGCCCAGAACGATTGCACGCCGCTCATCACCACCACCACGGCGCCGAGCGCCAGGGCGACAACGGTCAACACCAGCCGCGTGCCGAGGCGATCGATCAACCAGCCAATGCCGAGCGCGAAGACCGATCCGATCAACGTGGCCCACAAGTTCAGCTGCGCGTATTCGACGCGGCCGATGCGGAGCTCGGCGATCAGCGGCTCGGTGACGAGGCCGAGACCCTGCGTCCGGCCCGGCAGGGTGCCGAGCATGGCCGCCGCGGCGAGAAAGAGCACGGTCCACCCGTAATACACGCCGTCATTGTAGGGCCATCGAAAGCGCAGATGGCGCAGACGTCTCAAATGGCGCAAACTAGCAGCGCTCGCATGTCGTTCTGGTCCCGCCAGTCGATCGCCGTCAAGCTGCCGCTCCTGTTCGCGTTCGTGCTGCTGATTCTGGGCGCCGCGATGGCCGTGGTCTCGTACCTCGAAGTGCGGCAGACCGTGGTCAGCATCGCGTCGGAGCGGCTGCAGCAGGCCACCACGCAGATGGCCACCGTGCTGGGCGCCTCGGGCCGGCAGCGCGTGGCCGGGATGCGGCAGTTGATGCAGCGGCCCGACGTGATCGACTTCCTGAAGACCCGCAACGCCGCCCACGCGGAGACCATTGCCGGCGCCATTCGGAGCTACCTCGGCACCGCGATTCCCATCGCCAACGTCGAGTTGTGGGACGGCTCGGGCACGCGGCTGCTGGCGGCCGGTGCGACGTTCGACGAACCGAAGGATGCGTCGCACGCGGGTTACGTCCAGGAGCTGCAATCGCGCGAGCCGATCATCGGCAGGTTGCGGCTCGAAGGCGGTACGCTGCTGTACCCCGTGGGTGGGCGCGTGGAAGACAACGGCGCCACGCTCGGGTATGTCGTCGAGCGCCGCCGCATTTCCAATCCGTCGCAGACCCAGCAGACGATCGGCTTGCTCTCCGGCTTGATCGGCAGCGAAGCGGCAATCGTGGTCGGCAATGCCGACGGTTCGGCATGGTCGGACCTGACCGCCGCCGTGACTGGCGTGCCGATTCGCAGCGGTGACGTTGACCGCCTGTCGGAGTACGAACGTCCCGGCCGGCCGCGCTCATTCGCGTGGGCGAAAACGATCGATGCCACGCCGTGGATGGTGGCCATCGAGTTCCCGCGCAACGTGGTGCTCGCGCCGGCCGATCGCCTGGCGCGGCGCGCGACGGTGATCGCGTTCACGCTGCTGCTGATCGCCGGCGTGATTGGCTGGGCGATCAGCACGCGGATCACCACGCCGCTGCGCCGCGTCACCGAAGCGGCGGAGGAAGTGGCCGAGTCGCGGCACGTCGCGGCCATCGACATCGATCGGCACGACGAGATCGGCCGGCTCGCCGATTCGTTCAACACCATGACCGAGCGTGTCGAGCTGGCGCGCCACGAGCTCGAGGACCGCGTCGAGCAGCGGACGGCGGAGCTGACCGCGGTGAATCGCGAGCTCGAGTCCTTCAGCTACTCGGTGTCGCACGACCTGCGCGCGCCGCTGCGCGCGATTGTCGGCTTCGTGCAGATCCTCGAGGAGGATCACGGCGCGTCGCTCGACCCGGAGGCGCGCCGCTCGCTCGACCGCGTCAAGGCCAACGCCACGCGGATGGGCAAGCTGATCGACGACCTCCTGGCCTTCGCGCAGATCACGCGCGTGCCGCTCTCGCGGCAGCGCGTCGACCTCACGCAGATCGCGCGCATCACCGCGGATGAGTCGATCGCCACGGCGAGTCACGCCGTCGAGCTCGTCATCGAACCGCTCCCTCCGTGCATGGGCGAGCCGGTGCTGCTCAAGCAGGTGTTCGCCAACCTGATTTCGAATGCGATCAAGTTCACCGCCAAGACCGAACGCGCGCGGGTCGAGATCGGCGCGACCCGCAACGGCGAAACCGTCTACTACGTGCGCGACAACGGCGCCGGGTTCGACGAGCGCTTCGCTGAGAAGTTGTTCGGGGTGTTCCAGCGGTTGCACCGCACCGTGGAGTTCGAAGGCACCGGCGTGGGACTGGCGATCGTCCAGCGCATCATCAATCGCCACGGCGGCCGCGTGTGGGCCGAAGGGAAAGTCAATCAGGGCGCCACGTTCTATTTCACCCTGCCGCCGGCACCCGTCACCGAATCGGGTAAACACCGCGTCGCCACCCACCAGTAGTCATCGATCGAGACCCATTGCCAACCGTTCTGCTTTTTCTGTGCAGCCTCGTTGTTGGCGCCGCGTCCGCGTCCGCGCAAGAGTGGCCCGAGTTTCGCGGCCCGGGCGGGCAGGGCCACTCCGCGGAGCTCGGCTTGCCGCTCCAGTGGGGCGAAGGCAAGAACGTGGCGTGGAAGACGCCGGTAGCTGGTCTCGGCTGGTCTTCGCCCGTTGTGGCCGGCGGGCGGGTGTGGGTGACGACGGCGGTCGACCAGCGCGGGATCTCGTTGCGCGCGCTCGCGTTCGACGTTGTGTCGGGGCGCGAAGTGGTCAACGTCGAGGTCTTCAACATTCCTTCGTCCCGCCGCGAGATCAATCCAAAGAACAGCTGGGCGTCGCCGACGCCGGTGATCGACGGCGACCGCGTCTACGTGCACTTCGGGCCGGACGGCACCGCCGCGCTCTCGAGCACGGGCGCGATTCTCTGGAAAGCCCGCTTCGACTATCAGTCGCAGCA
>Ga0190265_10001380_pt1 | contig 15948 bp, 20 predicted proteins | sample Popmic124T_FD_133135 | JGI IMG/M metagenome (GOLD analysis project Ga0190265, IMG submission 133135) | Populus adjacent soil microbial communities from riparian zone of Indian Creek, Utah, USA - 124 T | ecosystem: Environmental > Terrestrial > Soil > Riparian zone | place: USA: Utah | collected...
CGGCTCGGCGTGGATGCCGTGGCTGCGGCCGATGGTCGGGGTGAATTCATGCTCGAGGGCGCGCCGCTTCAGCACCGCCAGCAAGTCGACGAGGTCCGCGATCAGGATGTCGGCGGCTTGGGCGAGCTGCACCGCGAGGCAGGTGTCGAGCACGTCCGAGCTGGTCATGCCCTGGTGAAGGAAGCGCGCCTCGGGCCCGATCCGCTCGGCGGCCCAGGTCAGGAAGGCGATGACGTCGTGCTTCACCACGCCTTCGATCGTATCGATGGCGGCGACGTCGATTTCGGGATTGGCGGCCCACCAGTCGCGGACCTTCTTCGCCGCTTCGGCCGGCACCGTGCCCAGTTCCGCCATCGCATCGAGCGCATGCGCCTCGATCTCGAACCAGATCCGGTAGCGCGCTTGCGGCTCCCAGAGCGAAGCCATTGCAGGGCGGGCGTAGCGGGGGACCATGAAGCCGCCTAGCAAAGGCAAAGCTTGACTTCCACTTGATTGATCATTCAAGTGGAGGGGAGCCTATATTCGGGCGAGACCATCTATCGCTGGGACCCGGAAGCGCGGCGGATCCGCTACGATTATTATGCCTCGGACGGAGGCCACAGTTCCGGCACGGCCGAGCCGAGCCGCTCCGGTCTCGATTTCCCGGAGGAGAATTACGTTTCGGGCACCGGCCGGCGGATGATTCTGCGCAACGCCTGGCGCCGCGACGGCGACATTGCCTTCGACGGCGTCAGTTCGATGCGTGAGGGCGAGCGGTGGCGCGAAATGTGGCGGATGCGCTTCACCCGGGTCGGGCCCGCGCCCGCAAGCTAGATAAGCCCCATCGCCCTCAGGCTGCTGTGGCCGCTCGCCCCGATGATGACATGGTCGTGCAGAGTGACCTTCAAATGGCGGCCGGCCTCGGCGAGGTCGCGGGTCAGGCGGATGTCCTGCTGGCTGGGCGAGGGATCGCCCGACGGGTGATTGTGGACGACGATGATCGCGGTCGCGTGGAGATCCAATGCGCGCCGCATGATCTCGCGGATATAGACCGCCGATTCGTCGACCGAGCCCTCCCACATCGGCTCGTCGCGGATCAGCACGTTCTTCGAATTGAGGAAGAGCACGCGGACCCGCTCGATCGGCTCGTGCGCCATGTCGGCGCGCAGATAATCGAGCAAAGCCTGCCAGGAGGCGAGCACCTTCTGGTCCTTCACCTCCGCCTTGAGCAGGCGAAGCGCCGAGGCCTGGGCGATCTTGAGCGCCGCTGCGGCCCCCTCGCTGATGTCGCCGACCCGAGCGATCGTCGCCGCGTCGGCCGACATCAGGCCGCCGAACCCGCCGAACTCGCGAAGCAGCTTCTTGGCCAGCGGCTTGGTGTCGCGGCGCGGAATGGCGAGGCCGAGCAGATATTCGACCAGCTCATGGTCGTGCAGCGCGTCGGGACCGCCGTCGAACAGGCGCTGGCGCAGGCGGGCGCGATGCCCGGTGCCGTCCAGGGAGGCATCGCCAAGGGAATCTGGGGCCATCGCCATGGATTAAGGCCGGACAAGCGGTTACGCAAACCGCGTGGACGGCGAGGCGATCGAGAAACGGAAGCGGCGGCTGCCGCGCTGGGCGCGGATCGCGCTCGCCGCCCTGCTCGCCGCCCTCGCCATCGCTTTCGCAATCCTTTGGACCGTCCGGGTCCAGCTTGCGACGGGCTATATCGACGGCGAGCTGGAGCGGCGCGGAGTCACCGCGCGCTACGACGTGAAGCGGATCGGCTTCGGCACCCAGATTTTCGAGAATCTCGTGATCGGCGATCCGCGCCGTCCGGACCTCATCGCGCGGCGGGTCGAGGTCCAGATCCTGCTCGGCCTGTTCGGGCCGCGGATTGGCCTGATCACTGCGCGCGGCGTGCGCATGACCGGGCGGATCGAAGGCGGCCGGCTCAAATTGGGCCAGGTCGATCGGCTGCTGCCGCCGCCGTCCGGCGAGCCTTTCCGGCTGCCCGATCAGCGGATCGACGTGAGAGACGCCGCGCTCGCGCTCGCGACTCCGGCGGGCGAGGTCGCGCTTGCGCTTTCCGGGCGCGGCAATCTTTCCAACGGCTTTCGCGGCGGCCTTGCAATCGCCTCGCGAGAGCTGCGGCTTGGCGATTGCGTCCTCGCCGGCCCGATCGCCCGCTTCACGGTGCGGGTGAACGATCGCAGGCCCCGCCTGCGCGGGCCCGCCGCGATGCACAACCTGCGCTGCGGCGACGTGCTGGTCGAGCGGCCGCTGCTGGCGCTGCGCAGCCTGTTTTCGCCCGGGCTCGATTCGTGGCGGGGATCGACGGCCCTTCGCGCCGCCCGGATCGGCGCCAACGGGCAAAGCCTGTCGAACGTCCAGGGCCGCCTGACTTTCACCGGCGACGCCCAGGAGACGAGCGGGGACATCGAGCTCGAATCGGCGGACGCGGCGGCCGGGATTTTTCGGGCGCGGGGAACCCGGCTGGCCGGGCATTATGGAATCGCGCAGCCGCAAGGTGTGCTGTTCGAAGGCGAGCTGCGCGCGCAGGGCCTCACCCTGCGCGACGACACTCTGGCCGCCATTGCCGGAAGCCTTCGCGGCGCCGCCGGTACGCCGGTCGGGCCGATCGGCGAGCGGCTTGCCGACGCGCTTCTGCGGGCCGGGCGGGGCGGCGCCGACGCCTCCTCGCGCCTCAGGCTGGCCGTTCGCCCAGGCGGCGGCGCGGTGAATCTCGGCGCGTTGCGGATCGAGAGCCGCAGCGGCGCTCGGCTGCTCGCCACCGGCGGGGAGGGGATCGAACATTCCTGGCCGCTTGGGCTTTTCGGAGTCAATGGCGCCTTCGCTCTGTCGGGCGGCGGCTTCCCGGAGGCGCGCTTCGTTCTGAACCAGCCGCGCTCGGGCGGGCCGATCCACGGCAGCGGCCGGATCGCGCCGATGGCCGCCGGCGGCGCCCGGCTCGCGCTCGGCGAGATCGCCTTCACCGCCGCTCCGGACGGCCGCACCAGCTTTCGAACGCTCGCGCGGCTCGACGGGCCGGTCGGCGGAGGCCGGGTGACCGGGCTCGCATTGCCGCTCGCCGGCCGCTTCGGCGCCGGCGGCTTCGCGCTTGGCGAGACCTGCGTTGCGGGGCGCTTCGAGGCGCTTCAGGTCGAGACTCTTCGGCTCGGTCCCTCCAGCCTCGCGCTTTGCCCGGTGGGCGGCGCCATGCTCCGAAGCGGCCCGCGCGGGATCGCGGCGGGCGTCGAGTTGCGCGGGCCTCGCTTCGCCGGGCGGCTCGGCGGCTCTCCGATCACCCTGGCCGCAGACCGGCTGCGCGCCGATCTGGCCGGCTTCACCGCCGCCCGGGTGGCGGTCCGGCTCGGCGGGAATCGCCTGGACATGGCCGGCCTCGACGGCCGCTTCGGGGCCGGGGGCGTGTCGGGCGGGTTCCAGGACCTCGCCGGCGACCTCGCCAACGTGCCCTTGCTGGTCAGCGAAGGGCGCGGCCGCTGGCGCTTCGCGCGCTCGGCGCTGGCACTCCAGGGCCGGCTCGCGGTCGCCGACCGCCAGGCCCCGGCGCGCTTCCTGCCGCTGGCGAGCGAGGATTTCCGCCTCACTTTGGCGGAAAACAGGATCGCCGCCACCGGCACGCTCCTCCATCCCGGAAGCGGCACGCGGGTGATGACGGCCCGGATCGGCCACGATCTGGCGAGCGGCGCCGGCAGCGCCCTTCTCGACGTCGACCAGCTTCGCTTTTCGCCCGGCGGCCTCCAGCCCGAGGCGCTGACCCCGCTGACCGTCGGCGTGGTCGCTCTGGTCGACGGCGCGCTCTCCGGCCAGGGCCGGATCGACTGGGACGCGCGGGGCTCGCGCAGCACCGGCAGCTTCGCGACCGCAGACGCCAATCTGGCCGCGCCGTTCGGCCCGGTCGAGGGGCTCACCACAAGGATCGCGTTTACCGACCTGCTCGGCCTCGCCAGCGCGCCCGGCCAGGAGGCGCGGATACGGCTCGTCCGAACCGGCATCGACGTCTATGACGGCGTCGTCCGCTACCAGATCCGGCCAAATTATCATGTCGCGATCGAAAGCGCTCACTGGCCGCTCGCCGGCGGCACTCTGGCGCTCGAGCCGACCATCCTCGATTTCTCCCGGGAATCGACCAAATATCTGACCTTCCGGGTCGCGGGCCTCGATGCGGCGCGCTTCATCCAGCTGATGGAGTTCAGCAACATTTCCGCCACCGGCACCTATGACGGCGTCATCCCGATGCAGTTCACCGAGCGCGGCGGCCGAATCGTCGGCGGGCAATTGGCCGCGCGCGAAGGGGGCGGCACCCTTTCCTATGTCGGCGAATTGAGCGACCGCGATCTCGGCGCTTATGGCGTGCTCGCCTTCGACGCGCTGAAGTCGCTTCGCTACAGCCGGCTCGAAATCGCGCTGGACGGATCGCTCGACGGCGAATTCCTGACCCGGATCAACATGGACGGCCTCGCCCGCAACCCGGCCGGAACTCGCGAGCCCTCGGGCGGGATCAGCGGCATGCTGGTCGGCCGAGTGCTGCGCCAGCTCGCCCAAATCCCGTTCCATTTCAACATCCGGATCCAGGGGCCCTTCCGAGCGCTCGTCGCCACCGCGCGCTCGTTCGAGGATCCGAGCGACCTCATCCGCGCGTCGCTGCCGCAGCTGCTGGACAGCGGCGCCACGCTCGAAACCACCGTTCAGCCTGAGGAAAGCGAGCCCGTGCGATGATTCTGCGCAACTTGACGAACGCGGTTCGCGAGGCGAGCCGGAAAGGAATGGAGAGGATCGCGACAGCGCTGCTTGGCTTAGCCGCCGCCGGGCTTTCGGCGTGCGTCAGCGTGGCGGCGCCGGAGCGGCCGATCGAGATCAATTTGAACATCACCATCCGCCAGGAGGTGGTGGTCCGGCTCCAGCGCGACGCCCAGGAGCTGATCCAGAACAACCCGGGAGTATTCTGATGAGCCGCCGCATGAAATTGCTGATCGCCGCCACCATCGGCATCGCCGCCGTGGCGGGCACCCGGGCCTATGCCATGCAGGCCGACGCGGCCGGCCAGCTGCGCGCCGGCGGCCAGGTCGGCGAACAGGCCGACGGCTATATGGGCCTCGTCGCCAGCGCGCCCGCCGAGGTTCGCGCCCAGATGGATTCGGTCAACATCCAGCGCCGCGCCGCCTACACCCAGCTTGCCGCGCAGCGCCGCGCCACGATCGAGGAGGTCGCCGCCGCGACCGCCTGCCAGATTTTCGCATCGCGCGTGGGGCCGAACCAATATTATCGCCTGACCGACGGCGTCTGGCGCCGCCGCAACGGCTCGGAGCCGGTGCCGCGCCCGAGCCATTGCGGCTAGTCATCAGGCTCGAAGAGCGGTGCGCCGGGCGCCATGCTGCACCGCCGCAACGTGTTGACTTGACCCCGGGCGCTTCCTAAAGGAACCGCGCCTTGGCGGGTTCGTTCGCCGGCATGTCCCACGCCTTCGCCGCTCCTTTTCTCGGGCGCGGCCACACATGGAAGGACGGCATGGCGGAAGACGAGCCTCGGCAGGACCCGAAGTCTCCTCAGGATGCACGGCTGGCCTCGCTCGACGAGCGGCTCCGGCAGGCGCAGGCGGACGAGGCGGCGCGGACCGGCGGGGCAGGACGCGTGGAGCCCAAGGGCCAGGCCCAGGGCATGCGCATCCTGTCGGTGCTGGTCGCCTATCCGCTCGGAAGCGCGTTGATCGGTTACGCGATCGATCGTTTCGCGGCGACGAGCGGGGTCTGGGTGGCGATGCTGTTCCTGGGCTTCGGCCTCGCCATGTGGGAAGTTTGGAAGAGTTCACAGCAGAGCCCGGATTAGCGGCTCGGGGGAAGTTCGAGAGTGGCGGCCGAGAGCAAGATCGACCCGATGCACCAGTTCCAGATCAACCCGCTTGGCGGTGTTCTGGACGGGAGCCCCTTCGTCTTCACCAACAGCGCCATGTGGATGCTGATCGTGCTCGCCTTGATCTGGCTGTTCATGCTCGGCGGCATGAAGCGCCAGCTCGTGCCCAACCGCTGGCAAATGGCGGTCGAAAGCGCCACCGGCTTCATCACCTCGATGCTCGAAACCAATGTCGGGCCGGAAGGGCGCAAATATGTGCCCTGGGTGTTCACCGTCTTCATGTTCATCCTCTTCGCGAACCTGATCGGCATGATGCCGTTCGCGATCGTCCCCGGCGTCCACCCCTTCACCGTGACCAGCCAGTTCACCGTGACGGGCGTGATGGCGATCATCAGCTTCTCGATCGTGCTCATCGTCGGCTTTTGGAGGCACGGCTTCCATTTCTTCTCTCTCTTCATCCCCCAGGGCACGCCAAAGGTGCTGCTCCCCCTCATCTTCCTGATCGAATTGCTGTCGTTCATGGTCCGGCCGTTCAGCCTCGCGCTCCGGCTTTTCGTGGCCATGATCGCCGGTCACATCCTGGTCGAGGTGTTCGGCGCGTTCGTTGTCCAGGGGATCAATGCGGGCGGCGCCATGGGCCCGGCAATCAGCCTGTTGAGCTTTGTCTTCATCATCGGCGTGATGGCGCTGGAACTGCTCGTCTGCGCGATCCAGGCCTATGTCTTCGCCCTCCTGACCTCGCTCTACATCAACGACGCGGTCAACCTTCATTAGTCGTTCCAACGCTTTCACAAAAAAGGAGTTAATCATGGACCTCGAAGCAGCAAAAGTGATCGGCGCGGGCCTCGCCGCGATCGGCGTCGGCGCCGCCGCCATCGGCGTCGGCAACGTCTTCGGCTCGTTCCTCGAAAGCGCGATCCGCAACCCCGCGGCCGCCGACGGCCAGCAGGGCCGGCTGTTCATCGGCTTCGCGGCCGCCGAACTGCTCGGCCTGATCGCCTTCGCGGTGGCGATGATCATCCTCTACGCCGTCTAAGAGGCAAGGGGACGATTGCGTAACCGTCCCCTTTCTGAGGATTCCAATGCCGCAGATCAATCAGCTCGCGCTGGTCGCTTATTCGCAGTTTTTCTGGCTGCTGCTGGTGCTCGCGCTCATCTATTTCGGCATCGGCAAGGTGATGCTGCCGAAGATCCAGTCGACCGTCGACGCGCGCGACAAGCGCATCGCCGACGATCTCGCCGCGGCGCAGGCCGCGCGGACGGCGGCGGACGAGACCGAGGCCGCCTATCGCGCGCGGCTCGACGAAAGCCGGGCCGAGGCGCTGAAGGTCGCTGCCGCGGCCAAGGCGTCGAGCGCGAAGGCGACCGAGGAGCGGATGCACGCCGCCAATGCCGAGAATGCGGCGAAGATCGCGGCGGCCGAAGCGCGCATCCGCAAGGCGACCGACCAGGCCTTGGCCGATATCGAGAGCGTCGCCGCCGAGGCGGCGCGCGACATGGTGCGGCTGCTGGCGGGCGTTTCGGTCAGCGACCAGGAGGCGGCCAAGGCCGCCAGAGCGGCGATGGCTCATGGCTGAGCATCCTGTGACGACGGCGTCCACCGAGGCGCATACCCCTGCCGAGCATCACGAGGCGCCGAGCGCCCTGGGCATGGAGGCGCCGGGCTGGATCGCGCTGGCGATGATCGTCGTGCTCGGCATCTTGATCTGGAAACGAGTCCCGGCCCTGATCGCGGCCGCGCTCGACAAGAAGATCGCCGGCATTCGCGAGCAGCTCGACGAGGCCGCCCAGCTTCGCGCCGAGGCCGAGGCGATCAGGGCCGATTATGAAGCCAAGGCCGCGCAGGCCGGCGCCGAGGCCGCGACGATGATCGAGCGCGCCCGCGCCGAGGCCGACGGCATCGTCCGCCAGGCCGAGAGCGACGCCGCCGCTCTGGTCGAGCGCCGTACCCGAATGGCCGAGGACAAGATCGCCGCCGCCGAGCGCGCCGCCGTGGACGAAGTGAGAGCCAAAGCCGCCCGCGCCGCCGCCGCCGCCGCCGAGGCGCTGATCCGGGAGAAGCTGGACGCGGGCGCGGACAAAGCGGCGGTCGCTGCCGCGATCGCGGAATTGGGGAAGCGTTAGTCGTCACCCCGGAATGACGGGTTACTTCAGCTTCGCAGGCGCCCGCTTCCGCCAAGCCCACTCAACCGCCCGCCCCAGCCACTCGTCGCTGACCTGATCCAGCCTCACCAAAGTCGACCCGCCCCGCCCCCAAGCCCCCGCCGCCGGCACGAACGCCTCAGGCTCCGCCTCCATTGCCAGCTCCTGCTGCTCGGGCAGCAGCATGACCGCGCCGGTGCCTTTTCCCGGCGCATGGAGGGTCGCGAAAATCTTGCCACCGACTCGGAAATCCGGGTGGCCCATATGGGCCTTCTCCTCCGCGCCGGGGAAGGAGAGGGCGATCCGCCGGAAATCGTCGGGGCTGGGCATATTTTCTCGGATCGGAACCTTGGCGGCCTAACGGCGCTCCGCGTAGAGGCACGCGGCGGGACCGTTGGGATGGTCGGGCTGGGCGAAGACGGTTTCCACCGCAAATCCTTTTCTTTCCAGAAGATCGATAACCTCCTGCTGATCGACCCAGGCGGCCTGTGAGAGTTTTCCGCCGATGAAGCCGGCAGGACCGCGGGTCCAGCCATAGCTTCGATAATGATAGGTCAACGTCTCGCCATCCACCACCTGGCGATGGACTTCGCCCGTCATCCAATCTGCTCGTGGATCATTTTTCGGCATCGCCTTTTCGTCGAAAAAGTGGGTCCAGATGAAGATCCTGTCCGTAACCCGGCAAAGGCCGAGGAGGACGGGCAGCGGATCAAACAGGTGATAAAGGACGCCGACGGCAACGACGAGATCGAACCGGCGGTCGCAGTCTTTCAAATAGGTTTCTATGTCTCCGAACTGGAAATGTGACGCGCTCAAACCCAGCAGTTCCTTGACGACCAAGCACCTCAGATAACAAGAGGGGTTGGCCTCCATGGCGAGGACGGAAGCCGCCCCCGCGCGTTCGAGCATCGTCGTATGGGCTCCTTCCAAGGGGCCCAGCTCCAGGATATCCAGACCGGAAGCGCCTCCCATTCGCTCGATCAGCCACGCGAGGCGCTCATCTTCGAACAGCTGGGTCGAACCGCTTTCGACAGCTGGAATTGGGAGGTGCGAAGACCAGATCCCGCGAAATATATCGACGGTCTGCTGAGGATTCGGAGGCGCCGAGGCATAGCCCTCGTTGAGCTGCGGCGCCGTTCCGCGAAATCGCCACGCCGTCATGCGGCGCGCCACTTTGCGTATCAAATCGGTTTTCATAGGACCTCTGTCGATTGGTCGTGCGGAGTTAGGTTGGAGCCCGACTTCCCAGCGAGCCGCGGTCAATGTCGCCAATCTTCGACCTGCCCGCCTTCATTGCCTCCGTCAATGGGCTCCCTCGGCGGCCGCTGGATAATGGATTGGACCTCTCTTACATCTGCGCCGTGACCCAGCCGCCTGACAGCCCCGACCGCTTCAACGAGGAGAAAGCGACCTATACGGTGCGCGGCGCGGGCGCGCCCGATCTCGAGGCTGGGATCGCTGCGATCCGGGCGGTGCTGAAGACGCTGCCGGTGCGGCCCGGCGTCTACCGGATGCTCGATTCGCGCGGCGACGTGCTCTACGTCGGCAAGGCGCGGGCGCTGAAGCACCGGGTCAACAGCTACACGCAGGTTGCGCGGCAGACGAAGCGGCTGCTGCGCATGATCGCCCAGACCCGCTCGATGCAGATCGTGACGACCAATTCGGAGGCCGAGGCACTGCTGCTCGAGGCACAGCTGATCAAGCGCTACCGGCCGCCCTACAACGTGCTCCTGCGCGACGACAAAAGCTTTCCCTTCATCCTGCTGCGCGAGGATCACGATTACCCCCGCGTCCAGCTCCACCGCGGGGCGCGCCGCCACAAGGGGCAATATTACGGCCCGTTCGCGAGCGCCGGCTCGGTTCGAAACACGCTCAATTCCCTGCAGAAGCTGTTCCTGCTGAGGAGCTGCACCGACAGCTTCTTCGCCAATCGCTCGCGGCCCTGCCTGCTCTACCAGATCCGGCGCTGCTCGGCGCCTTGCGTGGGGCGGATCGAGGAGGCCGGCTATGCCGAGCTGGTCCGCGACGCCAAGGACTTCCTCGGCGGCCGCTCGACCAAGGTGCAGCAGAAGCTCGGGCTGCTGATGGCGGCGGCGTCGGAGGCGATGGATTTCGAACTGGCCGCAGTCTATCGCGACCGCCTCCGGGCGCTCACCTTCATCCAGGGCAGCCAGGCGATCCACGCCGAGAAGCTCGGCGACGCGGACCTGTTCGCTTTGGCCTGCAAGGGCGGGACGATGTGCATCCAGGCCTTCTTCATCCGCGGCGGCCAGAATTGGGGCCATCGCAGCTTCTTCCCTGCCCATACCAACGACGTGCCCGAAGAGGAGGTGCTGGCGAGCTTCCTCGTCCAGTTCTACGAGGAAGTGCCGCCGCCCCGAATGATCCTCACCGACCGCCCGCTGGCCGAAGGCGAACTCATCGCCGAGGCCCTGTCGGCGCGCGCCGAGCGCAGGGTCGCGGTCAAGGCGCCGCAGCGCGGCGAGCAGGCGAAATTGATCCGCCAGGCCAGCCGCAATGCCGGCGAGGAGCTCGACCGCCGCCTCGCCGAAACTTCGACCCAGGCGCGCAATTTGCGCGAGGTCGCCGAGGCGTTCGAGCTGGCCGAGCCGCCGAGCCGAATCGAGGTCTACGACAACAGCCATGTGATGGGCACCAATGCGGTCGGCGCGATGATCGTCGCCGGCCCCGAAGGCTTTCGCAAGAACCAGTATCGCAAGTTCAACATCAAGCGGCCCGAAACCGCGCCCGGCGACGATTTCGCGATGATGCGCGAGGTGCTCGGCCGGCGCTTCGCCCGGCTGGAGAAGGAGGATCCGGACCGCTCCAGGGGCGACTGGCCCGATCTTCTGCTGATCGACGGCGGCAAGGGTCAGCTTTCGGCGGTGTGCGAGGTGCTCGAGGATGCCGGCGTCCACGACGTGCCGGTGGTCGCCGTCTCCAAGGGGCCGGACCGCAATGCCGGCCGCGAGACCTTCCATCTGCCGGGCGGGCGGGAAATCGCCTTCCCGCACAATGCGCCAATCCTCTTCTACCTCCAGCGGCTTCGCGACGAGGCCCACCGCTTCGCCATTGGCGCTCACCGCGCCAAGCGCGCCAAGAGCTTCACCGCAAGCCCGCTCGACGAGGTCCCGGGCATCGGCCCGGGCCGCAAGCGCGCCTTGCTCATGCATTTCGGCACCGCCCGCGCGGTCCGCAACGCCTCGCTCGAGGATATCGGGAAGGTGCCGGGCATCTCAGGCACGACCGCGCGCGGCATTTACGATTATTTTCATCCCGGCGGTTAAAGCGGGGCGATGCGCTCGCCCGTCCTCCTCACGGTCGATACCGAGCTGACCTGGCGCCATTACGCGCCGGGCGAGCACTGGCGCGACAATTTCGAGCGAAGCATCGAGCCCGCCGGAGTCGGCCTCTCCTACCAGCTCGAGCGGCTCGCCGCGCACGGCCTTCGCGCCTGCTTCTTCGTCGATCCGATGCCGGCTTTGGTCTACGGGATCGCGCCGATCGAGCGGATCGTCGCTCCGATCCTGGCCGCCGGGCAGGAGGTGCAGCTCCACCTCCACTCGCAATGGCAGGCGGTCGCCGATGGGCGCGACCCCGCCGGGCTGGAACTGACCTCGTTCGACCGCGACGGGCAGCGCCGGCTCATCGCCACGGCGCGCGACCTGCTGATCGAGGCAGGAGCGCCGTCGCCCACCGCCTTTCGCGGGGGAAGCTATGCGGCCAATGCCGATACTCTGGCGGCGCTCGCCGATCTCGGCCTGGCTTATGATTGCAGCCACAATGGCAGCCACCAGCCCTGGCCGAGCAACATCCCGCTGGCGCCCGACCGGATCGTCCCGGCCGCTTTGGGCGGAATCGTCGAGCTTCCGGTCACCCAGATCGAAGGCCGGTCGGGCCGGCTTCGCCACCTGCAGCTCTGCGCGGTCTCCTGGAACGAGCTGGTCGATGCGCTTCGCCACGCCTCGGCGGAGCGGCATCCGCTCACCACGATCGTCAGCCACAGCTTCGAGCTTGCGACCCGCGACGGGCTCAGGGCCAATGCGCTCGTCCGCAACCGGTTCGAATCCTTGTGCTGCTATCTGGCGGACAATGCGGCGCGGCATCCAAGCGTCCATATCGCGGACCTGGCGGGCGTGGCGCTCGGCGCCCGTTGCCGGCCTCTGCCCGCGCGCCGGCTGCGCATCGCGCGGCGCGTGGCCGAGCAGCTCTGGTCGGGGACTCGCTACGAGCGGCCCGGCGAGGCCGCGACCGCGACCTGCGGCTCTTCCATGCACGGAATCGAGATGCTGCTGCCTTTAATCGGCGGCTGAGCTAGGCTTCCGCGCATGCGGATCGAAACTCCGGCCATCATCGTCGCCGTGCGAGTCCATGGCGAGCATGGCGCGATCGTCCGCGCTCTGACGCCCGCGGACGGGCTGCAGGCGGGCTATGTGCGCGGCGGCAAGTCGCGGCGGCTTCGCCCGGTGCTGATGGCGGGGAATGTCGTCCAGGCCGAGTTTCGCGCGCGCACCGAGGATCAGCTCTCCTTCCTCTCGGTCGAGCTGGTCCACAGCCGCGCCTTCCTCCTTTCCGAGCCGCTCGCCGCCGCGGGCCTCGAATGGGCCGCGGCACTCACCGCCGCGGCGCTGCCGGAGGGCCAGGCCTATCCCCGCGTCTATCAGGGCTTGGAGGGCCTGCTCGCCGCGATCGAGGCCGCGCCGAGCGCGCGGGGCTGGGCGGCGGCTTTGATCCGCTACGAATTATTGGTGCTCGGCGAGCTCGGCTTCGGCCTGGGCGAGGAGGAATTGCTGGCGCTTCCGCCGGCGCTCGCGATTCGCGGCGACACGCCGGCCTGGGAGACGATCAAGGAGGGCCTGCGAGTCACCGGCCACTTCCTCGCGCGCGACCTCTTGGTCGACCGCCAGGCCGAGATTCTTGCCGCCCGCGAGCGGCTGGTCGAGCGGCTCAAGCGGATGGGCGGTTGACCGTGGCGCGCGCACGTCTCAGGAAGCGGGCGTGAAAGAGCTCTTCCCTCACGCCGCCACCACCCGCGACATCACCGTCCGGGTTTCGGTCAGCTTCCTCCCCGAGCAGTCGGAGCCGGGCAAGGGCCGCTGGTTCTGGGCCTATCATGTCCGGATCGAGAATGGCGGCGCCATGGCGGTGCAGCTGGTCAGCCGCGAATGGGCGATCAGCGACGGCCGCGGCAGCCGCCACGAAGTGCGCGGCGAGGGCGTGGTCGGCGAGCAGCCCGTGCTCGAGCCGGGCGGATCGTTCGATTATGTCTCGGGATGCCCGCTCACCACGCCGACCGGCGCGATGGAGGGCCGCTATTTCATGATCGGCGCGGACGGCGCCAGCTTTCCGGTCGATATCCCGCGCTTCCTCTTGGTCGCGCCGGCGGTGACGAGCTAGAGCGATTTCGAGCTGGGTGGGGTCACCCAGCGGCTCGGAAATCGCGGCAAGCGAAACCTGGAGCGATTCCACGCAAGTGGAACTAGCTCTAGGCGAACACGTCCGCGACCTCGCCGCGCCGGCCCCGGCCATTGGCGTCCCGCGCCATGGAGGGGATCAGGAAGGCATCGGCGAGGATCCACAATCCCGCCCCCATCAGCGGGACGAGGGCCCAGAACGAGCCGGTCAAGAGCAGCAGCCAGCAGAGCGGGCCGAGCGCCAGCTGAATCGCCGCCGAAATCGTGTAGCCGAGATAGAAGCGGTGCGCGGAAACGCCGCCGAGGAAGAACCACAGCAGATAGGCGGTCGCGGCCGATTTGGGGAGCGCGAAGCCATCGTCCACGGCCGACCCCGGGCGCTCGGCCCGCGCCCGCTCTTCGGCGAGGAAGGCCGCGCGGCCGGCGGCCAAAGCGGCGGCCTCCAAATCGCCCTTGCGGCCAAAGGTCGTGCCGCTCACCGCGCGCCCGCGGTCCGCTTCATGCGGGCGATCAGGAAGCCGTCGGCGAGCATCCACAGGCAGCTCAGCCCGACCGCGCCGAACCCTGCATAATATTCGGCGAGGGCCGCGCCCCAGCCGGCGGCGAAGAGGGCGGCCTGAAGCGCGCCCGTCAGCGGCCGGCGAAGATAGAAACGGTGCCCGCCGGCAAGGCCCGTGGCGAACCACAGGATATAGGCTGTCTTCAGCGATCGGTCGCTGGGGGCGGCGGGCTCGGGCGGCAGGGCTTCGGCCTCGGCCGGCGCCTGGGCGCGGGCGCGCTCCTCGGCGATGAAGGCGGCGCGGCGCAAGGCGGCCTCGTCGATCTCGATCGGTTCGAAATGATCGGGGTTGCGCGCGCCGAAAGCGGCGCGGCGCGGCGCGGGGGCAGCCGCGCCCGCATGTCCTTTTCGCCCGAAGCTCGGTGCCGTCATGATTCCACTCCCGAATCCGAGCGGCGGCACTAGCGCGCGGGGGCAAAAATCCGGTTAAGGCCGGTTTCGGCCGCCGCGACGGCTGCGGCGCGCCGGCCCGGGGCGGCTGGGCAACAGGACAAGCGAAACTCCCCGAGCCCTCCGGTGTTGTAGCGTTCAAGGATCGTTTCGGGAGAGAGATCATGCCGGTATCGCACATGGACGTCGTCGAGCGGATCGCGCGGGTGATCGCGGGACGGATGGTCAGCGTCAATGCCGATGGCGACGATCCGTCCGCCGGCGAGCGGGTCGATTCGATCTGGCGCGACTATCGCGCGGATGCGCTGTCGATCATCCGGACGCTTCGGGAGCCCGATCCGGCGATGGCCGCGGCGGGGGACGTGGCCGTGTGGGAACGGATGATCGAGGCCGCGCTCGCCGAAGCGCCTCAGGACGCCGCGCCGGCCTGAAGCTCAATCGGCGGTGAGATCGATCTGTTCGATCCGATATTCGCCGCTGTGGACGCGCAGGCGCGTGCCAGTGGCATCCATCTTGGGCGACGTGTAGCTGAAGCGCTCGACCCGATAGTCGCTCTCCGTACCGTTGGAGGGGCTGTAGAGGCGGCCCTGGATCGAGGCCAGCAGAGTCCGGGTCCAGGCGGTCGGCCCGGCGCTACGCAGGATGGCGACATCCTCCACCCGCCCGTCGGGCCGCACGTTGAAGCCGACGTCCGCCCAGGTCTCGCGGTCATTTTCTCCGACCGCGTGGTGCCACGGATCGCCGGTCGTCGCGCCGGTCCTGTCGCCCTGGTCCCCGAGCGAGCCGAAGTTGAGCGGCTGCATCGGCGGCGCATGGATGAGGGTGCGGTTGAACCGGCCGGCGGCGAGCTCGGCGATCACGGCGTCGGCGGTGCCGGTCCGGCCTTCGCGATAATCGATCCGCGCAAGCACGATGCGCGCTTCCAGAGCGACCACCCGCAGCCGCGGATCGGTGGCGGCCGCGATCGCCTCGAGCCGCTGCCGAGTGACGCCGCTGGGGACGATCGCATGATTGACCCAGGCGGCGCGCAAATCGGCATGGCCGGCGAGCGTGATCTGGCCCGCCGCCCGGGCGCGCCGCGCGATTCGTTCATATTCGTCGAGCGCGCCATTGTAGCGGCCCACGCGAAGGTACATTTCGGCGACGTCGAACTGGCCGACGATGGTGCGCGGATCCGTGTCGGAAAGACCGGCGCGGAGCGAGCGCACGACGCCGAAGGCGGCGCGCTGATATTCCTCGTCCTCGCCCATGTGGCGGGTGATCCGGGAGAGTGCGCGGTAGAGCGAGGAAACCGCCACGGGATGCCGCGCGGCCGCCGCTCTGTTGCGGTCGCGCGATCGAAGCAGAGTCGCGCGCGCCGCCGAATAATCGCCGGCGATGAACTGGTTTTCGGCCAAGGCGAGCGTGGCGGCGATGTCCTCCATGGTGGGGCAGCGCCGGGCGAGGCAGTCGCGCAGCGCCCGCTCGGCGTCGACGAGCCTGGTGCCGGTGACGATGATCGGGCTTCCCTCAGGGTCCTGGGCGGCTGCCGCCCCGGATCCGGCGAGCGCGGCAAGGCCCGCCGCGCAAAAGGCAAAAAAGGACGTGCGCATCGAAACCTCGTTCCGGTTC
>Ga0190265_10001381_pt1 | contig 15945 bp, 12 predicted proteins | sample Popmic124T_FD_133135 | JGI IMG/M metagenome (GOLD analysis project Ga0190265, IMG submission 133135) | Populus adjacent soil microbial communities from riparian zone of Indian Creek, Utah, USA - 124 T | ecosystem: Environmental > Terrestrial > Soil > Riparian zone | place: USA: Utah | collected...
CGCCACCCGGGCGGGCTCGCGCCCGAGCTGGTGCAATACATCGTCACCGAGCTCGCGACCGCGCTCGACTTCGCGCACCGCGCTGGCGGTGAGCCCAACGCGCTGCCGATCGTGCACCGCGACGTGTCCACGTCGAACGTGCTGCTGAGCGCGGAAGGCGAGGTCAAGCTGTCGGACTTCGGGATCGCGCGCCCGCTCGACGCGCCGCAGCACACGCGCACCGGCATCGTCAAAGGCAAGGTGCCGTACCTCGCACCCGAGTACGCGCGCAGCGGTCGCTTCGACGCACGCAGCGATCTGTTCTCGCTCGGCGTCCTGCTCTACGAGTGCCTCAGCGGCCTCCGCCCGCACGACGGACCGACCGAGCTCGAGACGCTCGAGCGCGCGAGCCGCGGCCAGCGCGTCCCGTTGCACGAGGTCGCCGCCGCTCCCGCCGGGCTGGTGAGCGAAGCCGAGGCGCTGCTCGAAGCCGACCCGGCCCTGCGCACGCAGAGCGCAGCCGCGCTGCTCGAAGCGTTGCTCGCGCTGCCCGCAGTGCCGCGTGCGCGGCGCGAGCTCGGGGCTCTGGTCACCGCGTGTCGCGCGGCGCGGCCGGCGAGCCAGCCGCCACCCGGGGCCGCGGTCGCCGTCGGTCCGACCGAGCCATGGGATGCTGCCGTGGATCGCGGCGCATCGAGCGCGGTGCGCCCTGCCACGGCGGGCAGCACGGGGTCGATCAGCGTCGAGCTCGCGACAGGCTCGCCGCGCCTGCGCGTGAGCCGCGCCCCCCTGGTCGCGTTGGCCCTCGCGCTCGCGCTGGGTGCCGCGGTGCTCGGCTTCGCAGCGGCGCGGCGCGGACCGCCGCTCGACGCGCCGGGCGCAACCGAGCCCAGCCACGGCGCGAGCCCAGCCGGCGGCGAGCGCTCAGCGCAGACCGCGGTCCCGACGGATCTGGCCGGCGCGGATCGCTCGGCGCGCGGCGCGGCGACGCCGAGCGCGCCGGATACGGCCGCGCTGAACACAGGGCGGCGAGACGACCAGCGTCACGCGACGCTCGAGGTGGTGGTGATGCCCTACGGCCAGGTCGCGATCAACGGCGAAGACCGGGGCCGTTCACCGGTGGTCGTCCAACTCGCCGCCGGCGACCACGACGTGCGCGCCCACAACCGCAACTCCACGTTCGCACGCCGCGTGAGCCTCTCGCCCGGCGAGCACAAACGCGTGGTCCTGCGCTGACCTGGTGACGGTGACAGGGCAGTGACCAACGAGCGCGGGCTGCCTCCCCCGCTACGTCAGTTGCCGCCGCGGCGGTGGTCTTCGAGCAGGCTCAGGCCGATCGCGAAGGCTTTCCGGGCGCGCTCGAGCACGTGCTCTTCCTCACCGCGCAGGGCGGCCAGCCGGCTCAGCTGCGCCTGGAGCTCTTCGCTGAGCTCGGTCTTCTGGTCGCGCTCGGCCGTCATCTTGGCCAGGCGCGCGCTGAGATCGGTGCGCGCGTTCTCGGCTTCTTCGAGTTGATCCTGAATCAGCTGCAGGCGCGTCTCGGCCTCGGCCAGCGCTCGCCCGACTCGGCCGAGCTCCTGCTGCGAGCGCTCCGAGCTCTGACGCTGCTCGGCCTCGTGCTTCTCCTCGAGCGTCCTGCGCGTCGTGGAGAGCTCGTTGGCATGCGCGGCGAGCGCCTGGGACACGACCGACTCGTGGCGCGCCTGCGCCTCGCTCAGTCGCTGCTGCGCCTCGGCCTCGAGGCCAGCGCGCAGATCCGCGAGCGCGGCGATCTGCTGGCGCTCGGCCTCATCGCGCTGCTGGGCCAGCTCGCTTGCCAGCGCCGCAGCGGACTCGGCCCGGTGGCGCTCGAGCGCCTGCGCGTGCAGCGCCGAGGTCTCGGTCTCGCGCTCGTTGTGCCGGCGCGCGGCCGCGTCCAGCTCCTTGGCGTGCGCAGCCTTGATCGACGCGCTCTCGTCGCCCAGCTCGCGCACCTTCTGTTCGCTGCGCTCGAGCCGCATCTTGGCGTCCTCGAAGCGCTTGCGGGCGGCGTCGCGATCCGACTGCAGCGCATCGATGCTCTCTCTGGCGGTCTGCAGCTCGCTCTCCAGCTCGCCGTGGCGATCGCCGAGATCGGCGCCCTGCCGCTCCAGCGCCAGCGCCTTGTCGCTGGCCTCGACCAGCTGGCGGTCGCGCGAGGTGACCTGGTCGCGCAGCCCGAGCAGCTCGCGGTCCTTGCGGTTGAGCTGCTCGCGCAGGTCGAGGAGCTCGCGGCTCGAGGCGCCGCCCTTCTTGCCCGCTTCGCTGAGCGAGCGTTCCGCGCCCGAAGCGCGCTGCTTGGCCGCTTGCGCTTCTTGCTCGGCGTCTCCGGCACGGCGTTCGAGCTGGGCGACCGACGCCTCGAGCTCGGACACGCGCACGATCGACCGGCGCAGCTCCTCTTGCACCCGTCCGAGCTCCTCGGAAGTGGCCGAATCGACCGCCGACACCATCGTGATCGGCTCCAGCGCCTGGCTCACGGACAGCCGCGGCGGCGGCCGCATCTCGTCGCCTCCAAGCGCCTCCGGCGCAGGCGGCTCGAACGCAACGGGCGCCTTGGACGAGGTGACGGCATCCACGGCCTCGTTGGCAAAAGCAGCCGCCTGCGAGGACATGTCGTCTTCCTGCGCCGACTCGAGGATCATCTCGCTGTCGTCCAGGTCGGTCAGCTCGATCGTTGCGTCGGTCGGACGGTCGGGCGCGGCCGAGCCGTTGGCGCGGATGTTCACGAAGCGCTGGGCGCGCGCGAGCAGGTCGGCGAACGCGATCGGCTTGTGGATGTAGTCCTCGGCCCGCGTGCGCAGCTTCTTGTGCTGCTCGAACACGTCCTGCGTGGCCTCGCTGGAGAGGATCAGCAGCGGCACGTTCTGGAGATTTTCCTGCTTCTTGATCTTCTTGCAGACCAAGAAGCCGTTCATACGCGGCAACTCGATGCTGAGTAGGATCAGATCCGGGCGGTTCGCCGCCGCGATGTCCAGGCCTTGCTCGCCGTCCGAAGCGACGTCGACAGTGAGACCGAGCGCCTCGAAGTTGCTGCGAACCTCGTCAGCAAAGGCGTGGTCGCTCTCGAACAAAAGAATCCGTTGGCCCATCCCTCGTCCTCCGGCCTACAGCCGTGCGATGCGCGCGCGCGTGCGTAAAGCGTGCGTGAGCGTGCCGCCCAGAATAGAGGGGTGGATTCTGCGCTGTCAACTCGCTTCCGCCTAAAGACGAAAGAATTTCACGCGGTTACGACTGGTACCGAGATCGCGCGCACGCCGCTGCTCAGGGCAGCCGTGCGTGAGCGACGAGCTGCAGCAAGCGGCGCTGATCGAGGTCCCCGGTGAACGCGTAGACCACGCCGTCGTGCTCGATCATCGGCACCGTGTAGCCCTGCACGTTGCGGTACGTGACCATGCGGCTGCCGATGCGCTCGCGCCGCGCGCCCCAGCTCGGCGCCAGCTGGGCATCGGTGAGCGCCTCGTGCAGCGAGGGGCGCGACTGGAACACCACGCTGGTCAGGCGCACGTCGCCCACCCGGTAGTACAGCTTGACCGCCTGCTGGTCGCGCACGTTCGAGACCCGAGCTCCGACCAGCTGCACGCGCGGCTCGTTGAACTCCACCGAGCGCACCCGGAAGCCGACCTTGCCGCGCGACCAGTTGTCGACCTGCTCGGATCGCTCCGCGGCGATGTCCGCGGGCAGCTCGTCGGTGTGCCGCGCGACGATGTCGCCGAGCAGCGGCGGCATATCCACCATCCCGGCGTGGGTCCCAGTGCCGGGCGACGATCCGCCGCCGTCGCTGCGCACGACCACTCCCGCGACCATCGCCACCGCGGCAGCGCCGGTCAGCACGTTCAACACGGTGGGCTTGAGCAGCCGGCGCTCGCTGCGCTCGTCGAGCGAGCGCACCACCCGCTGGCGCAAAGCTGCCGGAGCGGCCGGGGCGACCAACTCCTGCACGCCGCGCTGGATCGCGCGGGCCAGGGTGACTTCGTTGCGGCAGTCGTCACAGGCGTCGAGGTGCCGCTCGAACTCGAGCTGCGGAGACGGCTCGATCTCGCCGTCGACGTAGGCGTCCACGTGACCGCGTACCAGCTTGCAGTCCATCAGCGCGCCCTCCGGTCACGGCGGTAGGCGGCGAGCGAAACCGCGGCGGCCGGCGCAGCGGGTTCGTCGACCTGTTCGGGCTCTGGGACGGGCCTGGGATACAGCGCGAGCTCGTTGGCGGCGTGCTCGAGCAAGCGTTCCCGCAGCGCGCGGCGGGCGCGGTGCAGGCGGGACATCACGGTTCCGATGGGACACCCGAGCACTTCGGCGATCTCCTTGTAACTGAGCTCCTCGAGATCCGCGAGCAGCACCACCATGCGGTGCTCTTCGGGCAAGCTGTCGAGCGCGGCTTCGATCTCGCGCAGCACGATCGGCCGCAGCGCGGTACCGACCGGGTCGGTCAGCGCGCGCAGCGCGTCGCGCGAGACCACGTCCTCGCCCACCGGCCCGACGGCCATGCTGTCCTTGATGTCGCGCTCCTTGGCGGAGCGGCGGTAGCGGTTGACGAACGCGTTGTACTGGATACGCAGCAGCCAGGCCTTGACGTTGGAGCCGCGCTCGAAGCGGTCGAAGAAGCGGAACGCGCGCAGCACCGTCTCCTGCACCAGGTCCTCGGCGTCGGGGCGGGTGCGGGTCAGGCGCAGGGCGTTCGCGAACAGCGCGTCGAGATGGGGGAGGACCTCGGCATCGAACTCCTGCCGGACCGGATCGCGCTGCATACCAAACCAAGCCATACGGGGACCTCGGCCGTTCAACCTGGTGAGCGTGACTTCTATTTCAACCGGGCGCGAGGAGCCATGCGCCGGGCAAGAGCCTCGCGCAGGGCGCCAATTCTCGCCATAACTCCAAGCAATATCAACCAGTTAAGCGCGATTCACCGCGCCCCCCGAGGGGTTTGGCGCCGAGCACGGTGAAGCTCGCGGTCGGGACCGCAGACTGCGTTTCCCTGCCATGCCCCCGGTGGCGAACGATTCTGGGCCGTTGCAGGATGCCGGTAGGCATGTCGTCGGCGCAGGCGGAGTTCGACTCGCTCGCTCGCTCCTTGGTAGCGATCGCAGACCAGGGGGTGAGGGCCACCTATCTGCGCCACACGCTGCTGAACAAACGGCCGGATGAAGTCGCCGATCTGTTCACCGTGGCGATGACCACGGCCGAAGGCCGGATCGCCGGGCACACGCTGCTGCTGCAGGCGATGTCGCTCGCGCTCGCAGACGAGGCCTGCAACGGACTGCGCGAAGCGGTGCGCTCCGTGCTCGAAGCGCGCCAACAGCCGGGGCTCGCCCAGGCGCTGCGCCGCGATCCGGTGAGCGAGGAAGCGGAGACCCAGCGCATCCCCGACTTCGGCAAGGGCCGCACGTTGAGCCTGGGGGAACGCAAATCGCTGGCGCGGCGCAACGATCGCGAGCTGCTCGCGCGCGTGCTGGGCGACCCACGCCCGGACGTGATCCGAAGCGTGCTCGGCAATCCGGGCCTGACGGAGAGCGACATCGTGCGGCTGTGCGCGCGCCGGCCGGCCTCGACCGAGGTGCTACGCGAGGTGTTCAAGAGCCCGCGCTGGATCGTGCGCTATGCGGTCAAGCTCACCCTCACGCTCAATCCGTACACGCCGCTCGACATCGCGATGCAGCTGTCTCCGCACCTCAAGGCGCAGGATCTGCGGCGGGTGGTGAGCGCGGAAGACCTGAGCGCCGACCTGCGCGAGGCGTGCAGGCGCCTGATGGGCCGTACCGAGTCCACGACGTTGCACTAGTTAGCGGGGGGCAAAGCCCCCCCGTCCCCCTTCGGCGCTACAGCGCGGGCTCGCTTCGCTCGCCTTTCCCCGGACGCTTGTCTCAACCCTTGCGGTCGATGATGTCGGCGTCGGCGATCTCGTCTTGGGCGGCCGACGTGGGCGTGGTTTTGGGGGCCGGGGTGAGCTTCGCGGCCTCGTCCGTGGGGTGGACGTCGATACGGTCGTCGGTGGCAAAGCCGCGCTTGAGGCTGCGGGCCGCGCGGCCGAGCGCGTCGCCGATCTGGGGCAGGCGCGCGCCGCCGAACACGACGAGCAGGATCATCGCCACGACGATCAGCTCTGGGATACCGATGCTGGGCACCATCACTCCGGGGACGCGAACGAACTAAGCTACGCTCGCGCGCCGCAAGCGGCAAGCGCCAAGCGGCGCGCCAAACAGGCTGGAGATGGCCCGCTCACCCAACCCCAAGGACGCACACGTGCTCGCCGACGTCACCGCGCGCGTGTTGCGTGAGGGGGCGCAAGCCCTGTACCGCGATCCCGCGCTGTTCGACCAGCTGTACCGCCGGCGCCGCCGCGACGTGGCCTTCTATCTGCGCTGCGCGCAGCGCTACGGCGGCCCCGTGCTGGAGCTCGGCACGGGCAGCGGACGGGTGGCGATCGCGCTGGCTCGCGCCGGGCTCGAGGTGGTCGGGGTCGATTCCATGCCCAGCATGCTGCGGGCGGCGAAGGCCCGACTGGCCAAGCTGCCTGCGCGCGTGGCCGAACGGCTGAGCCTGGTCCGGGGTGATCTGCGCAGCGTGCGTTTGAGCCGGCGCTTCCCGCTGGTGATCGCGCCGTTCAACACCTTCATGCATCTCTATGCGCGCGCCGACTTCGAGCGTGCGCTGGCGACCTGCCGTGCGCACCTTGCCCCGCGCGGCCGGCTGGTGTTCGACGTGCAGATGCCCGACCTGCCGGCGCTGCTCCAGGATCCAGCGCGCCTGTACGCCTGCCCTTCCCTGCGCCATCCCGAGGACGGAACCCTGTACCGGCTGCACGAAGCCTCGCACTACGATCCGATCGCGCAGGTGCGCACCGTGACGATGGTGATCGAGCCGGCGGTCCCGAGAGCGGCCGGCGGTGACACCGGCGGAAAGCTCGGAAAGCGGCTCGCCATACCGCTGGTGCAGCGGCAGTGGTTCCCGGCCGAGCTCGACGCGCTGCTCCACTACAACGGGTTCACCAGCGAAGCGCGGCTCGGCGATTTCGACGAGACCCCCCTGGGTCCGGACAGCGAAGTGCAGATCGCGATCGCGCGCAGCCGGCCGCAGCAGTGAAATCTTGCGCGAGCGCCGGCTGGAACCAAGAAAGGCGCAACCATCATGAACGACCGACACGACATGCACGAGCGCTTGCTGTTTCTCCTCTCGCCGCCGCGCGCGGGCTCGACCCTGCTGCAGCGCATGCTCGGCTCGCATGCGGAGATCTACACGCGCGACGAGCCGCACATGCTCACCCCGCTGGCTTACCTCGGGTACCACGACCGCGTGGACAAGGCGCCGTACGATCACATCAACTCGGCCGAAGCGATCCGCGGCTTCGTCGCGGCGCTGCCCAACGGTGAAGCCGACTATCTCGATGCGCTGCGCGCGTACTGCGACACGCTCTACGGGCGCATGCTCGCGCCGGCCGGGCGGCGCTACTTCCTGGACAAGACGCCAGCCTACGCGCTGGTGCTGCCGCTCTTGCGCCAGCTCTATCCGCGCGCGCGCTACGTCGTGCTGACCCGCCACCCGCTGGCGGTGATGAGCTCGTACGCGAACAGCTTCTTCGATGGCGACTGGCGCGCCGCGCAGGCGTTCAACCCGGTCGTGAACCGCTACGTGCCTGCGCTCGCGCGCCTGCTGCGCGATCCGCTGCCCCACGTGTGCCAGGTCGGCTACGAGCAGCTGGTGCGCGAGCCCGCGCAGGAGCTCGAGCGCATCTTCACGTTCCTCGATCTGCCCAACGATCCGGGGGCCGTGGACTACGGCGAGCGCTTCGAGGGCAGTCAGAGCCACGGCGCTGCGGGCAGCGGCGATCCGATCGGCGTCAGCGCGCACAAGCGTCCGGTCGCGGAGTCGGTCGACAAGTGGGCGCTCGAGCTGCTCGCCGATCCGGACAAGCTCGCGCTGGCCAGCGAGATCGCAGCCAGCCTGGACCCGGACGACGTGAAGATCTGGGGCTACGATCGCGATCGCCTGCTCGAGCCGGTCGAGCGCGCACGCGCCGCCGGCAAGGCCGGCAAGGTGCTCAAGCCGAAGCTGAACGGCTTCGTGCTGCAGCGGCGCATCATGTTGGCTCTGAAGAAGGACATCGAGCGGCGACCGCACGGGCGCTGGCTGCGGCGCGTTCGCTACTACTGCGACGTGCTGCTGAGGGAGTGAGCACGGCGGGTTTCAAACCCCCACTTCGCGCCGCTGTGTCCGGGCGCCGTCATCGCCAGATCTCCCGAAGTTTTCTTGTGCGTCTGCGGCGCCTTGGCGGTTGATACTTCCGTCGGCCGCGAATGCGTCCTACCTTCGGCCCGCGATGCGCCCTCATCCCTTGACCGCGCTGTTGCTCGTGGCTGCCCTGGCCGGCTTCGCGTTCGCGTCGGTGTCCACGTACGACTTCGTCGCGCACCTCGATCGCCAGGTGCACGGCATCCACTGCAGCTTCCTGCCCGGCATCGGCGCGACGGAAGCGGGCAACACGGGCTGCCACGTGACCTTGATGAGCCCGTATTCTTCGATGTTCCGCTCGTCGGTCTGGGGTGGGATTCCGATCTCGCTGCCGGCGATGTCGGTGTTCTGTTTCATCGCGTTCTGGGCGCTGTGGCTGGTGTTGCGCGACAAGCAGCGGGATCCCGTCGCCACCGGTTTTGCGCTCGCGGCCACGCTGTTGCCGCTGATTGCGTCGGCGGTGATGGCGTACATCTCGCTGAGCCAGCTGGGCGCTGCGTGCAAGCTGTGCATCGGCATCTACATCTCGAGCGCAGTGAGCTTTCTCGCCGCGCTGTTGCTCTGGAACCGCGCCCGCAACACGCGGCCGCTCTCCGTCAGCTACGGCGACGAGAACGAACGGGTCGCGCCCACGAGCCAGCCGCTGTCCCTCGGCGTGCTCGGCTTGGCATTCGGGCTCGGCGTGTTGTTCGTGGTGATTCCGGTCACCACCTATGCGCTCTCCGCGCCCGACTTCGAGCGCTACGTCGGGAGCTGCGGCCAGCTCAGTCACGCGCCCGACCCGCAGCTGCTCGTCGCGCTGGGCCCGCAGGATCGCCCGAACACGATGATCGAGGTGCTCGACCCGCTCTGCCCATCGTGCCGCGGCTTCGAGACCCGCTTCGCCGACATGCCGGTGCACGAGCAGATCAGCCGCAAGGCGTTGCTCTTCCCGCTCGACAACACCTGCAACTGGATGGTGAGCGACGCGATCCATCCCGGTGCCTGCGCGATCAGCGAGGCCATGCTGTGCGCGGGCAGCAACGCCGAACAGGTGATGACCTGGGCGTTCTCCGAGCAGGAGAACATCACCTCCGCGACCAAGGCCGACCCCAAAGCCGCAGCCCGGCTGGTCGGCGCGCGCTTTCCCGAGCTCGCGCGCTGCGTGGGCACCCCGTCGGTGCGCGCGCGGCTGAACCTGGTGCTGCGCTTCGCGGTCAAGAACCGGCTGCAGGTGCTGACGCCGCAGGTGTTCGTGGGCGGCTTGCGCCTGTGCGACGAGGACACCGACCTCGGGCTCGACTACGCCCTGCCGCGTTTGGTCGAGCGCGCGCGCACCAACCCGCCGGCCTTGGCGCCGACGGAACCAGCGCGGATCCCGCCGCCGCCCGCGCCGAGGGTGCGCACCGCGCCTCCAGCGCACGCCGCAGCTCCTGCCGCGCAGGGCGCGGCGTCGCCGGTGCACGCCGCACAGCCAGCAGCTGCGCCCGCTGCCGCCGAGCCCGCTGCCGCCGAGCCCGCTGCCGCCGAGCCCGCCGCAGCTGAACCGGCGGCACCGGCCGATTCACCGCTCGCCGACCCACCCCCCGCGCCGGAGCCGAGCGCCCCCACGCCGGCACCCACGCCGTCTGCACCGGAGGCCGCCCCATGAACCGCACCGTCTCGCTCGTGCTCGCCGTGGTGCTGTTGATCTTGCCCGCGATCATGGTCCGCGCCTGGAGCGGCTCCGCCGGCACGCGCCTGCAGCAGGCCGAAGCCACCGCCAAGGACGCGTCCCAGCAGGTCGCGGTCGCGGCCGAGGCCAACGAAGCGTATTGCACGCCAGGACTCAAGCAGGTGTTGCGGCGCGTGCTGACGAGCTGCGGGCTGCTCAACGCGGGCGGGGGGCGCGGCTGTCAGCCGGTCGAAGCCAAGAGCGTTGCGACGATGACCGGCATGGACTTCAACACGCTGTTTCTGCCGATGAGAGAGCGCGGTGGGATCGTGCAGTTCGACCAAGAGGGCGGCGAGCTCGACGACTCGGACCGCGCGCTGATCGAGCAGCTGTTCGCGGACCGGCGCGGCGCCAGCTACTTCTTCGTGGTCTCGCGCGCCTCGCCCGAAGGCAGCGAGCAGTTCAACCGCGAGCTCTCTCGCGCGCGCGCCGAAGCGGTGCTCGCGCACCTGCAACAGGTGTTTCAGGACCCAGACCTCGGCCAGCAGGTCGGCTTGCTCTGGCTCGGCGAGGAGTTCGCGCAGCTCGACCCGAGCTTCTGCCAGTGGAAGCGCAGCGGCGAAGGTGGCCAGTGTCAGGCCGAAGACCTGAACCGCAGCGCGTTCATGACCTGGGTGGATTGCACGCTGTGAACGAGGTGGCGATGCGCGGCTCGTGGGCTCTGTTGATCGTGTGCTGCGCGAGCGGCTGTGACGGCGGCGGAAGTGCGCCGCCCCCGCCGCCGGTGGCGAGCCGATTCGAGGCGGTCAAGGCTGCCGCTCCCGGGGCTGACGAGCTGGCCGGCTTCTGCGACGTGCGCGCGCAACCGCAGCAAGGCGCGGCCTTTCGTTTCCCAACGGTCGCCGGCACGGCGCCGGCCGCTACCGGCCAAGCGCGCTTTCTGTGGCTGAACCTGTGGGCGACCTGGTGCAAGCCATGCGTCGAAGAGATGCCGATGATCGCGGCCTGGCAGAAGCGCTTCGCCGCCGAAGGCAAGCCGCTCGATGTCCAGTTCGTCTCCGTCGACGAGGATGCAGCCGCGGTGCCGGCGTTTCGCGCGCAACATCCGAGCGCCCCCGCATCGCTGCACATCGCCGATCCCAAGGCGCTGGCGCCGTTGCTCACCGAGCTCGGCCTGGACAGCGGCGCCGGGCTACCGATCCACGTGTTCGTCGAGAAGGGCGCGCGCGTGCGCTGCGTGCGTGCAGGCGCCGTGACCGAGTCGCACTACCCGATCGTGGCCGGCATGCTGTGACGACGCTGCACCGGCGGGTCTCGAACCCGCCCCTACGAGAGCACGCCGGGGCTACGGCGACGGTTCGGGGTCAGGCTCGGTTTCGTCGTCAGTGGTCGGAGCTGGCATGGTGTCGGGTCGTGCGGGCTTCACGACCATGACGGGCGGGGTCTCGCCGGCAACCGCCTTGGCGCGATCTTCGAGCGCGCGCAGCTCGTCGCCCGAGCCGGGCGCCCTCTGTTCATCGGCAGCCTCGACAGGTGCATTCTGCGCGGCAGCGGGTGCGAGCGTCGCGGTGAGCTTGATCGGACGGCCATCGACCGTGCGGCGGATGGTCTGGTTGTTGTAGCCGGCGAGCCTGAGGACCATGACCATCGTCCCGCCCACGCGCGCGTTCGGGTCGGTCCAGTCGAAGCTCACCGGGGTCATACCCATGTGCTTGCCGCGCACGAAGACCTGCGCGCCGGCCGGTTCGCTGCTGACGTCGACGCGCACGCTGGGAGATGCGGCGGCCTCCTCGGCCGAGATCACCATGTCGAGCGCAGGGGGCTCGCCGCTCGCGGGCGCGACCGGTGCCGCGGCCACGGGGCTCGGGACGGGAGCGGGCGGTGCGCTGCTCTTGGCATTGGCGCCGGTGCGCCAGAGCGCGAAGCCGAGGATCACCGCCGCGAGCACTGCGCTGCCCGCCAGCACCATCAGCGCGGCGCGCGGTGGTCCAGCGGAGGTCCTCGCGGGACGGCCCCCCTGCAGATCCTGCGCTGCGACCCGCGGTGGCGGCGCTTCGGACGCGCGATTGCGCAACCCGGACGGCGCGGGATCCGGACGCACGGAGGCACCCGTCAAGGTCGACTCCCCGCCCAAGCCGAGCTCGTTCGCGAGCTGGCGCAGCGTATCGATCAGCTGCTGCATGTCGGCGTAGCGGCGCTCGGGCTGCTTGTCCAAGCAGCGCATCACCACGCGTTCCAGTGCAGGCGGTACCGCGACTTTCGCGTTCACCTCGCGCAACGGGCGCGGGGGCTCCTGCAGATGCGCGAGCAGGATGTCCATGGCGGCGGGCCGATCGAACGGCACCACGCCACAGAGCATCTGGTACAGCATCACGCCCAGCGCGTACATGTCCGTGCGCCCGTCGATCGGCTGCTGCCTGATCACCTCGGGTGCCATGTACTTGGGCGAACCCGGCACCGTGTCCGCCTGGGTCTCGTCATCGGTGTTGCGATCGAGCCGCTTGGCCAGCCCGAAGTCGAGCACCTTGACGAGCTCTTCCCCGTCCTCGGTGTGCGTGAGCACGACGTTGGCCGGCTTGAGGTCGCGGTGGATCACGCCCTGCGCGTGTGCCTCGCGCAGCGAGCGCGAGATCTGCAGCGCGATCGCGAGCGCGCGGCGCGGCGGAAACGGGCCGTCGTTCGCGATCACGCGATCGAGCGAGCCCCCGCCGACCAGCTCCATGGCGATGAAGTAGATGTCGCCGTCGCGGCCGTAGTCGTAGATCGTGACCGTGTGCCGGCTCTGCAGCTTGGCCAGGATGGCGGCTTCCTGGAAGAAGCGGCGGTGGAACTCCTGGTCCACGCGGCTGGCGTCGAGCACCTTGAGCGCGACCGAGCGGCCGAGCGGGATCTGTTGGGCCTGGAAGACCTTGCCCATGCCGCCCTGGCCGATCAGCGCGTGCACGCGGTAGCGCCCGCTGATCGTCAACCCGATCATCGGGTCGAGCTCGCGAAGTGCGCTGCTGGATTGGGGTCGATCTGCCATCAGGCGTGCCATCGGGTGCTGCGATCGGGCCGGCCACCCAAGTGGCCCCCCGCCGACTGCTCCCAGGCGGGGGATATGTTCACCCACTCACCGGCAGCGGGCAAGCAAGCGTGAGGGAGCTGATCCAGCCCCCCAGCATTTGCCGCGACGCTAGCCGGCGATCTGACGCAGGACGTACTGCAGAATGCCGCCGTGAAGGTAGTACTCGACCTCTTGCGGCGTATCGAGCCGCGCCAGGACCTGGAAGCTCTTGTCCCCGGCCCGCACGGTGAGCCGTTTCTTCGGCTCGAGGCCCGCGCCGATCCCGGCGATCGAGAACACCTCCTCACCGGTCAGCCCGAGCGACTCGCGCGAGGCGCCGTCGACGAACTCGAGCGGTAGCACGCCCATGCCCACCAGGTTCGAGCGGTGGATGCGCTCGAAGGTCTGGCAGATGACCGCGCTCACGCCGAGCAAGCGCGCGCCCTTGGCCGCCCAGTCGCGCGACGAGCCGGTGCCATACTCCTTGCCCGCGATCACCACCAGCGGGACGCCTTCCTGCTGGTAGCGCATCGATGCGTCGTAGATCGACAGCTGGTCGCCGCTCGGTAGATGGCGCGTGACGCCGCCCTGCGTGCCTGGCGCGAGCAGGTTCTTGAGCCGGATGTTGGCGAACGTGCCGCGCATCATCACTTCGTGATTGCCGCGCCGGCTGCCGTAGGAGTTGAAGTCGCGCGGCAGCACGCCGTGGTCCTTCAAGTACAGCGCCGCCGGCCCGCTCTGCGCGATGTCGCCCGCGGGCGAGATGTGATCGGTGGTCACCGAGTCGCCGACGACCGCGAGCGCGCGCGCGCCCGTGATGTCCTTGGGCGCGGGGGGCGTGCCGCGCGTCACGCCCTCGAAGAAGGGCGGCTTGCGGATGTACGTGGAGTCGGGCTGCCAGGCGAAGTTGCTGCCGGTCGGCGCCTTCACCTGCTGCCAGTCCTCGGGTCCGTCGAACACGTGCGCGTAACGCTCGCTGAACATCTCGCCCTTGAGGTGCTCGGCGATCGCGGCGTCGATCTCCGACTGGCTCGGCCACACGTCCTTGAGGAACACCGGCTTGCCATCGCTGCCCTGGCCGAGCGGCTCGCTGGCCAGATCGATGTTCATGGTGCCGGCCAGCGCGTACGCGACGACCAGCGGCGGCGAGGCCAGGTAGTTCGCGCGCACCAGCGGATGGATGCGGCCTTCGAAGTTGCGGTTGCCGGAGAGCACCGCGGCCGCGACCAGGTCATGCGACTTGATCGCGTCGGCGAGCGCGTTGTCGATCGGCCCCGAGTTGCCGATGCACGTGGTGCAGCCATAGCCGACCACGTGGAAGCCCAGGCTCTCGAGCGAGGTGAGCAGGCCGGCTTTCTTCAAGTAGTCGGTGACCACCTGCGAACCGGGCGCGAGGCTGGTCTTGACCCACGGCTTGCTGCAGAGCCCGCGCGCGACCGCCTTCTGCGCGAGCAGACCGGCGGCGATCAACACGGCCGGATTGCTGGTGTTGGTGCAGCTGGTGATCGCGGCGATCACGATCGCGCCGTGCGTGAGCTCGACGCTCGTGCCTTCGAGCGAGATGATCGCCTTGTTCTTCGCGTCACCCTTGCCGCCGAGCAGCGCGGGCAACACCTTCTGGTAGTTGGCCTTGGACTCGCGCAGCGGAATCCGATCCTGCGGCCGGCTGGGACCGGCGAGCGACGCCTCGACCGTGCCGAGCTCGAGCGCGAGCGTGTCGGTGAAGCGCAGCGCCTGTTGCCCGCGGAACAGGCCCTGCTCCTTGCAGTAGCGTTCCACGAGCGCCACCTGCGCTTCGTCGCGGCCCGTCAGCCGCAAGTACGCGAGCGCGACATCGTCGACCGGGAAGAAGCCCATGGTCGCGCCGTACTCGGGCGCCATGTTGGCGATCGTCGCGCGGTCCGGCAGCGACAGGTGATCGAGTCCGTCGCCGTAGAACTCCACGAACTTCTCGACCACGCCCTGCGCGCGCAGCATCTGCACGACGGTCAGCACCAGGTCGGTCGCCGTCACGCCGGGCTGGAGCTGGCCCTTGAGCTCGAAGCCGACCACTTCCGGCACCAGCATCGACACCGGTTGCCCCAGCATCGCGGCTTCGGCCTCGATGCCGCCGACGCCCCAGCCGAGCACGCCGAGGGCGTTGATCATCGTGGTGTGCGAATCGGTGCCGACCAAGGTGTCCGGGTAGGCGCTGGCGCGGCCGTCGCGCTCCGACACGAACACGACCTTGGCCAGGTACTCGAGGTTCACCTGGTGCACGATACCGGTGCCCGGCGGCACCACGCGCAGGCCGTCGAACGCGGCCTGGCCCCACTTCAAGAAGCGGTAGCGCTCGCCGTTGCGCTCGAACTCGAGCCGCACGTTGTCCGCGAACGAGCGCAGCGTGCCGGCGCTGTCGACCTGCACCGAGTGATCGATCACGAGGTCGACCGGTTGCAGCGGATTGATGCGCGCGCCCTTGCCGCCGAGCGCGGTGTACGCGTCGCGCATCGCGGCCAGGTCGGCGACCACCGGCACGCCGGTGAAGTCCTGCAGCAGCACGCGCGCCGGGCGGTACGCGATCTCGCGCGTCGGCTTGGCTTTCGGGTCCCACGCTGCGACCGCGGCGATGTCGTCGGCGTCGACGGTCTTGCCGCCGTCTTCGTTGCGCAGCAGGTTCTCGAGCAACACGCGCAGCGAGACTGGCAAGGTGTCGACCCCGGCAACGCCGGCCCGTGCGAGCGCGTCGATACGGTGGATGTCCAGCTTGCGGCCGCCTACGTCGAGGGTCGCTTTGCTTCCGAAACTATCGTGTGAAGTGGTCATTCGCTCCTCGCTTGCGCCGCCTGGTATACCCCAGTTTGGTTTCGCGCCGGTGGCCGCGAGCGCCCCAGCTGGCAAGCTGGACAACCAGGGGGCGAAGCGCTACACGTCAGGCCCCCGCACCCGGCGATCCGTCAGGTGCGAAAAACTCTACGGTGCGGTAGCCAAGCGGTTAGGCAATGGTTTGCAAAACCATCATACGTGGGTTCGAATCCCATCCGCACCTCCGAGCCATTCCCGC
>Ga0190265_10001382_pt1 | contig 15939 bp, 19 predicted proteins | sample Popmic124T_FD_133135 | JGI IMG/M metagenome (GOLD analysis project Ga0190265, IMG submission 133135) | Populus adjacent soil microbial communities from riparian zone of Indian Creek, Utah, USA - 124 T | ecosystem: Environmental > Terrestrial > Soil > Riparian zone | place: USA: Utah | collected...
CATGTACCAGGAGGTCGCCCTGCATCCTGACCACGACTTCCACTTCGAGACCGGGCGGCCGCTGGCCGAGCGTCTCGGCTATCCGGCCGCCGACCTCGACCGCATCCCGGCCGCGGCGATCGACTCCTTCGCGGGCGTCGGTTACTTCCTTGACCTGGCGGCGATTGCGCCCGGCCAGGTCGTGCTCGACCTCGGCAGCGGGTCGGGGACCGACTCCTTCCTGGCCGCGCTCGCTGCGGGCGAGGCCGGCAGCGTGATCGGCATCGATATGACGGCCGAGCAGCTGGCCAAGGCCATCGACCTTGCCGCGGATGTCGGCATCGCCACCGTCGAGTTCCGCGAAGGCCAGATCGAGAACCCCCCGGTCGATCCGGGCTCGGTCGACTGCGTGATCTCAAACGGGGTCGTCAACCTCTCGCCAGACAAGCCCGCCGTCTTCGCCGCTGCGGCGGTGGCGCTGCGACCGGGTGGGCGACTGGCGATCGCCGACATCGTCAGCGCCAAGCAGCTTCCAGAAGGCGTTACCTGCGACGCCTCGCTGTGGGCGGCATGCATCGGCGGCGCCATGCAGCGCGACCTCTACCTGGAGACGATCGAGGCCGCCGGCTTCGAGATCGCCGAGGTCCGCGAGAACGACCGCTACCGCTTCATCTCCGACCGGGCCGACAACGCAACCAGCAAATACGGCGTCACCAGCATCTCCTTGCTCGCCCACCGCCGCCAGGAGGAAGCGAGATGATCGAACGCTTCGCGAGCTGGTCGCGTAGCTGTCTGACCATGCAGGGCTATGGCAGCCTCAGCGATGGCGAGCGACGGAGCCTCTGGCTCGGCCTGCGTTTCTCGCCCATGCTCTGCCTAACCGGGATCACGTCCGGCGTCGTCCTCGCCTCGCCCGCCTTGCTGCTGGCGATGGCGCTCACGGCAGGGGTCGGCGGCTTCATCACCGCTAAGCACCCGTTCGACTACGTCTACGACACCGTCCTGCGCCCGCTGCTCGGTGGGCCGAGCGTGCCGCTCAGCCCGGCGCCGCGCCGCTTCGCCTGCCAGATGGCGATGCCGTGGGTCGCGGCGATCGCCGTCGCATTCTGGGTCGGCGCGCCGACGGTCGCCTGGGTCCTCGCCGTGCCTCTCCTCGTGGTGGCGACGGCGAACACCATCACCAACTGGTGCCTTCCCTCGCTCATCTTCGGGCTGCTGCACCGGCAATCGGCCGGCGAGGCATTGAGCTGAGGGGCGCTCTGGGGTTAGGCGAGCTGCCGCCTCCTAGCGCTCGCAGCCCCGGATCGAATCCAGACCAGCGCCGCCGCGGCAACGGTCGAAGCCGCGGCCGCCGCGCAGTCGGTCAGAGCCACGTCCGCCCTTGAGAACGTCGTTTCCTCCGGAGCCCCTGAGGAGATCGGGACCCCCCCGACCGAGCGCCCGGTCGCGGCCGGTCCCGGCGAAGAGGCGGTCCGCGGCCCCTCCGGCGCCAACGTAGTCGTGGCCGCTTCCGGCGCAGATCAGGTCGCGACCCGTCAGCGCAACGATCCGGTCGTTGCCGGCGAGCGCAGCGATCACGTCAGGGCCGGGAGTGCCGGTGAGAGCGTCGTCGCCGGGAGTTCCGGCAATCGTCGCCGTCAACCCTCTGCAGGTGGGCACGCCAAGGACGCGCGTGGAGGCGGTGGCTTTGTTGTCGCGGCCAACCGGATCTTTCTGATCACCCTTCACCGTCGCCGTGTTGCGGATCGTGCCGGTTCGGCGTGGCACGACTACGACCGAAACGTTCGCGGGGCTGCCCCCGTAGTTGACGCCGACCGGGGCCAGGGCGCCGATCGTGCAGGTGAGCTTCCCACCCTGCACCGCGCAGGGCCCAGAAGGGCCAGAGGCCGAGATCAGGTCAACGTCCTTCGGGAGGTTGTCGGTCACGGTCACGCCGGTGGCCGGCGAGGGGCCAAGGTTTTCGACCCCGATCGAATAGGTCAACTGCTGCCCAACGCGCACCGGGTCCGGGCTGTCGGACTTCGTGATCCTCAGATTCGAGGAGCCCGGCTCCGCGGCGAAGCCGATGCTCGAGAAGGCAAAGACGGCGACCGACAGCGCCGCGGCCCACACCGCCCACAGAGGGGACTTCGACACCCTGCCGCGCCGCAAGCGATGAGGTTCGCCTCTCATCTTCAAAAGCTGATACCCGTTCTCTCGGGATCGTCACCTGCCACCGAGGACGTGGCGGCACTACTCCGACGCCGCCCGGGCGGCGTCGGAGTAGTGATCGGGGTGCCGAACCCGAACGGCGGATCGTGCGGGCTGCCCGGCGCCATTCAGACATCACCGGAACGATCACGGCGGACCGAGGGGCACCCGGCAACGCATGCTTCGGAACGGGACATCCCCGGCGAAGGCTTTCCTGATCGCCTCTCCATTGGGGCTTGACACCGGCGCGTGAGCCGCTGCTACGGTCATGGACTCAGCGAGGAGGGGCGGTTCGCTGTGAGGATCAGCTGGGAGCCCCGTAGGCGCGATAAGCGCGCTAGGAGGTTCCCATGCGCAAGAAGATGTTGGCGTTGGCGCTCACGGTGGGCGCTTTGACGATTCCCGCGTCGCCGGTCCTCGCCGATCCGGACTTCGGCCCGGGCAACAGCAGCAAGGGCCCGCATGACGGTGGCTCCAAGTGCCATGCGCCCGGTCATGGCACCGGCCCCGGGGCCAACGATCCAGTCCCGGGCTGCAAGGGCAAGTAGGACCAGAGGCCCACCCGCACCTTGTGGGTGGGCCTCTCGGACGTCCCCGGTGGCTCTGTCCGGCTTCGACTCGAATCGACCCGACGGCACAAATCGCACGACCATTACGCTTTCCCCCCGCCAAGAGGTTCTTGCGACGCTTCTCCGCCCGGTTGCGGCAGGCGATCCAGCGCGGCGCTGATGGCGGCCGAGGCGCGGGTCAGCGCCAGGACGGTCGGCAACGAGGGCTATGACGGGTTCAGCATCGCCCTCGATCACCGAGTAGCGTCGACTTTGCTGTTTCTTGCCAGGACGCTGCGGATGAAGTCGGACTTGGCGTCCGTGTAGGCCTCGCGGTCGTCGGCGAAGCGCTCGGCGAGCTCGTGCTTCAACGCAGCGTACTCCTGCGCGAATTCGCCGTCGGAGCGGAGCATGTCGCGGAACGCCAGCTCATCTCTGAAGCGGCCCGAGCGGGTCGGAACGAGGTGTAGGTGGTGCGTTCGGCGGCTCGGATGCGGCTTGCAGAACCAGTGCATCTCCTCGATTCGGTAAGGCGCGTAGAGATAGCCGAGCGCGGCCAAATGGTCGAACGAGTCTCGCGATGCGTCGAGGCTGTCGACCCCGACGAGGATGTCTATGATCGGCTTGGCGTCGAGGCCGGGGACCGCCGTGCTGCCGACGTGATGGATTCCGCCCGTCGCCCACGCTCCGATTGCGTCCGCTAGGGCGGCACGCTCAGCCGCGAAGCGCTGCGGCCAGGAAGGGTCGTAGGGGACGAGCCGAATCGGCTCGTCCAGCAACCGCTCAACCACCAGCACGTCGCGCCACTCGCCGTCGAGCTGGCCGTGGAAGCGGTGGAGGCCGACCGACGAGAAGCGGCAGCGCTCGACCAGGCGGACGCTCGCCGCGTTGTCGGTGAAGAGCTTGCTGATCAGCTTGTGTAAGCCCGCGTCCTGGGCAGCGGCGGCGAGTGCTTCGGTCAGCTTCGTGCCGACGCCCCGACCGCGCGCGCTTGGAGCGACGTAGACGCTGCACTCTGCGATCCCTGCGTAGCAGGGGCGGCTGCTGTAGGGAGCCAGTCCGGCCCAGCCGATGACGCGGCTGTTCATGTCGGCGACGAGGAACGGGAATCGGCCGTCCTCGATCCTCTCCTCGAAGTCGGAGGATGCCCGTGGCTCGGTCTCGAAGGTCGAGCGTCGCTCCTCCAGGGCAGCGTTGTAGATGCAGGAGACCGCCTTGGCGTCTCTGGTGGTCGCGGCCCGGACCACGGCTGAGTTCGGCTTGTCCATAAAGGACATCATCGACGCCAGTCGGTGCGTGGCAATGGCCCAATGGCGAAACTGACCCTACGGCGATTCCTACCTTTGGAGGTACTGCGGGTCCGCGACGGACTCATCCTCATGCCTGCGCATTGGACGCTTTCCAGCGAACGGATGGTCACGTACTAAGTGCTTAAGGACATCGTCCCTTTCGCCGGAATTCATGTCATAGTTCTGAAGCAAGATGGCGATCTGGGCAGTAGCTGATTTCGGTCCGCCCGAAATCTTCAAGCTAGTCATTGGCGCTGTCGTCGTCGCGGAGTTGATCGGCGTTCCGGCCGCGTGGCTAAGGCTCCGCGGAACCGTAGAGTGGGCCAACCGGCCCACGGACACGCGACGAATGGAGCTCTTGTCCCGCTACGTTCGGCGCACCACCGGATTCGCAGCTGCGTGGGCATTGGTCGTCGCGCTCACGGGGTTCTTGACGACGGGGTTGTCGTGAATAACCCGGATCCCACTTCGATCCCAGAGGACCTGATCCCGATTATTGTCGGGCTCTTGATCTCAGGCGTGTTTCTCGGAGCCTTTTACGGTCTCGGCCTCGTCTCCGGCCTGGTGCTCGATCTGGTGTTTTTCGGCGTGCTCATCGTCTTCGTTCCGTGGGCCGTTTGGAAACTTGACCCCGGTGAGCTGGCCGAGCTCGGAGATCGGTCCGGCCCCAGCCAGTCATAATAAGCGAACTGGCACGCGCTCCCCTGCGGCCCGTTCGATGATCGCCTCGCGGTGGAGTGGCGAGTTCGCGTTCGGAAGCTAGGACCAGGGCCGTTGTCCGGTGCGACATTCGAGTTCAAAATGCCGCTTCTGAGAACATCTTCCGGCGCCTGCCTGACGAAGCGGAAGACGCAGCACGCTTCATGCCGGCAGGGCACTCTCGTCGCCGATCTCCACCAAAGCTTGTGCAGCGTTCGCCGCATAGGCTCGATCATCGAGGAGTTCCGATAGCGGTTTTACGCACCACCGAGTGCGACGATCACGTCGGGGCCAGTGGTCCCGAAGAGACCGCCCACCTCGCTCTGAGGCGCTCATCCAGCCCCCCCACACACCCTGAAACCAAGTTGGTGCGCAAGCCCACTGAGGCGCTGTTGCTGAAGCCTGCCTTCGCTTAGCGCTAGTTGGGTGGCCGCTTGATCATCGGATTCGGTGGCATCAGCGAGGTTTTCGACATTTCTGATCAGGGTCGCCTCCATTGCGAGCATTGATTCGATGGCAGAACGCTGTGCCGGCGGGTCCAACTCGTGGAGCGAATCGAGTTCGCCACGCATCACTTCGGTCATCAGGTGCGCCTTTTCGTTCGCCGTCTGGCCGGATCTCTCCAATTCGTCTCCAAGATTCTCGAACCGCTGGCGCCCCTGTTGGCAAATCGCGTCAGCCCGCTGGAGGTACTCCTGCATGCTGAGTGCTTGCGACGAGCCTCCGCCACAGGCGGTGAGCGCTAATGCGCTGACAAGCAGGACAGACGCAATCGAGATCGGACGCGCCATATCGATATGACGACTATCGGCAGAACAGCTCGTGCTGCTTAGCCAGTGCGGGGAATTCGTCTGAGCGACGCCCGGGGGGACAGCACTCAAGGCTGACCCGCTACTTCGCTACGTCGAGTCGATGCCCGACCAGTTCGGTGGCGCCGTCCCACGTCGAGCTTCTGGAACACGTGGCGCATATGGGCTTCGACCGTCTTTTGCCTGGGCGCTGAGACGACCTAAAGCAGCTCGGCGAGCTCTGGCGCAGCTCGGCGGCGCCCCCCGAAGTACTCGCACGCCACCCCCCTTGCTACCCCTCTCCGGGCTGAAATGCTGTGCGTCTTGGGAAGGGAGCCTGCGGTGTCCCTGCGGGGCCCAATGGAATCCCCGCAAATAGCACTTTCATCGCTTGTGCGACGGGGCTGTCCGGCTTAGGGTCCTCGGGCGACTTGCAGCGTCTACGGAGGGGACCGATGAATTATCCAAATCCTGCTGTGGCTGACGGTTATCTCGATACGCCGTCAAGGCATCTATCGCTGCTATCGCCATCGTGGCATCGGTAGCCGTTCTGGGTTTCCTTGCCCTCGTCGCGCTGCGAGAGCTGCCTTTGTCCCACGGGCCGGCCACCACCGCACATCAGGCAGGAGCACAGGAGCGCCAAGGCATGGCCGCGGTGGATTATGCGGCGCTTCCGCTCTCGTTTCAGCCGAATACCGGTGCCGCGCCCAGGGGAGTTGACTACTTGACGCACACGCAGAATGGCGCCATCTATCTGAGCCACGACGGCGCCTCGCTGGCATTAGGCAACCCCGGTGACGATCTCGTGGAACTTCAGATGATCGGTGCTCGCCATGTCGATCCAGTTGCGCTTGAGCAGCTGCCGGGGGTCGTCAACGACCTGCGCGGCAATGATCCGGGCGCGTGGAAAACCAGGATTCCGACCTTCGAGCGCGTCCGGTACTCCAATCTCTATTCGGGCATAACGCTCGACTGGTACGGAAATCAGCGCCAGCTTGAGTACGACTTCCGCGTCGCTCCGGGCGCCGATCCCGCCGAGATCGGCATCCGGGTAGACAAAGCCGATTCCCTCCACGTCGTCAGCAACGGCGATCTCGTCATCAAGGCAAACGGAGACACCGTGCGGCAGCGCGCGCCCGTCGCCTTTCAGCCCGCGAGCGGCGCAGGAGAGCCATCCACCGTCGATGTGAGCTTCGCGGTGGAACAGAGCACGGTCCGGTTCAACCTCGGCGCCTATGACAAAGACCGCCCGCTGGTGATTGACCCGCTCATCCTTGGCTACTCCACCTACCTCGGCGGGACCGGCACTGACGCAGGGGAAGCCATCGCCGTCTCCAGCACCGGCTCCGCCTATATCACGGGTTGGACGACCTCCGAGGACTTCGACACCCTCAACGCCTTGGACCCAACCGGGGGTGACCCACGCGATGCCTTCGTTAGCAAGCTGAGCGCTGACGGCAGCTTCCTCGTGTTGTCCACCTACCTCGGCGGGAGCGGGGCCGAGTTCGGCAAATCTATCGCCATCGATGCGAACGGCGCCGCCTATATCACGGGAACGACCGACTCAGTCGATTTCGGCACCGCTAATCCGATCCAGGCGACGCGGTCCGGTGGACAGGATGCCTTCGTTACCAAGCTGCCTCGGACGGGCGACAGCCTCGTCTACTCGACTTATCTCGGCGGAAGTTACCCGACTTTCGAAGCAGGCGAGACCGCCAGGGGCATCGCCGTTGACTCGACGGGTGCCGCCTACGTTGTGGGAGGCACTCTCTCGTCCGACTTTCCAACCGTTGGGGCAATAGAGGGAGATTCTGCGGGGGAAGACGCCTACATAACCAAGCTCACCCCGTCCGGCGGCGCTCTCGCTTACTCCACGTACCTAGGCGGTAACGGCGGTGATTCAGCCGCCGATGTGGCCGTGAACGCCTCAGGAGCGGCCTTTGTCACCGGTGCCACCGGATCGACCGACTTCAACACCGTCAATCCATTCGAGGGCGACTCGGGCGGAGGGGATGTCTTCGTGTCCAGGCTACTCCCGCCGGAGACGCGCTGGCCTACTCGACCTACATCGGTGGCAGCGGAGGTGATGCCGGCTGGGCAATTGCGCTTGACAACGTCAGCGTGGCCTACATCACGGGATACACCTCTTCGACGGATTACGACACCGCGTTCGCCCAATCGGGCGATCTGCCAGGTGAAGATGCCTTCATCTCCAGGCTGGATTCGTCCGGCAGCAGCCTTGGATATTCAACTTACCTCGGCGGCAGCGGCAACGACTTTGGCCTTGGGATAGCGGTCTCCGGCAATGCCTTTTACGTCGCGGGAGATACTAAATCGAGCAACCTCCCCTCTTGGGAGCGGTCGATACTTACTCCGGCAATGGAGACGCTTTCGTGACGAAGCGGAACCTGTTTAGCACGCAAGTCGAATACTCAACCGTCCTCGGTGGATCTTCGACGGAGTACGCAACCGATATTGCCGTCGATTCCTCGGGAGCCGCGTACATCGTAGGCCGGACCTTTTCCGATAACTTCCCGACCGCTCAGCCGATCGAGGGCTCGCCTCAGTTCCCCGCCGAGGCCTTCATCTCGCGGCTCACGTCGGACACCGACGAGGTACTAGCCCGACGCTTTCAACCCATCCTGCGGTTCGATGAGGGAGAGCGGTGGCGTCCGCTCGACGTGGAACGGATGCTGAGCGAAGAGACCCACTATATCTGCGAAAAAAAATGTAGCGCCCTGACGAGCTTCAGCAAACTCGCCGAATATCCAAGCGAAAAAGCCTATATCGACATTGGTGCGCCCGGCGATCCTGGCGCCGCGCCGCATTACTCGGATCCCGACCACTATTACTCACCCCTTTGCCCGCCCAACGGCCAGGTGGTGGACTGCGAGAGCGGCCAACGCTCAGCGATTTACTAAGACACGACGAAGGTCAGCCCGAGTGGCTACCGCTATATCCAATACTGGATTTTCTATCGCTTCAATGACTCACCTTTCGACGATCCGCCGTTTGAAGATTCCCTCGACCACGAGGCTGACTGGGAGCAGATGGCCCTCGCCGTCCCATCCGCGACCGCGCTCTCAGCCCCCACTTTTGACTTCGCTAACTTTGGTCAACACGGTGACAACTTCACCTACCTGCGTGAAAACCTGACCTGCGACGCTGACATCAGTTGCGGTTCAACCGCAAAGCACGTGCATGGCTTCGTCGCCGGGGGTACCCACGCCACTTATGGCGAGCCGTGTAGTGGCATCACCCCGTGTACCCATAGCAACTCTTTGGTTCCTGAGACTGAGCATGGCGGAGAGGTCTCATGGGCCAACAACGGTGACGCCAGCGCCCTGCGCCGGCTTCCCGCACCCTACGAAGGAACGTGGAAAAAAGGACCTCATGCTTGGGTTGATTGGCCGGGATGGTGGGGTCTTGATGCAGAGATGACGGCAGACCGTGTCGGGAGCCCCGCGAGCCAGGACTTCTACGACTTTCCGTGGGTAGCGGCCTGCGTCGATTCCTTGGAATGCGGAGGACAATTCAGCATGGCAGCACAGGCACAGCCCGAATCCAGAACCAGCTCGGCGAGCGCCGATTGCGGCCAATGGTTCGGCTCTGGCATCGCGGCAATGAGCTGCGACTCAACGATGCTTAGCGAAACCCTCGATGCAGCGGACGTCGGCGAGCGCTCCGGCAGCGTCGACCTGGTGCTGGTTCGTCACGGGGGCTCCAAGATCGAGGCGGCCACGACTCGGGGATTGGCGCAGCTCGCCGCAGAACCCATGCGCCCAGGTGACCGGCTCTTGATTCGCGGGCGCGCTGAGCATCGAGGCACGCTCTTGCTTCGCGCCCTCACCGAGAACGCATTAACCGTGGCTAGCTTCAGTGAGCGACAGCTATCTGGGAAGAGTCAGCTTGTGGTAGAGCGCCGCGGCGGGCACGCGATCCCGATGCTCTATCAAGCTGGTCGGTCTTCGGTGGCGCCTAGGTCGGTCACGGTCCACCGGCTGAATGGCGCCTAGAGCGCGAGTGAGCCCGATGGGTTGTTGATGTTCGCGGGAACGCTCGGGGAATGTTGCGAAGCGCTGGGGCTTCCGCGTATGACGGCAAACAGCGAGCTCCAGCGAGCGGCACCAGTACCATCCACTCTGATTAGCCATGGTGGGCCTCCGAACCCTTATCGGCAGCATCTTCTTGGTTTGTGCTGGGGCAATCGCCTTGGTCGGAATCGATTCCCATGGCTATCAAGAAGACTTCGGTTCTGAGCCGGTGAATACCCTCCAGTGGGCGATTCCTTGGACGGTTGCGACTGGCGTCCTTGCGGTGTTAGTTCTAGGATCGATCTTCGATCGCATTCGACGACCGCGATGGTCTTGGCTTGCGCTCGGACTCGCGGTTGTAATGGCGATCGTCTTCACCGGGCTGTGGGTCTGGACCTGATCTCAGCCGCTTTGAACGGCAATGACGGCGAAGACTTTGATATCAGTGATCGCTGTTGCGATTTGTGTGTTCTTCGGCTTCTGGGCCTTTGCATATCAGGGATACCAGGAGGATGCAGGAAGCAAGGGGCTAGAGACTTGGCCATATGGTGCGGCCTTCTACACTGCAGCGGTCATAATCATTCTGGCGCTGATTCGGCGGAAGCGGCCTACTCTTTCGGGTAAGGCATTCATTTTCGCCGCGCTTGCGTCTCGCTGATGGGGTTGCTGGCTGCCCTTCTTTCGCTCGACGCCGGAGGGAATTCTTTCGAGTTCTAGTCCGAGCGCTTCAGGCCGCCGCGGCTGAGCAGCCCGGCTGGAACCTCTTTGAGCTCGGCGCCGGAGCCGGGGAGTGCGAGGCGAGGGTCGAGGCGGTGGTCGACGCCTTCGCCTCGGCGCTCGAATGGGGCGAGCGCTCGACGCGAGCGATCAACCTCACCACGCAGGCCGCCTCGGCACTGGCGCATGTCGCCGGCAGGCTCGACCGCGACCTGGCGCCGACGATCTTTCAGATTCGGACGCTCCTCAGCGACGACGAGTGGCGCTCGGCGGTGGTGCCCTTCCTGCCTACTTCGGCACGGCGCTTCTGGACTGACCGCTTCCCGCTCCTGGCGAGCGAGGCGATTACGCCGGTGACGAACATGGTCGATCGCCTGCGCGCCTCCAGCTCGATCACGGCGCTTCTCGGTCAGAGCCGAAGCACTTACCGGGTCCGCGACGCGATGGACGAAGGCAAGATCGTCCTCGCGTGCCCGGGCGCGGGCGGGACTCGCGACCGGCTCATCGCCAACCTGCTGCTCTTCGACCTCCTGCACGCGGCGCGCGGACGGGCAGAGCTCGCACCCGAGGAGCGCAAGCCGTTCTGGGTCTTCTTGGACGAGGTGCAGAGCTACGACGGCGCCGCCTCGGGCAACCTGGCCGCGCTGCTGGAGCAGAGCGCGAAGTTCGGGCTACGGGCGGTCCTGCTCAATCAGAACCCCGAGCGACTGAGCGCCGCGACCTTGAACGCGCTCACGACCAACCGCTCGCACCTCCTCGCCAGCACCCTTAACTCGCACGCCGCCGCGCTAGTGACCAAGGAGTGGGGCGGGCGGGTGAGTCCCGAGGCGCTGACCAAGCTGGAGCGCTACCGCTTCATCGCCCAAACCACCTTCCACGGCAGCCTCAGCGCGCCCTTTGCGCTGGCCGGCGTCCGCGTCGAGGACGTGGTTGTCGAGGAGCCGAAGCGCCCGCCCAGCTGCGAGGGAAGGCGGCGAAGCGGTCGAGTCGCCGCCGGACGAACGGCGCAGGAGGTCGCGGCACACCTCGACCACCTCGATGACCGCATCCTCGTCGGGCTTCGATCCGGTCGGGGCAAGGCCGACCCCGCCGGCCACGAAGGACGCACGCGGCCCCGGCGGTCGGGGCCGGACCGGGTCGCGAGGAGGCCCGGGTGAGCGCCGCCTCGAAGCTCGCCGTGCCGCTCGCGGCGACGGAGATTCTCGCCTCCCTCGCCCAGCACCGCGTCCTCTCGACGCCGCAGATCGGCGCCGTCCACTTCCCCGGCCGGAGCCCCCGTTGGGTGCAGATGGTCCTCGCCCGCCTCGCCGCGGCGGACCCACCGCTCGCGGCCTTCGTCCCCAGCCTCGGCGCTCCCGGGGCGCCGAGGCGGCTTTGGTATGTCACCGAGGCTGGAGCGCAAGCAGCCCTGGACGCGGGTCTCATCGATGCGATGCCGCGCCTGCTCGACGCCGAGACCGCGTCGGGGCCGTTGCAGGCTCATACCCTCGCGGTGAACGACGCGGCGATCTGCTTCCTGCGAAGCGCCCGCGAGCGAGGTGACGAGTGCGGTCCGCTGGCCTGGCGCCACGAGGTCCCCCACCGGCTCGGGCCAGGTCGCCGGGCGGGGATGCTCTTCGCCGACGCGGTCCTCACCTACCTACGCCTCACCGACACGGAGGTTGTGGTCGAGCAGCGGTTCCTCGAGCTGGACCGCGCGACCCTCTCGGTCGATCGTTTGGCGGCTGAGCTCGGACGCTACGGGCGCCTCCTGCGAGCGGAGGGCAAACGCGGCGAGTCCCTCTGGCGCTCCCAATACCCATCTTTCCCCCCGGTCATCTGCATCCTCGCCGGGGCAACCCGCTCGACTCTGAGGCGCCGTCTCGACGCCGCCGTGGCGATCCTGCGCGATGACCCAGACTTCGCCGACTTGCCCGACCTCTCGATCCGGCTCTGCTTGGCGGCGGACCTTGTCGAGCGCGGCCCATTCGCGCCGATCTTCACCGACGCCCGGCAACCCGAGGCGCCCGTCGACTGGCTGGTGGATTAGGGCGATGCGCATCGCTGACCGACGCCGGGTGAGAGGCCTACGAGCCCATCCGCCCCTCGCCGATCCATGCAGCCAGCAACGGATCGACGATCCGAAGCCCAGTCGCCGAAGCACGGTCCTCGGCGATCTCTCCCCGGTCGAGGAGCGTGTCGACCGCCTTACGTACAGCCCCACCCCGCGAGCCTCCATAGCGGCGGCCGGCGGCATAAAGGCCTTCTTCTCCCCCGGCTATTGCCGCGAGAACGCGACGCTGCGAAGTCGGCAATCCAGACCAAAGAGCGCGCAACTCATCGCGCATCTCCCGCATTACGCGGTCATATGCAGCGAGCCAGGTCTCCTCCGTCGCCTCCTCCCTCTCTCCCGTCAGCTCCCAGAGCACGTATGCCAGAAGCATCGTGCGCTGCGGGTGCCCGTTCGCGGTCTCGAGAAGAGGAGGAAGGGCCGACCCGATCTGCCGCCCGGTGGCCTCGAAGCGAAGCGAGAGATAGTCAGCAACGTCGTCAGGACGAAGTGGCGGGAGATCGATGGGCCTGGCCTGACCGAAAAAAGCCCGGCGGCGATCAGAGAAGAGGTCGCGCATCATCCCGACTTGGGATCCGGCGAAGACATAGCTGGCGGCATCACCGTGATGCTGGATCTCAGCTCGAATGATCGCGTCGGCCCGGTCGGTGGCGGCCAGGATGTCTTGGAACTCGTCGAAGATCACGAGCGTTCGCGTCCCGTGCTTCTCATGCAGTCGAGCCGGCAAGGCAAGGCGCTCAACGAGCGGCGGCTCAGCCTGGGGGTCTACGGTCACCTCGACTCCAGCCGGGACAGGACCGCCGCCGACCTGAAGGGTTGGCCGAAGCAGACGCCGAACCCCGGCGAACCAGTTGGCCAGCCGACCCTGCAGCTCAGCCGCATAGGCGCGCTCGATCCGCTGAGCGATGTCGTCGAGCGTCAGCACCCCGAAGAAGTCGACATAGACCGCAGCCCATCCCTCGCGGCGCGCGTCCTCGGCTACCCGAGCCAGGAGCGAGGTCTTGCCATAGCGGCGGGGTGCCACCAACCGACTGTTGTTGCCGCTGATCGCTCGCTCGAGCAGCAGCGTCGCCTCCTCGTTTCGGTCAAGCAGCTCGTCCGGAGGCACGGGCTCGCTGTAGCGGAATGGATTTCTGCTCTCTTTCATAGAGCGTATTTGCTCGCTAGAATAGAGCACAATGACCCGGCGACCGTCATTGGCCTTCCTTCTCAGGAAGCGGCGTAGTGAAGCGGTGCGCGCGGAAACGGCCCAGGCGGTCCTCCAAAGAGAGCAAATGCGCCCACCCCGCGGACCTGAGCGTCGACATGGTCGTGGACTACACCACACCTGGTTCTGCCATGGACGATCAACTGCGAAAAGAGCAGGCCAGAGCTGTCTTCCGTCTTCTTGCAGCCCGAAGCGCCAGGTCGGACCAGCAAAATGACGGCGAGCACTGAGAGAGGCCCGCACAGGCGGCAAAGGCGGCCCAGCCGGCGCTTTGCGTGGTATGGGCGTCTGTCAACCAAGGACAAGCAGGACGCGACGCTCTCTTTCCCCTCCCAGCGCAAGGAGTGCGCCAAGAAGGTTGCGGAGCTCGATGGCCGAATCGTCTGCGAGTTCACCGATCAAGACAGGGGACGGCGCGACGACCGGGTGGGCTGGGGCGAATTGGTTCGCGAGGCGAAAGAGCCTGAAGCACGCCGCTTCGACGCGGTGATCATCTACTCGACGTCACGCTTGAGCCGGGACCTGTTCCACGCCCTCGCATATGAGAGAGAGCTGGCTCGAGCGGGCATTGATGTCTTCTACGCCCTGAGTTCTGGCGATCAGACGAGCCCCGAGGGACGACTCGTCCGCCACCTCTTTCAGGCCCTGGATCAGTTCGAGGTTGAGAAGCTCGGCCGCGAGGTCCGACGTGGTCAGACGGAGAACACGAGGGTGAGGCCGCCGACGACACGGACCCGGCGGCCCAAAGCGAGGCGGCCGCGCAATGAAGCAGAGCGGCCGCGATCCATCCTCGTCGCTCTCGATCCGGGCGAAAGTCAGGGAGGTCTCAGCGGCGGAATCTCGGGATCTGCGCGACCGGCAGATCGCCGCCGTCGGGCGCCTGCTGCGGCGCGCGGCGCTGATCTCCAAGCACGGCACTCCTGCGGCGGCAAACGGATCGCCGGCCAAGGCTACGCGCCGGAGGAAGCGGAGGCGATAACGGTATGTCCATGAGCTATACTGATGCTATGGCGAAGGCGGCAAAGGTGATGGTCTCGATCCCCGACGAACTGCTTGAGCGGATCGACCGCGAGGCAGACGAGCGCGGCACGACCCGCAGCGGCTTCCTACAGGAGGCGGCGCGGCGCGAGCTGGGCTGGCCCGACCCCTTGCGGATCGACGCCGCTCTCGACCGCGGCCGTGCCGCCCTCGCCGACGCCGGCAGCTTCGAGGCGGCCGAGCTGATCCGAGCCGAGCGGGAGGCGCGGGATGCCCGTGATCGACGGCGTTAGCGATGCCAACGTGGCGCTCAAGTGGTTCCACGCCGAGGGCGAGGAGGAGGTAGAGGAGGCGCGCGCCCTGCTCGACGCCCACAAGGCGCGAACCGTCGCGCTCAGCGTGCTCGACCTGACCGCCTATGAGGTCGGCAATGCCTTGATGCGCGGGCGCGCCGCTGCCGGCCCCGATCAGGTCGCCACCGTGCTCGAAGCGCTCGCCGAGGTCTGCCCGGCGCTTCGGCCCGATCCGAGCGACCTTCGCCGCGCGACCGAGCTGGCCGCCCAACACGATCTGACCCTCTACGACGCCGCTTACGCGGCGGTCGCAGAGAGCCGGGAGGCGACACTGGCGACGCTCGACACTGCGCTGCTGGACGCGGGCCTCGGCACCCGGCCGAGCGAGCTTGCAACGAGGCTCAGTGACAATGAGGCGAACGGAGGTCGGTCACGATGAGGGTCGCCTTCTACGGCCGCGTCTCCACCGACGACGCCCAGGACCCCTCGCTCTCGATCCCGCGCCAGCTCGGCAAATGCAACGAGGCACTGGCGCCCATCAGCGAGAAGGTCAGCCTCACCTTCTGGGACGTTGAGAGCGGTCGCAAGGCGCTTGAGGATCGAGGCAACGGCAAGCGCGACTGGACGGCGGAGGTCGACGTGGCGCGCCTCGGCGGCTTGCCCGAGATGCTGGCGAGCGCCAAGGCCGGTGAGATCGACGCCGTGATAGTCGAGTCGATCGACCGGCTCTCACGGATGACTGCCGACGGCACCCGGATCGAGCGCGAGCTGGAGGAGCGGGACGTGGCGCTCTTCGCCGCCGATGAGCCGCTGAATTCGAGTGCCACGGCAATCCTCACCAGGCGGGTCAAGCAGGGCGTCGCGGAGTGGTACGTGCGCGACCTGATCGAGCGCAGCCGCGCCGGCATGGAAGAGTCGGTGCGCCAGGGCTGGCACACGGGCGGGCCGGCGCCCTACGGATACGTGCTGGAGCCCCACCCTCACCCCAACCCGCAGAAGGCGCGCGAAGGTCGAAAGAAGCACCGGCTCGTAGTCGAGCCGGTGCGAGGGCCGATCGTCTTGCTGATCTTCACCTGGTACGTCGAGGACGAAATGGGGCTCGGCACGATCTGCGAGCGGCTGAACTCCGACCTCGACCGCTACCCGCCGCCGAAGCGCAACCGCAAG
>Ga0190265_10001383_pt1 | contig 15937 bp, 7 predicted proteins | sample Popmic124T_FD_133135 | JGI IMG/M metagenome (GOLD analysis project Ga0190265, IMG submission 133135) | Populus adjacent soil microbial communities from riparian zone of Indian Creek, Utah, USA - 124 T | ecosystem: Environmental > Terrestrial > Soil > Riparian zone | place: USA: Utah | collected...
CGAGCATGGCGCCAGCGCGGTCGGGTTGGTGTCGCAAATGCCAAGCGGACCCGGGGTAATCTCGGAAGAGTTGATTAAGGAGATCGCGGCCAGCATTCCACCTTCGGTTGGTTCGTTCCTTCTAACATGCCAACAGGATGTCGCCGCTATCGTAGAACAGCAAAGACGTCTAAGCGTGAATACGATCCAGATCTGTGATCGCCTCGAGAAAGGAAGACATCGCGAACTCCGCGAGGCGCTGCCGGGAGTTTCGCTGGTGCAGGTTGTTCACGTGAATGGACGGGACTCAGTTGATGAAGCGCTCGCAACAGCTCCATTCGTCGATGCTCTCTTGCTCGACTCGGGAAACCAGACGATCGCTGTTAAGGAACTCGGCGGCACTGGACGTGTTCATGATTGGAGTCTCAGCAAACAGATTCGGGAGGCCGCACCGGTGCCAGTCTTTCTTGCGGGCGGTTTAAATCCTACAAATCTGGCGGCAGCAATTGAACGAGTTAGACCGTTCGGTGTGGATGTATGTACGGGCGTGCGCACTGGTGGCCGCCTGGATCAAAACAAGTTGGCGAGTTTCTTTCGAGGCGCGCGCCAAGACTCAATAGCCCGCGAAGAACTGTAATTCGAGCCGACAACTCTGCGTACAGCGACTACCTGCAAGCAATGAAGTTAATTTTTCTCCATGGCCCACCGGGCGTCGGTAAATTGACTGTTGCCAGGGAGCTTGAGGATCTCACGGGGTTCAAAGTATTTCATAATCACCTGACCGTTGACCTGGTTACCTCACTCTTTGAGTTTGGCAGTCAACCGTTCATAGAACTGCGGGAACGAATCTGGCTGGACACTTTTGGCCAGGCCTCCGCCGCAAAACTGCAAGGACTAATCTTTACTTTTGCCTTTGAGAAGACTGTGCGAGACGAATTTGTGCCCAACGTCATCGAGATGATGGAGGCTGCGCGAGATGAGGTGGTCTTCGTGAAGCTTTACTGCGCTCCCGCTGAACTTGAAAGCCGACTAACCAACCCTTCGCGACAAAAGTTTGGCAAGTTGACTTCACTGGACCTATTCAGACAGCTCAATAGCCAGGGGATGTTCGACACACCTGAGAATGTGCCGGATGGACTGGCGATCGATACAACCGACATCAGTCCCGCCGAGGCGGCGAGGAGAATTGCCTCGAGCCTTGATTTGGCAGAATAAGCTGTCAGAAAAAAGCCTCGCGCCGGATTCAACATCCAGCGCGAGGTTTTGTTGACCACAGTCTTCCGTTCTAGAACGTGAACTTCACCGCAAGTTGTAACTGCCTGGGATCGCCCACTCCCTGTCGCAGAAAACCGTCAAAATTGAACAACGCCGAACCGATGGTAGGATCGATGTTGTTTTCAGTGTTGAAGGTATTGAACATTTCGACAATCGGGATTAGCGCATAACGCTCGCCAAACCTGAATGGCCGTTCCAGTCTCCAGTCAAACGAGACGAACTCGTTGTCCTTCCGAATCGTGTTCCTTGGGAAACACCGCGTCGCGCAGCCAGGCGAACGTGGTTGAGCCGTACGAGCCTGCACCCGCATGCTCAGATTAAAATCGGCCGGAAGATCCGCTACCGATACGAGGTTAAACCGGTGACGGATGTCTCGATCGGAAAGCGCGTAGTCACGCTGAAGGTTGAAAATGTCGAATGCCCGATCGGTGAATGGATCGCGCTCATTCGAGTCGTCATCGAAATCCTTCGCATACGTGTAATTCATTTCAAACTGTAAGCCACGGGTCATCCGCCGTCGCAGGCCTGCGGAAAAGGCGCGGTACAGCGACTTACCGACGGAAGCTGCCACCATCGTTTCACCCAGAAATGGAGCGAAGAATCCAGTGCGCGCGTAATCCAGAAACCTCGTCAGATGTACAGCTTTGGAATGGGTAAAGTCGAAATAGACGGAAAGGTTTTCCTGTACCTCGAATTCGCCTCCGATGTTGGTGGTGTAAACGCGTGGGTTTTCATAGTCGCGACTAAACACGCGAACGCCGGAGAAGCATGGAAACGGATTTGTAATGGCGCCTGCGGTACATGTACTGGCGGTAGGTGTGACCAGGCCGGGCCACGTGGGCCGAACGGTTGGATTGGCAAACGCACCACCGGCGATAGTCTGCTGTTGCACGCCATTGGTTGTAATTGAACCGACTTGAGTCAGCATGTTCTGGCGCGCGTAGTAGATGCCGTAGCTTCCGCGTATTAATGATTTGCCGTTCCCACCTACGTCCCAGGCAAAACCAAATCGCGGTTGAAATTGCTTGGTTTGATTGTGCAGCGTTCCGTCGGAGGGGAACCGAGGATCATTCAGAAAGATTCCGTAGGCGGTGGCTGAAGGAGGCACAACAGTCTCTGGAAAGATCTGCGCTTCCCAACGTAACCCGAAGCTGAGCGTAAAGTTAGGTCGAACTTGCCATTTGTCTTGTGCGAACAACGCGAAGTCTTCGTTTTTAATCTCCGAGAACCCTGCTGCATCCGTCGCCGGACCGGCTGGGCCGGCGCCTTGTAAGAAAAGCAGCAGCGGCGTGCCTGCGCCTACACAAGTTGGAGCGGTCAGGTCAGTAAAAGTTCCGTCGGGGCAACGGCCTGCGTTAGGGCCAAAGCCCGGGCCTCCGGTGGACGCGTATCTTAGGAAACCCGTAACGCTGTCGAAGATATACTTGCCTTCGAAGAAGCCGCGAAAGATTTGCGAGTTGAAGCTGTGCATCCATTCGCCGCCAACCTTGATGTTGTGTCGACCAGCAACGACGGAGAAGTTGTCCTTAATCTGGGTGCGCCAGAACGTTTCGTCTACATTCGGTCCGAGGAAAAACGGATGACCGAAGCGGAACGTGGGTTCAGCCGCACTGAAGAAGCCTCCCATTGCCGTGTCTGCCGGGATGTTCGACTCCACGGCTGAGCGCGGTCGCTCTTCGCGACCGTAAGTGAAATGAAGCTCGTTCACCTTCGTTGGTGAAACTGTAGAAAAGAGGTTTGCGTTGAAGGCGTTGATTTTCGATGGACCTTCAATCCCGTTGGCGGAGTTGCCGTAGGTGGGAACGTCAAACGTTTGATTGGTGTTCCGTGAGTAATCGAAGTTATGTGACAAGGTAAGGCGATTATTCTGTGTCAGATCCCAATCGACCTTGCCAATCAGGGCATTATTTCTAATGCGGTGACTGATCGGATCACCCTCTTCCTGGCCGCGGCTAGCTCTCATGAAGTTAATCAGGGCCAGACGCTGGCAGTCAAAGTTGGCGTTGATAAGCGCTTCATTGGCCAGAATTGTAGGTGCTGCTACCGGGCACGGAGTTCCAATGGGGATACTCAAGTTCGCCCGCGTTAGTCTTTCGAAGATGTTCTCGCTTGAGAAAAAGAAGAAAGCTTTATCTCTTTTGATTGGCCCGCCTACCGTCCCGCCAAATTGCTCGCGCCGGAAATCTGTCAGCGGCGTGCCATCCGAAGCGTTTGCCGTAAGTGCTTCGAGACGTTGAAAGTGGAACAACGTGCCGTGAAATTCATTGGTGCCGGATTTGGTAATAACGTTGATTACACCTCCGGCAGTGCGGCCAAACTCGGCTGAAGCGCCCGTAGCTACAACTTGAAACTCCTTCACCGCATCGAGCGGAATATCGATCGCGGCGCGCTGACCGCCCGCCTGTTCACCAAAGAAACCATTGTTATAGTCTCCGCCGTCCAGACTGACGTTGTTGAAGATTCCGCGTTGTCCAGCGAAGTTGATCTCATCCCCGTCCGGTCCCTGAACAATGCTCACATTGGGGGTCAGCGTGAGCAAGTCTTCAAACTTGCGCCCGAGGATCGGAGTGCGATTCACCGTGGTTTCATCCAGTGTCGTACTCGTTTCGGTTTTCGTCGTATCGATCGTAGGTACGGCCGTGATCGTTACTCGTTCCTCCAACCCCGAAACCGTCAACGCCAATTGCTGGAGGTTCATTGTTTGACCTACCGTCAAATCGGCTTGTTCGACAACGAGAGTCGCAAATCCTGATTTGGTAATGGTGATCGTGTATCTACCGGATGGCAACAACAGTGCGGTAAACCGTCCTTCGTCATCGGTGGTGGTATTGCGAGTGAAGTTAGTTTGGGTTTCTTTGATTTCGACGCTGGCCCCTGGAACTGCTCCACCATTCGGATCCACGACGGTGCCCTGGATGGTGCCGCTGGTAATCTGGGTCTGTGCCAGAGCGGCCGTGAACGAGAACGCTAATATCAAAAAGGTAAGAAGAACTGGAACCACACTGGCTAAGGAGCGGAATAACGCTTTGCGCATAGTTTTCTCCTAATCGGTTGACTGAGATTCTCTTGATTAGCTGCTTGAAATTCCTAAATGTCGGGAGACCCAGGCTTGAACTTAATTCGGAACGCAACAGTTTTCTAAATTAACGGTGGACCACTACGAGGTGGCTGATCTTAGTGGCAAATCACAAAGAGTGTCAACGATTTCGTTCTTAACTGACACGCGTTTTGCATTACAACACGACGACATGAATCTGAGATTGACAATTGCTGAAAACTACTTCAAATAATCCCAGTTAAATTCCCCCGCACAAACCGTAGATCAAGGTAACGGACCCAGGAGGGCCGACTAAATGCGTTGGAGAGGCGAGCGACAGAGCAGCAACATTGAAGACCGGCGCGGTATGTCGCGGGGCGGAATGGCTGTCGGAGGTGGACTCGGCGGACTGTTAATTATCGTACTTGCTTTGTTATTTGGAGCAGACCCGCGACAGTTTCTCGAACAGGTGCCAAACTCCGGCCAGGTACCGGGACAGCAATCGTCTCGTCCGGTTAACCCGGAAGAAGAGGAGCTCAAACAGTTTGTAGCGGTGGTTCTGGCCAGTACTGAAGACGTCTGGAGCGAGCAGTTTCGGCAACTCGGACGCCAGTATCGTGAACCAACCCTGCAATTGTTCACCGATCGCGCCGAGTCGGCATGCGGCGTGGCTGGATCCTCCGTCGGACCGTTTTACTGTCCCGGCGATCAGAAGATCTACATCGATCTGTCATTTTTTAGGGAGTTGAAAACAAGGTTTCAGGCGCCCGGTGATTTCGCGCAAGCCTATGTAATCGCACATGAGGTGGGACACCATGTCCAGAATCTGTTAGGCACGATGGACGAGGTTAACTCAATGCGAGGCCGGGTTAGTGAGCGCCAAAATAACGATTTGTCCGTGCGAGTGGAGCTACAAGCGGATTTTTATGCCGGCGTATGGGCTCATTACGCGGAACGAAGGGGGGTCGTGGAACCGGGCGATTTTGAAGAAGCGTTGGGCGCAGCTAGCGCCGTCGGAGATGATCGCTTGCAACGGCAAACGCAGGGTTACGTTGTGCCTGATTCCTTCACCCACGGAAGTTCACAACAGCGAGTTCAATGGTTCCGGAGAGGTTTCGAGTCGGGCGACGTGCGCCAGGGGAACACGTTCACCACAAATTTCTGACGGCGAGGGTTAGTTGACGAGCAAAGCCTTTTCGCGCGCGTTATTGCTGATCTGGTAAATCGATTCCATAACCGCAGAACGAACTTCTGTCGGCAAAGCACCTTTTACGGCGAGGCTACGAAACCTGGGAATGATGTGGGGCTGATTGCTGAAGGTCAGAAGTTTAATCACGGACAACTGAACCGATATATTCGGATGGTTCTCGATAGTCTTGAGAAGCATCTCCGTCTCGCCGGCTTTTGCCATCAGGAAAAGTATTGAGAACGAGTCGTACGTACGCTCACGGCTTTCGCCCGCCAGACCATTGACCGCTTCGGCCGCCAGTCCGGAACGATCTAACGCTCTCGCTATTCTCTGGCGACGCTCTGGTGATGCTTCACGGAGCGCGCGAGTAAACGAATCTGCGCGATTTGACTTGAGATCGTAAAGCGCACGCGCGGCCTTGTTTCTCACTTCTTCGGACTCTTCGTCAAACAAGCCGGTAACGAGACGGAAGGCCTGATCTTCGTCCATCTCAGCCAATTGCTTGACCGCGGCCGCGTGAACTTCAGGGTCGACCGTTTTGAACCGTTCCGTCCAATGGGAGAAGTCCAACTCAGTCGCGGATTGAATACTCTTTTCCGGCTGGGGCAAATCAACCGCCTTTGAAATAACGGTGTCATCTGCCTGTGTTTCCAGGACCTCGGAAACTTCGAAATCGGAATCTAAATCAATCGAAAAATCGAGCTCAACTTCGCTGTCAACTTGAAACGGGGCCGATGGCGCTGAAATAACCGACTCGAACTCGTCCTCACTCGGCGTCGAATCGACTGGCTCTGACGACGTTAATGGAGCTTCGAACTCCTTAACGTTCTCCTCTTCGGAATCGGCAACCTGAGCTGCCGACTCTTCAACGGCTTCGCTTCGAACGAATTGAAATTGAGAAGAGAGGTCCACTTCAAAGGATGTTTCTTGGACCTTTTCGTCGACCTCGACCTCAACCACGGTTTCAGTTGACTCATTGAACGAGTAATTGTTAGTTGCGTTTGCGGACTCCAACTCCTGAATTCGCGCTTTGGCCTCTTCCACTCGTTTAACGTGCTCAATTTCCGCTTGGGAAAGCTCGTCAAGCCGTTTTTGCAGTTCAACTTCTTTCTTCGAGTGTTGCTTGATTGCCTTTTCTGTGTCACTACAAACAGCTTCCAGCAGCGTAATACGCGTGTCTTCCGGCGCGGCGCTGCCAGTCGTTTTGGATTTCGTCGAACTCCTGCGCCTGGTCGAGCCTTTCAAGGTCGTACCCACTTTTTGCGCCAGCAGCTTCGCTTCCAACCGCTCGTAACGCTTACGCTGGGTTGCCTCCGTTTTGCGCAAGGCTTCGATCTCAGCCGTGATGCTGCGTTCCTTCTCCGCCCAGCCCTGATCGTTCAATTCAACCTGGCTACGGAGCGATTCCAATTCAGCCTGCAGATTAGTCTCATGTTCCGCATTCTTCCGGCTTTTCGATTGGATTTCCGCGAGTCGGGCCTCAAGCTTCTCGAGTTCCCTGTCCTTCTTAGCTTCGGCTTTGCGCGCGGCTTCAACCTGAGCCTTCAATTGCGTTGTCTGGTCCAACTTTTGGTTCAGCGTCTCTTCGAGATCGAATCTGGTCTTTTCCAGGGTCTCTAACTCAGCGTCTGCTGCAGCGGCCTTTTGAAGTGCCTCAGCCTCTGATTCACGAAGCGCCTCGTCGCGCGCGCTGAGTAGCGCTTCAGAATTACGAATTCTCTCGCGCTGTTCAGTCTCGAGCCGCGTCAGAGTCTCGATGTCTGCTTCCAGCTGTGATTGTTTCGAGCGAAACTGTTCTGCTCGAATATTCGCCTGGCTTCGAACCTCTTCAAGAGATGAAAGTTGCGCTGCTTCCTCCCGCGCCCGCTCTCTAGCTTCGGCCTTGAGTTCGGTTAATCGCTCCTCTGCCTCCAGTATTCGCCCAGCACGAGCAGCGGCAGCCTGCTGCATCGCTTCTATCTCGCGGTTGAGCAGGTTGATCTTTTCCGTTTGTTGCTGTGCTTCTAACGCCGCTGCGTCACGTAGTAACTCCAGTTCTGCCACTTGTCGTTTTTCGAACTCGACAACCCGTCGTGCTTCTTCGTCAACTTGTTGGCGCGCCTTATTAGCTGCGCGCTCACGAGACTCGCCGGCCGCCTTGGTTTGGGCTTCAACTTCCTTCCGCAGGCGGGCTTCTTCTTCGGTTAGGTGTTGTAAAACGGCCTGGGCTTCCTCAATTCGCTTAAGCTGAGTGGCTTCTGCTTTACGCAAGACGGCAATGCCGGCATTCAGCTCTTGTTCAGCTTCAGCACGCTGCTGAGCTTCTGTTTCGGCCGCACTGCGAATCGCTTCGAGTTCGGCTATCCGCGCGGCGTCTTCCTGAGCACGACGACTAATTTCGGCTTCCTCAGAAGCTTTCGCTTCAGCAGCGGCCAGCGTTCGTGCTTCTGCTTGTTGTTGACGACGAACCTCTGCTTCCTCACGCAAACGAGCTTCTTCTTTCGCCTGGCGTTGAGCTTCCGCCCGAACCACTCGCAATTGGTTTTCGGCTTCAACCAGCCGGGCGACCTGATTCGGTTCTGCGTTTCGCAGCGATTCGATTTCGGTGTTGAGAAGTCGTGTCTTCTCAGCTCTTAGCTGGCTCTCCTGTTCAGCGTTAACACGAATAACCTCAAGCTCGGCCAGGTGTACCTCTTCTTCGTGGGCCCGCCGAAGCACTTCTGACTCGGCGCGCTCTCGGCGTTCCTGGGCCGCGCGATGAAGGTTGGTCCGTTCGACCTCCTGGCGCGCGTCTTCCTCAGCCTTCAGATGTGCTTCTTGTTTTGCAAGTCGTCGTGCTTCCGCACGCGCTTCAGCAATCCGCTGCACTTGAGCCGCCTTTAACTGGCTGGCTGCTTCGAGTTCGGCAGCAAGTCGCTTTTCTCTTTCACTGCGTTGGCGTGCTTTCGCTTCTGCTATCAGACGGGCCTCTTCCAATGCATTGACCCGGGCTTCTGCTTCCGTCAGGCGGTCAACCTGTTCGATTGCTGCCTTACCCAGAATTTCAATATCGGCTCTAAGCTGTTTCTCACGCACCGCGCGCTGTTTCGAATCGGTTCGAGCCTGGGCAACAATTGACTCCAGCTCCTCGAGCCGCTGTTTTTCTTCAGCAGCCCTTCGATCTGTTTCGATCTGGGCCTGTTCGATTTGTTTGAGTTGTCTGGCTTCCGCCCTGCGCAAGACTTCAATACCGGCCGTGAGCTCGTGCTCAACTTCTGCTCGTTGCTGCGCTTCAGCTTCTGCCTGCTCGCGAATCGTCTCCAGTTTGGCGAGGTGCTCCTCTTCGAGCGTGGCGCGCGCCGCGGCATCCGCTTCCGCCTGGACACGTTCTTTTTCCGCAGCCTCGCGTCGAGCTTCCAGCTCAGCTTCGCGAGTCGCTTTCTGTTGAACCAACAGACCTTCTTCCTGCTCTGACAGCTCGCGCGCTTTCAGCCGGGCTTCACGCAATTCCGTTTCAAACTTCTCAATTCGGCTGACTTGCTCCACCGCAATTTGTGAAAGCGCTTCCAGGTTAGCGCTTAGTTTCTGTTCCTTTTCAGCACGTGTTTGCGCCGCAGCTTCGGCTTTGGTGCGTATCGCTTCCAACTTTGCAATGTGCTTCTGTTCTTCGGCTTCGACGCGAGCAGCTTCAGCTTCGCGCATTTGAATCTCTTCAGCCGCAGCTTTTTCACGAGCCTCCGCTGAAGCCTTCAACTGAGCCTCAAGAGTTTCCTGCTTTAGGGACGTCTCCTGCGAAAGACGGAGTGATTCAGCTTCGAGTTCCGAGAGGTGCTCAGACTGTTCGGATTCAAGTTTGGCGAGTCGTTCAACCTCGGCCGTCAGCCTTACCTCGCGCTCGTTGCGTTGCCGAACTTTTGTTTCGGCGCGCAAGCGGGTCTCCTCCAGCACTGTGAGGCGGCCCCTGGCCTCTTCCATGAGGTCAATTTGTTCAGTGGCTACTTTGGCGAGCTTCTTAATCTCGGCACTCAAACGCTTTTTTTCCGCAATTCGTAGTTCAGCTTCGCCAGCGGCGGCGTTGCGCGCAGTTTGCAACTGGTCCAGGCGGGCGGTTTCTTCATCTTTTCGGCGGCGGGCTTCGGTCTCGGCTTTGTTGCGCTCTTCTTCCTGTGCATGACATGCGAGCTTGGCTGCCTCGATTCGTCTTAGTTGTTCCGCCTCACTCTTTCGCAGTTCTTCAATTTCAGCGGCGAGACGCTTTTCCAATTCAGCGTGTTGTTGGGCTTCTGCTTGCGCCGCACTGCGGGTCGCCCTCATTTCTGTTAGTTTGCGTTTATGCTGTTCAGTTTGTTGGCGCGCTTGTTCTTCTGCCTGCTTCTGCGCATCCTCCTGAGCCCTAAACAAGGCTTCCGCGTCTCTCATTCGATTGCGCAAGTCTGCTTCCGCCTTACGCAACACTTCCATCCGTGCATTCAACTGGCTTTCCCGCTCAGCTAACTCGTTCTTCTCGGCTTCTTTCCTGGTGATCTCAGTCTCCATCTCGGCCAGACGTCGAGATTCGTCTAGCGCACGCTCGTGAGCTTCGGCCTCGGCTTGTTGACGCGCTTCCTCCGCAGCCTGTCTACGGGCCGAAGCGTTCGCTTCTTCGATACGTTGCAACTGTTGCGCTTTCACTTTGCGCAGCGCTTCGATTTCCTCCGAAAGTTTTTGTTCGCGTTCGGCTCTTTGTCGAGCCTCTTCCTGTGCCTTCTGCCGATTCGCTTCAATCGCGGCGAGGCGCCTTTTTTCTTCACCGGCGCGCTGGGCCCGACCCTCATCTTCAACCACGACCGGCGCCGTCACGGTGGTAGTTGCAGGCAACACTCCCGCACGCGTGGCAATCGCCCGCATCGCCTGCGAAATGATCTGTCGCGCTGTTTCGTTACCTTTCTCCCGAACAAGCAGTTCCTGAAGCGGCGTAACAGACGCCGCGTCTCCTATCACACCTATTGAAGCCGCTGCTGCGAGACGCACCTCAACGGCACGATCGGAGAGAGCTGCTATCAGGTAAGGTGTCGCAGCCGGTCTGCCAAGTTCGGCAAGCTTGGTTGCTGCGGCAGCGCGTCTTTGCACAGACTCATCTATCAGTAGGTTGTGCGTCGCATCAGCGAAGTCGGACATAAACGCCTGCGGCGACGCTGGTGTGTGACTATCGGCCGCGGCATCGGATGGGAGGAAGCGATCCGCTCGCGCGCGATCGTTATCAACATATGCGGATGGGAGTGAAGGGAATTGCTCCATGATTAATCCTTAGTTGTGGAGGTGTTGACGAAACCCAGATCAAGAAACGATCTGTTAGAGGGGCAACTGAAAACTTGGACCAGTTACGATCCTTATGCTTTGTGTTTAGTTTGAAGCCTTACGTTGTTGTTCGAGCGGCTTCGAAGAAGTGAATTACTTTGAGGAAGCGGTATGGCTAATTTCCTGGAAGTCAATCCTGAGATTCCTGGATCGTCTCAGGCCTTTGAATTCTCGTTGATTTCGCCCAGAACTGTCAATAACTTTACCAGGATGTCGGATTTGAGCGTCTCTTACCGACGCCCCGGAGAGAGTGCGATCCCTTACTAAAAATCGAAGATTGTTGGGGAACTGAGAGGAATTGTAGCAAAAACGGCCAATCGTCTAGATGCCCGCAGCGGCCGATCTTGCCAAAAAGGTTTCCCTAACCAGGTCATTAAACTGTTCAGGATGCTCCTGTTCGGGCATCATCCGGCAATAGTCGAAGACTTCGAGCGAGGCGCGCGGGTTTAGTTGGAGTAAGACGGCACCCGTTTCCAAAGGTGTCGTATTGTCCTGTTTTCCCCACACGAGAACGGTGGGCTGCGTCAGCCGTGAGAAGGGCGCTCTAGTGTCCGTATTCAAGTATCCCGACAGGAAAGCAGCTATCGCATGCTGCGCTCCGGACTGGTGGCTGGTGGCATATAGGTTCGCAACCAGGCGTTCGGTAACTCGCCGGTGATCGTAAAAGAGATTGTCTCGAGCAAAGTCTCTGATGCTTCGTTCACTGGCCATGACGTTGTAGAAGGAAGTACCGAGCACGGGAGACTGTAGTAGTCCGTAGAAGGCGGCGCCGGCCATTCCCGGCCGGCGATTGAGATTGTCGGAACCTGTTGGCCCATTGAGGATCATTGCGCCAATCAGTTCCGGATGTTCGTCCGCTACTCGAATCGCATACGCGGCCCCTAAAGAACTCGCAACTACATTCGCAGGGTAACCCACCACGTCCCGAATGAAGTCGGTAATTAGTTCGACGTACAGATCCGCCGAGTAGGCCGCGGTGGGCGGTTTGTCTGACAAGCCAAACCCCAATAGATCCAAAGCGAAGACGTGAAAGTCGTTCGCCAAATCGTCAAAGTTTTTTCGCCACATGAAGCTCGACGCGCCTGCGCCGACTCCATGAATGAAAAGTAATGGCGGCCCCGGGTTGCCAGCTCCCGCTGTTTTGTAAAACACGCGACCGTGCTTCCAGCCGAAGAAATGCGCGTGACCGCCCAGCGCGCTGTTGTCGGGATCGCTTGCGTTGCGTTGGATTGCCGCGTTAAGCGCCGCGAGGGCCGCAACGCCTGCTCCGCCGGCCAGCATGGTTTTCCAGATGTTACCTAACTTCCCCATATCTCAGTCGTCTTAGACAAAGGCAAAGTCAAACTGTTCCTGGTGCACGGCAGGGTCACTCGTTATATCCACCGGTCCAATATAGTCTTCAATCTCGTTCAATACATCGCGCTCGCTACTACGGAGGGCCTTGGCTACTTCGGGATTAATGCGCAGGGTCGCCTGTTGGTTCTTCCGGTTACCCATGGATCTTCCCAGCGTTCTCGCGTCCTCGAGCAATTCATAACAAATAGTCTGCGGAGACTTCACCAATCCAGCGCCCTGACAGTACTGACATGGCGCGCACAGGGTTCGTTCCAACGATTGTTTGACACGTTTTCGCGTCATGATAACGAGTCCGAAATCGTTGAACGAAAGCACCTTGGTTGGCGATTTGTCATTCCGCAGAGCATCCTGAAGCGCCTGCATGACCTTTTGCCGGTTGCGACGTTCTTCCATGTCGATCAAGTCGAGCACAATGATCCCGCCCAGATCTCGTAACCGGATCTGGCGAACGATCTCGTCGACTGCCTCGAGGTTCGTGCGGGTGATCGTGTCTTCAAGCCGGCCACTGCCTCGTCCCACAAACTTTCCGGTGTTTACGTCGATTGCGACCAGGGCCTCGGTTTGATTGATTACCAGATAGCCGCCTGATTTCAACCAGACCCGCGGCTTAATGGCCTTATCGATTTCCGCTTGAACACCAAATTTTTCAAGTATCGGTTCCTCACGAGTGTAAAGGCGAACTCTGCTCAACATACGAGGTTGAATTCGCTTCACAAACTCAACAATGCTCTCGTATTCCTCCTCGGAGTCCACTCGAATAGCTGCAAAATCATCGGACAACTGATCTCGCAGGATGCGCTGGACCAGATCGAGATCTTTATGGACCAGCGAGGCCGGCTTCGACTTTTCAGCCGCCGCCCTGATGTCGAGCCAGGTCCTCACCAGGTAACGAACGTCTTCGCGCAGGTCTTTCTCGCTGATGCCGACTCCCGCCGTGCGAACGATAAAACCACCCGAGGGAATGTCCTCTTCGGCACGAATCAATTGGATCAGTTTACGCAGCCGTTGGCGTTCACTATCAGACTCGATTTTCCGTGACACTCCGACGTGTTCGACGGTTGGCATGTAGACCAGAAAACGGCCGGGCAGGGCGATGTGCGAAGTAATGCGCGCCCCTTTCTTAGCTATCGGTTCCTTAGCGATCTGGACCAGAATTTCCTGGCCCTCACGCAACAGGTCGGTAATCGTTGGTTGATGGCGGTCTCGACGCGAGAACCCTCGTTGTCCGCGACCATTGCGTCCACGTTCGCGCGGAGCAGGCGATGAAGCTGCGGGAGCTGCGGATGCTTTTTCCTGTGTCTCTACTTCGACTGCAATCTCTGGTTCAGCATCTTCGCCATCTACTGGAGACGCTTCTGAGGCGGCATCCGTTGCCTCCGGCGAACTCTTCGTGGGACGCCGCCGCCGCCTTCCACCTCGTCGCGTCGCAAACTCGGCACGCGAACGGCCATCGTCAACGCTCGCTTCTCCGTCGTCGTAAGACTCGGCGCCGGTAGTTTCGATGGCTTCGTCGTCAGTGACCTGTTCGGCCGTCTTGTCCTTGGCAGCTTTCTTACTGCTGGAACGTTTGGTCGCGGTCTTCTTCTTGCCGCTTACGCTATTGAGAAGTTTGCCAAGCCGCGACTTTTTCGACGCAGCCCGTGCTCGCGCCGGCTTTTCAGCATCATCGGGCTCCGCACTAATAGTTGACTCAGAGCCCTCCTGCGCTTCCTCGTCGTCGCTGATCCGCTGGAAACTAAGTGCCTGTGCGGGCCGTTCCTCAACTTCGTCTCTGAAGCTCTCAACATGCGCCGCGACCAGTTCTCGCGTTCTGGGAGGCGCACTCTCCCCAACCACTTCGCCGTCATCTACGCGTTGAAACGATTCGTCACGATAATCGACGCCACGCAGCAGGGAACCTACCTCTGCGGTGCGGAAATCGTCTTCGAGATTGAACTCACCGGCGTGAATTTGATCTAACAGTCGTTCCTGCAAACGCGCGTCTTTGAACATCTCGCCGTTGACGAGTGCCGTTTCTTCCTCATCAACGATGCGATGAATTGAGGGATCGCTGGCGACAAATGGAGTATCAATATCTTCTGCTTTGACCTGGGGCGGAGCGGTCGCCGTCTCTTCAGCCTCATCCACAGGTTCGCCACTGCGGCCTCGACGGCGGCCTCGACGACTGCGACGCTTGGTGCCTTCGGTGCTCTCGGCGATTGCTTCTATCTCGGCGGGAGCTTCGGTCAGTTCCGGCACTTCGAGCAGGGGTTCGGCACGTTCCTGCGTGGCCTCGATGCGATACTCTCGTTCGACGCGCCCTAACTCAATCTGCTCTGCAGCCGCGCGCTGAGCTTCAGCGATGTCACCCTTTTTTGATTTGTCGATGACTATGCGTTCAAACTCTTCTTCCTCATCGAAGAAATCCGACACATAAAGGAACGCGTCACGCTCCAAACCTATATCGACGAAGGCGGACTGCATGCCGGGCAAGACGCGCATTACACGTCCCTTGTAAATGTTGCCGACGATGCCCTGGTTGCCTTCGCCACGCTCAATGTAGAACTCAGTTACTTTTTCGTTCTCGATGATCGCGATCTTCTTCTCGCGTCCGTTGACGCTTACGATTAATTCTTTAGCCATTGTTTACTTGATCTCTCCTGACTCATTTGGTCACCACTGGCAGCGCCCAGCAGAAGCTTTCGTATCGACAGATGTCGAATCGCTGGCGCTCTGCGTCAAGCGGGAAAGCGAAGCCGGCTGCATGTTGAGTGTGCCGAAGCTCCGCGTTGCGCTATGGTTAGACTGGTTGGAAATTACCGGCGCGGGTACTGAAACAGAGAGTGATCTGCCTTGACGCCCCGGATGATGGGATTGTTGGTACTCCGATTCTGCGGAGCCTGGACCTTTCGCGTATGAGACGCGACGGACGATGAAACTGTTCAAAAAGAACCCTAACTAGCCGCTTTGCGCAACCAGCACAGCGTCAACAAGGAGCGCCCGGCATTGATTCAATGCGGACTTCAGAACATCCGGCTAGCGGATGTGCTCGCGACCTGTTGTCGCCGCTGAGTATCAAACGGGATTTTCATCCCAGCGCGCGCTCTTCGTCCGGCTTCCCGCCAGTGAGCGGCTTCAGCAAAAGTTGATGATAGGTCGTCACGTTTGGACGACTGCAAAAATTCAAGACTCGCTTGCCGGGAGCACGGTGCTCTGCTGGAGCTTGCTTCGTGCTGCACGCGTTGTTTCAGGCAATTCGTGCCGAAAATAAGAATTCGCAGTGGCGAGCGGTGAAAGTATAAACCCAGACCTGACAAATAGGAAACGTATCCTAATTTACGAATCGCCTTAACTGAACACTGATGGCGAAGCCGATGGCGATGAAGGTGGCGATGAGTGATGCCAGGCCGGCGCTCATAAGTGGCAATGGCACGCCGATCACAGGCAGAATCCCCAACTCCATTCCCACGTTAATGAAAATCTGAAATGCCAATCCGCCGACGATCGCCATGATGACGAGCATACCCATCCGATCGGGCGCACGTTTTGCCCCTGCAATCAATCTGGATAACAGCAAACCGTACGCGCACAAGACAAGTATGCAGCCCACGAATCCGGCGTTACCCGCAGTTACCGCAAAAATGAAATCTGTGTGCGGTTCAGGTAGAAACTTCAAACTACTTTGCGAGTGTCCCGATTGACTGGTGGCGCCCAGCAGACCGCCTTCACCAATCGTTAGAATCGACTGCCAGGTGTTGTAACCGAACCCACGACGGTCAGCCTTTTCTGGATCGAGAATCACATTTATTCGTTCCTGTTGATAGTTC
>Ga0190265_10001384_pt1 | contig 15924 bp, 17 predicted proteins | sample Popmic124T_FD_133135 | JGI IMG/M metagenome (GOLD analysis project Ga0190265, IMG submission 133135) | Populus adjacent soil microbial communities from riparian zone of Indian Creek, Utah, USA - 124 T | ecosystem: Environmental > Terrestrial > Soil > Riparian zone | place: USA: Utah | collected...
AGCGCGCCGAGCTGCCGGAGCCCAGACGCGGCGATCTGATCGCGGTTCCCGCAACGGGCGCGTACACGCTCGGGATGGCGTCGAACTACAACGGCGTCCCGCGGCCGGCGGCGGTGCTCGTCGGCGACGGCGACGCACGGCTGATCCGCCGCCGCGAGACCGTTGACGACCTGCTCGACCTGGAGCCCTAGCGGGCGCGTCGGGCGAGCTCCGCCTCCACCCGTTCGGGCCCGAGCCCGCGCGCCGCCAGCAGCGCGTAACTGTGGAACCAGAGGTCAGCGAGCTCCTCGACGAGCCGCGCATCCGACTCGCCCGCCCCGGCGAGCGCCACCTCGAGGCCCTCCTCCCCCACCTTCCGGGCCGCCAGCGCCGCGTCGTCGAGGAGCGAGACGACGTACGAGCCCTCCGGCCGCTCCCGCTCGCGCTCCTTGATCCGGCGCCAGAGCCACGGCGCGAAGCACGACTCGGCGCCGGTGTGGCAGGCGGGGCCGGCGGGACGCACGCGCAGGAGAACCGCGTCGCCGTCGCAGTCCTCCCGCAGCTCCTCGACCGCGAGCGTGCTGCCCGAGGTCGCGCCCTTGTGCCAGAGCTGTCGGCGCGACCGGCTCCAGAACCACGCCTCGCCGGTCTCGCGCGTCAGCCGCAGCGCTTCCGCGTCCATCCACGCCAGCATCAGGACGCGACCGCTGCCCGCGTCCTGCACGACGGCGGCGGTCAGCTGCGGACGTTCCATCCCGCTTCTCTCAGCTCGGCCTTCAGCTCGGCCACCCGCTCGGGTCGCTCGTGCACGATCGACGCGACGAGCGCGGCCTCGGCGCCGGCGGCGAACGCGGCCGCCAGGTGGGACGCCTCGCCCGCACCGCCCGAGGCGATCACCGGCGTCTCGACCGCGGCGGCGACGGCCGCGGTCAGCTCGAGGTCGTAGCCGGCGCGCGTGCCGTCAGCGTCGATCGAGGTGAGCAGGAGCTCGCCGGCGCCACGCTCGACCGCCTCGCAGGCCCACGCAACGGCATCTGCGCCGCGCGGCGTCCGGCCGCCGTGCGTGACCACCTCGCCGTCGCGCGCGTCGATCGCGCAGACGACCGCCTGGGAGCCGAACTCCTCCGCGAGCTCCGTCAGCAGCGAGGGCTCTTCGAACGCCGCCCGGTTGACGGCGACCTTGTCGGCGCCCGCGCGGAGCAGCGCCCGCGCGTCCTCCGTGCTGCGGACGCCGCCGCCGACCGTGAACGGGATGTCGAGCGTCTCCGCCGCACGCCCGACCAGCTCGAGCAGCGGCGCGCGGCCCTCGATCGTCGCGGTGACGTCGAGGAAGACGAGCTCGTCCGCGCCGACCCCGGCGTAGCGGCCCGCGAGCTCGACGGGGTCGCCGACGTCGCGCAGCCGCTCGAAGCGGACGCCCTTGACGACGCGTCCGCCCGCGACGTCGAGGCACGGGATCAGGCGCTTCTTGACCATGCCCCTCTCGACCAGTGCAGTGCGTTGGCGAGGAAGCGGGCGCCGGCCTGGCCGCTCCGCTCGGGGTGGAACTGGACGCCGGCGACGCAGCCGGACTCGACCGCCGCGACGAGCGCGCCGCCGTGCTCGACGACCGCCGTCGCGACGTCGTCGGCCGGCTCGGCCGCATAGCTGTGCGCGAAGTAGACGTCCTCCCCGTCGAGGCCATCGAGGATCGCCGACGGCCGCGTGGCGACGAGCCCGTTCCAGCCCATGTGCGGCACCGTCCTGGCGCGGAGCCGGCGGACGTCGCCGCGCAGAAGGCCGAGCCCCGTGCCGCCCTCGTCGCTCCGCTCGAACAGGAGCTGGAGGCCGACGCAGATCCCGAGCAGCGGGCGGCCGGCGAGCACCCGTTCGCGCAGCGCGTCCGCGACCGGCTCGAGACCCGCCGCGGCGCTGGCCGCGTTGCCGACCCCCGCGATCACGACGAGCGGCGCCTCGCGCACGTCGGCGGGATCGGCGCTGACGACCGGCTCTGCGCCGGCGCGCGCGAGCGCGGACGCGACGCTGCGGAGATTGCCGGCGCCGTAGTCGGCGAGCACGATCCTCACGCGAGCCCCTTCGTCGACGCGACTCCCGTCCCGCTGCGCACGCACGCGGTGCCGAGCGCGCGGCCGAGTGCCTTGAACGCAGCCTCGGCGACGTGGTGCGCGTCCCCGCCGGAGGCGCGCACGTGCACGGTCGCGCGCGCCTGCATCGCGAAGCGCTCGAGCGCGTGCTGGAGCAGCGTCTCGGGGAGCGCGAGGTCGATCTCTGCGTGCGGCCTGCGGACGAGGTCGACGGCCGCGACACCCGTCGCCTCGTCCATCGGCACGGTCGAGTCGCCATAGCGGGCGATCCCCTCGCGTGCGCCGAGCGCCTGATCGAGCGCGTCGCCGAGCGCCGCGAGGACGTCCTCGGTCGTGTGGTGCTCGTCCACGTCGAGGTCGCCGGAGCCGACGAGCTCGAGGTCGAAGCGCGCTTGGAAGGCGAGCAGGGTCAGGAGGTGGTCGAGGAAGCCGATGCCGGTCCCGACGCGGGCGCGTCCTTCCCCGTCGAGGTCGAGCGAGACGCGCAGCGCCGTCTCGGTGCTCGTGCGGACGACGAGCGCGTCGCGGCCCGGAGCCGGCGGCGGGGCGGCGGCGAGGGCGGCAAGGAGGACGTCGTTCTCGCGTGGGCGACGAAGCGTGACCCGGATTCCGCCGCCGGTTTCGCGCACGACGAGTCCCTGCGCCTCGAGGAGCGGCCCGAGCGACGGGTCGCGGACGAAGACGAAGTTGCCGTAACCCGCCGGCGCATCGTGTCCTGCGGCGGTGAGCGCCGCACGGACGCGCTCGCGCTCGGCGATCGTCTCCTCGACGTCGAGGCGCGGCTCGCGCAGCGCCGCCGCCGCGATTCGCGCCGCCGGTCCCGAGACGCTCGCCGGCGGCCGGCGGCGCTCGAGCTCCGCGGCGAAGCTGGGCGCAGCGACCGCGTAGCCGACGCGCAGGGACGCGAGTCCGAATGCCTTCGAGAGCGTGCGCAGGACGACCACGTTCGGCAGCTCCTCGACGAGCGGGACGGAGGTGACGCCTGCGTACTCGAAGTACGCTTCGTCGACGACGACGGCCGCGTCCGGGTGCGCGCGCGCAAGGTCGGCGATCTCCGCCGCGGTCCGCACCTCGCCCGTCGGGTTGTTCGGGTTGCAGATCCAGATCAACGCCGCGCCGTGCGACTCGTCGACGACCGCGGCTCCCGCCAGCTCGGTCGCGATCCGGTAAAGCGCGTACGTCGGCTCGAAGATCGCGGCGATGCGTCCCGGCTCGAGGAACGTGCGCGCGCAGAGCAGGATCAGCTCGTCTGCTCCGGCGCCCGGCACGACCTGCTCGGGCGCCACGCCGCAGTACCCGGCCGCCGCGTCGCGCAGCTCGCCGTACGTGCCGTCCGGGTACTCCTGCAGGCGCGCGAAGCTCTCCGCGAGCGGCACCTGCGGCACACCCGGGAAGGGCGGCGTGTTCTGGTCGAAGCGAAGAACCTGCTCCGGATGGAGGCCGTGGCGGGCCGCCACCTCCTCGGAGGACGGCGACCAGGCGTACGCAGCGAAGCCCTCCGGCAGGGCGACGGTGCTCACGCGAGCTCCAGAGCGACGGCGTGGCGGTCGAGCCCTTCCAGGCGAGCCAGCGGTACGCCGATCTCCCGCGCGCGCGCCAGCCCCGCCGCGCTGGCGCGGACGACCTGCACCGGCTTGAGGAACGTCTCGAGCCCGATCCCGCCGGTGCCACGCGCAAGCCCGCCGGTCGGGAGGATGTGCGTCGCGCCTGCCGCGTAGTCGCCGACGACGGCCGAGGTGTTGACGAAGACGGTGCCGGCGTTCCTGATCCGCGACACGAGCTCGCCCGGCCGCTCGACCCAGAGCTCGAGATGCTCCGGCGCGTACGCCTCGGAGAGCGCGAGCGCCTCGTCGAGGTCGGTGACGAGACGCACGTCGACATTGTCTGCGTCCGCCGTCGCGTCCGAGACGGCCGCGGCGAGAGCCGGGTCGAGCGCGAGCAGCGTCGCGGCGCTGTCCGGCCCGTGCTCGGCCTGCGCCAGCAGGTCGGCGGCGCAGCGCCCAGCGTCGGCGCTCGCGTCCGCGATCAGCACGACCTCGCTCGGCCCGGCAGGGAGGTCGATGCCGACGTGGCTCGAGACGAGCAGCTTGGCCGCCGTGACCCAGCGACTCCCAGGCCCGACGATCTTGTCGACCGGCGCGATCGTCGCCGTGCCGAACGCGAGCGCGGCGACCGCCTGGGCGCCGCCGATCGCGTAGACCTCCTCGATCCCGAGCTCGTGTGCGGCCGCAAGCGTCGCGTCCTGGGGCCGCGGGGTGACGACGACGATCCGCTCGACGCCCGCGAGCCGCGCGGGCACGGCCGCCATCACGAGCGAGGAAGGCAGGATCGCACGGCCGCCGGGGACATAGATCCCGACCGAGCCGAGCGGGAGCCAGCGTCGCTCCGCCAAGACGCCGGGCACCGCCTCGAGCGCGACGTCGGGCGGGCGCTGCGGCGCGCAGAACGCCTCGACGGCGTCCGCGAGCGCGCGGAGCGCATCCCGCTCGGGCTTCCCCAGGCGTGCCGACGCGAGCCGCTCAGGCCGCACGCGCAGCTCCGGCCGCTCGCCGTCGAGCCGCTCGCTCCAGTCGAGCAGCGCCGCGTCGCCGCGCTCGCGCACGTCGGCGACGATCTCGGCGACGCGCGGCAGCACCTCCTCCAACGCGGCGCCTCTCATGCCACCAGCCTTTCGACCGGGAGGACGAGGATCGACGACGCGCCCGCAGCTTTGAGCGGCGCCAGCAGGTCCCAGACGTCGTCCGCCTCGACCGCAGCATGCACCGCGACCTGACCGGGCTCGGCGAGGTCGATCACAGACGGCGCGCCCATCCCGGGCAGCAGCTCGGTGATCCGGTCGAGCGCCTCCCGAGGCGCGTTCAGCATCAGGTAGCGGCGCCGGCGAGCGGCGACGACGCCCGAGATCATCAGCTCGAGCCGCTCCACCAGCTCGCGCCGCTCGTCCAGTGCGGCGCCGTTCGCGACGAGCACCGCCTGCGACTCGAGCAGCGGCCCGAGCAGGCGGAGACCGTTCGCGCTCGCGGTCGAGCCGGTCGAGACGAGATCGGTGATCGCGTCCGCGAGCCCGAGCCGCGGCGCCGCCTCGACCGAGCCGGAGACGGGGACGAGCTCCGCGCTCACGCCGAGGTCGCCGAGCGCCACCCGCGTCGAGACGGGGTAGGCGGTCGCGACCCGCAGCCCGTCCAGCTCCTCGAGCGACTCTTGTGGCGCGTTCTGCGGGACTGCGGCCTGGAGGCTGCAGCGGGCGAAGCCGAGCGCAGCGACCGTCTCCACCCGCGCCTCCGCCTCGGCGACGAGGTTCGCGCCCGTGATCCCGAGGTCGACGACGCCGTCCTGGACGTACTCGGGCACGTCGTGCGCGCGGACGAGCAGCAGGTCGACCGGCGCGTTCGCGCACGGGACGAGAAGCGCGCGGTCGGTGGCCTCGAAGCTGAGCCCGGCGTCGGCGCAGAGCCGCAGCGCGGGCTCGGCCATCCGGCCCTTGGACGGGACGGCGAGGGTGAGCCGGCCGTTCGCGCCGGCGCGGGTGAAGCCGCTGGGCTCCACCTAGCGCCGCGCTTTCGCGTGGACGCGGTCGAGCGCCGTCCGGTAGCCGCCGGTGCCGTGCTTCAGCCACTGGGCGACGCGTGTCACCGTCGCGGTGCTCGTCGGCACGCGCTCGGCGATCTCGACGTACGGGACACCTTGCTCGAGCAGCTGCACGGTCTGCCAGCGGTGCGTCAGCGCCTCGAGCTCGGGGAGCGTGCAGAGGTCGCGGAGGAAGCGCTTCGCCTCGTCGCGGTCGCGCAGGGTCAGCACCGCCTCGGCCAGGTCGTCCAGGCCTGGGACCGGCTCGATGCTCCGCTCGCTCATGTCAGCATGTTAGCATGCTACTACGATGACACAAGAGTTCACGGTCTATCCTGCGATCGACGTGCTGGGCGGCCGCGTCGTCCGTCTCCGAGAGGGACGGCGCGACGAGGTGACGGTCGAGGGCGGAGATCCCGTCGCCGCGGTCGAGCGATTCGTGGGCGAGGGCGCAGAGTGGCTGCACCTCGTCGATCTCGACGGCGCCTTCGACGGCGTGCCTGACCTCGACCTGTTGCGGCGCGTCGCCGACGCCTGCCGCTCCGTCCAGGTCGGCGGTGGTTACAGGACGCCCGAGCTCGTCGCGGAGGCGCTCGACGCCGGCGCCGCGCGTGTTCTCGTCGGCACGGCTGCCCTCTCCCCCTCCTTCCTGCGCGACGTGGTCGAGCGCTTCGGCGACGCGGTCGCGGTCGCGGTCGACGCGCGCGACGGCGCCGTCGCGGTCGAGGGCTGGACGGCGGTGGGCGCCCTGACCCCACGCGAGCTCGCCGACCGCTGCGCAGCCGCCGGCGTTGCCCGGCTCGTCGTCACCGCGACCCGCCGGGACGGCACGCTCGACGGCCCGGACGTCTCTCTGTTCGATGACGTCCTCGGCGCCGGTCTGCCGGTGATCGCGGCCGGCGGCGTCTCGACGCTGGACGACCTCCGCGCACTGCGCGAGCTCGGCTGCGAGGGCGCGGTCGCCGGGAGCGCGCTCTGGCTCGGACGTTTCGCGCTCTCCGAGGCGGTTAGCCTCCAAGGGTGAGCGAGCACGCCGTCGAGATCTGGAGCGACTACATCTGACCCTTCTGCCGCGCGAGCCAGCCGACAGCCGCGCAGCTCGAGCGCCAGTTCGGCGCAGACGTGAACTGGATGGCGTTCGACCTCCATCCCGAGTACCCGCCCGAGGGAATCCCGCGCGCGCAGCTGCTCGAGCGCTACGGCGGCGCGGCGATGACCGATCGGATGACGCGCTTCTTCGCCGACCGCGGGCTCGAGTACAACCCGAATCCCGAGGTCGTCCCGAACTCGATGACGGCGCTGCGGCTGACCGAGCTCGCCCGTGACCTCGGCAGGCACGCCGAGATGCACGAACGGCTGATGGACGCGTACTGGGCGGAGGCGAGGAATATCGGCGACCCGGACGTGCTGCGAACGGAGGCGACCGCCGTCGGCCTTCCCACCGACGAGGTCGAGGACGTGCTCGCCGGCGACCGCTACCGGGACCGGGTCGAAGCGTCGACCCGGGAGGCGTACGCGATGGGCGCGAACGCGGTGCCGGCGTTCGTCCTCGACCGGCGGCTGCTGGTGTTGGGCGCGCAGCCCGACGAGGTCTTCGAGCAGGCGTTCGCGCAGCTGGAGTCGGCGTGAAGACCGTCGACGAGATCGCGCACGCGACCGGCTGGATGGCCGAGGACCGGATGCGGCGCACAGCACACGCGCTCGAGGCCGCCGGCCGCGTCTGGCTCTTCGACGTCGTCGACTGGCCTGGACTCGACGAGCAGGTCGCGGAGCTCGGGGAGCCGGCCGGCGTCGTGCAGTTGCTCGACCGGCACAACCGCGACTGCGTTGCCGTCGCCCGGCGCCTCGGGGTTCCGCACCACGTCGTCCCACGGGCGCTTCCGGGGACACCGTTCGAGCTGCGGCCGGTCGTGCGGCTCCGCTGGTGGCGCGAGGTCGCGGTCTGGTGGCCGGAGCGGCGGCTCCTGCTCGTCGCCGACGTGATCGGGACGATCCCCTTCTTCCGTGCCGGCGCCGAGCCTGCCGGCCTCCACCCACTGCTGCGGCTCTTGCCGCCACGCTCGCTCCGCGGCCTCGAGCCCGACCACCTGCTCGTCGGGCACGGCGAAGGCGTTCATCACCATCCGGCCGCGCTCGAGAGCGCGCTCCGGACGGGGCGGCGGCGGATCCCGCGCTGGCTCGCCGGGCTGCCCCGGATGCTCCGCGAGGGCTACTAGCTCAGCGCGCGCGGGCGAGCAGGCCCGGGCGGACGAGGCGTGGGGGCGCCTTCAGGCCCGCATCGCGCACGGGCGGGTTCGACGGCTCCGCGAGCGGCGGCGCGCCGAACGACGCAGCGCGTCGCTCTGCAGACGCCGGGGCGTAGAGCGTCGTCCGCTGCCGCGGCGTGCGCCCGTTCGCACGGATCAGCCGCTCCATCGCCTCCGGCGACATCTCCTGCCCGTGCTCGGAGCCGGCGGAGCGCGAGATCGACTCGTTCATCAGCGTCCCGCCGAGGTCGTTGACGCCCGCCCGGAGCGCGGCGGCGACACCCTCCGGCCCGAGCTTCACCCACGACGCCTGGATGTTCGTGATCGCCGGGTGCAGCGCCAGCCGCGCGACTGCGTGCATGAGCAGCGACTCGCCGAACGTCGGCCCCGACCGGGCGCGTCCCTTCAGCCACATCGGCGCCTCCATGTGCACGAACGGCAGGGGTACGAACTCCGTGAACCCGCCCGACTGTTCCTGCTGCTCGCGCGCCCGCAGCAGGTGCCGCGCCCAGTGCTGCGGCCGCTCGACATGCCCGAACATGATCGTCACGTTCGAGCGGAGGCCGACCCGGTGCGCCGCGTCGTGCACCGCGAGCCACTGCTCCGTCGAGACCTTGTCCGGACAGATCACCGCCCGCACCTCGTCGTCGAGGATCTCCGCCGCCGTCCCGGGCAGCGAGCCGAGGCCGAGCGAGCCAAGCAGTTCCAGGTACTGCTCGAGCGGAAGGCCGAGTGTCTCCGCGCCCTGCCAGACCTCGAGCGCCGAGAACGCATGGATGTGCAGCTCGGGCAGCTCGGTCCGGATCGCGTCCACGACCGATGCGTAGTACTCGCCCGTGAACGCCGGATGGATCCCGCCCTGGAGGCAGACCTCGGTCGCGCCGCGGTCCCAAGCTTCGCGCGCGCGCCGGACGATCTCGTCGTGCGGGACGAGATACGGAGCGCCGCGCAGGTTCGCCGCCAGCTTTCCCTTCGAGAAGGCGCAGAAGCCACACCGGAAGTAGCAGACGTTCGTGTACTGGATGTTCCGCGTGACGACGTAGCTGACCTCGTCACCACACACCTCGCGGCGGAGCCGGTCGGCGGCGGCAAAGACCCGCTGGCGCTCCTCGCCGCGGGCACGGAAGAGGCGGATGACGTCCTCCTCCCCCAGCTCGGCGGCGGTGTCGACTGGAAGCGCGTCGCGGGCGACGACGAACGGGACGGCTCCTGCCTCGCCCGGATGCCACGCGTCCTCGCGGGCGAGCCCGAGCGCGTCCGAGGCGCGAAGCACGTGCGGCAGGACCTGTTGGTCGAGCCAGTCATGACCAACATGACCAGGGTAGACCGGCAGCCTTGCAGCGATGTTGAGCAACCTCGACCTGGTCGCTTGACCAAGTCTGACCAAGTCAGGCCACGGCGCTTCCGGGTTGACGTGGTCGATCGTGACCGGCGAGACACCACCCCAGTCGTCGATTCCCGCATCGAGCAGGCGGGGGAAGTCGTCGTAGGCGAGATTCGGCGGTGCCTGCACGGCGACGTCGTCGGGAAGCAGCAGCCGTGCCACCGCGATCGTCCAGAGATGGTCGTCGAGGCTCGGCTCCGGGTGCGAGGCCATCCTCGTGCCGGGCTTGGCGCGGAAGTTCTGGACGATCACCTCCTGCAGATGTCCGTGCCGCTCGTGCAGCACCCGCAGCGCCTCGAGCGCCTCGAGTCGCTCGGCGCGCGTCTCGCCGATCCCGATCAGGATCCCGCTCGTGAACGGGATCCGCAGCTCGCCCGCCAGCTCGATCGTCTGCAGCCGCCGCTCCGGCAGCTTGTCCGGCGAGGCCCAGTGCGGGCCGCCCTTCGCGGCCAGCCGCTCCGAGAGCGTTTCGAGCATGATCCCCATCGAGGCCGAGACCGGACGCAGTCCCGCGAGCTCCTCCCTGGTCATCACGCCCGGGTTCAGGTGCGGCAGCAGGCCCGTCTCCTCGAGCACGAGCTTCGCCACCCGGCCGAGGTACTCGAGCGTCGACTCGCAGCCGAGCTCGGCCAACTCCGCGCGCGCGACCTTGTAGCGCAGCTCCGGCTTGTCGCCGAGCGTGAAGAGCGCCTCCGTGCACCCGGCCGCCGCGCCGGCGCGAGCGATCGCCAGCACCTTGTCCGGAGTCAGGTACGCCCGCTCGCCGCGCCGGGGCGGCCGCGCGAACGTGCAGTAGCCGCAGACGTCGCGGCAGAGCGTCGTCAGCGGGATGAAGACCTTCGGCGAGTAGGTGACGAGCCCGTCGCCACGGCGCCGCTCGCGCGCCGCCGCGAGCAGGTCGTCGAGCGGCGCTTCGAGCAGCGCATCCATCTTCAGACCTTAACTACCCGGCGCGGAACCCCCACAGTCCACCGAAGCTCGTCCAGCTCCCCTTCGACCAGCGCTGCAGCAGCGCCTGTTCGATCGGGAAGCGCTCGGTCGCGCTCGTCTTGACCGTCAGCCCCGGCAACAGGAATGGATTGGAGGGGTCGTTCAGCTTCCGCGTCTGCACCATCACCGACGCGCGGGTCGGGTTCTTGCCCGCGGCCTTCAGCACCTTGGCGAACTCGTAGGCGACCGCCATGCCGTAGACGTGGTAGACGTCCTTCTGGTTCGCCCCCTTCGCGAAGCGGGACATGATCGTGCGGTAGAGCTTCACGGCGGCGTCGTTTCGCCACTTCGCGTCGGTCGGATCCTTGAGGAAGACGATCGAGACGGAGTTCTCGACGGCCTTGTTCGAGCCGCCCTCGGCGGCGAGGGTCATGATGTTCGAGGCGCTCGAGACGGCGTTGTTGATGATCAGCGGCCGCCAGCCGAGCCGGTTCGCGAACACGTAGCCCTGGATCGCGTGCCGCGGCGTCGCGAACAGGGCGAGCACGTTCGCGCCCGACGACTTCAGCCGTGAGATCTGCGACTGGACGTCGGGTGCGGTGACGTCGAACGGCTGCGCCGCGACGACCTTGACCTTCGAGCGGGCGATCCCCTGCTTCAGGCCCGCCATCAGGTCCTTGCCGTAGTCGTCGTTCTGGAAGAGGACGCCGACCTTGGCGCCCGGCTTCGTGCGAGCCAGGTACTTGCCGTAGATCCAGCCCTCGGCGCGGTAGCTCGGCTGGAAGCCGATCGTCCACGGATACTGCTTGTAGTCGCGCCCGAACGTGGTCGCGCCCGAGGCGACGAAGAGCTGCGGCACCTTCGCGGCGTTCAGGTAGTCGCGGATGGCGGCATTGTGCTCGGTGCCGAGCGAGTTGAAGATCGCGAAGACCTTGTCCTGCTCGACCAGCTGGCGCGTCGCCTGCACGGTGCGGGCGGGGTCGTAGCCGTCGTCGACCGTCTTGTAGGTGATCGTGCGGCCGTTGACGCCGCCGCGCGAGTTCACGTACTTGAAGTAGGCGTTGGCGCCGCGCGCGACGGAGGCGTAGGCGGACGCGGTGCCCGAGAGCGGCGTCGTGCCGCCGACGAGGATCGTCTTCGAGGTGATGCCAGGGTCGGCGCTCGTCGCCGCGGTGGCGCCGGTCGCGATCGCGCCCGCGAGGGCGAGCAGGGAGAGAAAGAGTCTCGGTCGACGCATCGTCGCTGCAGCTCCTTAGAGGTCGAGAACGGCTCAGCGACCGCGATGGTAGCCGCGACTTGTAAGCACTTGGAGACGTCGCAACAGGCCGGCCACGCCGCCGGGCATCGCGAGCATGACCAGGATCAGGATGACGCCGTAGACCACTGCCGGCGCGCCTTGTGCCTTCGAGACCTCCTGCGCCCAGAGCGGCAGGAACTGGATGAAGATGGCGCCGAACACGAGCGGCCAGAGCGAGCCGAGGCCGCCGACGACGACGCCGACGAGCAGGAAGATCGAGAGCGTGATCGGGTAGGTGTCGGGGTTGACGAAGGTCGTCGCGATCGCGAGCAGCGAACCAGCGACGCCCGCGTAGAAGGCGCTGATCCCGAAGGCAAGCGTCTTGTAGGTGGCGAGGTTGACGCCCGACGACGCGGCGGCCAGCTCGCTGTCGCGGATCGCCCGCAGCGAGCGGCCCGTCCGGCCCCGCAACAGCGCCCAGGCGACCGCGAACATGACGAGGGCGACCGTCCAGCACAGGTAGTAGAGCCATTCGTTGAAGGAGGGAATCTCGAGCCCGAGGATCTTGATCGGCTCCGAGATCGTCTCGAACGTGATCGGATCCGTCGTCTCGGTCGGACGTGTTCGGCCCTCGGACTCGAACAGGTTGATCCCGCCCCCGCCGCCGGTGAACGTCTCGAAGCGGTCGTACTTGATCAGCCCCGGCATCGCGACCGCGATCGCGAAGGTGGCGAGCGCCAGGTAGAGGCCGGTCAGCCGGAGCGCGGGGAAGCCGAACAGGAAACCGGCTATCCCGGCGACGAGCCCTGCCAGCGGGATCGTCCAGATGTCCTTCATGTCGCTCGAGAAGGTGTGGCCGCCGAGCTTCAGGCCCTGGTCGGAGATCAGGATCGCCGTTGTGTAGCCGCCGATCGCCATGAAGGCGCCGTGCCCGAGCGAGATCTGGCCGGTGAAGCCGGTCAACACGTTCAGTCCGAGCAGCGCGATGAAGTAGATCCCGACGTAGGCGAACTCCTGCGCCCGGAAGTCGCTGATGAAGCGCGGGAGCAGGAAGACGGCCGCAGCCGCGAGCAGAAAGACACCGGCGCGGATCAGCTCCGAGCGCTTCACACGCGCCTCGTAACGGTCTTGCCGAAGAGCCCGGCCGGCTTGACGAGCAGGACGACGAGGATGACCAGCAGCGCGACGGGCAGCCGGAGGCTGGCACCGACGAAGTCGACGTACGTCCCGATCAAATTCAGTCCGACGCCGAGCATCAGGCCGCCGGCGACGGCGCCGAAGGGCGAGTCGATCCCGCCGAGCACGGCGGCAGCGAAGGCGTAGATCAGCACCGCCTGCATCATGTTCGGGTCGAGGAAGACCGTCGGCGCGGTCAGGATCCCGGCGACGGCGCCGAGCACGGCGGCGAGCCCCCAGCCAATCGCGAGCATCCAGCCGACGCGGACGCCGACGAGACGGCTCGCGTCCGGATTGAGCGCGGATGCCCGCAGGGCGAGTCCGATCTTGGTGAACTGGAAGAACGCCCACAGGATCGCGACGAGCGCCAGCACGACCAAGAAGGTGCCCACGTCCTGCTGCGAGATCGCGACGCCCCCGATCACCCAGGTGTCGTTCGGGAACGGGCTCGGGAACGCACGCACCTCGGCCGACCAGATCAGTCCGGCGAGGCCGTTGAAGATCAGGACGAGACCGATCGTCACGATCACGGTCGTCAGGATCGAGGCACGCTCGATCGGACGGATCACGGTGCGCTGCAGGCCGACGCCGAGCCCGAAGGCGAAGACGAGCGTGACCGCGAACGCGAGCCACATGTTCAGGCCGTGGTTCTCGATCAGCGTCCACGCGATGTAGGTGGTGAACATCGCCATCTCGCCCTGCGCGAAGTTGATCACGCCGGTCGCGCGATGGATCAGGACGAGGGCGAGCGCGAGCGCCGCGAAGATTGCCCCGCTGGCGAGCCCTGCGACGACCTGCTGGAAGAACTCCGCCATCAGTACCCGAGGTAGCTCTTGCGGACGGATTCGTTGCGCGCGAGCTCCTCGCTCGGACCCGACACGGCCACCTTCCCCACCTCGAGCACGTAGGCGTACGACGCCACCTCGAGCGCGATCGCCGCGTTCTGTTCGACGACGAGCACGGTCAGCCCCTCCTTCTCGTTCAGCTCGCTCACGATCCGGAAGATCTCACGCGTGACGATCGGCGCGAGCCCGAGCGACGGCTCGTCGAGCAGGAGCATGCGCGGATGGCTCATCAGCGCGCGCGCGAGCGCGAGCATCTGCTGTTCGCCGCCGGACAGGGTGCCGGCGTGCTGGTCGAGGCGGGTCGCGATCCAGGGGAAGTACGCGGAGACGCGGGCGACATCGTCGTCGATCGCGCCGCGTTTGACGTAGGCGCCGAGCTTGAGGTTCTCCTCAACCGACATCTCGGCGAAGGTGCCGCGCCCTTCGGGGACGTGTGCGACGCCGAGCCGCGCGACCGACTCCGGGCCCCGTCGTCCGAGCGGCTTGCCGTCGAAGACGATCTGGCCGCTGCGCTTGACCGTGCCCGAGATCGAGCGAAGCGTCGTCGTCTTGCCCGCTCCGTTGGCGCCGAGGACGGCGACGATCTGCCCCTGCTCGACGGCGAGCGAGACCCCGTCGAGCGCGCGGACGGGGCCGTAGCGCGCCTCGACTCCGCGCAACTCAAGCAGCGCCATGGGCCGCCTCGTCGGTGCCGAGATACGCCTCGATCACGGCTGGGTTCGCGCGCACCTCGGCAGGCGTTCCCTCGGCGATCTTCCTGCCGAAGTTCATCACGTGCACGTGGTCGGAGATTCCCATCACGAGGTTCATGTGGTGCTCGACGAGGAGGACGGTCAGCTTTCGGTCGTCGCGGATCTTCTGGATGAAGCGCCCGAGCTCTCCCACCTCTTCGTGGTTGAGCCCGCCCGCCGGCTCGTCGAGCAGGAGCAGCGTCGGCGCCGCGACGAGCGCGCGCGCGAGCTCGACTCGCTTCAGCGTCCCGAACGGGAGCCCGGCGACCGGCCGCCCCGCGATCGAGCCGAGGCCGACGTACTCGAGCGCGTCATGCGCCTCGGCCTCGGTGTTGCCGCTGCGCGCGTGCGCGCCGACGAGCACGTTGTCGAGCACCGTCATCGTCTTGAACAGCTCGACGTTCTGGAACGTGCGCGCGATCCCGAGCCGCACGATCCCGTGCACCGGCGTCTTCAGCAGCGACTCGCCGGCGAAGAGAACCTCGCCCTCGTTCGGCGTGTAGAGCCGAGTGATCACGTTGAAGGCCGTCGTCTTGCCGGCGCCGTTCGGCCCGATCAGACCGACGATCTGCCCCTCCGGCACGTCGAGCGAGACCCCGTCGAGGGCGACGATCCCGCCGAACCGGCGAGTCACGTTCCGCAGCGAGAGCAGGGCCATCGACCGGAGGAGCTTATGCGGGCCGGGCCACGGATGGCAAAGGAACCCGCCTCCGACCAGAAAGGCCGCTACTCTCCTCCGCGTGACCGAACTCGCAGCCGAGCTGCACATGAGCCGGGGTCAGAAGATCACGAACCTGCTCGGCGTCTCGATTCCCTTCGTCGGCTTCCTCGCCTCGATCTTCTTCCTCTGGGGCCAGTACGTGACCTGGCGCGACCTGATCATCTTCGCGGTCGGGTATGCGCTGACGACGCTGGGGATCTCGATCGGCTTCCACCGCCTCTTCACGCATCGCTCGTATGAGACCTACAAGAGCATCCGCTACGGGCTCGCGGTACTCGGCTCGATGGCCGTGCAGGGCCCGGTGATCCGCTGGGTCTCAGACCACCGCAAGCACCACAACTTCGCAGACCGCGAGGGCGATCCGCATTCACCGCACGCCGGCTTCGGCCCCGGTGTGCGCGGCAAGATCGCGGGCCTCTGGCACGCGCACGTCGGCTGGCTCTTCCGCAACGTCGGCCGCGCGGAGTGGACGAAGTACGCGAAGGATTTGCTCGCCGACCGCGGCATGGTCTTCATCTCGCGCTGGTTCCCCGCGTGGGTCGCCGCTTCGCTCGTGCTCCCCTTCGCCGCCGGCTGGATCTGGGGCGGCACGCTCGGCGCCGGCCTGCAGGCGATGTTCTGGGGCGGCCTGATCCGGATCTTCCTGCTCCATCACATCACCTGGTCGGTCAACTCGGTCTGCCACTTCGTCGGCTCGCGCCGGTTCCGCGTCAAGGACGAGTCGCGCAACGTCTGGTGGCTCTCCTGGATCTCGTTCGGCGAGTCGTGGCACCACAACCATCACGCCTTCCCCTCCTCGGCGTTTCACGGGCTGAAGCCGTGGGAGCTCGACATCGGCGGGCTCGTGATCAGGCTGCTTCGGCGGCTCGGGCTCGTCTGGAAGGTCAACGTGCCGACCGCCGAGATGCAGCAGCGGCGCCGCGAAGCGCTCTCGTAGGCGGATGGAAGCGCCGGAGACGCCGGCCGACTCGCCGCTGACGCTCGAGACGGCGATGTCCTCGCCGCTCTACCAGCGGCTGATGGC
>Ga0190265_10001385_pt1 | contig 15914 bp, 13 predicted proteins | sample Popmic124T_FD_133135 | JGI IMG/M metagenome (GOLD analysis project Ga0190265, IMG submission 133135) | Populus adjacent soil microbial communities from riparian zone of Indian Creek, Utah, USA - 124 T | ecosystem: Environmental > Terrestrial > Soil > Riparian zone | place: USA: Utah | collected...
CGTGGCATGGAACGCCTCGGCCGTCTGGACGGCGTCCTGGCCGGTCATCGCGTCGATGACGAGGAACGTGTAGTCGGGCGACACCGCACCGGAGATCAGGCGCACCTGCTCCATCATCTGCGCATCGATCGAGAGGCGGCCGGCGGTGTCGACGATCAGCACATCGCGGCCGAGCCGTTTGGCCTCCTCGAGGCCCTGGTAGGCGGTGAGGATCGGGTCTTCCGGATCGGAGTACACCGGCACGTCGATCTGGCGACCGAGCGTGCGCAGCTGCTCGACCGCTGCCGGCCGCTGGAGGTCGGCACCGACGAGTAGCGGGTTCCGACCCTGCTGCTTGAACCACGACGCGAGCTTGGCGGCGTTGGTGGTCTTGCCGGAGCCCTGCAGGCCGGCGAGCAACACGACCGTCGGCGGCTTCGACGCGTACGTGATCTTGAGCGTCTCGCCGCCGAGGATGCGGATCAGCTCGTCGTGGACGGCTTTGATGACCTGCTGGCCAGGGTCGAGCGCCTGCGAGCGGGTGGCGCCGATGGCGTGCTCGCGGATGCGGTTGGCGACCGAGCGGACGACGGTGACGTTGACGTCGGCCTCGAGCAGGGCCGTGCGGATCTCCTTCATCACCTCGTCGACATCGGCCTCGGTGAGGCGACCCTTGCCGCGAAGGCGCTTGACGATCCCGTCGAGCCGGTTGGAGAGGCTGTCGAACATGCGGGCCCAGGCTACCCAGACCCATCTCGTGAAGTTTCGGCGTCCCCAGGGCGCCGAGACTTCACGAGATCAGCTCAGCCGAACGACATGATCGCGATGACGATGTCGTCCTTGACCTCGACGTTGACCCGCGAGTCGTTGTAGTCCATCGTGCCGGGCAGATCGACGCCGTCCTGACGGGAGACCCGGGTGGTGTAGCCGTACCGCTTGGCGACTTCTTCGAACTCCGGCAACGGCACGCCGACGGCCTCTTCGAGTACCGCCGGGTCGCCGGGTGCCACACCCGAGGACGCGGGGTCCGACGTCGGCGGGTCGACGACGACTGGATCGATCGGCTCGGCCGGTACCGGCTGTGGCTCGATCGTCGGCTCGACGAAGATCATGAACTCGTCGGTGACCGCCGGCACTGTGAACACGTTTCCCTCGGAGTCGGTGAACGTGTATGCCGGCAGCAGCCAGACCGAGTTGTCGGCGTCCCAGACCCACCACAGGTCGGCCCTGACGTCGACGAGTGTCGCCACGATCGGTTCGGCGGGTGCCGTCGTCGGCTTCGAGCCGCCGTCGGTCGGAACGGGCGGCGTTGTGTCGTCGAGGGCGTTCGTGTTGCGCGCCACCTCATCGGGCGCCGCCGCCTCGGTCTCGCGGGCATCCACGGCCAGGACATCCCCGCCGCCGTAGCCCCACATCCCGTTCTGCTCGGAGAGCCGGGTGATCGCCGCGTCGAGGTCGACGAGCGGGTAGGGACCCGTCGCGACCGGCTCGGCGAGCGAACCGCTCGCCCACTGGAGCGCACCTTGCTCACCGAAGCCGAATCCGTAGCCGGACGGCCACCGCACCCCGTCGATGGTCGTGTACGCCGTGACCGAGGCGTTCCATTCGTCTGCGTACGTCTCGAGCTCGAACGCGACCGGGTCCTCGCCCAGCGCGGTGAGCAGCTCGTTGGCCTTGGTGGCTGCCTCGTCGGCCGTTGGCACGCCGGCCGGCGGCTCGGGTGTCGCGCACTCCTCGATCGGCACCTGGAGCTCGTCGGTCGCCGGCTCGGTCTTCGGTGCGACGTCGGTGACGACGGCGTCGCCGTCGGCGTCAACCGCGGTGCCGGTATCGACGCCCGGGCTGCCGGAGACGCCGCATCCCTCGACGGCCGCCGTGGCCCAGGCGGTGGAGTAGTACCAGCTCAGCTGACCGTCGTCGGCGACGAACAGCGCCGGCGAGCTGCCGTCCTCCGGCCCGACACGCCACTGGTTGCCGCTGTCGGCGGCGGCAGCTTCGGGCTCGCCCTCGATACCGAGTGCGGCCGCGATGCGAGCGACGGCGGCCGCGTCAGTGGTCGCGCCGGCCGGGAAGTGGTATCCGGTCGAGTTCGTCGGGAGGGCCGGCAGGCCGTCGCCGGCCTCGAACACGTAGCCACCGAACGCCGGGAGCATCGCCATGTCGCGGTCACTCGCGGGCGCTTCGGCAGTCTCGTCCTGCACCGCGACGTTCATCGACGACGCCTCGGCGGAGTCGCCGCCTGATCCGACGACGTTCACGGCAACTGGTGGTTGCAACGCCGGATCGGTGGCGGGCGAGACGGATTCGTCACTCCCGCAGGCGGCGAGCATCAAGATCGCGCACACGGACAGGGGGATGAGCGGGGTTCTCATGCGAGCAGTCCTCATGTTCTTTGGACGTCGGCCGGCCCGGGATGGTTCCCGCCAGAGACCGAGTTCCCACGTCAACGGTCGAACAGCCCGGCGACGAATTCGGTCGGCTCGAACGCCACGAGGTCGCCGATCGTCTCGCCGACCCCCACCAGCTTGATCGGGATGCCGAGCTCGGTCTCGATCGCGAACACGATGCCGCCCTTGGCCGAACCGTCGAGCTTGGTGAGCACGACGCCCGTCACCTGGGTCGCCTCGCCGAACTCGCGGGCCTGGGCCAGCCCGTTCTGGCCGGTCGTGGCGTCGATCACGAGCAACGTCTCGGTGACCTGGCCGACACCCTTGTCGGCGACTCGCCGCACCTTGCGCAGTTCGTCCATCAGGTTCGTCTTGGTGTGCAAGCGCCCAGCCGTGTCGGCGAGCACGAGGTCGATGTCGCGGGCCGCGGCGCGCTCGATCCCGTCATAGATCACGGCGGACGGATCGCCGCCGGCGTCACCCCTGACGAGCTCGACCCCCGCCCGTTCGGCCCACGCTCCCAGCTGCTCGGCCGCGGCGGCGCGGAACGTGTCGCCGGCGGCCATCAAGACCGATCGGCCGAGCTCTGTCTGCTGGCTGGCGATCTTTCCGATCGTGGTGGTCTTGCCGACGCCATTGACGCCGACGAACAGCCACACGTTCGGGCTCCCGACGGGGCCGTCCTCGAAACGCAGGGTCCGGTCGGCCCCGGCGAGCCGCTCGGCCATGTCGGCTTGGAGCGCGTCGAGCAGCGCTGCCGGTTCGGTGATCTCCTTGGCCTTGACCCGCGTCTTGAGATCGTCGATCAGGGCGTCGGTCACGGTGACGCCGACGTCGGCGCGCAGCAGCGCCTCTTCGAGCTCGTCCCACGTGTCGTCGGTGATCGCGCTCCTGCCGAGCACACCAACGAACGCACCGGTGAGCGCCGAACGGGCCTTCGCCATCCGTTCGCGCAGCGAGGCCGGCCTGACCGGCTCGATGACCGGAACGTCCTCGAGGACCGGTGCGTCTTCGACCGCCGGCAGCTCCTCGACCTCGACGTCGGTGACCGGCCGGCGCCGTGGCGGGGCGGTGATGGGCCCGGCATCGGGCGGCGGCACCGGCCGTCCGGCTCGGTTCCGCTGCCGACTGACGACCAGCACGCCGACGCCGAAGGCGACGACCACGATCGCGAGGACGAGGAAGATCCACTCCATCGGGGATCGACGCTACCGGCCGAGTGCGGCGGTCAGCGGGCGTGTCCCGCTTCGGCGTCGCCAAGACGTTGGGCGAGCCCTGGACGTTCTGCGCGGATTCGAGCACGCGGCCTGGATCTCCGCGCGGACTCCGTTCCGTTCTGTCCGGACTCGTGCACACCCGTCGGAGTCCCTGGACGTTCTGCGCGGATTCGAGCACGCCCGTCGGGGTGCCCGGACGGGCGCGGTCAGACGGTGGTGCTGACGCGCTCGGTGATCACCTTCGACGAGCCGCCCGGTTGCATCGACACGCCGAGCAGGCTGTCGCCGGCTTCCATCGTGCGCTTCTGGTGGCTCACGATGAGCAGCTGGGCCTCCTTGCGGAACTCGGCGACGAGACCGAGGAAGCGATGCAGGTTGATGTCGTCGAGCGCGGCCTCGACCTCATCCATGACGTAAAACGGCGACGGACGGCTTCGGAACACGGCGAACAGGAACGCGAGCGCGGTGAGGCTGCGCTCACCGCCCGACAGCAACGAGAGCTTCTTCACGTTCTTGCCACTCGGCTTGGCCTCGATCTCGATGCCGGTGGCCAGCAGGTCGTCAGGGTCGGTGAGCGGCAGGGTGCCGACACCGCCGGGGAACAGCGTCGCGAACAGCTCGGCGAAGTTGGCGCTGACGTCGGCGTAGGCGCCGGCGAAGACCGACTGGATCTCCTGGTCGACAGCTTTGATGATGCGTCCCAGGTCGCGGCGCGTCGAGCGCACGTCTTCGAGCTGCTCTTCGAGGAACGTGTGGCGCTGCAAGAGCTCGGTGAACTCCTCGAGCGCGAGCGGGTTGATGGGGCCGAGCATCCGCAGTTCGCGCTCGAGCTCGCGCGCCCGGCCGGCCGGTGTCGAACCCTCCGGCACCGGCGGCGCTTCGGCCGCTTCGGCGACCTCGGGCTCGATGTCGAGATCACGGCGCAACGTCTCGATCGCGGTCTCGAGACGGAGCTTCGCCTCGGCCTCTTCGATGTCGAGCCGGTGGGCCTTCTCGCGGACCTGTTCGAGCTGACGCTCGGCCTCGGCGCGCGCCCGGCGGTGGCCGTCGAGCAGGCCGGCGAGCGATCGCACCTCCTCGCTCTGGCGCCGGCTTTGTTCGGCGAGGCGGGTGTGCTCGCTCTCGATCACCGCCCGACGAGCAGCGACGAGCTCGGTCAGCCGGTCGACGGCGCCGAGCGACCGCTCGATCAGCATCCGGCGTGACTCCGCCTCGGTGCGCGCCCCCGCATCGGCCTCGAGTCGCAGCTCGGTCTCGCTGATGCGCCGTTCGAGCAACTGCTGGCGTTCGTGGAGGCCGGCGCTGCGCACCTCGAGGTCGCGCCGCCGTGACGCGAGCACTGCGGTTCTCGTCTCGAGCTCGGTCCGCACGCGACCACGGGCGGACGCGGCATCGGCCTCGGCCTGCTCGTCGGCCGTGAGCGACGGGAGCAGTGCGTCGAGCTCGGCGATGCGTGATCGCTCTCCCGTGATGTGATCGGCCAGCTCGACGGTCGCCCCGGCGAGATTCTCGAGCTCGGCATTGAGCTCGCGCCGCTCGCCCTGCACCCTGGCGAGCGCCTCGGCGGCGGCAGTGAAGCGAGTGTCGTTGCTGTCGAGGCGCTGGGCCAGCTCGGACTCGGTGGCGCGGGCGGCAGCGAGCTGCTCGTTTGCCTCGCGCACCGCCAGCTCGGCGTCGGCGAGTCGTCGATCAGCGGCGGCCGACTCGTCACGTGCGCGATCGAGCGCACCTGCCGTGGTGCCGCCGGGCGCCGCGCCGATCCGCCAGCAGCCGCCGCCGAAGCGATCGCCGGCGTCGGTGACGACGATGGCGTCGGGATGGGCGATCGCAACGTCGATCGCGACCGTGGCCTCGGCAACGCAGACCGCGTTCCCGATCAGCGAGTCGAGCAGTGTGGCCAGGCCCGGTCGGTCGGAACGGGCGTGGGGCCGTACCGGTGTGCCCACGTGCGGCATCGTCGCACCGGGTGCCCGCACGCCGACGGCGAGGACCGCCCCGCTCGTGTCGGACCCGCTGAGAACGCTCAAGGCATGCTTCGCCGAGTCGGGTCCGTCGACCACGACCGCCGTGAGTGCCTCGCCGAGCGCTGCCTCGACGGCCGGCTGCCAACCGTCGTCGACCTCGATCAGGTCGAGAAGCGTTCCGAGCACCCCGTCGACACCGGCGAGGCGCTCGGCTCCCGCCCGCGCGCGTGCGACGTCGAGCGCCTGCTGCAACGCCTCGACCCGCGCCGACCACCGCGACGCGTCCTCGGCCGCGTGCTGGCGCGCCTCCGACACCGACTCGAGATGTGCCTCGGCGCTCCGGCGGCGGCGCTCTGCACGCTCGACCTCGGCGACGAGCGGCGTCTCGACGACCTCGGCTTCGGCGCAGTGGCCGCGCAACCGCTCGGTCTCGGCATCGAGCGCCGCAACGCGTTGACGCAACTTGTCGGAGCGCTCGGCGCTGCGGCGCAGGTCGCTCTCGCTGCGCTCGACAGCCGTGCGGATCGATCGCAGCTCGCCGCGGACCTCGGCCGCCGCACTTGCCGCCTTCACGCCCGACGGATCGTCGAACAGCGCCGCCGACATCTCTTCGCGCTGCGCCGCGAACTCCACCTCGTCGACCTCGAGTTGCTCGACCTCGGGCGCCAGCCCATCGAGGTCGATCGCGACCGCTGCCAGCTCGTGTCGAAAACGTGCGGCATCGGCCTCGAGGTTGGCGACGACGCCGGCATCGAGCAGCTGACCGCGGTCGCGCTCCATCGACCGGCGACGTTCGCTCAGGACCGCGGCCAGCCCACGCGCCCGCTCCCGCAACTGCTCGACGCGCCGCAACCGGTCGCCGATGTCGTTCTCGCCGCGCACCGCCAGCTGCGCCTCGATCGACATCACCTCCGTGTCGAGCCGCGCCAACTCCGACTTCAGCTCGCGCTCGAGCTGATGGGCGCCGACCTCGTCGGCGGCGAGCGTTTGCAGCTTGGTGCGCAAGCCGGCGATCTCGCGGCCGGAGACGTAGATGCGCAGCGCCGTGAGCTCGCCGACGAGCTCGCCGTGGCGCTTGGCGGCTTCGGCCTGGCGTTCGAGCGGGCGCAGCTGCCGGCGGACCTCGCGCAGCAGGTCCTGCACGCGCAGGAGGTTGGCTTCGGTCGCCTCGAGGCGGCGCTCGGCCTTCTCCTTGCGGCGGCGGTACTTGAGGACACCGGCGGCCTCCTCGACGATCGCCCGCCGGTCCTCGGGGCGGGCGTTGAGCACCGCGTCGATCTGGCCCTGGCTGACGATCACGTGCTGCTGACGCCCGACACCGGCATCGCTGAGCAGCTCCTGCACGTCGAGCAGCCGGCACGGCACACCGTTGATCGAGTACTCGCTCTCGCCGCTGCGGAACAGGATACGGCTGACGGTGACCTCGTTGAACTCGACCGGCAACAGCCCGGCCGAGTTGTCGATGGTGAGGCTGACCTCGGCCCGGCCGAGCGCGGGTCGCGTCGCGGTGCCGGCGAAGATGACGTCGTCCATCTTCTGGCTGCGGACCGACTTCGGTGCCTGGGCGCCCAGCACCCACGCGACCGCGTCGACGACGTTCGACTTGCCCGAGCCGTTGGGCCCGACCACCACGGTGACGCCGGGCTCGAGCGCCATGGTCGTCGAGTCGGCGAACGATTTGAAGCCCTTGAGGGTGAGACTCTTGAGGAACACGGTGACATCGAAAGCTAGTAGGACAGCCCCGCCGACCCTGGGACCACCGCTTTGCCCACTCGCCGCTCGCCGGCTCAAGCCACCGGCGACCGCTCGCCGGCTCGAGCCACCGGCGACCGCTCGCCGGCTCGAGTCACGAGCGACCGCTCGGGTTCAGCGCTGGCAGATCGGGCAGAAGTGGGTCGAACGCTGGCCGACGATGATCCGACGCACCCATCCCCGGCCGCACGTGATGCACCGCTCGCCGGCACGGCCGTACACACGATGATCCTCCTGGTACGACCCGCCGTCGCCGAACAGGTCGACGTACTGGTTGTCACGCAGCGTCGAGCCACCCGAAACGATCGCGGCGACGAGCACGTCGTGGATCGCGCGATGCAGCATCGCCTCCGACCGGGGGGCGAGCGAGCTCGACAACCGTTCGGGCCGCAGGCGTGCCTTGTGCAGGATCTCGTCGGCATAGATGTTGCCGATACCTGCGATCAGGTGTTGATCGAGCAGGAGCTGCTTGAGGCCGCGATTGCGGGACCGGACGAGATGCCGGAGCTGGGGCAGCGTGAGACCGTCGGCGACCGGGTCGATGCCGAGGCGGGCGAGCTCGGGCAGTTCGACCGCCACGTTCGTCGGATCGAACACCACCACCTCCCCGAACGTGCGGGGATCGACGAACAGCATCTCGTTGCCGTCGTCGAGGTGCATCACGACATGGGTGTGGAGCGGACGGGGCAGTCCGCCGGCCGACACCAGCAACTTGCCGGTCATCCGCAGGTGGATCATCACCTCGTCCCCCGTGTCGAGCGGGAGGAGGAGGTACTTCCCACGCCGGTTGGCAGCGACGATGGTGGCGCCAGTGAGGCCGTCGATGATCGCCTGTGCCGACGTGCGCCGAACCGTGCGGAGCCGGCCGACCTCGACCTGTGTCACCCGGCGGCCGACGGCGAAGCGGGCGAGTCCTCGCCGGACGGTCTCGACCTCGGGCAGTTCTGGCATGCGACGTTCAGGATCGGAGTCGGGGGACGGGGTCGTCAGGCGTCGGCGAGCTGGAGGAACGCCTCGGATGCGGCCATCTGCTCGGCCGCCTTCTTCGAACGGCCCTCGCCCTCGCCGATGATGCGGCCGTCGAGCACGACGGTGGCGAAGAACTTCTTGGCGTGGTCGGGCCCCTCGGCGCGCACCACGTACTCGGGGGCCCCGAACCCGTTGCGGGCGGCGGCCTCCTGGAGGCTCGACTTGTGGTCGAGCTGGTCGAGCCGGTCGACGGCAGCGGCGAGGCGTGGGCCGACGAGGCGTTCGATCAACGTGTAGGCCACTGCCGTGCCGCCGTCGACGTAGACCGCCCCCAACACGGCCTCGAGCGCATCGGACAGGATCGACGGTTTCTCACGACCACCGGCCGCGTCCTCGCCCTTGCCGAGCAGCAGCGACGTGCCGATGCCCAACTCCTCGGCGACCTCGGCGAGGGCCGCGGCATTGACGACGCTCTTGCGGAGATCGGTCAACGCACCTTCTGGCAACTCGGTGAACTGCCGGAACGCGATGTCGGCAACGACCCAGCCGAGCACGGCGTCGCCGAGGAACTCCAGGCGCTCGTTGCTCGGCGCACCCGGATTCTCCGAGACCCACGAGCGGTGCGCCATGGCGCGACGCAGTAACGACGGATCGGCGAAGTCGTAGCCGAGTCGCGCTGCCAGGTCGTCCAGGTCAGGCGCCTCCGGTGCGTTCGTGCACGTAGTCGACGGCGTCACGCACCGTCTTCAGATCCTCGAGGTCCTCGTCCGCGATCCGGAAGCCGACGGTGCGCTCGGCGAGCTCCTCCTCGAGGGCCTCGACGAGCTCGATCAGGGCCAGCGAATCGGCTTCGAGATCGTCGGCGAACGACTGGCCTTCGCTGATGGTCGACGGATCGATCTCGAGGATGTCGGCCAGGCGGTCGCGCACGATCTCGAAGATCTCGTCGCGGCCGAGCGGACCGTGTTCGACATGGGTCTCGGCAGGCACGAACACCGAGTGTACTGCCGCGGCGCGCGCGGCTGGCCCGACGATCGGAGCGGTTGGCGGCGGTCAGGGGGCGGCGGAGACCGCGGAACGGATCTCGTCGACGATCTTGGCCTCGACCATCTCGCGCGCGACGTTGATGCCGTTGACGATCGCCCGCTCGCTCGAGGACCCGTGCGAGATGATGCACACGCCGTCGACACCGAGGAGGATCGCGCCGCCGTAGGTCTCGGGATCGAGCGTCTCGTACAGCGGCAGCAGCGCCGGCAGGAGCGCCTCGGCGTGCGGCTTGTACTTCTCCTCCGATGCGAACGCGGCGAGCAACGAACGGACGACCGTCCGCATCCCGCCTTCGAGCGTCTTCAACACGACGTTGCCGGTGAACCCGTCGGTCACGACGACGTCGACGCCATCGGTCATCACGTCGCGACCTTCGACGTTGCCGATGAAGTCGATGCCGGGCGCCACCACCAGCAGCTCGTACGCCTCTTTGCGCAGCGTGTCGCCCTTGCCCGGTTCCTCGCCGATCGACAGCAGGCCGACCCGCGGCGTGGCGATGTCGAAGCGATGGCGGGCGAACACCGTGCCCATTTGGGCGAACTGCACCAACCAGTCGGGCTGGACCTCGGCGTTGGCGCCGGCGTCGAGCAGGACCGTCGGAAGCGAACCGGGCACCGGGATCGGGGTGGCGATCGCCGGGCGGCTCACGCCTTTGATGCGGCCCATGCGCAGGAGCGCTGCCGCCATCGTGGCGCCGGTGTTGCCGGCCGAGATCATGGCGCTCGCCGTTCCGTCGCGCACCGCCTCAGCAGCACGCACGAGCGTCGAGTCCTTCTTGCGCCGCACGCCCTGGGCGGGGTCGTCGTGCATCTCGATGACCTCGCTGGCGGGGATCAGGGGCAACCCGCCGGTGTCGACCCGGTCGGCGAGGTCGGCCGGACCGACGAGGATGACCGGGGTGCCGGCCGCGGCGACGGCTCGCGCGGCCGCGACGATCGTTTCGGGCGCATGGTCGCCGCCCATGGCATCGACGGCGACGGGGAGCATCGGCTGATGGGTGCGGTCAGGCGACGTCGACTGCGACGCGGTTCTTGTACCAACCGCAGGTGGGGCAGACGTTGTGTGGCGTCTTCGCGTTTCCGCAGCGGGGGCAGAGGCTGCGCGCCGGGGCGTCGAGCCGCCAGGCACCCGCGCGGCGACTGCGGGACTTCGACTTCGACTTCTTCTTCTTCGGAACGGCCACCGTTGGCACTCCCTCGTGAGTCAGGCCGCAACACGTTAGCGGCAGAAAATCCCGAACTGTCTGCTTCAGATGAAGCCACGGGCCGTCTGAAGCAGACATTGTCCCGCGGAAAGCGGTCCGGGCGGCCCGGACCCGTCGTTCAGACGTGAACTCCCGGTTCGGGCGGCGGCGACGGAGTCGCTTCGCCGGCCGCTAATCAAGATCTAACTGGTCGAGAACCGCCCAGCGTTCGTCGCGGACGGTGTTGTCGCAGTCGCATGGCTCGACGTTGCGGTCGTTGCCGCACACCGCGCAGATCCCGGCGCAGTCGTCACGGCACAGGGGTGCGTCCGGCAGCGCGAGGAGCACCAGCTCACGGGTCATGGGGGCGAGATCGAGTTGGTCGCCCTCGATCGGGAACGCATCGGGATCGGTGACGTGGTCCTGGTACAGCTCGTCGACGTGGGCGACGGCGACGCCCTCGATCGGGCGCAGGCAGCGCCGGCAGGCGTCCGACCATCCGACCGACGCAGTGCCGCCGACGACGATGCCGTCGATCGTCGACTCGAGATCCACCGCCACCGTGACGTCACTGGTGACGCGGCCGTCGCCGAGGTCGAGGGCGTCGGGCGGGATCGAGAGCTCGACCCGCCGGCGACTGCCAGGCTGGCGGCGCAGCTCGCTGGCGTTGATCCGCAGCGCACGTGTTTCCTGCGACACGTTCATCGGTCCTGGTCGAAGAATCCCTTGGTCGGATCGTCGTCGTCGGTCGTCGGTTCGGGTGGGCGGAGGTCGCCGATCGACAGCTTCTGGCGACCGGCGGCGACGGTCTTCGAGAGCCGGTCGAGCAGGATCTCGAAGCTGCCGAGCCGCTGGTCGAGGAAGTCCTCGGTCTCGAGGCGCAACCGGCGCGAATCGTTGTCGGCGGTCTCCATCACGTGGCGGGCGCGTTGCTCGGCCGCCCGGACGACCTCGGTGCGTTGCACCATCCGCTCGGCCTGTCCACGTGCCGCTTCGAGCAGCTCGTCGGCTTCCCGGCGGGTCTTGGCGACGAATTCCTGGCGTTCCTTCAGCATCCAGCGGGCCTGGCGCAGCTCGTCGGGCAGACGGGCGAGGGCCTCCTCGAGCAGTTCGATGATCTCGTCGCGATCGATGCGCGGCGACGACGACAGCGGCATCGTCGGAGCCGTTGCGACGATGTCGACGGCCCGCCGCAACAGCGTCTCGGCATCGCCGACGTACCCGTTCTGCTGCGCGGCCTCGGGATATTCGTCGTCGATCTCCTCGTAGTCGTCGTCGTAGCCGTCGCTGAAACGGTCGTCGTGGCTCATGACATCTCGTCGTCGTCGCCGTACTCGTCGTAACCGTCGCCGTAGCGGTCGTCGTGGCTCATGACATCTCTTCGTCGGGGGGGCTGTGAGCGTAGCGGCGCGCGAGTGCCTCCGCGACGAACGGTGCGACAAGGTGGTCGATGCTCCCGCCGTGCTCGGAGATCTCGCGCACGAACCGGCTGCTGATGTAGCCCAACGCCGGTGAGCACGGGATGTAGACGGTCCGGATCCCGGTGACGGCGTGATTGTTGTGGGCCATCTGCTGCTCGATCTCGAAATCACCGGCCGACCGCAGACCCTTGACGATGAAGTCGGCCTCGACCGCCTCGGCGGCCTGCACGACGAGCCCCGGAAAGGCGACGACCGTGATGCCGCGGCGTCCGGGCAGGCTCGCCTTCGCCAGCTCGACGCGGTCGTCGATCAGGAACAGCCCCGATGGCTTCTCCGGATTGTGCATCACGGCGACGACGACCTGGCCGAACAGCTCCAACGCCTGGTCGATGACGTCGACGTGACCGTTGTGGAGCGGGTCGAAACTGCCGGGTATAAGGACCTTCGCCATGGCTGCGCCAAAGGTAGTTCGGTCATCGCTCGAAGAAGGTCACCCAGGTGCGGCCGTAGCGCTTCGACCGGGTGACCGTGAAGCCGTCCGGGACGCCATTCGGTGTGCTGGCCGGCGCAGCGAGCTCGGCGCCGGACTCGGCGACGACGAACGGGGCGCGCAGGGCACCGAGCAGACGGTCCCACGCCGTGAAGTCGTACGGCGGATCGGCGAACACCAGCTCGGCGTCGAGCGCGGCCGCCACCGCGAGCACGTCGCCGGTCACGATCCGTGACCGTTCGGTGAGCCCGAGTGTGTCGAGATTGGTGCGCAGCGCCCGCAGTGCGTCGCGATCGCGCTCGACGAACGTGCAGTGATCGGCTCCTCGCGACAATGCCTCGATCCCGATTGCGCCGCTGCCGGCATACAGGTCGGCGACTTGGGCGCCGACCACCAGGTCACGGCTTCCCAGGGCGTTGAACGTCGCCTCGCGGACGAGGTCGGTGGTGGGTCGGGTCGCCGTGCCCGCCGGGGCGACGATGCGCCGACCACGTAACTCCCCCGCGACCACACGCATCGGGCCAGACTATGGGAGTGCTCGAACCCGACCTCGTGATCACGTGCATCGATTGCGGCGGCCGTGCGTTCCTGCTCACCAAGCCCCGCGAGGACGGCGTGTGGTACCCCGGCGACGTCGTCGCCTACCGCTGCCAGGACTGCCTCGACCGTTGGGACCTCGTCCTCCCCGACCTCGGCGACGAGTGAAATCCCCGTTGAAATCCCCGTTCTGTCTGCTTCATACGAGGCCACGGGCCGTATGAAGCAGACAGAACGGGGTGTGCTCAGGACTTGGTGAGGAAGGATTCGTCGCGTTCGGTGAAGAGCAGGTCGAGCTCGTCGAACAGCTCGGGGTGGGCGGCGAGCTTCGGGTCGACGTCGACGATCTCGAACGCGGCGTCGCGGGCCAGCGACACCAGCTCGCGGTCGCGACGCAGCGACGCCAGCTTGAGATCGCTGCGACCCTTCTGCGAGGTCGACATCAACGTGCCCTCACCGCGCAGCTCGAGGTCGACCTCGGCGAGCTCGAAGCCGTCGGTGGACGCGACGATCGCCTCGACCCGCGGGCTGGGCTCGTCGGTGTGTTGCGTGACCAGCCAGCAGCGCGACACGTGTTCGCCGCGCCCGACCCGGCCGCGGAGCTGATGGAGTTGGGCGATGCCGAAGCGGTCGGCGTCGAGCACGACCATGATCGTCGCGTTCGGCACGTCGACACCGACCTCGATGACCGTGGTGGCGACCAACACGTCGAGACGGCCCGCTCGGAACAGGTCCATCGTCATCTCCTTGTCGGCCGGCGTCAGCCGCCCGTGGAGCAGGCCGAGCTGCAACCCGGCGAGCTCGCCGGCCGCGAGACGCAGGTAGGTCTCCTCGGCCGACGACACCTCGAGCTTCTCGCTCTCGTCGATGAGCGGGCACACGACGTATGCCTGGCGTCCAGCCGCCACCTGCTCGCGCACGTCGGCCCACACCTCCGCTTCGAGCAGCCCCCCGTTCGCCCACCTCGTCTCGATCGGCGTGCGACCCGGTGGGAGCTCGTCGAGCACGCTCACGTCGAGATCGCCGTACACGGTCATCGCCGCGGTGCGCGGGATCGGCGTCGCCGTCATCACGAGCAGGTCGGGAACGCCGCCGGACGACTTGTCGCGCAGCGCCGCCCGTTGTTCGACCCCGAAACGGTGCTGTTCGTCGACCACGACCGCGCCGAGGCTATGGAACGCGACTCCCTCCTGGATCAGCGCGTGCGTGCCGATCGCGATGTCGACCGTGCCGTCGGCGAGCCCTGCCAGCACCTCACGGCGGTCGGCACCGCCGATCCGGTTGGTCAGCAGCTCGACCCGCAGCGGCCGGTCACCGAACAGGTTGTTGGGATCGGGGACGGTGACTCCGTCGAGGAGGCTCCTGACGCTGCTCGCGTGCTGCTCGGCGAGCACCTCCGTCGGTGCCATCAGGGCGCCCTGGTGACCGCCCTGCACGGCGGTCAGCATCGTCGAGACCGCCACCACGGTCTTGCCCGACCCGACATCTCCCTGGAGCAACCGGTGCATCGGGTGCGGCGCCGCGAGGTCGGCACTGATCTCGGCGATGACCCGCAACTGCGCACCGGTGAGCGGGTACGGGAGGTGGTCGTGGAAGCGCCGCACGAGTTCGCCGTCGATCGTGTGGCTCACGCCTCGCGCCTCGTGCTCGAGGGCCCGCTTGCGCATCACCAGGAGCAGCTGCACACGCAGCAGTTCGTCGAACGCCAGCCGGCGCCGGGCCGCCTCCTTCTCGCGCATCGTCTCGGGGAGATGGATCGAGCGGAGCGCGTCGCCGCGCCCGATCAGGCCGAGTCGGCGGCGCACCGCGTCCGGCACCGGGTCGGCCACACCTCGCGGTTGGCAGCGCTCCAGCGCGTTCTCGATCCAGCCGGCGAGCTCCCATGTGGTGAGTTGGACCTTCTCGCTCTGCGGGTAGATCGCCACGATTCGACCGGTGCGGTCGCCGATCAGGTCGACGATGGGGTTCGTCATCTGCAACCCGCCCCGGTACTCCTCGGCCTTGCCGAACAGGGCGACCTGCAGACCCTCGGTGAGCTGTCGCTCGCGCCACGGCTGGTTGAAGAACACCACCTGCATGCGTCCCGTGCCGTCGCCCACGTTGGCCGTGACCATCGTCCGGCGGTTGCGGAGCAGGCGCTTGGCGACCGATCGCACGGTGACCAGCACGAGCGCCTCGGTGCCGGTGACCAGATCCTCGATGCGGGCCTCGTTCGTGCGGTCGACCCATCGGCGCGGGTAGGTCGTGACGAGGTCGAGCACGTTGTCGATGTCGAACGCCGCCAGCGCCTCACGTTTGCGTTCGCCGACCCCGCGCAGTCGGCCGACATCGATCTCGGCCAGTTCGCGAAGTGTGATCGGGGCCGTCACCCGCGCCGCGTCACTCGACGCCGAACAGGTACGGGTACAGCGGCTGGCCACCGCGGTGCACCTCGACCTGCACGTCGGCACGCCGGTCGGCCAACCATCCCTCGATGACTGCCGTCGCGGATGCGGCGGCGCCGAGGCCGGTGATCACCGTGACGAGCTCACGACCCGGGTCGACGAGGTGGTCGAGCAACGCCGTCGCCGCACCTTCGACATCGGCGGCGACCGCCACGATTCCGTCGCCGCGAACGAGGCCGATCCAGTCGCCCTCCTTGATCGGACCGATCTCGCTGTTGGCGTCGCGCACCGCGCGCGTCACCTCGCCGGTCGCCACCGACTCCGCGGCTCGGGTCATCTGGGCCGCGTTGTCGGCGCACGACGCCTCCGGGTCGTAGACGACGAGGGCGGCCAGCGCCTCCGGCATCGATCGGGTCGGCACGACCACCACCGTCTTGGCAGTGAGGGCGTCGACCTGTTGAGCGACCGGGATGATGTTCTTGTTGTTGGGCAGGATGACGACCTGGTCGGCGTTGACGTGCTCGACGGTGTCGAGCAACTCGGCCGTCGACGGGTTCATCGTCTGGCCCCCCGTGACGACGCCC
>Ga0190265_10001386_pt1 | contig 15913 bp, 12 predicted proteins | sample Popmic124T_FD_133135 | JGI IMG/M metagenome (GOLD analysis project Ga0190265, IMG submission 133135) | Populus adjacent soil microbial communities from riparian zone of Indian Creek, Utah, USA - 124 T | ecosystem: Environmental > Terrestrial > Soil > Riparian zone | place: USA: Utah | collected...
GGTGCGCGACTTCCTGGCCGCGCACGCGGTGCCCGGCGTGGAGCGGGTCGACTCGCGCGGCTACGCCCGCACCGTGGCCTCGCGCGGTGGCCACGCGCTGGTGCAGGTGCGGCCGCTCGAGGGAGAGGACGCGCTGCAGCTGCGCGTGCGCGGCGCGACCCCGGCGGCGCTGTTCCACATCTCGTCGGCGGCGCGGCGAGTCTTCGACCTGGCCGCCGACCCACCGCGGATCGCGCGCGGCTTCGCGGCCGACCCCCTGCTCGCGCCGCTGGTCGAGGAGCGCCCCGGTCTGCGCATCGCCGGCGCGTGGGATCCGTTCGAGTGCGCGGTCGGCGCCATCCTGGGCCAGGACCGGGGCGCGATGGCGGCGCGGGTCCTGGCCGGCCGCCTGGTGGTGCGCCTGGGCCGGCCGATCGAGTGCGGATGCGAAGGACTGACGCATTTCTTCCCGCCGCCGGAAGCGATCGCGGCGGCTGACCTGGACCAGCTTGGTGTCGGCGCGGAGCGCGGCGCTGCCGTGCTGGCGCTGGCGCGCGCGGTGGCCGACGGCGCGCTCGACCTGCAGGGTCCGTTCGAGGAGATCAGCGAGGGGATGGGCCAGCTACCCGGGGTCCGCCCGTCGGCGGCGCAGGTCTTCGCGCTGCGCGCGCTGGGCGACCCGGACGCGTTTCCGGCCGCCGACCCGGTGCTGCGGCGCATGGCCGGCAAGGGCCAGGCGCTGTCGGCGCGCGCGCTTGCCGAGCGCGCGGAGGCCTGGCGCCCGTGGCGCGGCTACGCCGCGTTCCAGCTGTGGCGTGCCGCGAGCGACGGAGCCGCGAGGCAGGCGCATCGCCTCACGGATCGGGTCGCGCTCCCTCCCGCGACCGGCTGATGGCGCTCTAGACCCGGCGGCCCAGGCGGTGCTCGAGCCAGCCGACGATTCCGCGCCGGAACAGGAGCACGCACAGGACGAAGAAGAAGCCCTGGATGACCGCGATCCACGGGCCCAGGGAGGTGAAGAGATCCTCGGACCCGACGACCAGGATCGCGCCGACCACCGGTCCGAGCACGGTCCCCATCCCGCCGACCAGCGTCATGAGCACGACCTCGCCGGACATGTTCCAGTGCACGTCGGTCAGCGAGGCGACCTGGAACACGAGCGCCTTGGTCCCGCCGGCCAGCCCGGTGAGCGCGGCCGAGAGCACGAAGGCGATGAGCTTGTGGTGGTCGGTGTGATAGCCGAGCGACACCGCGCGCGGCTCGTTCTCGCGGATCGCCGCCAGCACCTCGCCGAACGGAGAATGAATCGCGCGGTACGCGACGGCGAAGCCGCCCAGGCAGACCGCCAGCACGAAGTAGTAGAGGGTGAAGTTGTCGGCCAGGCTGATGACGCCGAACAGCTGCCCGCGCGGCACCCCCTGGATCGCGTTCTCCCCGCCGGTGAACGGCGCCTGCTCGCAGAAGAAGTAGATCATCTGCGCGAAGCTCAGCGTGATCATCGCGAAGTAGATGCCGGCCAGGCGGATGGCGAGCCGGCCGACAACGAGGCCGAGGGTGGCGGCGACCACCACGCCGAATGCGATCGACAGCTCCGGGGTCAGGCCCCAGACCCGAGCCGCATGCGCCGTCGCGTAGCCGGCGGTGCCGAAGAACATCGCGTGTCCGAACGACAGCAGGCCCGCGTAGCCGATGAGCAGGTTGAAGGCGCACGCGAACAGCGCGAAGCAGAGCAGCTTCATCAGGAAGATCGGATAGACGACGTGCGGGAGCACGAGCAGCGCCACGACCGCCGCGATCGCGGCGATGCGGCGTCCCGACCACCGCTTCACGCTTCCCTCCCGAACAGGCCGCGCGGCCGGACCAGCAGCACCAGGGCCATGATCACGAAGATCACCGTGCTGGAGGCCTGCGGGTAGAAGACCTTGGTGAACCCCTCGGCGATCCCGAGCGCGAACCCGGTGATGATCGAACCGCCGATCGACCCCATGCCGCCGACCGCCACCACCGCGAACACCACGATGATCATGTTCGCGCCCATGAGCGGGTTCACCTGGTAGATCGGCGCCGCCAGCACGCCGGCGAACGCGGCCAGCGCCCCGCCGAACGCGTAGGTCAGGGTGATGAGCCGGGGCACCGCGACCCCGAACGCCTCGAGCAGGCGCGGGTTCTCCGCCGCCGCGCGCAGGTACGAGCCCAGCCGGGTCTTCTCGATGACGACCCAGACCGAAGCGCACACCACGATCGAGACCAGGATGACCCAGGCGCGGTAGCGCGGCAGGAACATGAAGCCGAGGTTGTCGGCGCCGGTCAGGAACGACGGCACCGGGTAGGGCTGGCCCGACGAGCCGTACTTCATCGTCACGACAGCCTGGATCAGGATCGCCAGCCCGAAGGTCAGGAGCAGGCCGTAGAGCGGATCGAGCTGGCGCAGGCGCCGGATGAGGCCGACCTCGATGAGCGCCGACAGGACTCCGACCGAGAGCGGCGCCAGCAGCAGCGCCCACCCGTAACCGAGCCCGGCCACGGCGAGCAGCCACCAGGCGGCGAGCCCGCCCAGCATGAACAGCGCGCCGTGGGCGAAGTTGACGATGTTCATCAGGCCGAAGATGAGCGCGAGCCCCAGGCTGAGCAGCGCGTAGAACGATCCATTGATCAGCCCGAGGACGAGCTGACTCAGCACCGCGCTCATCACTTCACCAGGGAGCAGCCGCTCGCCGCAGCCGGCCTGAACGCCTGGTCGGCCGGGATCTCGCGCACGAGCTTGTAGTAGTCCCAGGGACCCTTCGATTCGGCGCGCGTCTTGACCTGATACAGGTACATCGGGTGGCGCTTGCGGCCGTTCGGGTCGATGGTGCCCTTGCCGAACAGCGGATCGTCGGTCGGGATGCGCTTCATCGCCTCCACCACCTTGCGGCCGTCCTGCTCGTCGCCGGCCTCGGCCACGGCCTTGAGATAGTGCCGGACCGCGGCGTAGACGCCGGCCTGGACCATGGTCGGCTTGCGCCCGCCCTGCCGCTCGGCGAACTTCGCAGACCACGCGCGGGTCGCGTCGTCGCGGTCCCAGTAGAACGAGGAGGTGAGGTTGAGGCCGGCGGCCACGTCGAGTCCGAGCGCGTGGATGTCGCTGATGAAGATCAGGAGCCCGGCCAGCTTCTGGCCGTTCTTGGTCAGGCCGAACTCCGAGGCCTGCTTGATCGTGTTGATCACGTCCCCGCCGGCGTTGGCCATCCCGATCACGTTCGCCTTCGACGCCTGCGCCTGCATCAGGAACGACGAGAAGTCGGAGTTGTTGAGCGGGTGGCGCACGCCGCCCACCACCGTGCCGCCGCTCTCCTTCACCACCGCGGTGACGTCGCGCTCGAGGGCCTGGCCGAACGCGTAGTCGGCAGTGATGAAGAACCAGGTCTTGCCGCCGGAGCGGACCACCTCGCGACCGGTCCCGTTGGCCAGCGCCCAGGTGTCGTAGGTCCAGTGCACGGTGTTGGGCGAGCAGGCCGAGCCGGTGAGCTCGGCGGCGGCCGGTCCGGACGCCAGGAACACCTTGTTCTGCTGCCGTGTGAGCTCGTTCACCGCCAGCGCCACCGACGACGTGGGCACGTCGACGATCACGTCGACCCCCTCGTTCTCGAACCAGCCGCGCGCCACCGCCGAGCCGACGTCCGGCTTGTTGCGGTGATCGGCCGAGATCACCTCGATGGTCTTGCCGGCGACCTTCCCGCCGGCCTCCTCGATCGCCATGCGCGCCGCCTCGACCGAGCCCTTGCCGGAGAGATCGGCGTACGGGCCGCTCATGTCGTTGAGCACGCCGATCCGGATCGCGGCTCCGGACGCCGGCTTTGCCGCGCCGGTCACCTTGGGGTCGCCCGCCTTGCCTTCGTCCCCCTTGCTGCCCTCGCCCTCGGGCTTGTTGCAGGCGAGCGCCAGGCCGCTCATCAGGGTGAGGATTGCGATTCGTCGGACCATCTGCTCCTCCTTGGGCGTGCGACTACACGCTGAGGTATCGGTTGAGCCGCTCGGTGGCGGTGTCCATCTCGTCGCGTTCGATACGATCGACCACCCGTCCGCGCTCGACCACGTAGTGCCGGTCTGCCACCGAGGCCGCGAACGGCAGGCTCTGCACCACCAGCACGATGGTGAAGCCCCGCTCCTTGAGCTTGCGGATGGTCGCGCCGATCTGCTTGACGATGACCGGGGCCAGCCCCTCGGTCGGCTCGTCGAGGAGCAGGAAGCGCGCCCCGGTGCGCAGGATGCGCGCGATCGCCAGCATCTGCTGCTCGCCGCCGGACAGCTTCATCCCGGGGCTGCGCAGGCGCGTCTTCAGATTCGGGAACATCTCGAACAGCTCGGCGACGCTCATGCCGCCATCGCGGATGCGCGGGGGCAGCATTAGATTTTCCTCGACGCTGAGGCTGGCGAAGATCCCGCGCTCCTCCGGGCAGAGCGCGATCCCGAGCCGGGCGATGGCGTCCGGCCGCGCGCGGTTGAGCTCGCGGCCGGCGAAGCGCACCGACCCGGTGCGCGGCGCGACCAGCCCCATGATCGACTTCAGCGTGGTGGTCTTGCCGGCTCCGTTGCGGCCGAGCAGGCTGACCAGCTCCCCCTCGCGCACGTCGAAGGACACGCCGTGGAGCACGTGCGATTCGCCGTACCACGCGTTGAGGTCCGCGACCGCGAGCATCGGGGCGGCGTCACTCATCGCTCGTCCCCAGGTAGGCCTGCATCACCTCCGGTTGCCGGGCGACCGCGGCGTAGTTCCCCTCGGCCAGGACCTCGCCGCGGGCGAGCACCGTGATCTGGTCGCACAGGCGCTCGACCACCGCGAGGTTGTGCTCCACCATCAGGACGGTGCGGCCCTGCGCCACCTGCCGGATCAGCGCGGCCACTCGATCGACGTCCTCGTGCCCCATCCCGGCGGTCGGCTCGTCGAGCAGCAGGGTGTCTGGCCGCGACGCCAGGGTGGTGGCGATCTCGAGCGCGCGCTTCTGGCCGTAGGGCAGCTCGACCGCGAGCGCGTTCGCGGCGCTGGAGAGGCCGACCTGGTCCAGGAGCTCGCGCGCCTCGCCGTCGAGCCCGGCGAGGACGCGCGACGAGCGCCAGAAGTCGAACGATCGCCCGCGCGCGCGCTGGAGGGCCAGGCGAACGTTCCTGAGCGCGCTGAGGTGAGGAAACACCGACGAGATCTGAAAGGAGCGGACCAGACCGAGCCGCGCGACCGCCGCCGGACGAGAGCCGGTGATGTCCGCGCCGCAGTAGAAGATGCGCCCGTGGGTCGGGCTGAGGAACCCGGTCAGCAGGTTGAAGCAGGTCGTCTTGCCGGCACCGTTCGGGCCGATGAGGCCGTGGATGGTCCCGCGCCGGACCTGGAGGTCGACCCGCTTCACCGCGACGAAGCCGCGGAACTCCTTGGTCAGCCCCTGGGTCTCGAGGACCGTGTCTGCCATGGCGTGCGAGCTTCAGAAGAAGAGGAACCCGGTCAACCCGAAGCGGTTGTTCTTTCCCACCTCGCCGTCGACGTACTCGTCGCGGAAGTGCGAGAAGCCGGCCACGAACCGGACCGCGGGCGTCGGGTCGTAGCCCACCGCGCCGCCGAACCAGTCGAGCGAGCTGCGGGCCAGGTTGGACGCGCCCAGCTCGTCCGTGTTGGGCGACTCGAGGTGCGAGTAGGACGCCGAGAGCCAGACGGTGCCCGCGAACGGCGGGACCCAGTACTGGAGGGACACCCAGTACGACATCCAGTCGATCGATTCCAGGTCCCCGTTCATGTCGTAGGTCACCATGCCGGGATCGACGCCGGCCGCGAACACCGGCGCGGGCTCTTCCCCCTCTGCCGGCAGCGCGGGGAACCCCATGCCGCCGACCAGGGCGGTGTAGAGGTCGGCGGTGGCCTGGCCGAAGGCGAACTCGCCGCTCAGCGACAGCGAGTTGTCCTGCGACTTCTCGGTTCCGGGCAGGATCGGCACGAACACATCCACCGCGCCGCCGCCGGTGGTGAGCGACTTGCTCCTCTCCGGCGTCGCGCTGAACTCGGGCAGCGAGTACCTCCGGACGTCGCCGGTCACGGCGATCGAGAGCGGGACGAACATCTTGGTCGTAGAGTACAGCATCGCGGTGCCGGTGCGGCTGTCGAGGGAGACGCGGAGTCCGGCCTGGCCCTCGGGCACGCCGGAGTTGCGCTGCGGCGGGCGCATCGCGGCGGCGGCGGCCTCGATGGTCAGGCCGCTGGTCTTGATCGTCTTCGACACCCGGAGCTGGAGGGTGCGCGAGAAGAGCTGCCCGGGCAGCCCGGGGATCTCCCAGGTGGCCGGGAAGTAGATCGGCTGCCAGCCCATGAGCTGCCACGTCTGACCGACGAGGATGTCGACCGCCGGCGTCTCCAGCTTGAAGTTGGCGTGGCGGATCCGGATCGGCGAGTTGCCGAAGAAGCCGTTCTCCGAGTTGCCGGCCTGCGGCGCGGCGGCGACGCCGAAGAAGTCGGTCTCGAAGGTGCCGGTGGTCTTGATGTTGCCGAAGTCGGGCGCCTTGAGCTTGAGACCGATGCGCGAGTCGCGCGCGGAGAACTGGGTGCGCGGGTGATCCGCGGCGTAGGTGCCGGGTCGGGCGACCTGGACATTTCCGGCCGAGTCGTTGTAGCTCTGCGTCGAGTCGAACATGTAGTCGAGCTGGACGAAGCCGTAGAGCGACAGCCCCCACTTGCTCGTGACCGGCTGCTCAGGCGCCGGCGCCGGTGTCGGCGCAGGTGGGGCCTCCACCTCCTCGGGCGCGGGTTGCACCGCCGGCTGTGCCTGTGCGCGCGCGCTGCGGGAAGCCAGGAGAAGGACGCCGCTGCGGCGACGAGGAAGACAGAGCGCTGCCAGGCAGGGCGAAGAGCGATCGCGGACGTCATACGCACCTCCGTGTTTGCACGCGGCGAAGCGCCAGCTCCCGCAGACCCTTCCAACGCATATAGAGACTTCGACTACTGCGCCGTCAAGCGGGAGCACGATCAGGTTGGCGTTCAGCTCGCTGATAAGGGTGTCACTCGGTGCTCGCAGCCCGACTACAGCGCTCGCTGCTGTAGGCTGACCGGCGAGAACATGACCAACCTCTCCACGCTCACCGCGCGCCACGCGCGCTACCGACCCGGGCACACGGCCGTCGTGTTCGAGGACACGCGTCTCGACTTCGCCGCATTCGACGCGCGCGTGCGCCGCCTCGCGCGCGGGCTCGCAAGGCTCGGGCTGGCGCCGGGCGACAAGGTCGCCACCGTCATGGGCAACTGCCTCGAGCTCCTGGAGCTGTACTGGGCCGCCGCGGTCGCCGGCCTGGTGGTGGTGCCGCTCAGCCCGCTCCTGCGCCGCCAGGCGCTGCGCACGCTCATCGACGACTCCGACGCGGGCGTGGTGTTCGCCGATGCGGCGTGCGCCGAGGCGGTGGACGAGGTGCGCGGGGAGCTCCGCGCGGTCCCCGACGGGCGCTACGTGCTGGTGGGCGGCGCCGGCCGGAAGGGCTACCTCGACCATGAAGCCGTGTGCCAGCGTGGCGACGGCGGCGAGGAAGCGTCTCCCGCGATCGCCGGCGATGCGCCCTACAACATCATCTACTCGAGCGGCACCACCGGCCTGCCCAAGGGCATCGTGCTGACCCACGAGGTCCGGGTCATGTACGCCACGCTGTTCGCGTCGTCGTTCCGCATGGCGCCGGAGAGCGTCGTGCTCCACTCCGGCTCGATCGTGTTCAACGGCGCGTTCCTGACCCTCATGCCCGCGATGTATCTGGGCGCGACCTACGTGCTCCAGCGCCAGTTCCAGCCGGCCGCGTTCGTCGAGGCGGTGCGGCGCGAGCGCGTGACCCACGTGATGATGGTGCCGTCGCAGATCGTCGCGCTGCTCGCGTCACCTGCGTTCGATCCGGACGCGCTGGCCTCGCTCGAGATGATGTGCTCGGTCGGCGCGCCGCTCCTGCGCACGCACAAGGAGGCCGTGCGCGACGCGCTGCCCGGGCGGCTGTACGAGCTCTACGGCCTCACCGAGGGGTTCATGACCGTGCTGGACCGCGACGACGTGGCCGGCAAGCTGACATCGGTCGGCACGCCGCCGCCCTTCTTCGAGATGCGGATCGTCCGCTCCGACGGCGAGCAGGCCGCGCCCGGTGAGGTGGGCGAGATCACCGGCCGAGGACCGATGCTGATGGCCGGCTACTACAAGAAGCCGGAGCTCACCGAGCAGGCCATCGTGGATGGCTGGCTCCGGACCGGCGACCTCGGCTTCGTCGACGACGACGGCTACCTCCACCTGGTCGACCGCGCGAAGGACATGTTCATCTCCGGCGGCGTCAACGTCTACCCGCGCGACATCGAGGAGGTGATCGCCAGCCACCCGGCGGTCGCGGACGTGGCGGTGTTCGGCGTCCCGGACGACACCTGGGGCGAGACCGCCGTCGCGGCGGTGCGCCTGCGCCCGGGAGAGGAGCGGGTCGATCGCGCGGCGCTGCGCGCGTGGGTGAACGAGCAGGTCGGCGCCAAGTATCAGCGCGTGCGCGAGGTGCTGGTGGTGGATGACTTCCCGCGCAACGCGACCGGCAAGACACTCAAGCGCACCCTGCGCGAGAACTACATGGCCGGCGGCGGGGCCGGGCCGAAAGACGGCAGCTGACTCGCGAACCGGCCGTGCTCGTCGACCGCGACGGTCAACGCGGCGTCATGCGGTCAGGAGACGAGCGACAGCAGCCAGCGGAAGAAGGTGCGCGTGGGCCCGTGCACGTGATCGAGGTGCGCGGTGATCGAGCGCAGCCCGCCCGCGTAGCTGAGCAGCAGGCCGTATACCAGCGCGTTGGCGGAGATGAGGAAGAGCAGGCAGAAGAGCAGGCCGGCCTCGCGCAGATCGGTCTGGTGGCGATGAGTCTCCGACCAGGTGGAGATGGCGTGGTAGGCCACGGTGACGCCGAGCAGCGCGCCGCCCAGGACCAGGTTGCGGCCGGGCGCCCAGGTGAGCGCGAGGATGACCAGGATGGACAGCGTGGGGAAGAAGTAGGGCGCGACGGCGATGAGCCAGTTGCCGCGGCCGACGTAGCGGATGTGCCCGCCGCCGCGCAGGCTGGCGCTGAGGCCCACCACCCGGTGAAACGTGGCCCAGGCGAAGATCGCGTGGGTGAGCTCGTGCTCCAGCGTGGCCAGGAAGCCGAGCGTCGACCGCCGGCGGATGAAGACGAACCAGAAGAGCGCGTAGCCGGCGGCGCCGAACAGGAACGGATAGCAGCGCGACGGCGACGCCGCGATCGCGCGCACCACGAAGAAGAGCGAGTAGACCAGCCCGGGCAGGAAGATGAGCCCGACCAGCGCGATCGGCCACTTGAGCAAGGCCAGGAGGCCGTCGATCCCCTTCGAGAGCGCTCCCATCCAGCCTAGTATGCGCGCAGGCCGGCGGCTTCCGCCATGGCCGGCATCGCCTCAGGCCGGGCGGGCCCGGCGCGCATCCGGCAGGGTCGGCGCGCTGGCGATGGGCGTGTGCTCGCCCGAGGCGCGGCTCTCCCACCAGGCGCGCGCGTCGTCGTCGGTCCAGCGTCCGGCGTCGGCGCATGCGAGCAGGCGGGCGCGAAGGATGCGCGCGTCCTGCGGCCGGCGGTCGGGCGACTTCTCGAGGCACGCGAGCAGGATCTCCTCCAGATCACCGGGCACGTCGGCCACGCGCCGCGACGGCGGCACCGGCGCCTCGTACAGGTGCTGCGCGCACAGCTCCGCCACCGTCCGCCCGGTGAAGACCGGTCTTCCGGTCAGCAGGAAGTAGCCCAGCCCGCCCAGCGAGTAGAGGTCCGAGCGCGCGTCGACCGTCTCCGGCTGGTTGATCGCCTCGGGCGAGAGGAAGAGCGGCGTCCCGATGAAGGCGTCGGCGTGGGTCAGCTTGACGTCGCTCGAGCCGGTCACGTCCTTGACCAGTCCGAAGTCGAGCACCTTGATCACGTCGAGCCGGCCGCCGTGCCGGCACATCATGACGTTGCCCGGCTTGATGTCGCGATGGACCAGGCCGCAGTCGTGTGCCTCGGCCAGCGCGCGGCAGACCTGTAACATCATGCGAATGACGCGGGCGGGCGGCTGCGGCCCGTGCTGCGCGACGAGCGCGTCCAGGTCGACGCCGTCCAGGTACTCCATCGCGTAGTAGAAGGTCCCGTCCGGGGTGCGGCCGAAGTCGTAGACCGCGACGGTGTTGGGGCAGCTGAGCTGGCTGGTCAGCTGCACCTCGCGCTCGAAGCGAGCCAGGTTGGCCTGCCCGGCCTTCTCCGGGGGCAGGAGCTTCACCACCGTGGGCCGGCGCAGGAGCGCGTGCCGCGCGCGGAAGACGACTCCCATGCCCCCCTCGCCGATCTGGTCCTCGAGCGTGTACTGGCCCAGGCGGCGCGCCTCCATCACGCGGCGGCGCAGGCGGTAGATGACGTGCGAGGTCCAGGTCGCGACGGCGGCGGCGACGAAGCACCAGAACGGCAGCAGGATGGCCCACACCCGCGTGATCGAGGTCGTGGGGAAGCCGAGCGCGTAGATGAGCGCGGCCGGGGTCGCGGCGGTGAAGAGGCTGATCCACAGCGTGCGGACCCAGTCGCTCGGGACCACGACGGCGCGCGCGATGAGGAGGTAGGTCACGCACAGCGTCGCGGGCATGGCCGGCAGCAGCTCGGGCGGCGCGACGACGACCACGAGGCCGAAGCCGATCCCGACCATGACGGTGACCGCCGCGTCGAGCCCGGCCAGCAGGCGCAGCGAGCGGTGGCCGCGGCGACATACCAGCCAGCTGATGACGACGCCGAAGACCGGAAGGACGTGGACCGGCGGCGCGCGCCGCAGCTCGCGCAGGCGCTCCGGGGTCACCACGATCGACATGACGATGGCCCCGACCAGGCCGACGCCGACGAAGAGGAGGAAGGCGCTCTTGCCGAACAGTGCCAGGCGCTGCTGCAGGAACGCGCGACCCTCCTCGGTGTCGTTCGGCGCCGTGGAGAGCGCCATGCGCTCGACTATGCCGGCGATCGGCCGCATGAGGTCCCGTAGACCTCACCACATGGCTGCTGAGCGGCCTCCTGTCAAATTGCCAGCAGCGGGACGGGCCGTCGCCGTGCGGGTTCAGTCGTATGTGGCCGACACGACCAGCGCCGCGGCCATGGTCGTCCAGGCGTCGCTTCCGTCCGGGATGCGGCCGAGGTAGAGGTGCGCCGCAGCCCCCAGGCCCCAGTTGTCGGAGACCCACCACTCCTTCCCGGCCACCAGGCTCGTGCCCAGGCCCCAGCTCGACTCGGCCACCTCCTCTCCGTCCTCGTCCAGGGTCAGGTAGGAGGCGGCCAGGGTGGCCGACACGTAGGCGTTGGTCGGCATGAAGTAGTAGGCCAGCCCCGCGCCCCAGCCGATGACGCCCATGCTGACGTCCTCGCCGAGATCCTGCTCCATGCCGCCGCTGTCGACGGACGGGCTGACGGCGATGTCGTCGAACAGCTCGGCGTAGACGATGAGGTTTCGGGCCACGTTGTAGCCGAGCGCGAGGCCGAAGGTGCCGCTGGCCCCGCTGGCGACCAGATCGGCCTCGCCGCTGCTGATCCGGGTGTAGCCGACTCCGCTGAGGACGCGGAGATAGAAGCCGTCGTGCTGATTCTGTCCCGCGTTGCTGGTTTCCTGCGCCTCGGCGCGGCCGGCCAGCAGGCAGGACAGCGCCAGCGCACCCACGGCGCACCGGCCCCGGCGCGACAGGACCACTTCTGCAGCTTTGCGACGCATCGTCTCCTCCTTGCAGGCGACTTCCGCGTCGCCCTGGTGCCTGGGACAGGAGGTCTGCCGCGAGGTCGCAGCTTTTCTTTTGCGAGGGGACGGTGGCGCTCAGTCGACTTTGTCTGCGACTTGCCGGCTGCTCACCTGTCCCCGACGACAGGTGCGCGCCATCGTTCTAGCGGTCCCTGAGGAGCAGGCCCAGGCTCGCTTCCAGCTGGCTGGCGATGAGGCGCATGATGCTGTCGATCTGGAACCGGTCCACGTCGAGGAGCGACCGGAGGTTGGCCCTGGTGCCGGCCAGCAGCGCCTCGCGCGCCTTGACCACCCAGCGGGCGGCCGTCGCGCGGTGGACCCCGTGAATCACGCCGATCTGGTCGATGCTCAGCTCGTCGACGAACGACTGCGCGAGCAGGGTGTGGTCGCGCGGGGCCAGGGCAGCCAGCGCTGCCTCGAAGGCGCGGCGGAACTCGGCCCGGTACCGGCGCTTCAGGTGATCGAGCTCCGGATCGCCGGTCGACGCGACGCGATCGAAGAGGCCGTCGTCGATCGGGATCTCGGGCCGGCGCGCCTCGATGTGATTGAGGCCGGCGCGGGTGGCCGCGGCGCGCACCCAGCTGCGCAGCCGGCCGCGGCCGGCGTAGTCCAGGATCCGGGGCGTGCCGTCCATTCCGACGAAGAAGCGGGTGCGAAGGACCTGGCCGAGGTCGTCGATCTCGGCCGCGCGCAGGCGCAGGCTGGCCAGCGCGCCGCCGAGGTCGCGGCCGAACGCGCCGTCGAACGCCTTGAGCGCGGTGGGATCGGCGGAGGCGCAGGCGCAGGCCAGGTAGAGGTCGTCGGTGCGCATGGCGCGGAGGGCGTCCGCGATCTCTCCGTCGCGCGGGACGCGCGCTGCCAGGTAGCACACGAAGCGCTCGGCCGGCTGCTCGACCGAGGGCCAGGCCGCGTGCGCGGCGGCGACGATCGCGTCCAGCGCCTCGGCGAGCTCGGCGTGGTCCGCGGTCCGGGCGCCCGACTCGGCGAGGGCCGCGACGAAGACCTCCGCCAGCGCCTTCGACATCTCACGCCGTGTATCGCACGATCTCGCGCGGCGCGGGCGGCCGGCGAGACGGCGGGCAAAGTCGGCCAGTTCGCATGACGTGCCTCACGGAGAACATGGTCGTGGAGCTGGTCGAGGGCGTTCTCGACGCGGCCGAAAGAGCGAGCGTGCACACCCACCTGCACCAGTGCGGGCGCTGCCGCGAGCTCGTGTCCGCGGTGGCCCGCCTGGACGACCGGGTCGAGGGAAGTGTTGCATCAGCGACCGGAGCGCCGCCGATGACCGGCTGGCTGCCGCGCGGGACGGCGGTCGACCGCTACTCCATCCTGGAGCAGGTCGGCGCCGGCAGCGCGGGCACCGTGTACGCCGCCTACGATCCGGACCTGGACCGGCGCGTGGCGCTCAAGCTCCTGCGCACCGCGAGCGAGCCGGACGAGACGGGCGCGCGGGGCAGCACCGACGAGGGGCGAGCGGCGCTGCTGCGCGAGGCGCGGGTCATGGCGCGTCTGTCTCACCCGAACGTGATCGCGGTGCACGACGTCGGCGTCACCGAGGCCGGGGTCTTCGTGGCGATGGAGTTCGTCTCCGGCCACACGCTGCGCGAATGGCGGGAGGAGCGCGAGCGATCGTGGGCCGAGATCCGCGACGTGTTCGTGGCCGCGGGCCGCGGTCTCGCCGCGGCGCACGGTGCCGGGCTGGTCCATCGCGACTTCAAGCCGGACAACGTGCTCATCGGGCGCGAAGGGAGGGTGCGGGTGACCGACTTCGGTCTGGCGCGCCTGCTGGCCCCGGAGGAGATCGACGAGCCGGCCGCGCTGCCGCCGTCGCCGGCGTCGCCTGACAGTCTGTGGCGGCTGACCCGGACCGGCGCCTTCGTCGGCACGCCGGCGTACATGGCGCCGGAGCAGTACCTGGGCCGGCCGGCCGACGCGCTGAGCGATCAGTTCAGCTTCTGCGTGGCCCTGTACGAGGCGGCGTACGGGCAGCGCCCGTTCGAGGGGCGCACGCTGGAGGAGCTGCGCGAGGCGGTCGTGGAAGGTCGGGCGCGTCCGCCGGCTTCGCGCGCCGGTCTGCCGGCCGCGCTCGCCCGCGCGCTGGAGCGCGGCCTGGCGCCGGACCCGGCGGATCGCCATCCGTCGATGGACGCGCTGCTCGAGCAGCTGACCGGCCACCGGCGCGAGCGCCGCCGTGTGCTGATTGCCGCGCTCGGATCGATCGCCGTTGCGGGTCTGTTGGCAGCGTGGTGGTGGCGCGGCGAACCGAGCCCGGTCGTCTGCACCGGAGCGGAGCGCCACCTGGCCTCGATCTGGAGCGACACCCGCAAGCGCGCCGTCCAGGACGCGTTCGCGGCCACCCGGGTCGCGTACGCGGGCGCGTCCTCGATGCGGGTCGGCTCGATCGTCGACGACTACGCGAGCGGCTGGGTGGCGGCGCACACCGAGGCGTGCCGCGCCACCCGCGTGCTCGGCGAGCAGTCCGAGTCGGCGCTGGACCTGCGCATGCAGTGCCTCGCGTCTCGCCGGCGCGAGCTGGGCGCGCTGGTCGATCTCATGGCCGCGGCCGACGCCACCGTGGTGCAGCGCGCGGTGCAGGCGGCGCACGGGCTGCGACCCTCGGCCGACTGCGCGGACCTCGAGGCGCTGGCCGATCCGGCGGCCAGGCCGTCGGATCCGGCGAACTCGGCGCGCCTGGAGCAGCTCGAGACCGAGCTGACGCGCGCAACGGCGCTGGGCGAGGCGGGGCGCTGGCGCGAGGCGCTGGTCGCGGCGCGCGCGCTGGTGGCGCGGGCGCGCGAGCTCGGCCACGCCCCCTTCCTGGCCGATGTGCTGCTCGCCGTCGGCAACCTCGAGGAGCTGACCGACGACAGAGAGGCAGCCGCGCGCACGCTGGAGGAGGCGGTGCTGGCCGCCGAGACGGGGCACGACGACGCGCGCCGCGCCCGCGGGCTCATCCTGGCCGCCAACGCGGTCGCGCGGCCGGCCAGCCTGGAGCGCGGCGCCGAGCTGACCCGGCACGCGCGCGCCATCGTCGGCCGTCTGCACGATCGCCGGCTGCTGGCCGAGCTGGAGCGAGTCAGCGGCAAGCTGGCCTACGTGGGCGGCAAGCTCGAGGACTCGCGCCGGCACTTCGAGCGCGCCCTGGCCGAGGAGGAGGCCGTGCGGGCGGCCGATGACCCGCGGGTGTCGGCCACGCTGGTCGCGCTCGGCGACGTGCTCGAGCGGCTCGGCGAGTACGACCTCGCGCTGGTGCATCTGGAGCGGGCGCGGGCGATCTCCGAATCCACCCTCGGACCGGAGCATCCGGACACCGCCAACGCGCTCGCGTTCCTGGGCCAGCTGGCCGCCGCTCGCGGCCGCTTCGAGGAGGCGCTGCGGCTCTACGATCGCGCGGTCGAGGTCCGGCTGCGCGCCCTGGGCGAGGGGCATCGCGAGACGGTGATCGCGCTGATGCGGCGCGGTCTGATCCTGCGCAGCCTCGGGCGCCTGCCGGCGGCGCGAGAGGAGCTGGAGCGGGCGCTGCGGCTGGCCCAGGCGCTGGAGAGCAAGCACGAGGCGCTGGTGGCGCTCTGCCTGGACGGGCTGGGCCAGGTGGCCCGGAACCAAGGGCAGCACGACAGGTCGGTCGATCTCCAGCGGCGAGCGCTCGCCATCCAGGTGAGGCTCGGCGACCGGCGCAACATCGCGCCCGGCCACTTCTCGCTCGGCACGTCGCTGCTCGCGCGAGGCCGGCGCGACGAGGCGCTCGCCCACTTCGAGAAGGCAGTCGAGATCTGGGAGACGTTCCTCGCCCCCGACAACCCGCACGTCGCCTACGGGCTCGATCACATCGGCCTGGTCCACGTCGAGGCCGGGCGCTTCAGCCAGGCGATCGAGCCGCTCGAGCGCGCCTATCGAGCCCGAAAAGGGACGTCGAGCGGGTGGGCCGCCGAGACGACCATGTCGCTCGCCGAGGCCCTATGGGGCGCCCGGCGCGACCGGCCCCGCGCCATCGCCTTGATGCGCGAAGCGGCCGCCTTCTGGCGTACCGACCCGGCCTTCAAGACCGAGCTGGGCCGCGCCGAGTCCTGGCTGCGGCGCCACCGCCTGCCTGGCACGGCTCGCTAGTCCTCCGACGCCGCGTGTCTTGGCGTTGAAACACGCGGCGTCGACGGACTAGCGGACCCGGCCGAGATCCAC